>Ga0055584_100007658_pt1 | contig 10580 bp, 9 predicted proteins | sample OSDHelmetaG_FD_58716 | JGI IMG/M metagenome (GOLD analysis project Ga0055584, IMG submission 58716) | Pelagic marine sediment microbial communities from the LTER site Helgoland, North Sea, for post-phytoplankton bloom and carbon turnover... | ecosystem: Environmental > Aquatic > Marine >...
CGGGCTAGCAAGTTCCGCCGATGTGCATGCCAAACGGATTCTGATGGGTTCAGTTACTTTGCCACATGGACGTAAAGCAGTCCCTTCTTTTCAACGCATAGTGGAGCGCTATACGGAACCAAAATACGCTCCAGATGCGGTTGCCGTGCGTACAGGCATTGCCGCAGATACCATTCGAAGAATTGCAGCGGAGCTTGCCCAGGTCGCGTTTGAAGAGCCGGTCGAGCTCGACATTGAATGGGTTGATAGCTGGGGACGTAAACACGATAAAGTTATTGGCCGACCGGTGGCGATGCATGCAGTGCGCGGCATTTCCGCACACTCAACTGGCTTCCACACCTGCCGGGCAATTCACATACTGCAATTGTTGTTAGGTACCATCGATGTACCCGGCGGCATGCGCTACAAACCGCCCTATCCCAAAGCACTCAACTCTTTGCTAAAACCGTTCGGACGCGAGCGTGAGGTCAAACCCAACACGCCGCTAGTCGGCCCACATTTGGGTTTTCCGATGTCGCCCGAAGACCTGTTGATCGACGATGACGGTAAACCGTTACGTATCGACAAGGCGTTTTCATGCGATGCACCGCTGGCAGTGCATGGCCTGATGCACATGGTCATTCACAACGCGTGGAAAGGTGACCCTTATCCTATAGACACGCTATTTTTGTACATGGCCAATATGGTGTGGAATTCATCCATGAATACCTCGCGCGTCATGGAGATGTTGACTGATATTAACGAAGACACGGGTGAGTATCGTATTCCGCGCACCATCTACTCCGACTCGTTCTATTCAGAAATGGTGCCGTACGCGGACTTAATCCTGCCTGACACAACCTATTTGGAGCGCTACGATTGTATCTCTCTGCTAGACCGCCCGATTTCGCATGCGGACGCGGCAGCTGATGCTATTCGCCATCCAGTCGTGCACGCTGATCGCGACGTTAAAGCGTTCCAATAAGTGTTGTTGGACTTCGGCGCACGCCTCGGATTGGCCGGCATGATCAACACCGACGGAACCGCAAAGTATCCGGGAGGGTATGCCGATTACATTACCAACCACGAGCGCCGCCCCGGTTTAGGGCCGCTCGCTGGATGGCGTGGGGAGGACGGCGAAAGCTACGGTGCTGGTGCGTCAAATCCAGATCAGTTACAGCGCTACATCGATAACGAAGGGTTTTGCATTCACCCTATTCCACCGGAACATCAGTTCTATCGCTTCGCCAATCAAGGCTATCTTGATTGGGCGAAAACTATGGGCTACGTGACTAGCTCCGATCAGATCGTAATGAAGATCTATTCGGAAGCACTACAGACATTTGTACTTGCCGCGCGTGGGCATGGGCGTGTGCAACCGCCGGAGACGCATCGACAACGTATCGCAGAACATTTTGATCCACTACCCATTTGGTATGCGCCACTAGAAGAAGGTCTTGTGGATACGGAAGAATTTCCCCCGCACGCTTTGACGCAACGCCCCATGCATATGTATCACTCATGGGGATCGCAAAACGCGTGGCTGCGCCAGATACCGGGTGCAAAAAAGATGTATATTTCTACGCGTATGGGAGCCCAACTTGGCATCGCGAATGATGACTGGATCTGAGCAATTAGCCACAACGGACGCATCAAAGCTCAAGCCGCATTAATGGATGGCGTCAACGACAGCACTATTTGGACATGGAATACGATCGGCAAACGATCAGGCGCATGGAATCTAGATCCAAAGGCTCCGGAAGCGAAACAAGGCTTCTTACTCAATCATCTAATCTCGGAGTTTCTGACGCAGCGTGATGACGGCTATAGACATTCGAACTCAGATCCAATTACTGGCCAAGGCGCTTGGTTCGATCTACGTGTGCGCATAGAAAAATCTGAGCCGAGACTCGACGCTGTGACGCTGCCACAATTCGCGCCGACCGCGAAGCCACCTTCGATGACCAAACCCATCGAGACCCTGCGCTATGGTCAGAACTTTCGTCCTGGAAAAAAGCCATGACCGCGCTACCTCGAACCACAAAGAAAAAACTTGGATTGGTTATTGATCTCGACACCTATGTCGGCTGCCACGCATGCTCGGTTAACTGCAAAGAATGGAACACCAGTGGCCACATGGCGCCCCTGACGGACACGCAGCCTTTCGGAGTAAGTCCTTACGGCGCTCGCGAATTTGATACCGATGCAGGGGTCATGAAGAAGTGCACATTGTGCATCGACCGAATCTACAACGAGAACCTCGAAGAAATAGATCGCGTGCCTGCGTGTGTCGCCACATGTCCGGTCAACGCAAGACATTTTGGCGATCTAGGTGATCCCGCTTCAGATGTTTCGAAGCTTGTTGCTGATGGCGGTGGCTATGATTTAATGCCGGAATTGGATTATCAGCCAACCTACAAGTACTTACCCCCTCGCCCGCGTAGAAACCGCACCGATGGTGCTGCCGAGGCACCTGCCTTACAGACCACACCCGGCACAGATCAGCCCTTCTTGAGTTGGATTAATCGCGTCCTCTCACGTTGAGCGGTGTTGTTCCAACGACATAGCGTCACCCCGTACTTAGGAAGATCCCCATGCACCCGGCCTATTCAGTCATCTTCTTCACTGTGGCATCCGGCGCCGGCTACGGTTTGCTGATTTTGCTCAGCATGTTGATGGCGACAGATCGAATGCCAGTCAATACTTGGTTCGCAGGCACCGCCTTCACGGTTGCACTAGCGGCGGTAACGCTTGGCTTGTTGTCGTCGACCTATCATCTCGGTAAGCCGATGCGCACGTGGCGAGCCTTGTCGCAATGGCGTAGCTCGTGGCTATCGCGAGAAGGGGTGTTAGCGCTAGTCACCTACTTACCCGCGCTCGCACTCGCGCTACACACAGTTAAGGTGCTCGATCTCGGCCGAGCGCTCGGCCCCCTGGCCGTAATTACTGCTGTTGTTGCGACTGCAACTGTATTTAGCACCGCCAAAATTTATCAGTCCCTTAAAACTATTCAGCAATGGAATAACCAATGGACCGTGATTAATTATCTGGTGCTGGCCCTGGCCTCTGGCGCGGTACTTCTTCACGCCTTGACTGAAATTTTTTCCACTGTTATTCAATCAGTACCAATTTACACGGTGTTAATGTTGTTCGTGGCGAGCTACACCAAGCGACGATATTGGCAGTTCATAGACAACACGAATCATCCGAGCACACCGGAGAATGCAACCGGCCTCGGCCAGATTGGCAAGGTTCGATTATTCCAAGGACCACATGCCGCAGATAACTATCTCATGAAGGAGATGGGCTATAGCGTTGCACGCCAACACGCGGAGAAGCTGCGCGTGTTGGCGCTGGCGTTGGGCTTCGCCATCCCTGTGGTTGCAGTCATTGCTTCCAGCCTCTTAAGCGGTGATGTGAGTAAGGTCTTGGCGTGCATCGCAATAGTACCTTTAGCGATAGGTTTCGTGATTAAGCGCTGGTTGTTCTTTGCCGAGGCCCGCCACGTGGTTACGCTATTCTACGGTCGCGAAAATGCATAGTGATGAGCATTGGCGACATCCTCACTGTGCGCGAGTTGCGTGGCCAACGTTTTGCGAGACGCCGTAAGGATCACTTTATCGTGTGGCAGCGATGCGCCGTGTTTTTTGAATCCTCGGATACTTAACTGGCCAAGCGCACAACTAGGCCGTAGTCTGGCGTCTTGTAGATGATCGTATTGCACCGGGGACTCCGCACATGAACACTTGCACCGCCGACCAAACCGCGCACGCCAATCACCCGCTTGACCCGCTGGCACCAAACGAAATCGAAGCGGCAGCCAGGCTCACACGCGCGGCGATGGCGGAGCTTGGCGACAAGCTCAGATTCGACATCATTGAGTTGTGCGAGCCAGCCAAAGCTGCGGTGCGTCAATTCACACCCGGTGATGAAATTGGGCGGCTTGCCCGCGTCACTATATTCCAGGTGGGCGCAATTGGTGTCTGGCGACTGATCGTGTCGTTGACAGATGAACAAGTACTGTCGAGCGCGCACCTGCCTAATGCGCGCCCGATGATCCAAGCGGAAGAATTTTTGGCCATCGAAGCCTTGGTGAAAAAGGATCCAGGTTTTATCGCAGCGTGTGCGAAACGCGGCATTACTGATTTGGACATGGTCTGCGTAGACCCTTGGTCAGCTGGGAACTTCGGGCGCGCCGATGAGCAAGGCATGCACTTATCTCATGCATTTTGCTGGCTACGTAAGCGTGAACACGACAATCTCTATGCCCACCCTATCGAGGGGCTTAATCCGGTTGTAGATATCAAGAACATGCGCGTGATCCGCATAGACGATCACGAGATTTTGCCAATCCCACAAACGGAATATAACTACGCGTCAGAATTTCTTGGTGCGCCGCGTGATGACCTTCGCACGATTGACGTGAGTCAACCGGACGGCGTCAGCTTCAAGATGACGGGCAACCGAATCACATGGCATGAGTGGTCCGTATTGATTGGTTTTAACGGTCGCGAGTCCGTCACCTTGCACGATGTAAGTTTCGCTGGGCGTCCAGTGTTGTATCGCGCTTCATTGGCAGAAATGGTTGTACCTTACGGCAGCCCACGTAATGGCCACTACCGCAAGAACGTCTTCGATATCGGCGAATACGGTCTCGGAAAACTGGTCAATCCCTTAACCCTCGGCTGCGATTGTCTCGGTAGTATTAAGTATCTGGACTGTTGGATCAGTGATATCAATGGCATCCCAACACGTATGCCCAATGCCATTTGCATACACGAAGAAGACGACGGGATCTTGTGGAAACATTTCGACTTCCGCACCGATGAAACAGAGGTTCGTCGCTCGCGGCGCTTAGTCATTTCGTCCATCGCCACGGTCGGCAATTATGAGTATGCAAGCTATTGGTACTTTTATCTTGATGGCACAATTGAATACGAAATCAAGGCCACTGGCATTATAAATACGGTCGCTTGCGTCCCGGGTGAGCCTGAGAAGCACGGCGTTGAAGTTGCCCCAGGTGTGGTCGGCCAAATCCACCAGCATCAATTTTGCGCACGCCTCGATCTGGCCATCGACGGCGACGAAAACTCTGTACTTGAATGCGACACCCACGCAGAGCCCTTAGGAACAGATAACCCCTATGGCAACGCGTTCTACATGGCAGAGAATCTAGTAACCACGGAGCAAGGACTCAGCCGCAACGCAGACAGCGAAAGGTTCTGGAAATTCATCAATCCCAATAAGCTCAATGCAGTTGGCAAACCAACCGGCTATAAACTTCATCCGGAAAACAGCATTCGACCGTTTGTACACGCCGATTCACCCTCGGGAAAACGCATGCCGTTCGTCTACAAGCAGTTGTGGGTAACGCGCTTTAATGCAGAGGAGCGCTTTCCTGGTGGCGAGTTCATGAATCACTCGGACGGTAGCGATGGGGTCCATAGCTACGCCACCGACGGTCGCTCAATCGAATCACAGGACATCGTCGCTTGGCACGTGTTCGGCTTGCACCATTTGCCACGCCCGGAGGATTTCCCTGTACAGCCAGTCGCCAAGACCGGTTTTCGTCTGGTGCCAACAGGCTTCTTCGACACTAATCCGACCCTAGATTTACCGGGAAGGTCGAACGCGGCAAGCTGTCATGCGCAATGCGACGAGAATTAACCCTAGGTTTAGCCTAGCGGGCGCAAGATTTACGGGACGGGATAGTGGGCGGTGTTGAAGCTAGCTGAGGCGCGAGTCAGTCAGCCATGTCGAGGTCGTCTTGCATCGACTCAATACCCTGCGCCGCGCAACGTTCATCCAATGCGCCACTTGGTGCACCACTCACGCCGATCCCGCCAACTAACGCGCCACCAGCGGTGATCGGCAAGCCGCCGGCACTCATCACTAATCCGGCGACCTTCGCTACCGAGAATGGTGCGCTAAATTGACCTGCCAGCACTGAAGTTGAGGCATTAAAGCTCATCGCCGTATACGCCTTTTGCCGACTTACTGTTAGCGTGAGATCTGGCGCCAATGCCTCGCGCAGAACCACTTGGGGATGACCAGTTCGATCCACCACAGTAACAGCCACTTGCACACCTTCTTTGCGGCAAGCGCTAATTGCGGCTTGGGCGATATTGACCGCGGTTCCTAGCGACATACGCTTTACCGTAACCAGCAGTGCTTCTTCGACTTGTGCGGCGGAAACCGTAAAGCACGCGAGCAGAGCCGCGGCACCGACAATCGCACTCCAGCATGTTTTAGCCAACATGGCTCCTGTCCCTCTTGCGATCATTAAACACTTGTACGCCAGCCCTTGCGCAATGCCCATTGCTGCAACGCCTTCTTCAAAGGACATCAATAGCACAATGTGAATCAAACGCAAACTGCCACCGGCCATCGACGCGATTGAAAACGCCTTAATACTCAAGTTATCGGGCATATTGATCACCGCAGTGGAATCATATTCGCCAAAGCTAATTCACGAGCCAACAAAATTTCCACCCCAAGACTCAACTAACGGTATCACGGCTTCGCGGCGGTTCTCAGGCGTTTCAACAAGCTTAGCGACTGCGTCTGCGGTAAAAGCGATCTGGACTAGATAGGTAGCGATGACGTTAACTCCTTACCCATCGTTACTTCTCCTCGCCGCTACACCGTAGGTCATAAGTAACACGAGAGCGTAGCAATGCGAGCGACGTAATAGGGTTAAAAGACCGGCGCCGAGCGAGGGTAACCGGGGTCACGCGCCAACTAGCATCATCCAGTGTGTTTTTAACAGACGTAGGGGATTTAGTTTTGGATACAAAGCCGGGCGCAGGCGCCGCAAAGCTTAAACACAAACGGCCGAGCTACTGGAAAAGTAGACCGGCCGTATGTGTTTTGGGCACCTCAATAGTGCCCTCAGCCCCAATCGTAGATTAGGGCCGCAGACTCAGTTCCCTGCGCGGAGTACAACTGCGCGTTGGTTAGCACGACGGCCATCCGCGTAGTCGTTGTCAGCAACAGGCTGGCCTTCGCCATAACCACGAGCGGTCAAACGCTTGCCGCTTACACCGCGAGCCATCAAGTATCGGCGAACCGACTCGGCGCGCGCCTGTGACAGACGTTGGTTAGAAGCTTCGCCGCCAGGAGCAGAGGCGTGACCAGCAATTTCTACAGTTGCCGGGCTGCGGAGAAGCATGTTTGCAATTACGTCAAGTGCAGTTTGAGCTGGTGCGGTTAGCTTAGCGGAACCACTGTGGAAGGTTACACCGTGCATCAACTCGTGCATTGCCTCGATCGAAGCCAAGCGACGTTCGTGGTCAGCCAGAGTTGCTTTGATACCAGGCATCTCAGCTTCAAGAGCGGCGGTACGCGCATTACAGGCTTGATCAGCTGCGCCACGCGCAGTCAATGCAGCTTGTACTGCCGCCGTGGCATCGGCATAAGAGCCTTCCGTGTGGACGCTATCCACATTTTGAATATGCGCGAGGCCTGCTTCAGCCTTTTCCAACGCAATTGCGGCGGCGTGAATTTGGACATAGCATGTTCCAAAATCACCGCTTTTCGCTTCGGTAATTTGGGCTTCTAGCGGTCCAGTGTCAGTGGGGGTCTCGGCGCAACCGACGAGGGCTAGCACAGACGCAAACACAACAGTTTTAGCAGCTACGTTCACTTAGGTCTCCTTTGAACTTCTGCGTTGAAAATGGACTGGCAAATAGAAAAGTTCCAGGGGTTAAGGTTAGCATTGGAAGTTCCGAACAGGTGACTAATTTGGGTGGTCGGGAAGGCAAATATGTGACCTGATGCCCAAAACTGTAACAAACCTAGTCTCCATCAGAAGGTCATTTGAACATTGGATACAAGTAAAACCCTAACTAATCTAGGAGCGCAGTATAGTGCAAAAGCGCCCCGTACAGATAGCGATATCGGCCCTTTTATAGGCCGCTGAAACAAAATTTCGCGGTATTTTCGCCGCTCATGGCCAAATCACATGCGCACACGGCGCTCACAGCTCGGTATTCACTTAAGGCGTCGCGGCGCGCAGTGCTTATTTTTCTCGCCAGCGAACACGCCGTAAAACGCCGCCGGTCGACCCAGGCTAGCGGCGAGACCACAACTTCGAGATTGCGCCAGCGAGGCCACGCGTGCCACTCTTGGGTGAGCAATTAGACTTCGAGCGCCTAGCGCAATCAAAGCGAGCGACTGCGATGGTGATCAGTGAGTGATTTATTTGACATGTCCAGCAAGGTGGCCTTGGTAACAGGCGCCAGCCGCAGTATCGGGCGCGCAATAGCGCTTGGCCTCGCGCACCACGGTGCCGATGTCGCGGTCAACTGCGTACCACGCCTCGATGCTGACTGCGGCCAGCCAGACGCTGGTGAGCAGGTCTGCAGTGCAATACGTAGTTACGGCGCGCGCGCACTGCTAATACCCGGCGATCCGAGCGAGGCCAATGTTGCTAAGGAGTTGTTCGATAGCGCTGTTGTTGGGTTGGGCAAAGTGGACATTCTGGTGCTGTGCGCGTCGGTGCAATATAACGCAAGTTATACAGACATAACGCCTGCGCAATTCGAGCACCAAGTCAGTCTAAATTTTCGCGCACCGTTACAATTGATACAGATGGCAATGCCAGCGATGGCAAAGCGCGGATGGGGGCGGCTACTAACCATTGGTAGCGTGCAGCAGACACGACCGCATCGAGAAATGGCCGTGTATGCAGCTTTGAAAGCCGCCCAGTACAACCTGTGCATGCTAATTGCGCGCGAGCATGCCTGCGACGGGGTTACCGCCAATAACATCTCGCCGGGCTTCATCGACACCGACCGCAACCAAGATGTACGCGACAACCCAAGCACATGGCAGCAGATGGTCGAACGAATTCCCGTTAAGCGCGCGGGCCTGCCCGAGGACATTGTCGGCGCTGCAATGTTACTGTGCAGCGATGCGGGCAGCTTTATTACTGGTGTCAACCTAGACGTCGCCGGCGGCTCTCAACTGGTGTTGTAAACGCCGACACTTAGGCCTGGACACCTCGCTCCACATGCGAACCGCGCAACGCGGCCAACAGAGCTGTTGCGATGGCTCAGGCCCGACTAATCATTTGAGTTCGCGCAGTAGCCGAGGCACTCTGGAGCTACGCATCACATACTAGAGACGCTGCTTATGCTTGCGGCCGTATTCAAAAGCACTGGGGCGCCGCTTGTCGTTGAGCAAGTTGCCGACCCGGTACCACAACAAAATGAACTAGTGATCGCCGTCGGTGCATGCGGCATATGCGGCACCGACTTACATTGGACGGAGAACCGCGATACCAGCGGAGGCTGGCGCGAACTCACCCCGGGCGGAATTCTCGGCCACGAATTCGCCGGCGAAATCACCGAAGTCGGCGCGAATGCTAAAAGCCAGTTTCGGGTCGGCGATATCGTATGTGCGCTGCCTTTCATTGGTTGTGGCCGTTGCGCTGCATGCTTGTCCGGACGGGTCTTTCGCTGCGCGAGTGTCGACACCCGCGCAACCCCGACATTGGCTGGCGCTTACGCGCAATATGCCCGGGTTGGAGTTGCTGAGACGGTACGCCTACCAGCTGGGATGGACGTGCAACTAGGCGCTTTGATTGAGCCCTTGGCGGTTGGGCTAGCGGCTGCGGAGCGGGCGCAATTTTCACCCGGTGCAAGCGTGCTAGTGATGGGCGCAGGCCCCGTTGGATTATCTGTAGCGATGTGGTGCCGTTTTCTGGGCGCCGGGCATGTAATCGTCAGCGACCGTGTATACGATCGTGCCAGCCGGGCAGCCGAGTTTGGCGCCACTGACATGATCGACGCTGCGCGCGAGCCGGTTACCGAACGATTGCAAGCGATTGCAGGCGGCGCACCGCAGGTAGTGTTTGACTGCGTTGGCGTTGCGGGCACCATGCAAAGCGCTGTCGAGTATGTTGCTAACGACGGCTGCGTGGTGGTCGCTGGATTGTGCATGGGCGCGGACCAATTCCTTCCGGCGGTAGCAGTAGTCAAAGCGATCGATCTGCGCTTCACCATGTGCTACGAAAAACGCCACTTCGAAGTGATCGTTGATCTCATCGCTCGCGGGCGTATCGATGTGTCGCGCTTTATTACGCAAACAGTCAGTTTTGCTGGCTTTGCTGAGAAGTTTGAGCAACTCAAGACCGCAGGTGCTGATATCAAAGTACTGCTGCAACCGCATTCTGCTTGTGGGCACTAAACCAGCATACGATTTCGATCCCCTCGCTGCTGGTAGACTAGGCTGGCAGACGTACTTCGGCATCTAACGAGCAGATGCCACCGGATGGCATACTCATTCACACCATTGCCGATCAGCAACTACAACTGCACTCCACTGCGACGCGCCTCGGTGCGTAAAACCACAGGCCATCGCGCGGGGCAAAGTACCGACGCTATGTAACTTTCAAAAAAAACGCCGGTAGCCAACACAGGCTGAAGGTGAATAGAGAGCACACAACGACCCACGACAGTTATTCTAAAATGGTAAATCTATTTCAGGGATGAAGGACCGGTGTGGTCAAAAATGACACCGGCGCAGCTGCCCTCCCCAATGCAACAGGTCTCTTCGACATGCTCCCGCGTTCACTGCTACAGACGCTAGTATCTGTA
>Ga0055584_100007660_pt1 | contig 10578 bp, 10 predicted proteins | sample OSDHelmetaG_FD_58716 | JGI IMG/M metagenome (GOLD analysis project Ga0055584, IMG submission 58716) | Pelagic marine sediment microbial communities from the LTER site Helgoland, North Sea, for post-phytoplankton bloom and carbon turnover... | ecosystem: Environmental > Aquatic > Marine >...
TGTACACCACAGGCATCGAGTCGTTCGGCCGTCAGTATCGACAATGGCGCATGGCAAGCGCTCGTGTTGTCATGCTCAACGCCAGCAAGTGGTTCGAGGATGACGCAAGGGGCCAGTCTGCCGGAAGGATGGATAACAGGGCGAGGCTCTATCGCAAGCACCTGTCCGCGGGCGGTGGCAATCACGCCCGGCGCCAGCGTCTGGCCCGCCTCGACGTACTGACCCGCTTGCACCAGGGGTGTCAATACGTGTCGACGATAATCCAGCAATGGCAACACCAGTTGCGTGGGCAAGGCCAGTTCACGAATCCTGCCGGCCGTGGGCAAGCCGGGTTTGTTTCTGGGCAGGCGTAGTCCGCCTTGAGTCGGCGGACCTGCAAACAGCCTGGACGCGGCGCGTGAGAGCAGGTTCATACCGGCTTGGGCCAGTGCCACTGTGCCAGTGATGTATCTGCGGCTACCAGTGTGATGCAATCGACCGGACACGGTGGCAGACAGAGTTCGCAACCGGTGCACTGATCTATGACAACGGTGTGCATGAGTTTGGAGGCGCCCACGATGGCATCCACCGGGCAGGCAGCAATGCACAAGGTGCAGCCGATGCACAGAGGTTCATCAATCAGTGCCACCTGGGGTGCCTTGGTCTCGCCTCGTTCGGCGTCCAGTGGCATGAATTCCTTGCCCAGTAAATCAGCGAGTTCGTGAATCAGCGCCTCACCGCCCGGAGGGCATTGGTTGATCGGCGCATCATCGGCAATGATGGCAGTTGCATAAGGCCGACAGCCCGGGTGCCCGCACTGGGCGCATTGCGTCTGCGGCAGACAGGCATTGACGCGTTCGATCAGTTGTTCGGCGGGCAGCATGCCGTCTTCGGCCTGTTCGTTCGCTGGCGTGTCAGCGCTGGTGGATTCGCTCTGTGCATTGTCATCGGATCGAGCGCTACGGCGCAATGACAGTGAGCCGCTGGACGAGGACAACCATCCCAGTGCGGCTCCCAGAAGAGCGAGCACAACGATGAAGACGCTCATGGCCAATAGAGTAAATATCATGATTTCAGCCCAGGCCACTGAAGCCCATGAAGGCCAGTGACATGATGCCGGCGGTCATCAGAGCCACGGCGCTGCCTCGAAAAGGCGCCGGGATATCAGCCAGCTCGATGCGTTCACGCAACACCGAGAACAGCACCAGAACCAGCGTGAAACCCACGGCCGCGCCAAAACCGTAGAGCACCGCTTCTGTCAGGTCGTGTTGCCGGTTGGCGCTGAGCAGCGCCACACCCAGCACCGCGCAATTGGTGGTGATCAGCGGCAGATAGATACCCAGCACGCGGTGCAGCAGTGGACTCTGTCGCCGGATGACGATCTCGGTGAACTGAACCACTACCGCAATCACCAGAATGAAACTCAAGGTGCGCAGATAGTCCAGTTCGAACGGCATCAGCAGCCAGCGATTCACCAGATGGCTCAGCGCGGCCGACAAGGTCAGTACGAAGGTGGTGGCCATGCCCATGCCCAGTGCCGAGTCCACACGCCGGGACACGCCCATGAAAGGGCACAAGCCGAGAAACTGCACCAGCACGAAATTGTTGACCAGTACCGTGCCCAGCAGAATGAGGGCGACATCGCGCATCAGAGCAGTTGCACGATCAATGGCAGAGGCCGGCGAATCTCGCCCGCCTCCTGCCTGTCACACGATGTCGACACGTCGGCTACTTGACCCGCATACCGGCGCTCGCGCCATCATCCGGTGTCAGGATGAACAGGTCGGAACCCCCGGGACCGGCGGCCAGCACCATGCCACTGGACAGACCGAAACGCATCTTGCGAGGCTTCAGATTGGCCACCATGACGGTACGTCGACCAATCAGATCAGCCGGATCGTAGGCTGCCTTGATGCCGGCGAAAACGGTGCGCGTCTCGATACCGATGTCCAGTGTCAGCTGTACCAGCTTGTCGGCCCCTTCGACCGGTTGGGCGTCGGTGATGAGAGCCACCCGCAGATCCACCTTGTCAAAATCATCGATCTCGATTTCCGGCTTCAAGGGCTCCAGAGACGTATCACTCTTGCTGCCGGCAGCATTCGCAGCCGACTTCTGAGCATCGGCCGTGGCCTTGGTCTCATCCATGATCTTCTCGATCTGGCTGGCTTCAACTCGCGTCATCATCGGCTGGAAGCGATTGATGGCGTGATCACATAGCGGCTGCTCGAGGGACGCCAGTGTCAGTGAGGTATTGAGGAACTGTTCGGTCTTGCTGGCCAGATCCGGCAAGACCGGGCTCAGGTACGTGGCAATGATGCGGAAGTAGTTGAGTCCGACCGTGCAGATCTGCTGCACCGCCTCGGCCTGCTCCGGATCCTTGATCTTCACCCAGGGCTCGGCATCGTTGATGTAGGTGTTGGCATGTTCGGCCAGCAACATGATCTCGCGCATCGCCTTGCCGTATTCGCGCTGCTCGTAGTACTGCATGATGATTGACTGGGCGCTGGTGAAGTGACGGTAGTCCTCGATCATGTCCTCGGGGTAGGTCGCAGCCAGTTTGCCGTCGAAGCGCTTGCTGATGAAACCGGCACAGCGACTGGCAATATTGACTACCTTGCCCACCAGATCGGCGTTGACGCGAGTGATGAAGTCGTCAAAATTCATGTTCAGATCGACCACATTGCCACTGAGTTTGGAGGCAAAGTAGTAGCGCAGGTATTCAGGCTGCAGATGCTTGAGCCAGGTCTCGATGGTGATGGAGGTGCCACGCGACTTGGACATCTTCAGATTGTCGACCGTCAGAAAACCGTGGCAGAACACACCGGTGGGCTTGCGAAAGCCGGCGCCTTCGAGCATGGCAGGCCAGAACAGACCGTGGAAGTTGATGATGTCCTTGCCAATGAAGTGATACAGCTCGACCTCGCTGTCCGGCTTCCAGCTCGCTTCCCAGTCTTCACCGGTACGCGCGGCCAGGTTCTTGTGGCTGGCAATGTAGGCAATCGGGGCGTCGAGCCAGACATAGAAGTACTTGCCCGGCGCATCCGGAATCTCGAATCCGAAATAAGGCGCATTGCGCGAGATGTCCCAGTCCTTCAGGCCGCCTTCGAGCCATTCCTTGAGCTTGTTGGCCACTTCGGGCTGCAGACTGCCGCTGTCGGTCCACTCACGCAACATGTCGCTGAAGTTGCCCAGTGCAAAGAACAGCTGCTCGGAGTCACGCAGCTCGGGGGTGGTGCCGGAGACCTGGGAGATGGGATCCTTCAGATCGGTCGCATCATAAGTGGCACTGCAGTTCTCGCAGTTGTCGCCGTACTGATCCGGTGTACCGCAATTGGGGCAGATGCCCTTCACGAAACGATCCGGCAGGAACATCTCGCGTTCGCGGTCGTACAGTTGCTTGATGGTACGGCGAACGATATTGCCGTTATCCCGGTTGCGTTCGTAGATCAGGTTGGCCAGTTCACGGTTTTCATCCGAATGCGTCGTATGAAAGTTGTCCGGTGACAGCAGAAAGCCTGCAATATCGCGCTCGTGCTCGGCCTTGACTCGGGCAATCAGCTGCTCGGGTTCGATGCCTTCGGCCTGCGCCTTGAGCATGATCGGGGTGCCATGAGCATCATCGGCCCACACCCACTGGCAGTCATTGCCCATGAGACGCTGGTAGCGAACCCAGACATCAGTCTGGATGTATTCGAGCATGTGCCCGATATGCAGGGCGCCGTTGGCGTAGGGAAGGGCGCTGGTAACCAGGATACGACGGCTCATCGGGTCTGTGTCATTGTTGTTGCTTGATGAAAAATGCGGGGGCTTCGCCCGCTGCGCAGCGTGTATAGTTGCGGGTTGTATGTAGTTTAACAGTCCCGTTCAACCAAATTCATACCCGTACAGGAGTGTCGCAGTCGGATGTCTGAAGTCTCGCGCGAAAAAATTGAATCTCTGCTCGGTGAGATGGAAGATCCCCATCTTGCTGTCAGTCTGATAACGGCCAAAGCCGTCAACGATATCCGTATCGACAAGGGCTCGGTCAGTATTGACCTGTGCATGCCCTATCCCTGTCAACGCTGGGCAGAAACCCTGCGCGGGATGGTGGCGGAGCAGCTCGCTGGTGTCGAGGGCATCACGGATGTCACGGTCAACGTAACCCAGAAGATCATCGCTCACAGTGTGCAGCATGGTGTGAAACGGCTGGAAAATGTCAAGAACATCATTGCGGTAGCCTCGGGCAAGGGCGGTGTCGGTAAATCCACGACATCGGTCAATCTGGCGCTGGCACTCGCATCGGAAGGCGCTACAGTGGGTCTGCTGGATGCTGATATCTACGGCCCCAGCCAGCCTCGCATGATGGGGCTGTCCGGTCAGCCCGAGTCCAAGGACGGCAAAAGCCTGGAACCCATGGAAAACTACGGTGTGCAGACCATGTCCATCGGTTTCCTGATCGATGAAGAGACTCCCATGATCTGGCGTGGCCCGATGGTCACCCAGGCGCTGGAGCAATTGCTCAACGATACACGTTGGAAAGATCTCGATTATCTGATCATCGACTTGCCACCGGGTACCGGTGACACCCAGTTGACGCTGGCACAGAAAGTCCCGGTCAGTGGCGCCATCATTGTCACCACGCCGCAGGACATCGCTCTGCTGGATGCCCGCAAGGGGCTGAAAATGTTCGAAAAGGTTGAAGTGCCCATTCTGGGTGTGGTCGAGAACATGTCGACGCATATCTGTAGCCAGTGCGGGCATGAAGAGCATATCTTCGGCGCCGGTGGCGGCCAGACCATGGCATCCGAGGCGGGCATCGAGCTGCTGGGCTCTCTGCCTCTGGAAATGGGTATTCGCATGCATGCCGACAGCGGCAAGCCAACGGTGGTGGCTGAGCCCGATGGGCGCACTGCCGAGATCTACCGGGAGATCGCTCGCAAGGCTGCAGCGCGTCTCTCACGTCAGGCCAAGGATTACTCGGCTGCCTTCCCCAACATCGTGATACAGAATACGTGAGCATCAAATCCGACAAATGGATCCGGCGCATGGCGGAGAGCGACGGCATGATCGAGCCGTTCGAAGCAGGCCAGGTACGGGTAGACCAGAATGACGAACGCATCGTCTCCTATGGCACGTCGAGCTACGGCTACGACGTGCGTTGCGCCGACGAATTCAAGATATTCACCAATATCAATCACGCCATCGTCGACCCCAAAGCGTTCGATTCGGGAAGCTTTGTCGATGTGAAATCCGACACCTGCATTATTCCTCCTAATTCGTTTGCGCTGGCTCGTACGGTGGAATATTTCCGCATCCCGCGTAACGTACTGACGGTTTGCCTGGGCAAGAGCACTTATGCCCGATGCGGCATCATCGTCAATGTGACGCCGCTGGAACCGGAATGGGAAGGTCACGTCACGCTGGAATTCTCCAACACCACGCCATTACCGGCAAAGATCTATGCCAATGAAGGTATCGCGCAGATGCTCTTTTTCGAAAGTGATGAAATCTGTGAGACGTCCTATGCCGATCGTGGTGGCAAGTATCAAGGCCAGCGCGGCGTCACATTGCCACGAACCTGATCGAATCAGAGCCTGATGTGGTCTGGTTGCTGCTTGTCAGTTTGCCAGTGGCGAGTTTTTTTGGTTGAATCGGGTGTATCAACAAAATTTGAGCACCGACATGATTGACTGCGATGGTTATCGAGCGAATGTCGGCATCATTCTGAGTAACAGTGAAGGACAGGTTTTCTGGGCAAGACGAGTCGGTCAGGACGCATGGCAGTTTCCGCAAGGCGGAATCGACCTCGCCGAGTCCCCGGAGCAAGCCATGTATCGAGAGCTGAAAGAGGAGACGGGCTTGTCGCCCGATGATGTCGACGTTTTGGGTTGTACACGAGAGTGGCTGAGGTATCGTTTACCCAAACGGTACGTCAGGCGCCATCAGAAACCGCTGTGTATCGGTCAGAAACAGATCTGGTACATGCTGCGCATGATGGGCAGCGAAACGGCGGTCGACCTGGCCAACAGTCCCAAGCCTGAGTTCGACCATTGGCGCTGGGTGGATTACTGGGAGCCATCACGCCAGGTGATCTTCTTCAAGCGCAAGGTCTACAAGCGTGCGCTGACAGAATTGCAGCCTTTGCTGGTCCCGGCCTGAGAGTCGGACACCCGATTCACCTCTGCTTGTGCCCCCGTATGCGTTATATCGCGCCGGGGGCCTTCAGACGGTCTGTCAGTTGAACGGTCGCACAATGACCAGAATGACGATGCCGACCAGAAACAGCACGGGCACCTCATTGAACCAGCGATACCAGACGTGTGAACGCGTATTGGCATCCTCGCGAAATACCCTGACCAGTCTGGCACAGTAGAAATGGTAACCAATGAGGCCTGCCACGAGCAGCAGCTTCAGTTTCATCCAGTCAAAGCTCAGCAGACCGGGTAACCAGATGATCAGTAACAGACTGCCGAAGAGGATGGTCAGCAGTGCGCCGATGTTGGTCATGGCCATCAGCTTGCGTTCCATGACCTTGAAGGTCTCCATCTGCGCGTTGTTGGTCTGATCGCTCATGGTGTGATACACGAACACACGTGGCAGATAAAACAGGCCGGCGAACCAGGTCACCATGAAAATCACGTGCAAGGCTTTGATCCAGAGCATCTTCAGCTGAGTCCGAGTAGTTCGTCGAGTTCTGTACGCAATCCCTCGAAGGGGATCGCGCCTACGTAACGCTTGACCAGCCTGCCTTGCGAATCCAGCAGGTAGGTGGTGGGTGTGCCCTTGATGTCGCCAAAGGCCTCCACGGCCTCACCGCCCACATCCAGCGCTACCGGGAATGGCAGGTTCCAGGTTCTGGCCAGATCCAGCACATGGTTGGGTGGGTCGTAGGCCATCGCCACGGCGACCAGTTCAAGACCCGTATCCGCATAGTCGTCATACAGTCGAACCAGATCTGGCATCTCTTTCACGCAGATAACACAGCTGGTTGACCAGAAGTTGATCAGCAGCGGACCCGCTGCGTCCGCCACCTTTACAGGGATGCCGGAGAGTGTCTTGAAGCTCAGCTCGGCCACCGAATCGTTCAGCTCGGTACGGTTGCTGCATGAGGCAAGCAATGCCACGGCCAGCAGGCACTGAACCCGTAGTCGCCATTGACTCGGACCCTTGCCTGCCAGGCTGCTCTTTGCAGATGTTCTGCCGGAGAGATGAGGGAGGTGCGGCACGGTTTTCAATGTGAGTTGGTGAGTGCGATCAATCATACCGAGTCGTGAGCCCGTCCGTTCAATTCTTGCAGCGATGTGTACAGGACAACAAAACGTTAAGGAAATTCGCGTAATGGCCGACATTTTTGATGGGCGTTTCTGTACTGGTTCAGATTTACGACAGCGGCGCCTTGATAGCTCGCTGCATCGTTCAATTTCAAACGCTTCCACGCATGTATGCGATGAAGCAGTCGTTAACTGGAGATTTGTTTCATGAGAAGACTACTCAGCGGATTGGTGCTGAGCCTTGGCCTACTGGCAGGTGCTGCGCATGCAGCGGATCCTGCCAAGATCTATTTTGGCGCAGGGTTTTCCGATGGCAGTGTCGACATCACCAATGGTAGCGACAAGAGCCTGGGCACCATATCGGCCACGGTCGGTATCCAGTTACTCGATTTTGTCGGTATCGAGCTCGAAGTGGGAGCGGCCTCGGATCAAAGTGGCAGCATTCTCAGTGATTCACTGGTGAACTACCAATCTGCGATGCTTCGACTGGGCTACCGATGGGACCGTATAGGCGTTTACATATTGGGCGGGCACGCACAGCTGGATATCGATTCGGCTTTCAACGACAGCGAAGACGGCACTGCGGTGGGCTTCGGAATCAATCTGTTCGGTAACGATACGACGGCCCTGAATCTGCATGTGCTCGATTTTGACGATGGTGCGTTTACAACGACAACCATCGGGTTTCAGCACTACTTTGGCGGATTCCGCTAGGTCATGCTCATGCGCAGAAGAGAGTCTGGAAAAATGCACAAGAACTATCTGGGGGTACTGCTACTGGCGACCAGCGTCTTGCTGTCAGCCTGTGGCCAGCGCAACGAAGACGGTAGCACCGATGACACCGGCCAACCCGACTTCAGTACGGGCGGCGATGTCGATGGTGGTACGGATGGCTCCGGTGGGGGAACCGATGCACTGAGTCTGCGTGTGCTGAGTAACGTCAACAGCATCAACACCGGTGGTACGGATGTCGCGAACATCACTGCTCTGGTGACGGATTCCAACAACAATGCTCTGGCGGATACTGCCGTGACCTTCAGTTCGACGGGTGGCGTCCTGCAGAACATATCCGGGGCCACGGATGAGAACGGAGAAGCCAGTGCCACACTCAAGCTTCCCCAGGATTTTCAGAATCAGGACATCATTGTCACTGTGGCGGCTGATGCTTCTCAGGCCGAGGTCATGGTGACCGCGCTGGGCAGTACGCTCGAGGTGACTGGTCCGGATACGCTGGTGCTGGGCGACAAGGCCGAATTGGTATTGAGCCTGATTGCCGGTAATGGTGAGCCGATTTCGAACCAGGTCATCGACGTGACTTCCGCGGTCGGTAACAGTATCGAGCCTTCGTTGGCTGTGACAGACTCGGACGGACGTGTGTCGATTCTGGTGGGCTCTGACAACTCGGATGACAAGATCCGCATCAGCGCACTCAATGGCACGGTCAACGCCACACACAGTTTTGAAGTGGCCGAGGATGTACTCAAGTTTGCTGCCGATACTCAGGACTCGGAATTGCCCGTCTCGCAAAGTAATGCGGTGAATGTTTTCTGGAGTAGTCAGGGTTCGGTTGTCTCTGGCCGGGAGTTGCGCTTCTCCACGACGGCCGGTGAGATCGTGGGTGATGCCAATGTGCTGACGGATGCAACCGGCAAGGCAACGGTATTTCTGCGATCAAGCAGTGCGGGTCCGGCCAAGATTACGGTTGAAGGCGCCGACGATGGCAAGCCCAAGACCAGCGTCGACGTGGAGTTCGTGGCAACCAATCCGGGCAGTGTTGCAATTGACGCCACCTCGACGCGTGTACATGCCAATGAAGCCAGTACGTTGATGGCACTGGTTACTGACGATAATGGCAATCCGGTCAAGAATCAGACAGTCGACTTCACCAGTGTTGACCTGAAAGGCGGTCAGCTGAATCCGGCTTCTGCCAAAAGCAATAGTTCCGGTGTTGCCAGTGTTGCATTTACCGCAGGTGCCAATGCCACAGAACTCGATGACATTCTCATCGAAGCTCGCGTCAAGGGCACCACACTCACCGACCAGCTGAATCTGACTGTCGTCAAGCGCGCTTTGAACGTCACGATTGGTACGTCGAATGAAATCAACATCAAGCCTCTGGGAACCCAGTACGCCTTGCCGTTCATTGTTCAGGTTGCCGATGGTAGTGGTACGCCGCTGGAGGACGCCACGGTCAAATTGTCCATACGACCCATCCGATATACCAAGGGGTACATGGTGTTGGTAAATGAAGGCGGTTTCGAATACGCGACCGATATCGAAAACTGGTCAGCCCACCACTGGGCCATGTGGAGCCAGAGTCTGGATTGCGCCAGCGAAGACAGCAACGGCAACCGTCTGCTTGACACTGGCGAGGACTTCAACGGTAATGGCTCTCTGGACCCTCAGGATCCGGCCGCACTGGCAGCCATCGAAGATGAAGGCTATGCCACCATTTCCGGTGGGTCTCTGACAACAGACAAGAACGGTTCCGGCTTCTTCGAGATGTTGTATCCGGCCAGTAACTCCTTGTGGTCCTATGTCGAGATCACGGCCAGAGCAGAAGCTTTGGGTGCAGAGGCCGATGATTCTTTCCGGACAATTCTGCCTCTTCCCAGTTCAGAGGTTACGAAGGACGATGAAATTCCGGCCAACAACATCAGCCCTTACGGTTACGAGCTGGATTGCAGCAATACCAACTGATAGTCAGCCCTGGCGGGCCGCACCGAGTTGGCGGCCCATAAACTTTTTCATCGCTTAGCCGCCATTGTCTTGAGAGAAGGTGGTTTTACCGAGGCAGTTCCGGCTGCCGTTCGGTCAACAGGAAGATACAGGTACTATGGTTTTCAAGAGCGATTCGATTCCTGCGACATCCGGCGCCGATGAGAGCAATGCCTTGGTGTTGGCAGCGGCCGCAGCCGTGTCTCCGGTAAGCGAACTGAATGCCAGTAACCGTGAGGCACTGTGCAAGGCTGCAACCGTGGTTCATGTGCAGCGCAATGATCAGATCAAGCCTGAGAATTCTCACCGCTGGCTCATGTACCTGGTGGATGGGTCACTGAATCTGTACGCGGGCAAGGAGGAGGTGGGTGTCATTCAGGCCAATACCGCAGATGCCCTGCAACCGCTATTTCAGGACAAGGGTGCGTATCAGAGTGCAAGAACGACAACGGTTGCCAGGATCGTCAAATTCGGTCGTGAACAACTGAGCATACTGCTCAAAGAGCAGCAGAAGAACGCCATCAGCGTCATGGATGTACAGGTCGGAGAACTCGACAACCTCGTGTTTGACGACATCGTGACCGCAATCAAGCAGCGTAATGTGACGCTTGCCAGTTCCAGAGATGCCGCT
>Ga0055584_100007661_pt1 | contig 10578 bp, 10 predicted proteins | sample OSDHelmetaG_FD_58716 | JGI IMG/M metagenome (GOLD analysis project Ga0055584, IMG submission 58716) | Pelagic marine sediment microbial communities from the LTER site Helgoland, North Sea, for post-phytoplankton bloom and carbon turnover... | ecosystem: Environmental > Aquatic > Marine >...
AGTGAGTGCTCGAAGCATTCAGCCAGCCTCTCCGGCTCCGGAACCATTTCCTGGCACGATGTGATCCCAATGGAAATCCTGCCGGCATAGCTGAAGATCACCAGCAGCAGACCCAGTCCATCAAGAATGGGCGCCATTCCGTAAATACGGCTGATTTTTGCGCCAGCAACGTAGAGCGGAACAGGCGGGCCAGGCACATTGGTGATTGTCAAATTAAAAAAGGGCCGGTGCTGACCGCCGAGACGGGTGCGTGTGTAGACGCGAGCAGCCGCTGCCAGTGTCTCAGACGGTATGAATTCGGTAAGCTGATTGGCCGGCACCGCGCTGGCATGAACTTTTGAACTCTGCGTATTTTGATGAATACACCGCAGGCGCGCCAACGGATCTTTCATGTCTGTGGCCAGCGCGACCAACATGGCCGAAACCTGGTTTCCAACCTCGCCCTTCCCCTGGTTTTCACGCACCGAGATCGGTGCCATCGCAACCAGCTGCTTGTCCGGCAATTGGTTTCTTTCCGACAGGTACCGCCGCAGGCCGCCGGCGGAAACCGAGAGAATGACATCGTTCACCGTCGCTCCCGGTACCGCGGATCGAAGGGTCTTGATCCGGTTGAAATCAAAATCCACACCGCGGTAGACCCGGCGTGAATTTATCGGTCCGTTGAAAACCGAAGGTGGTGCCGACATCAGGCGCGGCGGCGGATTGAGTTTGCATATTCGTTTATCGCCCCTCACACGCAGGGTTCCAGTTGCCGCCTTGCCGGCAAAGGAAGCCAGATCCAGTGCTTTGTTCCCCAGGTTTCCCCAGGATCTGGTGATCAGGCCCAGTGTAGATGGCAGGTCCTCCGCTTCCCAATCGTCCCCGCCATCGATCTGACGAACCTGCGGCGACAGATCCAGCAGCGAAGTCATCATTTCGGTCACCGCTCCGCCATCGACCGCAGCGTGATGGATCCTTGTGATCAGCGCCCAGGATCCAGGTGCAAGCCCCGGAACGGTATCGAGGCCTTCTACGAAATTTAATTCCCACAGCGGCCTTTCACGATTCAGTTCATGACTCCAGATATCGGCCGCCAGTTGCATCAACTCGTCCTGGCCTGCCGGTTCGGGCAGAGCCAGCCTGGGCAAATGAATATCCAGATCAAATTCCGGATCATTGATCCAGTATGGATGGGAGAGTCCCCAGGGGACTTCTACCAGGCGCTGACGAAATACGCGGGAACAGCTCAGCCGGCCACCCACAAGTTTGTGCCACGGGGCATAGCCAAAACCTGGCGGTGCATCCGCAGCATCAATGGTATAGATACCGCCGATGGCCATGGGGCTGTGCGTACTTTCCAGGTAGAGAAAAGTGGCGTCCAGGGCCGAAAGCATTCTCATCGCTGATTACTCAATCTCAGGCAGTGTTGGCCACTGTTGTACATCGAGCGCATCCCGATAGCCGTGCCAGGTAGCGTAGCCCAGTAAAGGAATAATAATGATAAATGCCAGCATTCCGGTGACAAATCCGAGCGCGGTGAAAACCACGACCAGGGCGGCCCAACCCAGCATGGTCCAGCGGTTTCTCAAAACCGCGTTGATGCTTGAAACCACGGCAGTAATGACATCCACGTCGCGATTGGCTATAAAAGGAAGTGAGAATACGCTGGTGGCGAAAGTGATCGATGCAAAAATGGAACCGACTGCGGAGCCGATACCCAGATACATCATCAGGTCCTGTAGTTCGACTGTACCGTCGGATGGGAAAAAGATATGCACCATGGTTCCGGCCCGGGCCCAAAGCAGGAAAATAACCAGTAATACAATGCAAAAAACCATGGAATTCGCAAACGGTCTGCGCGCGGCCTTCAGCGACTGGCGCAGAGTAGGTTTATTACCAAGACAGATTTGACGGCTGACCGAGTACAGTGCAAAACAAAACAAGGGTGCAATAAATACGTATCCGGATAATACGCTCAACAGGAGAATCCATCCCCCGATCTCCCAGGATGCATAGGTAATAACTGTAGTCAGGAACCAGGCAAAAAGGCCCCAGGCAAGACTGAGACCGGGCGCTTTTCGGAAATCCTGCCAACCGCCTCTGAGCCATTCGAGGGGTGCCCTGGGATCGAGATCGCGACAAGGCGCGACGAAAGATTTGGGTATCTCTCCGTGCACCTCACCGGGGGGGTTCTCGACGCTTTGATCTGAAATTTCGCCTGTCATATTGCCCGGGGCTTAAGGAATCACAACCAATCATGTTCCATAACAGTGTCGGAAATCAAATTGACGGCATTAAAATCCAGCTCAACCCCGCTCCTCAACCCATATATCCTGAAGGTAGACAATCTCGCAGGAGCCGCCTCCCGTGTCTTTTCGCGTCAGGGATGTGCGCCAGCGCCAGCCGGACTCACCATCGATATCAACCAGTTGCCCATGCAACTGCACGATGTCTCCCCGCCTGACCTTCTTCAACTTTTTCCTGACCCGGTCATCCGCTGGAATCATGTGCATATTACCGCTGTTCTGAATAATGGCCTGATCAGGTATCGGCGGTGGCAGCTCGTAACGGGTGTAATACCAGCGTGATCCCTGGCGAATATTAATTCTATCCAGAACAGCCTGGTCCGACATGGCACCCCATCCCAGAGCCAGATCCATTGGTGACAGATCAGATTCACTACCCCAGGAATAGTCTTCCCGTGAAAGCACCCTGGCCCGGATTTGAAAATCGGCCCGGGGTTGCAGGCGATAGCTGTCAATATTGATGACCGGACTGTTCTCGAGATCTACTTGCCTCGGCCGCTCCGGCACCAGTATGCCGGGTGGATGAACAATCTCGCGCATAGTCCAGTCACGCAAGGCCAGGCCGGCCAGCAGCACCAGTGCGACGATAAAAATTTTCTTTGCTTCAATACCAAACATCCGCTGTGAAATTCCCTGCAGCCTCCATACTCCTTCAAAGGATATAATAGTGCTCCATCGTTTACAGCAGAAAATCAACAGCCGTGTTAAGCCTGAACCAGATCAGCCTGCGCCGTGGGCCTAAACTTTTGTTCGAAAACGTCAGCTTCCAGGTCCATTCCGGGCAGCGGATGGGCCTGATTGGGGCCAATGGGAGCGGCAAATCCTCTCTTTTTTCGATGTTGCTTGGCAATCTGGAACCTGACGGCGGTGAACTTCACCTCAACTCCAGGGACGAAATAGCCCACGTCGCCCAGGAAAGTCCTCACGACCCCGGTTCCGCGCTGGACTACGTGATGGACGGCGATATTGAACTACGCAAAATCCAGGCGGCCATCGCGGCAATGGAAGCAGACGGTGATACGGACGGCACAACCATCCACAAGCTGTACGAACGAATGGAAACGATTGATGGCTTCAGTGCCGAGGCCCGTGCGGCCCGTTTGCTTCATGGCCTCGGCTTTCTGGGCGACAGCATTCAGAAACCCGTCTGCTCTTTCTCAGGCGGCTGGCGCATGCGCCTGAACCTGGCTCGCGCGCTGATGTGCCGGTCGGATATCCTGCTGCTGGACGAGCCCACCAATCACCTCGACCTCCCCGCCATCCTGTGGCTGGAGCGCTGGCTGAAACGCTACGAGGGTATTCTGATGGTGGTTTCGCATGACCGGGATTTCCTGGACGGCGTGTGCACACGTATTGCCCACATCGAACACCAGGGGATGCGCCTTTACAGCGGCAACTACAGCGAATTCGAGGCGCTGCGAGCCGAGCAGCTGTCCCAGCAGCAGGCCTTGTTTACCCGCCAGCAAAAAGAAATCAAACACATGCAGAGTTACGTCGACCGTTTTCGCTACAAGGCCTCAAAAGCCCGTCAGGCGCAAAGCCGTTTGAAAATGCTGGAACGTATGGCGCGTATTGCCCCGGCACATGTGGACTCGCCCTTTCGTTTTCATTTCATGGAGCCAAAAAAGCAGCCCCAACATTTGCTGAGGCTGAAGGATGCCGCGGTTGGCTATGCCGAAAGCGAGCAGGGGCCTGTGCTCAGCAACGTCAACCTGAGCCTGGTCTCCGGGGACCGGGTGGGCCTGCTGGGTGTGAATGGCGCCGGTAAGTCAACCCTGGTCAAGGCACTGGCCAGTGGCAGCACTCTGCTGGAGGGTGAGCGCCTGCTCAGCAAGGACACCAGAATTGGATATTTCGCTCAACACCAGTTGGACCTGTTGAATCCGGAACAAAGCCCTGTCGATCACCTGCGGGCCCATGCGCAGGATGAGCGTGAATCGGAACTGCGAAATTACCTGGGCCGTTTCGGCTTCAGCGGTGAGCGCATATTCGATCCGGTCGCGCCATTTTCCGGAGGCGAAAAAGCCCGGCTCGTATTGGCCCTGATGATTCGCCAGCAGCCAAACCTGTTGCTGCTTGACGAGCCCACCAACCACCTGGATCTGGAAATGCGCCAGGCCTTGAGTGTCGCCCTTATCGAATACAGCGGTGCATTGGTCGTGATTTCTCACGACCGCCACCTTCTGCGCAGCGTCTGCGACGAGCTGCTAATTGTTCGCGATGGCATCGTCGACCGTTTCAAACGCAACCTGGACGAATACCCGGCCTGGCTCAAGGAACAACAAATCAGCGAAGGCAAAGTTGATGAGGGTGAGCTAAGCAGCGAAAACCCGAACAGTCAGAGTAATCGAAAACAAACACGTCAAAAGGAAGCTCAGCGGCGCCAGCGCCTGAAACCGCTGCTTGACCGGGTACGTCAGATCGAGAAGCAACTGGCCGCGAACCGCATGGAGCTGGAAATGCTCGAGCAAAGGCTTTCCGAAGATACACTCTACTCTGACCTGTCGCGCAAAGGAGAGCTGACTGATCTGGTAAAAAAGCAGGGCAACATCAAATCTGAAATTGAATCACTGGAATGGGATTGGCTGGAAGCCAGCGAAGCGCTGGAAAAAGCAGAGTAGACTGGAGACACTCAGTTCAATCTCCATTCAGCCCCTGTGCAGACTCTCATTCATCGAATCGAATCTGTCAAACCAAACGCAACGGGAAGACTCTGGAGATGTGTTTAAAATCTTTATCCGCTGTGAGCAAATCAAGTTCATGCCGGAGGCAGAGTTGGGCCAACAACGCGTCGATAGTGCCCGTCTGAATGCCCCTTTGGCGGCAACGATTCCGGATACTGGCTGCATGGATGTGATCCATCCGGTCAGGAACAATAAACGGCAGTGCAGTAAACCGGTCTATGATTTGGCCCGACGACTTTGCTCCCAGAAACCCCTGTAAAAGTTCCTGCAGGACCAGGCCGGTAGTGAAAACGGCAACTCCCTCGCTCAAAGCCCTTTTCAGCAGAATAACTTCCTTGCTGCCTGGCGGATGATCACGCCGGAGCGCCAGCGACCAAACGCTCGTATCTACAAAAAGACTCACTGCCGGCTGCGTTCCTTTTTGTAATCGTAGTCTGCATCCCATTCCAGATTTCCGAACAGCTCAAGCAGCCGCTTTTGCTCACGCCGGGCTATAAATTCCTTCAAAGCCATGGTCACCGCGGCCTTTTTGGTCTTTTCACCGCTGACTTCCAAAGCGCGATCAAGCAGCTGGGGGTCGATTGCCAAATTAGTTGCCATGTGTGAAATACTACACATTTCTTCACACATATTCTACTGTTCCACCTTTCCCACGGTCGGGACGATCCCATATTGAAGTAGTAAGCAATTCGGGCTACTCATTGTGTAAAAGAACCCCGGGCGTGGAATTCCAGGCCCGGGGAAGGTGCCGGCAGGATGGACTATTTGTCCGCAGGCGTATCGTCATCGTTGAGCAATATCATGCCGCGGTTTTTATCGATGGTTCGCAGCCCCACTCCCTTCACATTCACCAGTTCGTCAACATGTGTGAATGACCCATGGGTTTTACGATATTCCACGATGAGTTCAGCTTTGCTGAGGCCGATGCCCTTGAGGCTCTCGGCGATTTCCTCAGCGCTGGCGGAATTGATATTGACGGGCCCCGCGGCCCAGACTGCGAATGCGAACATGCTGGTGGCGATTAGAGTGATTAAATTTTTCATTTCGGTTTTCCTGTGTTGGTGACTGATGGATTTGGCTAACCCGTTGACGGGTTCGTCATATGCAGCATCAGATTAATGGCGACAGGGGATAGTGAGTAGCGGAAATCAGCGCGAGAGTCTGTAGGAAATCTTCTCTCTCAGGTTTTGAGAACGGCCCGGGTTTTAATAGGCTCAAGCACTAGGAACAAATCAAAGGAAGCCTTACATGAAAACGAACCAGGACCTTATCGGCAAAACAATCAGTGGTGTGGTAGCGGTTACACAGCCGGGTGAAAATGCGCGGGAAATCTGGATGCTGCAATTTTCCGACGGCACTCACGTGGAATTCGTTTCGCCATCCGCCAGGCGAGCCTTACGGCGCTCTTCACACAGTCGTAAATCCATCATTCAACGGCACCCGAATGAGCTTCAGCTAGCCTTGAATGTGGCCTGAAAACTTATCCACAAAAGCTGTGGATAACCCTGTGAGGAAACTCACGGGGCGGCAAGTGGCGTGCGAGTCGTTCCAAATTGATCAAATTTTGATCACCTAAATATAAGACTATATATTCAATGACTTATGATTATCGCTTTGGAAGCATGACGATGCAGGGCCGGTAAAAAATGTGGCACAAAGACAATCAGTCACTTGTGCATAAACAATTCGAAACCAATCGAAGAACGGACCGTAACTTGTTGAAAAAAGTTTCCGACCAGGCCAGGGAAATAAATGTCATTTCAGACATTAATTACCGTCCCGGATCGAGCCGTTCCCCGCCAGATCGGCCAGTCCAATTTCCAGTACCCAGGCATCCAACTGGTCGAGAATTTTCTGTGCCCGGGGATCACCGCGTCTATGATCCCTGGCTTCCGCCATGGCCTGCCTGAAATCCTTCAGGGTGAAATATGATGGGTCAGCTGTATCGACCAGACGAGCCTTGCGGTCCTGTTGCCAAAACCTGGCTTCTTCCATAGTGAGAGTAGCTGGATAATTGCGCGCGCGATAGCGAAGCAACATTAAGTCCAGACGCCGGTCCTGAAAAGACCACAAGTGCCCGCACAGGTCTCCGGATGGCACACTGAGTATTTTTTTCAGCAAATGTTTGTCGGCCGAAGAGAAGAATCCACCGCTGTAAATCATCCGGTCCGGGTCGTTCGTGTCCTGACCGTCTTGAAACGGCGTGGAAAACACTTCGGCCACCTTGTACCGCACGGTGGCGAGCGCAGATCTCAATTTTTTTTCATGCCGCAGGCAACGCTCCTGATCCAACTGGATTCGTTCCAGGTCAACACCCTTTAGCGTGGAGCGAGGCGCGACCATTGGCAATTGATTGCTGTGAATAGCCTTCAGTGGCAGACGCTCCATGCCATCCGGCAAATCGACTGATGGAGTGAACACCAGATCGTGTATTTCATCGGCAGGCAACTCGATGAGTGGGGTGGGGTCTGCCATGAGGTCAAAAACAATCACCGACTTGGGCCGGTCCGGATAAATAGCGAGCGGCAACACCAGTGTGGTACAACCGCGTGTTGCCGGAATGCGCGAAGAGGTGTGTAAAAGCGCCTGTGGCTCCACCGGGTCCAGCAGTCGGGCAAGCTGTTTCTGGTCACGCAGGCCGAGCGCCCAGTCAAAAAGGCGCGGCTGTGCGTTACGCAGTAACCTGGCCAGATCGATAGTTGCCCGCACATCCGCCAGTGCGTCATGCGCACCTTCATGAGCGATACCGTTTGCTGCACTGAGGTCTTCAAGACGGAAGCTGGGCTTACCGGGTTCATGCATAGGCCACTGCAGGCCATCCGGCCGCAAGGCGTAGTACATCCGTGCCAGGTCAATCAGGTCCCAGCGGGAATTTTGGTTTTTATATTCGCGTTCATAGGGGTCACGCAGATTTCGATACAGCAGATTACGCGTGAAAACATCATCGAATCGTATGCTGTTATAGCCCACGCTGCAGGTCCCTGGCTGCATCATTTCAGCGAGAATGTTTTCGGCGAAACAAGTTTCGACCACGCCTCTGTCGCGCGCTTCCTGGGGGGTAATTCCGGTAATCAGGCAGGCCATCGGATGCGGCAGAACGTCATCGGCGGGTGAACAGTACCAGACAACCGGTTCTCCGATCGGATTGAGATCGGCATCGGTTCTTTGTGCGGCGAATTGCGCCGGCCGATCCGCCATCGGCTGTGCGCCAAAGGTTTCGTAATCGTGCCAGAGAAAGGACTCAGGAGGGTTCAAACGGCCTCCTATACAGACTGACGGCTGCTGAATGCATGTGCAATGGTGGACTGGTCAGTGAACTCGAGCTCACCGCCCAGCGGGACGCCATGAGCAATGCGGCTGACCGCAATACCGTGTTTCTGCGCCATTCGCTGCAAATAATAGGCAGTGGCCTCGCCCTCCACAGTTGGGTTGGTGGCGATGATCATTTCCCCGGGTGGTTTTTCCTTAAGGCGCTGAGCCAAATCATCCAGACCCAACTCGGAAGGACCTATGCCATCCAGTGGCGACAGGCGCCCCATCAAAACAAAATAAAGCCCCCGGTAGCCTGTGGCCTGCTCGATAGCCATTACATCGCTGGGCGACTCCACCAGGCACAACAAAGACGCGTCGCGCTGTTCATTCGAACAGATGTTACAGACCTCAGATTCAGTCAAATCGCGGCAAACCTTGCAACGCCCCATCCTTTCCATGGCTGCTTCCAGTAGCTCGGAAAGGTGCAGCCCACCTTCTCGATCCCGCTCTAACAGGTGCAGCGCCATTCTCTGGGCAGATTTGGGGCCTACACCAGGCAGACAGCGCAATGCTTCTACCAGTTGCCCCAGGAGTGATTGAGAGGCTGTGTTCATTCTTTACATCAGGCCGACGGCAGCGCTATTCCCGATGCGGTCGGCAAAGAGTCAAAATGGCAGTTTCATGCCAGGCGGCAGAGGTATACCTGCGGTCATTTCTGACATTCGTTCCTGCGTAGTCGTGGCCACGCGGTTCACCGCGTCATTGACTGCCGCGGTAACGATGTCCTCGAGCATTTCTTTATCATCCATCAGCGATGGATCAACCTGAATCCGACGAACGGCATGTTTGCCATTCATGGTTACCTTAACCAGACCGCCGCCGGCTTCCCCGGTGACTTCCAGCTTGCCCAGTTCTTCCTGGGCTTTCTGCATTTCCTGCTGCATTTTTTGCGCCTGCTGCATCAGGCCTGCAATTTGTCCTTTCATCCGCGTTTTCCCTCTTGTTTGCTGCCCTTGCTACTGAAGGGGCTGTATCGAATCTTCAACAATGCGTGCGCCCAGTTGCTCTTTCAAGGCCTTCACAGTGGGGTCGTCGCTGATGACTTTTTCAGCCTCACTCATGTTCTGACGAATTTTCTGCTCATCCAGCGCGGCGGCAGTAACGATATCCTGTCCTTCACTATCGATCAGCTTGATACGAACCGGGTGCCCCATTTTTTTGCTGATAGCCTGGCCCAGCCGGTTGACACAGGTTTCGGAGCCAAGGTGCCTGAGGGACGGGGCAATTACGAAGTCCCAGCGATCTTCCGACCGGGCTTGCAAATGTACATTGCGCGCCAGTTCCCGGGCCTGCCCGGTAATATCCAGATTTCCCTGTAGTGAAACCCAGTCTTCGTCTGCTGCACGGCCGGATTCAGCAGCCTCCACCGGCGGCATGCTGCAGGGAGATGAAAACAGTTCCGGCTCACGGGGCTCAATTGGAGCCGGCTCAACCGCTGGTTTCGCGGCTGCAGGCTTGGACGGGGCCGTGCGCTCCTTCTTGACGACCGCAGGTTTTCTTGCCTTCAACGGACCGGACCCTGTAGTGGATCCCGTTGAATCTGTGCAGGCAGGACGGAAAGCGAGCATACGCAGCAGAGTCATCTCCAGCCCGGTGCGGGGGTCAGGCGCGAGCCCGAGTTCGTTGCGGCCTTTGATCGCTATTTGATAGAACAGCTGGGCATCCTCAGCACTGAGCAATTGGGCCAGGTCGGATATGGCGGCCCAATCGCTGCGCTCAGGATCGCGGTAACCCGGCACGCACTGGACCAGTGTGACCCGGTGCAGCACCTCGGCCAGGTTGAGTAGAACAGTCTCCAGATCACGTGACTGGGAAACCAGTTCCTGAACCACCGCGAGTAAGGCCTCCGCGTCTTCGCCAGCCAGTGCGCGAATCATGGTCGCCACGTGTTCGTGATCGACCAGGCCGAGCATGTTTTCAACATCCGACATCGCCAGCTTGCCACCGCCAAATGCAATGGCCTGATCCAGCAGGCTGAGACCATCCCGCATGCTGCCATCGGCGGCACGGGAAATGCTCACCAGTGCTTCCGGCTCCGTCTCGATCTTTTCCGATTCGACGATCAGTTTCAGGTAGTCTCCAATCTGTTCCGGCAGGAGCCTGCGCAGATTGAAGCGCAGGCAGCGCGACAGGATAGTAACTGGAATTTTCTGTGGATCGGTCGTGGCCAGCACAAACTTCACATGCGGAGGTGGCTCTTCCAGAGTTTTCAGCAGCGCATTAAAGCTACTGGTGGATAGCATGTGTACCTCATCGATAATGTATACCTTGTAGCGGCCCCGCGTCGGCGTGTACTG
>Ga0055584_100007662_pt1 | contig 10578 bp, 6 predicted proteins | sample OSDHelmetaG_FD_58716 | JGI IMG/M metagenome (GOLD analysis project Ga0055584, IMG submission 58716) | Pelagic marine sediment microbial communities from the LTER site Helgoland, North Sea, for post-phytoplankton bloom and carbon turnover... | ecosystem: Environmental > Aquatic > Marine >...
AGAAAATCAAGAAAATCAAGAAAATCAAGAAAATCAAGAAAATCAATGTAATTATAAAGGAGTAGTTGATAAATAAAAATATATCCAATAATAATATAGGTTATGCCAACGTTGGGTAATTATATGAATTTTATATATGTAAATCTAGGATTTTTATCACAAATCTTAGTGATGGCATATTTTACATCATTAATAGAAATTCGGGCTAATTGGCCATTATATAGATGTAATCCCCCATATTGGATTTTTTCTGAAAATATATCCGCAGATTTCACATATTGTGTGCAGAATACTCAAGTAAATTTGTTTGGTTATTTAATGCAACCATTTACATTTTTATTAAATAATTTATCAAGTATGGCTGGCGGATTTAGTAGTTCTTTGAATTCTGTTAGAAATGTAATAAGTAATGTGCGTGGATTTATAAAAAATATAGTAAGTAATATATTTTCAGTATTTTCTAATGTAGTCATAGAATTACAGAAATTTGTAGTTGGTATAAAAGATACAATGGGCAAACTGATAGCAGTTATTGTAACAATGATGCATGTATTAGACGGTTCTTTAAAAACAATGGGAAGTGCTTGGAATGGCCCAGCGGGTAAAATGGTAAGACGTTTCGGTTCTTGTTTTAATCCAGATACAAATGTCAAACTAAAAAATGGTGAAATATACGCGATGAAAGATATACCTTTAGGAGCAGAATTAGAAGATGGTTCAATTGTTTTATCAGTGATGCGAATATTGAATAATGAAGAATTATATAAAGTAAAGGGTGGAGTAAATGAAGAATTTATTTACGTAACTGGTAGTCATTTTGTTTATAATAAAAAAAATGATAAATTTATTCAAGTGAAGGATTTTGAAGATTCAATAAAGCAAGATACTATGAAATGTGAATGTGTTTCAAATTTAATAACATCAACACGAAGAATTCCAATAGGCAATCAAGTTTTTTGGGATTGGGAAGACGATGAACTAATAAAAAAAAAACATATATACAAATATAAGTATTTAATCAATTAAAAATTATATAAATTTATATCCATTTATACTATATATACTATAATACTATATATGGATAATAACGATAATATAAAAAAAACATTAAAATATGTAAATAAGTTGTATGACAGTCAGTCATACTATGATTCATATGGTGGTTCAGTTGTAATATTTATAATAATGACTATGTTTGTATTTATTATTTGGTCTTATTGTTTTGTTATGCAACATAAAGAAGTAATTGCAAGTGATTGGGTTAATCAACGTTGTAAACCAACAAATATCCCATTTGCTGGATTTATAAATAAACCCGATGATAAAACTGCTTTTGAATATACAAATGAAAACTTCCAGTTTTGTTTAAATTCAATTTTGATACATATAACGGGGGCAGCAGTAGCGCCATTTACAGTTTTAGTTAAATCAACGCAATCTATTTTTGTAGCAATACATGAAGCATTTGAAAAGATACGTGCAATGGTTGCTCTAATACGGTCACGTATTGTGGAACTTACTGAACAGATTTATAATAGAATAATGAATATGATTATACCATTTCAACAAATAATTATTGCCGTTAAAGATACATTTGCTAAGAGTCAAGCAGTATTAGTTACAGGTTTATATACTTTAACGGGTTCATATCTTGCATTAAAAGCATTAATGGGATCAATTGTCGAATTTATAATTAAAATGTTAGGTACATTTGGTTTAATAATACTTGCTTTGTGGGCAGGTTTTTTTACTATTCCATTGGCAATGGCAGCAACACCAGTTTATATGGTTATAGCAATAGCTACAACTATTATGATAGTTGCGTTGAAAGATATTATTCAACTTCAGGCAAAAGCAGTGCCTAAGGCAAGATGTTTTGATAAACATACTAAATTCATGATGGAAAATGGTGGTATAAAAGAAATAAATTTTATCCAACCGGGTGATGTATTAAAAAATGGTGTAAAGATTATGGGAAAAATTAAGGTTATGTCGAATGATTTGAGAATGTTTAATTTACATAATATAATAGTTAGTGAAAGTCATATTGTAAATTATAACAACAAATGGTTAGCAATTAGAGATCATCCTGAAGCAATCGAAATATTTAATTATTGTGATACTGAATTATATTGTTTAAATACGAGTAGTAAAGAAATTATAATAGATGGAATCCGATTTACGGATTGGGATGAGATTTGGGGTGATAAATTAGAAAAAATAGTTAGTTATATTAATAAACATCATGTTGGACAAAATATAGATGATGTATTATTTGAATCATTTAATAGAGAAACAATAATAAATTTAGAACATGGTAAAAAACGTATTGATATGATAGAAATTGGAGAAAAATTAAGTACTGGCGGAATAGTTTATGGTATAGTAGAGTTATATACAAATAATTTAGGCAATAATATAGATAAAGTATTTCATTTATTAGTTTCTAATGGAAAATTTGAAATTGATAACGCTGTATATTTAGATTATAATTCCAGAATAGATTCTAATTCTATATTTAAATAAATATTTAATCTAACAAGTATGTATAATGAGTGATTTATATGGAATGCGAATAGAAATAATAATACTTATAGGCATAGTATTTTGGATAATGGTTGGACATTTATTATGTTCTTGTACCACATTAAGTTTAACTGAAGGTTTTGAAGTTCAAACTATAATTACACCAGGAACTACAAAAAACTCTCAAGAAAATGTTATAGGTGAATTAAATAATAACGTTAGAAATGATAATACTGAATATGCAGGTACTGAAAAGAATACTTGGTTTATGAACCCTAGTAATTGGGGTTTTGGTAATAACGCAAAAATAACAGATGATTCTAAAAATATGTCTTTACCAGAAGGAAAATTAGGAACAACAGAATTAAACCCTGGATGTTGTGCTAACAATCAGGATTGTGATTGTATGGTAGTTAATCAACATACATCTTTAAATAAAACAGGCGGAAAATGCTCATCATATCCAGAATATTAAAATAATAATATTAAAATAATAATATTAAAATAATAATATTATTTTTATCCATTTTATTTTTTAGTCATTTCACATTTTTTAGTCATTTCACATTTTTTACAATAAGTAATTGGCATAGATTTTTCAATATCGAGATCAATATAGTCATCAATCCATTCATGATCGCATGTTTTTATTTGCGCTTGTTCAAGTATTGTTGCGAATTCATTTAAATTATATAAAATTTTTTGAAATGAGTTTTCAGTCATTAATTTATCGATATTATATGAAATTGTAGGATTATTTGTAAAATAATTATTGTTATCGTTATTATTAAGGGTTGATATCTCATTTTCAATATCTTTTGATTCTTGAGATATGAATTTAATTGTGTTAAAATATAAACAATTTAATGAGATAATTTTATTTATAATAGTTTGTTCATTCATCGTGTATATATTTACAATATATAATGTATTTATATCGTAATAGAAATAATAATTAACAATATATTCCATATAATGAACGACTTAAACAATTCGTTTTTTGTTTAATCAATTTTTCAACAATTTCAGTTGTAACTGTGAATGGGAAAATGACTGGACTATTTAATGACATATCAGCTTCAAATAAATTTGATCCTGGTTTCATTAAACGATATAGATTTATTTTTGTATGTATAATTTCCAAACATCGTTTTAGATTTCTAACTCCATCTTCATTATTACAATATTGTTCAATAATATAGTTAATAGTTTGTTCTGGGATTGTAATATCAGTGTCATTAAATTTCACTTCTGTACGAATCTTTGGTAGTAAATAATTATTTGTAATACAAGTTTTTTGTTTTTGAGAATAACCCATAGTTTGAATTCTATACATTCTATCTCTTAAAATTGGGTTAATTTTAGATTCATCATTATAACTAAATATAAATAAACATTTACTTATATCAAAATCTATTTCAGAAAAATATTTATCATGAAATTGAGTGTTTTGAGATGAATCTGTCAAATGAGTTAAAATTCCAGTAATTTCTTCTCCTTTTGGCGTATCACTAATTTTATCTAATTCATCAAAATATATTACAGGATTCATACACTTACTATCTATTAAGATTTGGACGATTTTACCCCAAGTGCTACCCTCATATGTATAACCATGTCCTTCTAAGAAAGTGCTGTCAGTCGCTCCTCCAAGTGCAATAAATGAGAATGGTCTGTTTAGAATTTTACTTATACCTTCTTTTACCAAACTTGTTTTACCTGTTCCAGGAGGACCGTGAATTGCGAGTGCTGACCCAATAGCATTCGGGTTTGTTACCAATTGACCTAGGAATTGCATAATCTGTAGTTTTGCGTCATTCAATCCATAAACAGCGTTATCTAGAATTTGTTTAGCATTTTCCATAAAATCGTGACATTTTTCTACGCCATCAGTTATATTAATTGGCAATGATTTATAGTTATCAAATGGTATACGCATAAATGCATTTACCCAGTTATGTATTTTATGATATTCCCCATTTTCGGGATCCATATTTCTTAATAAATTAATTTTTTTCATCGCTACCCCTTTAAAATTAACAGGTATATTTGATTCTAAGAGAGTTAAACGATATGGTTTTTCAATTCTAGTTGCTTTATTAACTTCTCTAAGTTCTTTTATTAATTTTTTTTGTCCATTAACTTCTAAATTATTAAAGAATTCAAAGTCATTCATTGTATTTTTATCGTGTAATATTCGTTTAAATATTCGTGAATTACGGTCTTTATATCGTTGTGTTAATTTATCTGTTTTTTGTTTATTTAAAACAATTTTGTTCTTGCATAATTGAATACATTCATTTATTAAATCTTTATCTAAATTAGTTTCATTAGTTTCATTAGTTTCATTAGTTTCATTATCTAGTTTTTCTAAAAAATTAATAAGTTTAGAGTTAAATACTGATGGTGTGTTATTTGTTATTATTTTTTTTTGATTAATTATACGTTTGTTTTTGTTTTTGTTTTTGTTTGTTGATTTGTCTTCATCACTAGATGATTCTAACAATACGTCATCTTCATTTTCAGTATCATTTTCAGTATCGCTTTTACTTTCACTTTCACTTTCACTTCCGAATAAATCACCTAAATTATCTATTTTTTTATGTTTAATTATAAATTTACATTTTTGTTTTCCTTTAGACTTACGTTTATTTTCAGTTGCAGATGACTCAGATTCAGTTTCATACTCAGATTCATCACTGTCTTCATACTCAGATTCATCACTGTCCTCAGATTCATTACTATCTTCATACTCAGATTCATCACTGTCTTCATACTCAGATTCATCACTGTCTTCATACTCAGATTCATCACTGTCTGTTTTTTTAGATTTAGTATTTTTTTTCTTCTTTGAAATATTATTATATTTATGTTTTTTTAGTCTTTCACCTGCTTTAATTTTCTTACCTAATTCTTTTGATGGAAAAATAGCATGTAAAAACTTACGATATTCATTGGCGTCTATTTCTTCATTAGAATCACTAGTTTCATCATCATCATATTCAGATGATTCATCGGTGTCCTCATTACGACGTTTATTTTTTCGTTTATCATAACATTTTGATTTATATTTATGTTTATGTTTATTTGGTGAATTTGGTTTATTGCCTCTAGACATACTTAGATAATAATATATTAACATTTATTTCTATATCCTTTTGCATATAACTTTAGTTAAAAAAATAATATAAAAATAAAATAAAAATTTAAAAAAATTAAAATAAAATTGATTTTAAATAATCTAAATATAGTTCATTATATATAAGTATTATGTCAAGAAATTCAGGAAATTTAAAAAATATAAATTGTGCCAAAGTTATTGGTATTCAGTTTAGTATATTATCACCAGATGAGATTCGTAAAGGTTCTGTTGCGGAAATCACTACTCGTGATACATATATTAATAATAAACCCGTTATAAATGGGCCATTTGATCCAAGAATGGGAGTTTTAGAACCCGGTTTAGTATGTCCAACAGATGGACTAGATTATATTCAAACTCCCGGATATTTTGGTCATATGGAATTAGCAAGACCTGTGTTTTATATGCAGTATTTACCTACAATACAGAAAATATTACATGTAGTTTGTTTTAAATGTAGTAAATTATTAATAAATAAAGAACGTTATAAACAAGCATTAAAGATGGATTCTGGACATAGATGGAAATATGTCCATGATCTAGCGAAAAATGTGAAACGATGTGGTGAAGATAGTGAAAATGGTTGTCAATGTTTACAACCGAAAAAGATAAAAAAAGAAGGAATCGCGTCATTATATGCTGAATGGAATGGAAAAGATGAAAATGATGAATCAACAACAATAACTATTCCGTTAACACCAGAATTAGTCATAAAAATCTTTAAAAGGATTTCAGACGAAGATGTTACGTTTATGGGGTTTAGTCCAATTTGGTCTAGACCAGATTGGATGGTATGTCAAGTCTTAGCAGTTCCTCCACCGGCAGTAAGACCATCAGTAAAACATGACGCACAACAACGATCAGAAGATGATATAACTCATATTCTAGTGAATATAATAAAATATAATAAAATTCTTCAAGAAAAACTAAAAAGTAATGCCCCAGAAAATGTAATAACTGAATGGACAAGTGTTTTACAATATTATGTAGGAAGTTTAGTTGATAATAAAATTCCAGGTTCAAATCCAGTTGCTCAACGTTCGGGTAGACCATTAAAATCGATCAAAGATAGATTGAATGGAAAAGGTGGACGTATGAGAAGTAATTTGATGGCAAAACGTGTAGATTTTAGTGCTCGTTCTGTTATCACAGCAGATCCAAATATTTCAATTAAGGAATTAGGAATTCCTTTGAAAATTGCTAAAAATATTACTAAACCAGAAACAGTAAACAAACGTAATAAACAGTTTTTAACACAACTAGTTCAGAATGGACCTAATAATTGGCCAGGTGCCAAAAAATTAGAGAAAAAAAGCGGAATTACTATAGAATTACGTCATGTTGATAGAAAAACGATTGTATTAGAAGAAGGAGATATAGTTCATAGACAGATGATGGATGGAGACCCTATTCTATTTAATAGACAACCTACTTTACATAGAATGAGTATGATGTGTCATATTGCCCGAATTATGCATGAGGGTGATACATTTAGAATGAATGTTGCTGATACTAAACCATATAATGCTGATTTTGATGGTGATGAGATGAATTTACACATGCCTCAAGATCCGGAATCAGAAGCAGAATTAAAAAACTTAGCAGCAGTTCCTTATCAAATTATTAGTCCTGGAAACAATGCATCAATTATTGGTATTTATCAAGACTCTATGCTTGGATCATATAGATTCACAAGACCAAATATAACATTTACTCAAAAAGAAGCGATGAACTTGTTAATGATGTTTGATAAAGTAGATACAAAATTATTAAACAAACGTAGAAATGAAAAAATCACTAGTTTTGAAATATTATCTCAAATCTTACCACCATTATCCTTAAAGGTTAAAAATAAACTATATGATAGTGAAAAAGAATCGTTCAATACATCTAACAATATAATTGAAATCAAAAATGGAACATACATACGTGGACAAATGGATAAAGGTATTTTAGGTTCAGGAACTAAAGGACTAATTCATCGTATATGTAATGATTTTGGTAATATGCAATCTGGTGATTTTATTGATGATTTACAAAATATTATTACTCAATATATGACACAAAGTTCTTTTAGTGTAGGTATTAGTGACTTAAAGTCTGATGCTAAAACATATACGAAAATGAGCGAAATTATTAATAATAAGAAACAAGAAGTATATGATTTACTAGATCAAGTTCGTCTTGGTATATTTGAAAATAAATCAGGAAAAACCAATGCTGAAGAATTTGAAACAAAAGTAAATAATAGTCTTGGTAAAGGACAATCTGAAGCTGGAAGAGAAGCTTTAAAAAGTTTAGATCTTGATAATCGTTTTGTTGTTATGTTTAATGCTGGTTCTAAAGGGTCTGAAATTAATATACAACAAATGATTTCTTGTCTTGGACAACAAAATGTTGATGGAAGACGTATTCCATATGGTTTTGAACATAGAACATTACCACATTTTTCAAAATATGATGACTCTCCAGCTGCTCGTGGATTTGTTGAAAGTTCATATATTAATGGACTTTCACCTCAAGAATTATTCTTTCATGCTATGGGTGGACGTGTTGGGTTAATTGATACTGCTGTTAAAACATCTACAACTGGATATATACAAAGAAGACTTATTAAAGGACTCGAAGATCTACAAATTTCTTATGATATGACTATAAGAACTAGTCGTAATAGTTTAGTTCAATTCTCATATGGTTCTGACTCTTTTGATACTATTAAAGTTGAAAACCAAGAAATACCACTTGTTGAAATGAGTATTCAAGATATTTATTCTCATTATAATTTTCCACAAGATAAAACTGCTGGGAAAGCATTAAGTGCTATGTTTGTAAAATCTGCTGTAACACGTCATAAAAAACAACTCGTTGAATTTGAAAAAAAGTGTAAATTTTATACCGATTATATGATTAAAATGAGAGATGAAATTATTAAAAATGTGTATGGATATAAATCTGATAAAATTGTACGAGTTCCTGTTGCATTCGCATACATTATTCAAAATATTATTGGACAACAGAATATTAATATCAACTCATTGGTTGATATAACCATGATTGAAGCGTTTGAAATGATTGAACACACATTCAATCTATTACTACAAATTCACTACGCACCACCAAATGAACTTTTCAAAGTATTGTTTTATTATTATTTATCACCTAAAGATTTATTAATGAATAAAAGATTTAATAAGAGCGCATTAGAAATATTATTAGAGACTATTATATTGGATTATAAGAGAGCTATTATTGCACCTGGAGAAATGGTTGGAACAATCGCAGCACAAAGTATTGGAGAACCTATCACACAAATGACTTTAAATACATTTCATTTCGCAGGGGTTGCATCTAAATCTAATGTAACTCGTGGTGTTCCTAGAATTGAAGAGATATTATCTTTATCTGAAAATTTGAAGAATCCTTCACTTACTATATTCTTAAAACCTGAAGACCAAACTGATAAAGACAAGGCAAATACTATTCAATATATGATTGAGCGTACTAAATTACAAGAAATTGTTAAATCTGTTGAAATCTGTTTTGATCCTGATGATATGAATACTCTAATCGATAGTGATAGAAATACTATGGCACAATATAACGAATTTGAAAATATGATTTCTGAATGTTTAGATAACCAAGACAATGATGAGACTGAAAAATCTAAATGGATTATTAGAATGGAAATGGATCCTGAGATTATGCTAGATAAAAATATTACTATGGATGATGTGAATTTTACACTTAACAATACATATCCTGACGAAATTAATTGTATTTATTCGGATTTTAACGCTGACAAATTAGTATTTAGAATTCGTATGCAAAATATTATTGATACTGCTTCTAAACGAAATCAAAAGAAAAACTCACCTAACCCATTAGATCAATCTGACCAAATATATATATTGAAAAACTTTCAAGATCAATTATTGAATAATATTGTATTAAGAGGAATTAAAAAAATCAAAAAGGTTATTCTTCGAAAAATTGTTGATAATTTAATTGAAACATCTGGAACATATAAAAAAGAGGACATTTGGGTATTAGATACTATTGGAACTAATCTATTAGATATATTAGCCGTCGATTATATTGATTCTAAACGAACTATTAGTAATGATATTATGGAGATTTATCGCACTCTTGGTATGGAAGCTGCTAGACAAAGTCTTTATAATGAATTACTTGATGTTATTGAATTTGATGGAACATATTTAAATACACATCATACATATCTTTTATGCGACAGAATGACTGCTGGAATTAAAATGGTCTCTATGTTTAGACATGGTATTAATAATGATGATATTGGACCAATCGCTAAAGCATCATTTGAAGAAACACCTGAAATGTTTTTGAAGGCCGCAAGACATGGCGAATTAGATACATTGAGAGGCATATCATCTAATGTTATGGTTGGACAAGAAGGCAACTTTGGAACTAGTGCGTTTCAAGTTGTATTAGATGTTAATGAGATGATGAATCTTGATGAAAAATATAAATATGAATATGTTGATAATCAAACAATTATCGAAGAATCATTATTTGAAGGAATTGAGAATGAAAATGATATATGTAGTATTAATAATTTAACTATGCTTAATAATGTTGTAAATATTGAATCGGAGGAGTTAGGAGATGATGAGAATGATTATGATCCATTTGCTTAAAATATTGTATGTGGATTTTAATTATTTGTTTATTGGTTTATTTTATTATTATTATTTAAATATTTTTTATATATATTAAATAATAATGAAAACATTTTTTAATTTAATGCAAACATTAATGAATTGTAATATAAAAACATATCCCATTATTAATGTATTTTTATATAATAAAGATATAAATTGTGATGCTAAATATATACACATATTATCGACTGTTTATAGTATTATGAATCAAAT
>Ga0055584_100007665_pt1 | contig 10576 bp, 10 predicted proteins | sample OSDHelmetaG_FD_58716 | JGI IMG/M metagenome (GOLD analysis project Ga0055584, IMG submission 58716) | Pelagic marine sediment microbial communities from the LTER site Helgoland, North Sea, for post-phytoplankton bloom and carbon turnover... | ecosystem: Environmental > Aquatic > Marine >...
CGACTTTGCCAAAACGGTAAACGTAACCGAAGCGGCGATGAGCCGGTATGTCTCCGGCAAGCGGCTTCCCCGGACCGAGATCATGCAACGCATCGTCGATGCCTCCCATGGTGAAGTGCAACCCAATGATTTCTTTGAGCGTGATCAAGTATCGGTGCCGGTGCCACAAAACGGCGCTCATGCGATGACAGAGGTAACCTCACGCCCCGATCTTCTGGAAAATGAAGCGGCAGATTTTCTATCCAGAAACCCAGAAGTCCGCTGGGTCGATGCGATGGTTCCCGACATTTGTGGCATTCCGCGTGGAAAGCGCATGGATGTCTCGGCCCTGGACAAACTCTACACCACGGGCCTTGGCCTTCCCGGCTCGACCTATGCGCTTGACCTGTTGGGCAACAATGTCTCGAGCACAGGTATGGGCCCGGAAGACGGCGACCCTGATTACGTTTGCCATGCCGTGCCAGGAACCCTGACCAGCGTGCCCTGGGCGGGTCCTGAACATGCCCAGGTTCTGCTCTCAATGAGTAACGATGGAGGAGAGCCGTGGTGGCTTGACCCTCGCCACATCGTGCGCCGGATTGCCGATCAGATCGTCGCCCTGGGCTATCAACCGATCATTGCCATCGAGCTTGAGTTCTACCTGGTCGAAAACGATCTGGGACCCGATGGGCGCCCGGTGCTCGCGCGTTCACCTGTGACCGGCAAGAGGCCTGCCGACACACAGGTCTATCTGATGGATGAGCTGGACGCTTTTTCTCCGGTTCTCAATGACATCATCCGCATCTGCCGTGAGCAGAACATTCCAACCGATGTCGCGACCATCGAGTATGCGCCCGGCCAGTTCGAGATCAATCTGAACCACACCGATGATCCCGTTGCGGCCTGTGACCATGCGCTGCTGATGAAACGCGCCATCAAGGGGGTCGCCGCCAAGCACGGCATGACCGCCACCTTCATGGCACGACCGTTCCGTGAGCTGTCGACCAGCGGCACGCATGTCCACATGTCTCTGCTGGATTCCCAGGGCCGCAACGTGTTCGATGACGGCAGCGCCCGGGGCACCAAGCTGCTGCGACACGCGATTGGCGGATTGGCGGCGACCATGGGTGAAGCCATGCTGATCTTTGCACCCAACGCGAACTCATTCCGGCGCATTACGCCAACGGGTTGGGTGCCGCTTGCTCCCACCTGGGGTTACAACAACCGCACAGTCGCCCTGCGTATTCCCAGTGGGCCCAACAAGGCCCGCCGCCTGGAACACCGTCCCGCCGGGGCCGATTCAAACCCCTATCTGGTCCTGGCGGCGGTTCTGGCCGGTGTTCATCACGGGCTCAAAAACAAGATTCACCCCGGTGACCCGATCGAAGGCAATGCCGCAGAACAGGTTGATGCCAGCCTACCCGCGATCTGGGTCGATGCATTGCGTGCCTTTGACGATGCAAAGGTTCTGCCTGGCTATTTCGGCGCTGCCTATTGGGATGTCTACAGCAAACTGAAGTGGTCGGAATTTCACGAGTTCAACGATCACGTCACAGGCCTTGAGTACCAGCGCCTGCTGACCCTGATCTGATCAGCCGTTGGCTTCGAGCACGCGCCCGGCAAGATAGAGCGAACCGCAGATCAGGACGCGCGATGGGCCCTCCTCGCCGGCCAGCTTCTGAAGAGCGGCCTCTACATTGGGCATTTTTGCGGCTTGCAGTCCTGCTTCCTGAAGCACCTGCAACGTATCTTCTGCAGCCAGTGTGTTCTTCTCTCCTGGGATTTCGACCGCAAAGGCGCGCCGCACAAAAGGTGCCAGGGGTTTGATGAAGCCGGTCGGGTCTTTCGTATTCATCATGCCGACAACAAGATCGAGCGGTCGGTCCGTCCAGGTCTGTGCCATGTCCGCCAGCACCTGACCCGCCGCTGGATTATGTCCGCCATCGAGCCACAGTTCTGTATCGGGACCCAGAAGGTCTTTCAGCCGTCCCTCATGCAGCTGCTGCATGCGCGCAGGCCATCGCGCCGTCTTGAGGCCCTTGGCCAGAGACTCTTCGGAGAGATCAAACCCTTTGAGACGTCGAAGCGTGGCAATCGCAGTTGCTGCATTGAATGGCTGATGCGGGCCCAGAAGACAGGGAATCGGCATGGCAAGTCGTGCATCACCATCGGTCATGACAAATCCATCGGGGGATTGCTCAACCACGTCAAAATCAATCCCTGAAGCGAATGCCGGCGAACCCAGAGCGTCAGCGCGCTCCATCATGACCTGGCGTGCTTCTGGCTTCTGGGGTCCGATGATGACGGGTACACCCGGCTTGATGATGCCGGCCTTCTCTCCGGCAATCTTGTCGATCGTATCGCCAAGGAACTGCTGATGGTCGAGCGAGACCGGCGTGATCACCGTGGCCAAAGGTTGATCAACGACATTGGTGGCATCAAGACGACCACCAAGCCCAGTCTCGAGCAGGAGAATGTCGGCCGGCACCCGTGAAAACGCGAGAAACGCCGCTGCCGTCGTGACTTCGAAATAGGTGATCGACTCACCGCCATTGACCCGCTCGCATTCATCAAGCAGCGCGGTGAGGTCGGCTTCACTGATGATCTTGCCATCAAGTTCGACACGCTCATGAAACCGCACGAGGTGAGGCGACGTGTAGACATGCACCCGGTAACCTGCAGCGATGAGCGCTGCCCGCATATAGGCAATCGCGCTGCCTTTGCCGTTGGTTCCCGCGACATGCACAACTGGCGGAAGACTGTGGTGTGGATTACCGAGGTTGGCGAGGATGTCGTACATCCGGTCCAGCGACAGATCAATCAGCTTCGGATGAAGCCGCATCAACCGTTCAAGCAGGACGTCACTCGATGGCGCGGTCACGCAGGTGACACACTTTCAGAATCGTTGGCCGGGACCGGCAGGAGTTCACCTTCCTGCGGTCTGGAGCCCATCAGGTGACCCAGCAGGGATGCCAGGCGCTCCCGCATCTCGGTGCGCGGCACGACCATGTCGAGCATGCCGTGATCAAGCAGGTACTCGGCGCGCTGAAAACCCTCCGGCAGCTTTTCGCGGATGGTTTCCTCGATCACACGCGCACCGGCAAATCCGATGATCGCGCCGGGCTCTGCAATTGAAATGTCTCCAAGCATGGCAAAGGAGGCCGTGACACCACCGGTCGTGGGGTTGGTCATGACGCAGATATAGGGCAGGCCAGCTTCCTTCAGCTCCGTGATGGCAGCCGTTGTGCGGGCCATCTGCATGAGGGAGAGAATACCTTCCTGCATGCGGGCGCCGCCTGAAGCCGAGAAGATGATCAGGGCACGATCCTGCAGGATGGCAAGCCTGGCTGCCGTGACAATCGCTTCACCGACAGCAACGCCCATGGAGCCACCCATGAAATCGAAGTTGAAGATTGCGCAAACCGCTCCCTTCGACCCGATGGTGCCGTGGGCTACGACCATGGCGTCGCGTTCACCGGTCTTGCTCTGGTTTTCCTTCAGGCGGTCGACATATTTCTTGCGATCGCGGAACCGCAGGGGATCAACCGGCGCCCTGGGCAGCTCGATCGTGGTGTAGTCGCCACCATCGAACATCGTCCCCATACGCACTGCAGGCGAGATACGCATGTGAAACCCGCAATGGGTACACACGTTCATCGCGGCTTCGAGGTCGCGATGGAAAATCATCTGTTCGCAAGAGGGGCATTTGTCCCAAAGGTTGTCCGGTGACTGTGGTTTACGAACCAGGTCACGGATTTTCGGAAGAGACAGATTGGTAAGCCAACTCATGAGCGGGCATTCCTCACGCCATGGGCGAGTTCGCGAGCGAGATTGAGCACGCTATCAACACAGGCCTGCGTGCCGTTTCCGTCCGCATCCAGGTTATCTTCTACCGCCTTACAGAAGGCGGTTCCAACAACGGCTGCATCGGCAACCCGCGCGATATCAGCAGCCTGCTCAGGCGTGCGGATGCCGAAGCCGACCGCAATGGGAAGCTCCGTGCTCGCCTTCAGGCGGCCCACTGCTTTCTCTACTGCTTTGGGATCAGCAGATCCTGCACCTGTGATACCGGTAATCGAAACGTAGTAGACAAAGCCAGATGCGTTCGCGAGTACGGTAGGGAGGCGCTTGGCGTCAGTGGTCGGGGTTGCCAGGCGAATCCAGTTCAGACCCGCATCCAGCGCAGGCATGCAGAGTTCGCTGTCTTCTTCGCTGGGAAGGTCAACGATGATCAGGCCGTCGACCCCTGCTTCGCGGGCGTCCGACAGAAACGCATCATTCCCGTATGAATAAATGGGATTGTAGTAGCCCATCAGCACAACCGGAGTGTCGTTGTCGCTTTGACGCAGGTGACGCACCAGATCGAGGGTCCGCCGCAGGGTCATGCCCTTGCGAAGGGCGCGCTGGGAAGCAACCTGGATGGTTGGACCATCAGCCATGGGGTCGGTAAACGGCATGCCGATTTCGATCACATCGACACCAGCACCCGGCAACCCCGCGACAATCTGACAAGACAGATCAAAGTCCGGATCACCGCCTGTCACAAAGGCAACAAGCCCTGCTCGTCCCTCTTCGCGCAGCGCCGCAAAACGGCGATCAATTCTGGTCCCGCTCACAGCTTCACTCCCAGAGCTTCAGCAACGGTAAAGACATCCTTGTCACCGCGCCCGCACATGTTCATGCAGATAAGATGATCTGATGGCAGGTCCGGCGCGATCTTCATGACATGGGCCAGAGCATGGGCCGGCTCCAGGGCCGGAATGATGCCTTCAAGGCGGCAGCAAAGTTGGAACGCTTCCAGCGCCTCTTGATCGGTTGCCGAGACATAATCGACCCGACCGACATCAGCGAGCCAGGCGTGTTCAGGGCCGATGCCAGGATAATCCAGCCCCGCTGAGATCGAGTGCGGTTCAATAATCTGACCATCGTCGTCCTGCAGCAGGTAGGTGCGCATGCCATGCAGAACGCCCGGGCGGCCACCGGCAATCGAGGCTGCGTGTTTGTCGGCATCGACGCCATAACCAGCGGCCTCAACGCCATAAATCGCGACATCCTTATCGTCCAGGAACGGATGGAAGAGGCCCATCGCGTTCGATCCGCCACCTATACAGGCCACAAGCGTGTCAGGAAGCCGACCCTCGGCCTCCATCATCTGCTCCTTGGCTTCATGTCCAATCACTGACTGGAACGCACGTACCAGCTCTGGATAGGGGTGCGGCCCGCCCACGGTGCCGATGATGTAGAAGGTCGAATCGACATTCGTCACCCAGTCACGCAGGGCCTCGTTCATGGCATCTTTGAGCGTGTGGGAGCCAGATGTAACCGGGACCACCTCGGCGCCAAGAAGCTTCATGCGGAAGACATTGGGTGCCTGTCGCTCGATATCCTTGGCGCCCATGTAGATGATACAGGGCAGGCCGACCTTGGCGCAAACCGTCGCGGTCGCAACGCCATGCTGGCCAGCACCGGTTTCGGCGATGATCCGCTTCTTACCCATACGCATGGCCAGAAGGATCTGGCCAACGGTGTTGTTGATCTTGTGCGCGCCGGTGTGGTTGAGCTCGTCACGCTTGAAGTAGATTTTTGCGCCACCCAGATGCTCGGTCAGCCGCTCGGCAAAATAGAGCGGGCTGGGGCGGCCGATATAATGCTTCGCCCAATGGTCGATCTCAGCCTGGAAGGAAGGGTCATCCTTGGCATCTTTCCAGGCCTGTTCCAGGTCCAGAATGAGCGGCATCAAGGTTTCAGCGACATAACGCCCGCCGAACATGCCAAAATGGCCCTCTTCATCGGGGCCCTCGCGATAGGTGTTGACCGTTTCCATTCCCTGTCCGTTTCAAATTTGGAGGCCGGACCATGCCCTTTTCAGCCTTGGTCCGCAATCTCACTGTTACGCGTTTGGAGGCGGGTCAGATCGACCCGACTTCCTCCAGAAACTCCCGAATCAGAGCCGGATCCTTTGCCCCTGTTGCGTTTTCCACGCCAGAAGCAACATCTACGAACCCAGCGCCGGTAATCTCGACCGCTTGGCGCACATTTCGCGCATCCAGGCCACCCGAAAGCAACCATGGCCGCTTCCAGCTCTTGCCTGCCAGGATGCGCCAGTCAAAGGCCACCGCATTGCCACCTGGCCGCGTTGCATCCTTGGGTGGTTTGGCATCAAACATCAGCAGATCGGCAACCGCTTCGAATGCGGGTACCTGTTCGAGATCCGAAGGCTCGGAGATTCGAATCACCTTCATGACCTTCACACCAAACTGATCACGTACCGCAGCGACACGCTGTGCATCTTCGGAGCCGTGCAACTGTACAACCGAGAGATTTCCAGCAGTGATGGCCTGGCCCAGAAAATCGTCATCAGGATCAACCATGACACCAAAACGCTCGACACCAGGGGATACTCTGGCACTGAACGAAGCCGCCTGATCCCAGGTTACAAACCGCGGGCTGTTGGCAAAGAAGTTAAACCCCACCATGGCTGCGCCGTACTTGAGCGCAGCATCAAGCCCCTCATGGGTGCTTAGACCGCATATCTTGCTTCCTATTTTCATATCAGCCCGCCATGTCTTCGACGATGCGGTCGGCCGCAAGTGCGGGGTCATCAGCCCGGGTAATGGGCCGGCCGACCACAAGGTAGCTGGCGCCGGCTGAAACCGCCTCGCCGGGGGTCATGATCCGCTTCTGGTCATCGGATGAAGCCCAGGAGGGGCGAACCCCTGGAACCACCAGCAGGAAGTCATCACCGCATTGTTTGCGCAGACGCTCGGCCTCATGGGCGGAACATACGACGCCATCAACACCATTGGCCTGTGCAAGTTCGGCAAGCCGCATGACCTGATCGCTGACCGGAGTATGCATGCCCACCGACTGAAGGTCCGTATCATCCATGCTGGTCAACATGGTCACAGCAACCACTTTGGGGCGCTGTGAGCCAAAGGATTCAACCGTTTCCATGGCTGCGCGCATCATAGCTGCGCCACCAGAGGCATGAATGGTGGTCAGGAACGGCTTCATCAGCGCCGCGCCCTGCAAGCCGCCTGCGACTGTATTGGGAATGTCGTGGAGCTTCAGATCAAGGAACAAGCCATGTTTCTGGCCAACGACATCCCGGACGCCACTGGGCCCGTGCGCGCAGAAGAACTCCAGGCCCAGCTTGAGCCCGCCAACATGGCCGTCCAGCCGTTGTGCGAGCCCCTTGGCCTGCGTCAGATCCGTCGTATCGACCGCGCACAACAAGCGCGCCGCTGCCTGGCTGCGATCCATGGTTCCGTCCGTTTCTCTTGTGCGGCGGGCTTATAACAGATGGCAGCACCCTGCGTCAGCAGAAGTTCTGTTTCAGGAGCTTTCCAACCGCTCCAGGAGGAATCTGGCCGTTCCCAGATCCAGATGACCGCCACCGGCATTCTTGTAGAACGTGATCTCATCAGCACTTTGGCGTCCCGGACACTTGCCCCGTGAGAGATCATAGAGATCACCCACGATGTCGCTCTCGGCCATCACTCCTGCTTCGATGGGTTGCGCGATATCTCCCACATTGCCAAGCGTGAACATGCGCGAATCAACGTAAACTCTGGCAACGCGAACGCATTCATCATCGGACTCACGCATATGGGTCTGATAGCCGCCGACAAGATCAAGGTGTGCGCCAGGTTTCAACCAGGCTCCCTTGATGAGCGGTTCCGTTGCCATGGTCGCGCAGGAGATCACGTCAGCCTCACGCACCGCAGCCTCAAGGTCATCGACAGCAGTAATTGTTATCCCCTCAAGCTTGAGTTCGGCAGCCAGCTTACGTGCGCGCTCCTCATTGCGATTCCAGATCATGACTTCCCTGATGGAAGGGCGAATCTCCGTATGCGCCATGATGAGATGCGGTGCCATGGCCCCTGCTCCCACCATGATCATGGTCTGTGCGTCCTGGCGGGCCAGAAAACTGGCACCCGTTGCGGAATCCCCGGCTGTCTTGCGCAACGTGAGGGCGATTCCATCGACAATTGCCTGGGGCGCGCCATTCCGACCATCAAAGAGAGCATAAATTCCGTGAACCGAGGGCAAGCCGGTCCCGGTGCTTTCGTTATCGGGAAAGACCGTAATCAGCTTGACGCCAATGGCTTGATCGCGCTGCCAAGCCGGCAAAGCCAAAAAGACATTCTCGCTTCCTGTCGGAGCGGGTTGTGTCAGAAGCATCTCTTCTGCTGCATCAAGATCCTGAAGATGAAACTGCTTCAGACCCTCAACAAGCGAGGGATAATCGAGCAGGCGATGGACGTCCTCAGCAGACACCATGCGCATCATCAACTCTCCTAGTTATCAGTCTTGTTGAGCTTAGGCGGCACTCTGGTCTTCGACCATGGCAATGGAACGCTGGGCTGCAATCTGCTTGCGTGCGTCAGCCTCCAGCGATCCAATTTGAGTCTGGCTTGAGGCCAGATCCTTCTCAAGCTCCTTGATGCGCCGTTTGCGCTGTCTCGAGATCGAACGGTTCTTGTGTGCGCTGGCCCAGACAAACAAACCACCCAGGATGGCCCCCAGAGCAAAGAAGACCAGGATCACCAACCAAAGCGGGTGCGGATTTGTGGTCCAGGGCAACGGCGAAAACGAAACCTGCACCGATTCTCTGTTCGCCAGGACAAATGCAATGATGACCATGGCAACGAGGAGCGCCAGAAAGCAGATCACGAGTTTGACAGAGTTGCGCATACGTTGCGTCAGTCCTCTTCGCCGTCGGTATTGAGGCGTTCACGCAGTTCCTTGCCGGTCTTGAAGAAGGGCAGGAACTTCTCTTCCACGTTGACCGTGGCACCAGTGCGGGGATTGCGGCCGACACGGGCGTTACGACGCCGTACCGAGAATGACCCGAAACCGCGCAGCTCAACGCGATCACCGTCCGCCAGCGCAGCCGTGATTTCATCGAATACCGTGTTAACGATACGCTCGACATCGCGCTGATAGAGATGCGGATAACGCTCCGACAAGCGGGCGATCAGTTCCGACTTTGTCATATCGGCAATCCCGGTGAAGGCGCTGTCATCGGATCAAATGAGCCGGAACTAGCACCCTAGTTGAAATCAGGTTGCCAGAGCGCCAGGAGGCCGTCAAGGGTAAGTGGTTCTGGTAAAACACTTTTTCCGGTCTCACGCACCATTTCCAGGTACCAGGGAAGCTCTTCTTCAACCTCGACATTCCGAACCGGAAGATCCTCACTGATGTCGTGCTGCGCCAGCAGCCAGGCCCGTGCTTCGCGTTCTCCGCCCAATTCATCAATCAGACCGTTCTCGAGTGCCTGCGTGCCGGTATAGATCCGACCGTCAGCCAGGAGCTCGATAGCTGCGCGATCAAGATTCGGGCGTCCGTCATCAACGATACCGACAAACACCTTCTGCATATCGTCCACGACGATTTGTGCCCAGGCTCGGGCCTCGGGCAAAGTCCGCTCAAAAGGAGACGGATTGGCCTTCAGGGGATCACTCTTGATATTCTCGAAGGTGATGCCGAGGTTGTCGAAGAAATCGACCACATCGGTGGTCGGGAAGATGACGCCGATCGACCCGGTGATCGTGCCACGACGGGCAATAATGTGTTCGCCGGCCATGGCAATCATGTAGCCGGCCGATGCGGCAACGTCGTCCATCACCACAACAACAGGCTTCTTCTCGGCAACGCGCTGAAGCGCAAGAAAGAGCGCTTCGCCGCCAACGAATGTGCCACCGGGGCTGTTGATCCGCAGGACCAGCGCTGTGGCATTGCCGTCCTGAGCAACATTCTCGATCGCTTCATCCCGCACGCGGTCTGATTCGATCACACCGGTAACGTCGAGAAGGGCAACATAGGCACCCGATGTCTCACCCTTGACCCGCCCGAAGGCAAGAATGCCCACGACAATGAGAGCAACGACAAAGAGGATTCGCCAAAAAAGAAGGCGGCGCCGCAGCTTCTGACGCTCAACCAGGGTTTCCGCGTCATTGGCCATCAGCACCGCCTCCGTTTGTCAGCCAAGTCTTACGACTTGTTTTCTTCTTCCTCAGACACCGCTTCCTCTGCAGCGTCAGCCTCGGGTGCTGCCTCTTCGGCGGCTTCCTCGACTTCAGCCTCAGGCTCTTCAGCAGCATCGTCGTCGTCATCCGTTCCCTTGGCAGCCATTGCCGCACCCAGGATATCGCCCAGGGTGGCACCGCTGTCAGCAGAACCGTAGGTCTTCATCGCCTTCTTCTCTTCCTCGATCTCGAGTGACTTGATCGAGAGAGAGAGACGACGCGTACCCTTGTCGATTGCGGTTACCTTGGCATCCAGACGGTCGCCTTCGGCAAACCGGTCAGGACGCTGATCACCACGTTCACGGGCAAGCTCGGCCTTGCGGATGAAACCAGGCAGAGTGCCATCGACCAGGACTTCAATACCGTTGTCCATGATCCTGGTCACCTGACAGGTCACCACCGAACCGCGCTGCACGCCATCCATGGCGCCTGCGAGTGGATCGGCTTCAAGTTGCTTCACGCCCAGGCTGATGCGCTCTTTGTCGATGTCGACATCAAGCACCTTGGCCTTGACCTGATCGCCCTTCTTGTAGTCCAGGATGGCTTCTTCGCCGGTCTTGTCCCAG
>Ga0055584_100007666_pt1 | contig 10576 bp, 9 predicted proteins | sample OSDHelmetaG_FD_58716 | JGI IMG/M metagenome (GOLD analysis project Ga0055584, IMG submission 58716) | Pelagic marine sediment microbial communities from the LTER site Helgoland, North Sea, for post-phytoplankton bloom and carbon turnover... | ecosystem: Environmental > Aquatic > Marine >...
CCTTGTTGAGGCCTTGAAATAAAGTATGGGGCTTTGTTTTTAAAGGAATTCTTATAATTTTACGGTAACTAAACCCAAGAAATTAACTACCGCCCCCTGTTATGGTAGCATCTATAGATCATTATAAAGCCCTGCATAAGAACCTCTTAGGCTTGGTTGTGGCGTTTTCAGCCATTGCTGCCTTCGGACTTACATTCCACTATTATGGGCATTCCTCCTATGTTCCCGGGCCATCATCACAGTTCGGCTTCTGGGCATTGGCACCTATCGGTATCATTGACAGAATATATATCGCATTTACAGGCATGCGGCTTTACTGGGATCCTATACCTATGTTTCTTGTGTTATGGTCCTTTTATTTAGGGGTTTCAGCCTTGATCACATATAAATTTCTTGTTCCAAGGTCACAGTAAGAGCCTTTTACCTCATTATATCCCCATTTATTTCAGTTTCAGTTTCTTGCGCCAGGTATTAATTGAGTATGTTATTAATATTGATCCTATTACTGTTGGTAATATCCACATGATCCATCCAGGACTAATTGTAACATTATTCACTAAAAATGCAGTTACCGCAGCAATATAAGACCCACCCATTTTCCCAATATGCTGTATTAGAAACCTCCGGTTTTTAGGTATTCGGTTATCCTCTTTTCTGAGTAACAAGTGATCCTGAATAGTATTTAGTAGTAGAATTATACCAAATACTGATAATATGGGCACAAAAGTCTTACCAGAATATACCATAAGAAATACTGGCCATCCTATCATCCAAACTGAAACTATAAACCCAACAAATGAAGGCATCCATTGATTCATTGAATAGGACCATGCCTCCTTCTTCCTCCAATTATCAATTGCTATTTTTCCTGTATGTGTCAGGTATAAAGTGAAAACCCCAATTGCCAATAAAAAGGAATTGAACTTCAAAATCGTCATTATTAAAGCAGAAACAGATGTCAGGATCATTGACCAGTAATATACGGCACCAAATCTTGTATGAAGGCCACCTGATTTTTTAACTATCATGGCACCAAAGCCTGAAAGTAGTGCAGATGAACCAAGGAGAACGTGAATAAATAGTATTACAGGATAGAGCATATTTTAAATTTTGAGGCTAATCTAATAGCAAATAAACCTGTTGTAAAGCAAAATGGTATGGGCGGTACATTTCAGGTACAGCGTGTGAAAAACAGTGATGAACGGTAGTAATTTGGGACGGATGGTAATGTATCAACACCCGTGATTTTCCCTAACTTAGCCCCACAAAACCTGCAAATTAATGTACAGAACTCATACATGTGGAGAATTAACTATTGCTGATATCAACAACAGAGTAACCCTTGCCGGATGGGTGCAGAAGTCTCGTGATCTTGGTGGAATGACATTTATCGACCTTCGAGACAGGTATGGGATCACTCAGATCACATTTAATGAGGAAGAACAAATGGCACTTTGTATCGCAGCTCGGGAATTGGGAAGAGAATATGTGATTCAAGTAGAGGGCATTGTCATCGAACGATCAAGCAAGAATCCTAAAATGAATACCGGTGATATCGAGATAAAAGCTGAATCTTTAACTGTACTTAATGCATCCTTAACACCCCCATTCACAATTGAGAATGAGACCGATGGTGGCGATGATCTAAGAATGAAATATCGATACCTCGATCTACGTCGTAATCCAGTCAAAGATAAGATCATGCTACGTCACCAGGTAGCACAAGCAACCCGTCGCTATTTGGATGAAAATGGATTCATTGAAGTTGAAACTCCGGTACTAATAAAATCCACACCAGAGGGTGCTCGTGATTTTGTAGTGCCATCCAGAATGAATCAAGGTGAGTTTTATGCATTACCTCAATCGCCACAAACCTTCAAACAGTTATTGATGGTTTCGGGATTCGATAAATATTTTCAAATTGTAAAATGCTTTAGAGATGAGGACCTCCGTGCCGACCGGCAGCCTGAATTCACTCAGATAGATTGCGAAATGAGCTTTGTAGAACGTGATGATATACTCAACACCTTTGAAGGACTGGTAAGGCATCTTTTTAAGTCCGTAAAAGATATTGATATTCCTGAATGGAAACATATCAGCTATGATGAGGCCATGAAGAACTATGGAAATGACAAGCCCGACCTCCGGTTCGATATGAAATTGAAGAACTTGACAGATGTTGTACAAGGCAAAGGATTCAAAGTATTCGATGAAGCAGAATCCATTCTGGCAATAAACGCAAATGGGTGTGCGTCATATACTCGGAAGCAGCTCGATGCATTGACGGATTGGGTAAAGCGTCCTCAGATCGGTATGACAGGTTTAATCTATTTAAAATGTAATGAAGACGGAAGTTTGAAATCTTCTGTGGACAAATTCTTCGATAGCGATCAGCTAAAAATCTGGAAAGAAAACATGAAAGCTTCCGATGGTGATTTGATCTTAATTCTTGCAGGTGATCATGCTCTAACTACAAAAGCGATTTCAGAATTAAGACTCGAGATGGGTGAAAGGTTAGGCCTTCGGGATTCTAACATTTATAACTGCTGTTGGGTCGTTGATTTTCCATTACTGGAGAAAGATGAGGAAAGTGGCAGATGGCATGCCATGCATCACCCATTTACCTCACCTGTAAAAGATGACACACATTTATTAAGCTCTGACCCCGGAAAGGTTCGGGCAAATGCCTATGACATGGTCATCAATGGTGTTGAAGTTGGAGGTGGATCTATCCGAATTCATGACAAAGGTTTACAGCAAGAAATGTTCAAGGCTCTCGGTTTTTCAGAAGCTGAAGCAAAAGAACAATTTGGGTTTCTGTTAAATGCATTTGAATATGGTGCTCCTCCACACGGAGGTATTGCCTTCGGATTTGATAGGTTGTGTTCACTTTTTGGTGGCACAGAGTCTATCCGAGATTTTATAGCATTCCCTAAGAATAACTCCGGAAGAGATGTCATGATCGAAAGTCCCTCACCACTTTCACAAGAACAACTATTAGAATTAGGTCTGGCATTAAAATAATGAAAATCCTAAAATTTATATTTTATTAAAAGTGTACAAATTTCATTTTTCAGTAAATTTGCGTACCTTAACTAGTATAACTTAACCTCATTAAATTACAATCAAGTGTCTTCCTCTGAGTCCTCTCCCGAAAATCCGAATTTGTCAGATAACAATTCCATTGAATCCAACGCATCATCAAATACTGATGCGGAAAATTCAGAACAGAAGTTATCAACTGATGAGAACACCGATCCGGTGTCAAATGACATTACTCCTGAATCTTCAGGAGATGATTCAACTCCAAAATCTGAATCTCAAGTAACAGATAACACAGATCAGCCAAAACAGGAATCAGAAACTGAAAAGGTAGCAGCCCCCCCTGAGGTAGATAAAGAAGAAACCGACAATGATTTGACTGCAGTAGGCGAAACGCATGATGATGCCGAAGATGAATCCGCTGCAGAAGATCTTTCAACATTAACAAATGAACAAATCGTTGAATTAGCAGAAAAATATGCCGATGACGATCACCTGCTCGACTTAAGAGCAATATTTAACCAACTAAGAAATCACCTCAAATCAATTTTTGAGCATGAACGAGAAGAGCATTTAAGACTGTTCCTGGAAAGTGGTGGTATTCGTGAAGAATATGAAAAACCATCTAACCCTTTGGTCGATCGATTTTATCAGGCGGTAAAAAAGTTCTCGAAACGAAAAGATGAATTTCTTAAAAATCGTGAAAAAGAGTATCAGCAAAACCTGGCAAAGAAACAGGATATCCTTGATGAACTACGAGTAGTTGCTGAACAAGAAGAGAATATCGGGCTTGCATTTGAAAAATTCCGTGGCTTACAAGACAGGTGGCGTGAAGTAGGTCCCGTTCCATTTGGTGAAGTTCAAAACTTACAACTTAGCTACAGGTTCTTAAACGATCTCTTTTATCAGCACATTAACATTAACCGTGAACTCCAGGACCTGGATCAGAAAAAGAATCTTGAAGTAAAAACCCGTTTATGTGAAGAAGCCGAAGCACTATTCGGTGAGAAATCTTTTAATAATGCTTTTGCACAACTCGATGTTCTCCAACAACACTGGAGAGAAGTTGGGATGGTACCAAGAGAAGTGAAAGATTCCATTTGGGAACGATTTCTTGCTGCACGTAATGCCCTGATTGAAAAACGTAAAGAATATATTGCTGACAGGGAGCAAAAGAAAGAGGGTAACCTTGAGCTCAAATCCAAATTCTGTGAGCAAGTAGAAGCCATCACACCAAAAGAAAACTGGAAACACAAAGACTGGCAGTCTGCCACAGAGCAGCTGCTTGAAATCCAAAAAGAATGGCGCAAAGTTGGTCCGGCACCAAAAAAAGTCAATGACGAAATATGGAAACGATTCAGAGCTGCTATCGATAAAATTTTTAAAGTAAAGAATGAGTTTTATAATAGTCGTAAGAAAGAGTATGCCGAAAATTTAAAACTTAAAGTTGATCTATGTGAGAAGGCTGAGAACTTGATGAACAGTACAGAATGGAAATTCACCACTGGAGAATTAATCAACTTACAAAAATCCTGGAAGGAAATTGGGCCGGCTGGAGAAAGACATTCAAATAAAGTATGGAAAAGGTTCCGTGCTGCCTGCGATACTTTCTTCAATAATAAAACCGAGCACTTTAGTGAAATGGACAAGGCCAATGAAGAAAACCTGGCTAAAAAACTGGAGCTACTTGAAAAAATTGAGAAATACGAACAGCCCGAAAATTCTAATGAAGCTGTTGCCGCCTTACGCGACTTTCAGAATCAGTGGGCTGATATAGGCTATGTACCTATTAAAAAGAAAGAAGAAGTTCAGTCACGTTTTCGTAAAGTCTTAGATATGCATTACGACAAGCTCAAACTCGATCAGAATGAGAAACAAAAAATTCGTTATCAACAAAAACTTGAATCGATCAGAACATCTGATAATCCAAAAAAACTGAGTAATGAAAAACGTTTCCTTCAAAACAAGATCACTGAATTAAAAAATAATGTTCAAACATTAGAAAATAACATCGGGTTTTTTGGAAATTCAAAAGGGGCTGATAAAATGAAAGCAGATTTTGAAAAGAAAATCCGAAAATCAAAAGAAGAGATCAGTATGCTGAAAGAGAAATTGAAACTATTGAATTCCTAATTGAATTCATTTTCAGCGATTACACTGTAAGTATTTCCTTCTCTTTCACTTCAAGGTGTTTGTCAATCTTTGTGATAAAACCATTGGTCAACTCCTGAACTTTATCCTCTGCATCTTTAGCCATATCTTCTGGCAGACCACCTTTCTGTTCCTTCTTTATATGTTCATTCGCATCACGACGGATATTCCTTACACCTACTTTTGCATGCTCACCTTCTGCTCTGGCTTTCTTAACCAATTCCATCCTACGCTCCTCTGTTAATGGTGGTACATTGATACGAACCACCGTGCCATCGTTTTGAGGATTGAATCCTATATTCGAAGAATGGATTGCTTTTTCAATAGGTTCAATCATCGCCTTTTCCCAAGGCTGAATCACAATAGTCCGGGCATCCGGTGTATTTACATTTGCAACCTGACTCAAAGGGGTATTGGTTCCATAATAATCAACGTGAATGCTATCCAGCATAGACGGGTTCGCTTTTCCAGCTCTAACTTTTGCTAACTCCAACTCAAGGTGCAGTATGGCTTTATCCATATGCTCCTTCATATCATCAATTATTAGCTTAATCTCTTCTGTCATAGTTTCAGTGATTTTATTATTCTAAAACAAATTTACAAAACAGCAGGTCAAACATGAACTAATGTACCCAGATGTTCCCCTTTAATTATTTTAGACAGATTTCCTTTCTTGTTCATATCAAACACAATGATCGGAAGTTTATTTTCCTGGCAGAGTGTAAATGCCGTCATATCCATGACCTTAAGGTCTTTACTGTATACCTCATTAAAAGAAATCTTACTGAACCTGGTAGCATTTTTATCTATTTCTGGGTCAGCGGAGTATATTCCATCTACACGAGTACCTTTCAGGATCACATCAGCCTCTATCTCCACGGCCCTCAATGATGCTGCTGTATCTGTTGTAAAATAAGGGTTACCAGTACCTGCGCCAAAGATCACCACTCGTCCTTTCTCAAGATGACGCACTGCACGTCGTCGAATGAATGGCTCACATATAGCTTCCATCTTAATGGCCGACTGCAGTCGTGTAAAAACTCCGAGATCTTCCAGAACAGCCTGAAGTGCCATTGAGTTGATCACTGTGGCCAACATCCCCATATAATCACCTTGCACACGATCCATACCACCCTCAGATGCCTGTAAACCTCTGAATATATTACCTCCACCTATTACAATTGCAACCTGCACACCATTGTCGACCAATGATTTGATCTCGTTGGCATACTGTGTTAGCATGGAATTATCGATCCCAAACTGTTTTTCGCCCATCAAGGACTCCCCGCTTAGCTTGAGGAGGATACGTTTATATTTCATAGGAAATGATTTCTTATTTGAATGTCGGCTTCAACAACACGAGGAGCCTGACAAAAATAGGAAAACCAAGCGTATTAATGCATACTCTGTAACAAGTGATACCTGTATAATTTAAAAATCGGCCATCACTACATTGCGGGTGAGGTCTTCAAGTGTTTCACCCCTTCTAATAAGTAGATCTTTCCCATTATAAACTAGCACCTCAGCGGGTCGGGGCCGGCTATTATAGTTGTTGCTCATAGAATATCCGTAGGCTCCGGCATTCCTTATAGCAAGAATATCTCCTTCACGCACCTCATTAAGTTTTCGATCCCACCCAAATGTGTCAGTCTCACAAATATAACCTACCACTGTGTATATACGTGGAATACCTTTGGGATTACTTATATTTATTATGTGGTGATAGGCTTCGTAAAACATTGGTCGGAGAAGGTGATTCTGACCAGAATCCACTCCAGCAAAAACAGTAGCGGTTGTTTGCTTTATTACATTCACCTTAACTAACAAAGTACCTGCTTCGCTAACCAGAAATTTTCCGGGCTCGAACCATATTTCAAGCTTCTTTCCATATTCATTACAAAATGAATCAAACCGCTCAGATAGAGTTTTCCCTAATTCTACCACATCTGTAGTAACATCCCCATCACGATAAGCAACTTTAAATCCACTACCAAAATCAATAAACTCAAGATCTTTAAAATTCATAGCCGCGTCAAATAATATCTCGGCTCCTCTAACAAAAGCATCCGCATCAAGAATATCTGAACCAGTATGCATATGGATACCGTTCACCTTTATCTTTTCTGACTCTACAACTCTTAATACATGACGCATCTGATGAATAGAAATGCCAAATTTGGAATCAATATGACCAGTTTGAATATGAGCAGTACCACCTGCAACAATATGTGGATTGATACGGATACAACAAGGAACTGAACTGCCATAGGTATGACCAAACCGCTCGAGCATACCAATATTATCAATATTCAAATGCACTCCAAGCTCAACACCTCTTTGCAATTCTTCAAACGAGACACTGTTAGGAGTGAAAAGGATCTCCGAAGGAGCAAACCCTGCCTTCAAACCAAGTTCAACCTCTTGGATTGATACGGCATCAAGACCTTCTCCGGCCATTTTTATCAGCTTCAGGATATTAGGATTATTAAGCGCTTTAAGTGCATATTTAATGCGTACATGTTCACCCGGAAAGGCACTACGCAATTCTTCAATTCTGTTCAATACCTGATTTCCATCATATACATATACCGGTGCACCATGTCTGGATATCATGTCATTCACAGGAATACCGCCAATTGTATACGTGCCGTTAGTTAGTTCCATTATTCTTTACTTGAATCTAAATTATTATCTACAAAAAAACCGCCTCTAAGGGCGGTTTTTAATATTTTTCAATTTATTAACTAGCCCATTTGTACTCTTCGGAATACTTTAACTGTAAGTCCCTTCTCCACCTTATCAAGGTAAGTTCTTACATCCATCTTATCTTCCTTTATGAACTGTTGATTCATCAATGTATTCTCTTTATAGAATTTATTGAGTTTACCCATAGCAATCTTCTCAAGCATGGCTTCAGGCTTTCCCTCTTCACGTGCCTGCTCTTTACCAACTTCGATCTCGCGCTCTATGGTCTTTGAATCAACATCATCCTTATCCAGTGCAACCGGCTTCATTGCAGCAACCTGCATGGCAACATCCTTACCTGCTGATCCGCTATTTGGGGTTGACATACCTACCACTGAAACCACCTTGTTACCTGGATGGATGTATACAACAACCTGAGGAGCTTCAATCACCTCAAGAGCAGCAATATCAATCTTTTCGCCAATCCTTCCAATCATATCCAACAACTTGTCAGCAACAGTAACATCTCCCATTGGAAGAGCTTTCAATTCATCAGCTGTAGTTACATTGTTGGTCATCACAAGGTCTAAAAGATCTGAAACGAAAGAAGTAAAATCATCACTCATCGCAACAAAATCAGTCTCACAACTCAAGCCAACCAAATACCCTTTAGTGGCGTCATCATTTGTTTTAGCAAGAATATAACCTTCGTTGGTCTCACGGTCGGCACGATTAGCCGCAACCTTCTGACCTTTTTTACGCAAGAAATCAATTGCCTGGTCGAAATCCCCGTTTGCTTCCATGAGGGCCTTCTTACAGTCCATCATACCGGCACCGGTTTGCTTTCTTAATTTATTTACATCAGCAGCTGATATTGTTACAGTACTCATTATATGTTAGTCTTTTTTAGGGGTTGATTTTTTCGCTGCAGTCTTCTTACGTGGACGCAGATTCGATTTCTTTTCTTTCACCTCTTCTCCACCATCTGCAACAGCTTCCATTTCTCCTTCAGCCTTTACACCAGCATCAGCAGCCTCTTCCTTGGCAGCAACTTCCTTCTCGCGCTCACTCTCTTTGTCAATCTTGCGCTCTGCAAGTCCTTCTTCAACCGCCTTGATCATCATATTCATGATAAGGTCTATCGACTTACTTGCATCATCATTTGCCGGGATCGGGAAATCGATGTCATTAGGATCAGAATTAGTATCACAGATAGCGATCGTTGGGATACTAAGCTTTTTAGCTTCACTAACCGCAATATGCTCCTTCATCGTATCAACTACAAAAATAGCTGCTGGCAACCTTGTAAGGTCAGAAATACTACCTAGCAACTTCTCCATCTTGGCTTTCTGACGTGTGATCTGCAATTTCTCTTTCTTAGAAATAACATCAAACGTTCCGTCGGTCTTCATTTTATCAAAAGCGATCATCTTCTTAACCGACTTACGCTGAGTAGCAAAGTTTGTTAAACAACCACCGGGCCAACGCTCAGTGATATATGGCATGTTCACCGACTTAGCACCATTGGCAACGATCTCCTTTGCCTGCTTTTTAGTGGCAACAAATAAGATCTTCTTACCCGATTTTGCTATCTGCTTCAATGCTGCAGCAGCTTCATCAAGCTTCACCATTGTTTTGTTAAGATCAATAATGTGAATGCCATTACGCTCCATGAAAATATAAGGAGCCATTTTAGGATTCCACTTACGCTTCAGATGTCCGAAATGAACACCTGCGTCTAAAAGATCCTGGTTCGATAAGTTTGTCATTAATTATGCTGGTATAGATTGTTCAAATTAATTGTATTGTTAACGCTTACTGAACTGGAAGCGTTTTCTTGCTTTCTTCTGACCTGGCTTCTTACGCTCCACCATACGGGGATCACGTGTTACTAGGCCATGTGACTTCAATGCAGGTTTGTGTTCCTCATTGATCTGTATCAGAGCCCTGGAAATACCAAGCCTTATGGCCTCAGCCTGACCGGTGATACCACCACCCTCAACATTGGCAATCACATCGTACTTGTCAACATTTTCAGTTACCTCAAAAGCCTGCTTTACTATATACTGTAAAGGTGTAGTTGGGAAATACGTTTTATAGTCTTTCTTATTCACTTTTACATCGCCTTTACCCGGTGTCATATATACACGGGCAACTGCTGTTTTTCTTCTACCTAAAGTATGAATACGTTCCATTCTGGATTAATTATTCTAAAGTTCTACTGATTCTGGTTTCTGACCGTCATGTGGATGTTCTGCACCCTCATAAACAAAAAGGTTACGCTTTAAATCGCTGCCCAATTTATTCTTAGGTAACATTCCATAAACTGCTTTTTCAACAATCGCTATCGGCTTCTTTTGTAACAACTCAGCTGGAGTTGTAAAACGTTGTCCACCCGGATATCCTGTATGTCTTACATAAACTTTATCCGTCATCTTCTTTCCGGTCAACCGAACTTTCGATGCATTCAAAACAATAACATTATCACCACAATCAACATGAGGTGTAAAGCTTGGCTTATGTTTACCTCTTAAGATCTTTGCGATCTCTGAAGAAAGGCGACCAAGCACCTTGTTCTCTGCGTCTACGACGATCCATTTCTTATCGACTGTCTGACTGTTGGCCGAGGCCGTTTTATACGATGTAGATTCCACTTCTGTCTGTTTTATTAAAGGGGACGCAAAATTAGGAAAAGACT
>Ga0055584_100007668_pt1 | contig 10573 bp, 8 predicted proteins | sample OSDHelmetaG_FD_58716 | JGI IMG/M metagenome (GOLD analysis project Ga0055584, IMG submission 58716) | Pelagic marine sediment microbial communities from the LTER site Helgoland, North Sea, for post-phytoplankton bloom and carbon turnover... | ecosystem: Environmental > Aquatic > Marine >...
GGCGATGAAGCTGTCGATGAGATCCTTCATCGACGGGTCGTTGGGGTTCATCTGGACGAGGTCGGCAGCGCCCTTGCGGACGATGTCGACTCCGGCGCTGACGAGGAAGACGGTGACGTCCTGCCCCGAGGCGACCCCCGCGTTGGCCAGGGTCCAGCCGACCGTGGCGCGCTCGTCGTCGATGCCCCGGCTGAGAAGGATGACGAGCCTCTTGTCGGTGGTGGTGGTGGTGGTGTCGTTGGACATTGGATTGCTCCTTGTTTGCTTGTTGTTGCTTGTTGTTGCTTGTTGGTGTTTCGCCGGCCGGGCGATCTCAGGCGGCGAGGACCGTGCGGCGGTCGTCGCGGCGGATGGCGAACATCTCGGCGGCCATGGCGTTGGACGGCCGGTAGGCCTCGGCAGCGGCCATCCGCCGCATGCCGGTCTCTCCGAGGTGGTCGAACAGGCGGGTCATCTGGCTCGAGTGGTCGCGCAGGGCTGCCATCTTCCGTGTGAGCAGTGCGCCGCCGACCGACACCCGGTGGGAGTCGTCGGGCCGTTCGTGGCAGGGGTGACCCGGCCAGAAGGCGCCCAGCTCGTGCAGGCCGTCCACGACGTCCTCGGGCCAGGCGTCGGCGGCAGCGGTCTCGATCAGCGGGGTGCTGTCACCGCGGGCCCTGAGAGCAGACGCCGTCCAGCGCCCGACCGCCTGGTGGTCGGGATGGCCGGTGACGCCGTCGGGGCCGAAGGTGAGGACTGCCGTGGGGTCGAAACGGACGATGACGGAGCCGACTCGCTCGGCGCCTGCCTCATCGGCGATGTTCTCGCAGTCGCCGTCCTCGTAGCCGAACAACACGGGGCGGTCGGCGCCGAGCCGGGTCAGCGCCCGGGCCAACTCCTGCTCCCGGATCCGCGCCAGCCGTGCGGGGGGACTGGCGACGGGGTCATCGGTGCCGTGCTCTCCGAGCGTGGCGGCGACGCTGACCACCCGGAAGCCCTGCGCGGCGGCTGCAGCCATCAGGCCGGCTCCGACGACCGTCTCGTCGTCGGGGTGGGCCCACACGGCGAGCAGCGTGGGGCGTGCGGCCCCCGTGCTCCCGAGACGGGCGGCGAGGCCGTCGACCCGGTTGAGCGGGGCGGTGCGGTTGCTCGTCGTTGTGCGGTGCGAAGTCATGACCACATCGTCGAGAAATGCGACGGCGCGGTCTTGGCGATGATCGGGCGATCTCGTGGTGAAGTTCTGACGACGTCGTCAGAACTCCGATCGCGAGGTGTTTCCCCTGCTCAGAGCTTCAGGAGTTGGCGCGCCCGCACGACGTCCGGAGTGGGGGACTGCCCGTCGAACACCTTCATCAGCGCAGTGACGGTGGCGAGAACCGGATCAGGGTCGCCCTCGGCCAGTTCCAGCTCGAGCAGATCGACCGCGGTGCGGAGGGCGAACGCCGTTGCGCCTTGCCCTCGGGCGATCTCGAGGCTGGTCTGGAGGTCGCCGCGTGCTCCGTCGAGGTCGCCCTGCGCCCGGAGTGCTCGGGCGCACAGCCGGTGCAGTTCGCTCTCGAAGAAGTAGGAACGGGTGGTGGTCGCCATCCGGTCGAAGGCGGCGTTCAGGGCGTCGAGGGCGTCGTCGGGCTGGCCGGCGTGGATCATCGTGTCGGCGTGCAGGCCGAGGTAGTAGGCCTCGTTCAGGCGTGCCTCCGCAGCGCGGAACTGCCGGAGACCCTCCTCGATCAGGGCCATTCCCTCCTCGGGCGAGCGGGTCACGCCGATCGCCCAACCCCTGTAGATGTCGGCCTGGACGATGCGCATCGGGAAGTCCTGCTCGCGGCCGATCTCCCTCGTGCGCTGGGCCCAGTACTCGGTGTCGTCGGTTTCGTTGCGCAGCTGGTGGAAGAGAGCCCGTTGCTGGGCGGCCGTCGACAGGGCGTACCGGTTCTCCTCGCCGAGCCGGACCGAGGCCTCGGCCTGGCGGAGCGATTCGTCGGAGCGGCCGAGCGCCCACGACGCGAGGGAGGCCCACCCGTTGCACGACGAGGCCGGGTGCTCGGCAATGCGGGCCATGGCCACGCTGTACGCCTCCTCGTCCCAGCCGGCGAGGACGGCATCGGAGTTGGCGAGGCTGCGGTCGAACGCACCCTGATGGAACAGGGAACAGGCAGTCAGTTCGTGGGCGGCGACTGCCAGGTCCCCCGACGAGTCGACGTCGAGAAGGGGCCCGAGCAGCTCCTCGGTGGTGCCGAACTCGCCGTGCAGTTCGGTGACCGTGGCCATGCCGTAGCGGGCGGCCGCCCACTCGGGGCACGGCGGCCGGTCGCGGCACAGTTCCACCGCCCGGCGGTAGTTGTGGGCGACGCGGTCGTCGAGCCAACCCGTCGATGCGACGAGCGCCGGACCGAGGCCGGTGCGGATGCGCAGCTCGATGCTGTTGCGGTCGTCTCCGTCCGGGAGGCGATCACACTCGGTCAGGGCCCGATCCATCAGGTTGAGGGCGTCGCCGTGGGCATCGCGGGCGGCTGCCCTCTCTCCGGCGGTCACCAGGTACCCGGCCGCGCGGGAGGCATCCCCTGCCTGCACGAAATGGTTGGCCAGCTCGATGGAAAGGTCCCCTGGCTCAGGGAAGCCGGCCTCGAGCGCGAGCCCGATCGCGTGGTGGGTCCGTGTTCGTTGGGCCGGTGCCATCGAGTCGTACAGCACGTCCCGGTGGAGCTGGTTGGAGAACTCAAAGGTGGTCGAGCGGGTTCCGTCCGGCCAGGCATTGCCCCGTTGGGCCTCGATGTAGTTGGTGGCGGTCGCGGCGCGGTCGAGTACCTCTTCGACGTCCTCGAGTGGCCGGTGCAACCCGGCGGCCACGGCCGCGCTGTCGAACTCGGCTCCGGCGACTGCGGCGCATTCGAGGGTGGCACGAACCTCCTCGTCGAGGCCCGCCATCTCGTGCCGCAGGAGCGGCACGAGGGTCTCGGGGACGGCAGACGCCAGTTCCTCGATCTCGGCATGGATGGCCACGCCTTCCTCGTGCTGCGTCACCATCCTCCGGCGAGCCCACACGGCCAGGATCTCGTTGGCGAAGAGCGGGATCCCGCCCGACCGATTGGCGACGACCTCGACGAGACGCTGATCGATGTCGGTGCCGTCGAAGGTCGACCGGACGAGTGCGCCCACCGCGTCGACATCGAGCCCCGTCAGATGCAGGTCGCTCGCACGTCGTGCGGCAGCCGTCTCCGCGATGAGATCACCCGCGGGGCTCGGGTCGTCCCGCGCCGTCCCGAGCACGAGCAACGGGCAGGGCGTGGCCCGGGTCGCGAGGAGGTCGACGACGTCCAAGGTGTGCTCGTCGGCCCACTGCAGATCCTCGAGCACGAGGACGGTGGGGCGGAGCGTGGCCAACTCGTGGAATACCTCCGCCCCCTCGCGCAGCATTCGTCCGGGAGCGGAGCCCAGCAGACGTCGCTCCAGCCGATCGGCGCGTTCGTCGTCGAGGAGAGCCGGGAACTGAGCCATCCACGACGGTGCCACGCGATCCAGGATCTCGACGGCGGTGTCGGGAGCCTGTCGGGCCAGGTCTCCGAGGGCCTCCATGAGGGCGAAGTACGGCTCGGCACCGGCGCGGGTGTGCAGGCAGTCTCCGCGGACGATGTTCCACGCCCCCGGGTCGTCGATCCGCTCGAGCACCTCGGAGAGGAGGGCCGACTTGCCGACACCCGTCACCCCTGTGATGAAGGCCACCCGGCGTTCACCGGCGGCGGTGGCGGCGAGCGTCTCGTCGAGGATCGCCAATTCAGCGTCACGTCCGACGAGCGCGGTTCCGGTCGGCGTCGTGCCCGGGCGGCGTCGTGGGGCCGGCGAGTCCGGGCGGCGTTCGACCACGCCGGCGACCAGCCGGTATCCCCTCCCGTGCACGGTCTTGACGATGCGCTGTTCCCGCCCGCTGTCGCCGCACGCCTTGCGGGCGAGCTTGATCCGGGACGTCAGCGCCGACTCGGAGACGAAGCGATCTCCCCACACCTCGTCGAGGAGTTCGATCTTCGTCACCACGCGGTCGTGGTTGGCCAGCAGGTACTCGAGCACCGCCAGGACCTGCGGCTCGGTGTGAACGACCTCGCCGTCGCACGAGAGTTGTTGCGTCGCAGTGTCGAGCACGCACGTGTCGAACTCGTAGATCACCCGGTCGCCCTCCTTCTCCGATCTCTCGAGCGTCGTCGGCCCAGGCGCATTGTGCCACGGCGGCCATGAGCCGGGATCTGTCCGGGGTCACCTCCGTCCCGTCGCTTGAATCGCAGTCGAAGCGCCCGTACTGTCCGGTGATGGGCGAGCGGGAGGGAGCGGGCGTGCCGACGACCGTTCGTATCTCGTCGCCCTCGCATCGGGTGAGAGTCGTCGCCGAGGACCGCTCCGACATCGTGCTGGAGGGCAGGTTCTCTTCACGGGAGTCCGGTTCGGTGATGTCCGTCGAGTCCGCGGGCAGTCCGCTCGTGGTGCACGTGCCGCGCGGAACCGACGTACAGGTAGGGACGGAGTCGTCACGGATCGAGGTCGAGGGTGCGGTGGGGCATCTGGCCGCGACCTCATCGTCGGGCCGGGTCGAGGTCGAGTCGGCGGAGACTGCCGACATCCGTACGTCGTCCGGTCGCGTCGAGGTAGGTGCCGTCGTGGGGGAGGCGCGCCTGCGGACATCATCTGGCCGCGTCATCGTCGGTTCATGTGAGCAACTCGATGCATCGACCGACAGTGGGCGGATCGAGGTGCGCGACGCGCGGGGGAACGTCGAGGCGAGTTGTGTCAGCGGGAGGGTCGAGGTCGAGATGGCGACGGCGGCCGACGTGGTCGCCGAGACCGTCAGCGGGCGGATCGAGGTCGCGATGCCCCAGGGCACGAGGGTGCACCGGTCCTCCAGAAACGAGAGCTCCGAGGACCGGCCGGCCGACTGTGACTGCGTCGTGGCAGCCCGGTCGATCAGCGGCCGTGTGGTGGTCGGCGAGCGGTGAGCGCGGTTGCAGCTCCCTCGGCGGGATGCGTCATGTTCACCGACATCGTCGGGTTCACGGCGTACACCGAGGTGGTCGGAGACGAGAAGGCGCTTGCCGTCCTCGAGGCCCAGACCGAGCGCACGGCGGCAGTGCTGGAACGTTGGCCGGAGACGCGCGTGGTCAAGGAACTGGGCGACGGACTGTTGATCTGGTGCGGCGGGCACGACCTCGGGTTCCACGTCGCGGTCGATCTTCTCGGCGCCCTCTGCGGGGAGGATGACGACGATTTCCCCCTTTCGATCCGGATGGGGATGCACCACGGCCCGGTCACGCCCCGGGGCGACGACTTCGTCGGGCACACCGTGAACGTGGCCGCTCGCCTCACCGACCTGGCGGGGCCGCGGGAACTCGTGGTGTCGGAGGAGGTCGTCGACGCCTGCGTCGACGCCGCCGATGTCGATCTGCGACCCGTCGGGCCGACCACGGTGAAAGGTGTCAGCGCGGCGATCTGGCTCTACCGGGTCGCCGTGTAGTCAGCAGCCATCGGCGGGCTCCCAGAGTTCGAAGCGGTTGCCCTCGGGGTCGGTGGCCCAGCCGAAGCGGCCGAGCCCATCCATCTCCTGCACCTGATCGTCGACGGGGACGCCGGCATCGCGGAGCTGGCCGAGCATGGCGTCGAGATCGTCGACGCGGTAGTTGACCATCGACTGCTGCGATCGTTCGCCGAAGTAGTCGGTGTCGGCGGGGAACGGGGCCCACACGGTCGAGCCGGCATGATCCCCTCCCCACTGGATGACCACCACGCCGTCCGGGTTCGGCTGCAGTCCGAGATGCTCGGCGTACCAGTCGCGAAGTGCCTCTGGGTCGGCGCTCCTGAAGAACACGCCCCCGATTCCCGTTGCTCGTGCCATGCCCCCAGCCTTGCAGGGAACGACGACGTCAGCCGTCGGAGCGCCCAGATCGGATACGTGATGAGATCACGAATCCGATCTGATTGCTCTCAGCGGAACTCGAGGCCCTCGAAGTCGCCGGAGGTGCGCCATTCGTCGATGTACCGGAAGTACGCGACCGGTCCCTCGGGGAAGCCGAGGCCGTTCATCAGGCCCCGCTCGCCCGAGTCCTGACCCTCGTTGTTGTAGTAGCCGGGGGTGCAGTCCATCGACCGGGTGAGCCGTTGGCGGGCCCCGCCCATCAGCCGATCGAGCCAGGCCTGCTCGGCCTCGGCGGTGACCTCGACCTCCTCCGCGCCGATCTCCTCGGCGTGGGTGACGACGGCAGCGATGGTCGTGCCGGCCTCGCTCAGGTTGTGGGGGATGTTCGAGATGAGGTTGCCCGCCTGGGTGAACCCCACGACGAACACATTGGGAAAGCCGTGGACGTGCATCCCGTGGAGGCTGCGCATGCCATTGCTCCAGTACTCGGAGATCCTCCGACCGTCGACGCCGACAATGTCGTAGCCGGAGCGACGGGTGTAGTCGGTTCCCACCTCGAAGCCGGAGGCGAAGATGAGGCAGTCGAGTTCGTAGTGCTCGTCGCCGACGAAGACTCCGGTCTCGTCGATCCGGGTGACGCCCTTTCCGTCCGTATCGACGAGGTGGGCGGCGGGCTCGTTGTAGGCCTGGAGGTATTCGTCGTGGAAGCAGGGACGCTTGCACAGTTGGCGGTACCAGGGCTTCAGGGCTTCGGCCGTGGCAGGGTCGCTCACGATCTCGTCGACGCGGGCGCGGATCTCGTCCATCTTCTCGTCGTCGCTCTCGAAGTAGGCCCGTTCGAACCCTTCGGGGGTGAGTTCCGGGGCATCGCTCGACATCAGCTTCTGGATGATCCGCTTGGTGATGTCGGTCCACCCGTCGTGGACGAGGTCCTCCTCCTGGAACCCGCCGGTCTGCAGGATGGAGAAGTTCATCAGCCACCTCTCCTGCCAACCCGGCTCGAGATCGGAGAACCAGTCGGGGTCGATGGGGTGGTTGTCGCGGATGTCGATCGACGACGGCGTGCGTTGGAAGACGTAGAGCTCGCCGCACGCCCGGGCCAGGTGGGGGATGCACTGCACGGCCGTGGCTCCGGTGCCGATGATGCCGACGCGCCTGTCGGCCAGCTCGTCCATCGGCACACCGCTCGGGTCGCCGCCGGTGTAGTCGTAGTCCCAGCGGCTGGTGTGGAAGCTGTGGCCCGCATATCTCTCGATGCCCGGGATCCCGGGCAGCTTCGGCCGGTGCAGCGGGCCGGTGCCCATCGCCACGTACTTGGCGGTGAACTCGTCGCCGCGATTCGTCCGGACGACCCACACGTGGTTGCCGGAGTCCCAGTCGAGGGCCTTCACCTCGGTGGAGAAGAGGGCGTTCTCGTAGAGGCCGAAGTGCCTCCCGATGCGCTGGGAGTGCTCGAGGATCTCCGGCGCGCGGGTGTACTTCTCGGTCGGCATGTGACCGGTCTCCTCGAGGAGGGGGAGGTACACCATCGCCGCGGTGTCGCACCGGGCGCCGGGGTAGCGGTTCCAGTACCAGGTGCCGCCGAAGTCGCCCCCCTTCTCGACGATGCGGACGTCGTCGATTCCGGCCTTCTTCAGCATCGCACCGGTGAGCAGGCCGGAGAACCCGCCCCCGATGAACGCGACCGTGACGTGGTCGCGGAGGGGGTCGCGCTCCTCGTCCTCCGCGTACGGGTCGGCGAGGTAATGGGCGAACTTCCCGACCGGCTCGACGTACTGCTCGTTGCCGTCCTCCCGAAGGCGCTTGTCGCGTTCGGCGCGGTACTTGGCGTGGATCTCGTCGGCGTCCAGATGCGGGGTGTCGGTGGTGGTCACGCGTGCGGTCCTCCTGCGATGCCCTGCCCCGGCCTCGCCTCGCTTGCCGATCGAAGGTACCGGTCCCGCGCACGGCACGACGATTCGGCCTGCCCGCCATCGGGGCCAGGAGATCTGTGCCGAGTGTCGTCGGAAGATGCCCGGTGGTCGAGGTGTTGACGCGCCCCGGGATCGGTGACTGCGTGCTCTCCTGAGGGGATGAGCAGACGTCAGAGAAGAAGCATCGGCCGGGTCCGTACCCGGTGGAGGTGGGTGGAGCGTTCGGTGGGGATGGTGTTCGAGCATCAGCACGAGTACCAGCTGGAGCCGGAGAACAAGCAGCTGCGGCGGGCGAATGAGAACGCATCTGCTTGGGGACACCCTCCAACGACACGCTGGGAGCTTCCTCCCGTCTGCCCGGGCTCGCCTTCGACGGCTGCCGAATCGCCGTGACAGGCTCGTCGCATGAGCCGACCCATCGAAACCGGGACCAACGACCTCCTCGCCCACATCGACGGGGCCGTCGGTGTCCTCACCTTCAACCGGCCCGAGCGTCGCAACGCACTCTCGACGGCGATGTACTCCGGGTTCGGCACGGCGCTCCCGCAGCTCGCCGCCGACCCCGAGGTGAGGGTCGTCATGCTCACCGGAACGGGCGGGGCCTTCTGCGCGGGCGGTGACGTGAAGGGGATGCACGAGAGCCACACCGGCGCCGGCGACGGCGGCCGCCCGAGTTTCGGGGGACCGGAGGAGACGATCTCCGACCTCCGCCTCCGGCAGCGGTGGGTATCGCTCGCCCTGCATCAGTTCCCGAAGCCGGTGGTGGCGGCCCTCCCGGGCGCGGCTGCGGGCGCCGGGTTCTCGATTGCCCTCGCCGCCGACATTCGTCTCGCCGCCGAGCGGGCGATCGTCGTGCCGGCATTCGCCAACGTCGGCGCCTCAGGCGACTTCGGCGGGAGCTGGTTCCTCACCCACCTGGTCGGCACGGCCAGGGCACGGGAGCTGTACTTCACGTCGCCGCGCCTGTCTGCCGAGGAGGCTCTCGAACTCGGAGTCGTGAACCACGTCATGCCCGACGAGGGGTTCGACGAGGCAGCCCTCGAGTGGTGCCGCCGGCTCGCCGAGCGGGCCCCGATCGCGCTCCGGTACATGAAGGAGAACCTGAACCGGGCGCTCACGTGCGACCTGTCGACGGCGCTCGACGCGGAGGCCGCAGCGATGATCCGGAGCATGTCGACCGCCGACCACAGGGAAGCAGCGGCCGCATTCGTGGAGAAGCGCACTCCACGATTCACCGGCAGCTGACGGCGACGGGACGCGGGTGACCACGGAGGCGGCGACCAGCGAGGGCGGCAAGCCCCCACCCGAGCGCGTCCTCACCAACGCCACGCTGCCCTTGTACCTCGGTGGATTCCTCGGCCCGTTCGGAACGATGGTGGTGATCTCCATCTATCCCGAACTCCGCGACACCTTCGACGCCTCCACCGCCGCGGTGAACTGGTCGTTCAGCGCCTACCTGATCCCGTTCGCGCTGTTGCTGCTCGTGTCAGGGACGCTCGGCGAGCGGTGGGGGCGGCGGCGGGTGACGCGCACCACGTACCTCGTCTACGCGGCGGCAACGGTCGTGTGCATCGCCGCGCCGACGCTCGGGCTGTTCGTGGCTGCCCGTGCACTCCAGGGGGTCGCCAACGCATTCGTCACCCCGATGCTGCTGGCCGGGCTGACCGAGGTGATCGCCCCGCGCAGGTTGGGTCGGGCGATCGGTGTCTTCTCCAGCTTCCAGGCCGCCGGAACCGCGCTGGCCCCGTTCGTGGCCGGGTTGCTGGCGCGGGCGAACTGGCGTCTCGTGTTCGTCGTGGTGGCCGTCGTCGCCCTCCTGCTCGCCTCCCGTCCGCCCGAGGGGGATCCTCGCCCCGCTGCGGCCGCACCTCCGATCCGGCCACTCCTCACGGTGCAGATGGGGCTCCTCTGGATCGCCTCATTCGCCGCGGCCGCCGGGCCGCTGGGAGCCGCCGTGATCGTCGGGCTGTTCCTCCGCGACGAGTTGGATGTCGGCTCTGCGGCGGGTGGGGCCGTGCTGTTCCTCGGCGGTTTCGCCTCGATGTTGCTCGGACCCACGTGGGGTCGCCTGCTCGATCAGTGGGGAGCGGTGAAGGCCTCGGCCGTTTCGTGTCTCGCGCTCTCGGCGCTCGTGGCACCGCTCGGATACTTCGCCAGCGCGGGCTGGTTCGCCGTGATGTGGACGATCGCCGGGGGGTTCACCGGCTTCCTCGTGATCAACCTCCAGAACCTCTCGGCGGTTGCCGTTCCCGACAACCGGGGCGGCGCCTTGTCGTCGGTGATGTCGTTCCGCTTCTTCGGCCATGCCGTTGGGCCGTTGTTGTGGGTGCCGGTGTTCGACCGGAGTCCGGAGGCGGCGTTCGTGGGCGTGGGTGCGCTCGGGCTGCTGGCGCTGGTCACGCTCGTCGGAGCGGCGGTGCGGATCACCGCGGTGGGAGCCTCGGACGCTCCCACCACGGTCAGCTGACCATGCTGGCGCGGTCGCCGAGCACTTCGGCGCTGAGGACTTCGGTCACTGGTGCGACGGCGGGGACGTGGGATGATGCGAGGGAGGCGTGAACAGCATCCCACGGAAGGAACCCTCGATGGCGAAGAACGAGTATCACGAGCATCTGAAGTCGGTTCCGTTGTTCGCCGACCTCGACCGGCACGAACTCGACGTACTCGCCTCGGCCAGCACCGAACTCCGACTCCCGGCTGGCAAGGTCCTGATGACCGAGGGACGGGTCGCCCACGAGATGTTCGTGGTGATGGAGGGCACCCTCGAGGTCACCAAGGAAGGTGAGCA
>Ga0055584_100007669_pt1 | contig 10572 bp, 11 predicted proteins | sample OSDHelmetaG_FD_58716 | JGI IMG/M metagenome (GOLD analysis project Ga0055584, IMG submission 58716) | Pelagic marine sediment microbial communities from the LTER site Helgoland, North Sea, for post-phytoplankton bloom and carbon turnover... | ecosystem: Environmental > Aquatic > Marine >...
AAGATTGGGGCCCCTCCCTTCGATGCTCCAACGCGCTTGGTTGAAGCTGCGGCCAGCTCGCCGAAAAGCCGCTATGCGGACCCCGCCCTGGGCGATGTCCCGGTGAACTTTTTGAGCACCCTGGACTCTACCGGCGGTAACTCTGGCTCAGCCACTCTGAACAGCCAGGGCGAGTTCGTCGGCTTCCTCTTTGATGGCAACTACGAGGCCATGAGTGCCGACTGGCTCTTCGACCCAGAGCTGACCCGCTCCATCCACGTGGACGTGCGCTACATGCTCTGGGTTCTCGAGGTCGAGGGCGCCGATCACCTGCTGGATGAGCTTGGGCTCGCTGAGAAGTAGCCGACAACCGCCGCCATCAAGCGGGTGAAATTCATACAGGCTTGCGTTCGCGCTTGGGTTAGGGATCACGTGCCTGTATTTTAACCAACTGCCCCACGGGAGCGGCGATGTCTTGGTTTAAGAACCTTTACGCCAGCAGCATTGGGAAGAAACTGGTCATGGCCATCACGGGCCTGATCATCTTCGGCTTTGCCGTCGGACACATGTCCGGCAACCTGCTGATCTTCCTCGGACCCGATGTCTTCAACGGCTACGCGGCTGCCCTCCAGGGCAATCCCCCTCTGCTGTGGGGGACCCGTTTGGTCCTGTTGGCGTCTTTTCCGCTGCACATCTTCTCAGCGATTCAACTCAAGCGATTGAACGCTGCCGCCAGACCTTCGGACTACGGAGAGTGGAAGCCCCAAGCTTCTACCCGCTCCTCCCGCACGATGATCTGGGGCGGCATGGTCCTGCTGGGCTTCATCGTTTACCACCTTCTGCACTTCACCTTGCGGGTGACGCAGCCCGGTTTGGAAGATTTGACCTATAATCTCGACGGGGCGATGGTCCACGACGCCCACCGGATGGTGCTGATGGGCTTTGCGCCCACCGCCATGGGCATCTTCCATGTGGTCTTGTACGTGTCCGCCATGGTGGCCCTGTGCCTGCACATCTACCATGGTGTCTGGAGCGCAATGCAAAGCCTGGGATTGAACCATCCCAAATACAACGTCCTGCGAAAGCAGGTCGCAGCAGCCTTCGCCTTTGTCCTCCTCATTGGTTTCTCCGCAGGACCCCTGCTGACCATCGCTGGAGTAACCAAAGCCGCGGGTGAGGCATTCACGAAGCAGTCAACCCAGCAGGTTGACTCTGACGCAACGGTCCGGAGGTAGGCAAATGATTCTCGACGGAAAAGCCCCCACAGGGGACATCGAAGAGGCTTGGGACAAGCACCGCTTCTCCATCAAGGTTGTGAACCCATCCAACAAGCGCAAGTTCAAGGTGATCGTGGTGGGGACGGGACTCGCAGGAGCCTCCGCAGCCGCATCCATGGCAGAGATGGGCTACCAGGTGCAGACGTTCTGTTACCAGGACAGTCCCCGCCGCGCGCACAGCATCGCGGCCCAGGGTGGCATCAACGCGGCCAAGAACTACCAGAATGATGGCGACTCCATCTTCCGTTTGTTCTACGACACCGTAAAGGGCGGCGACTTTCGCAGCCGTGAGCGCAATGTCTACCGTTTGGCCCAGGTCTCCAACAGCATCATTGACCAGGCTGTTGCCCAGGGCGTGCCCTTTGCGCGTGAGTACAGTGGTTTGTTGGGCAACCGCTCCTTTGGTGGAGCTCAGGTCTCTCGTACCTTCTACGCTGCAGGCCAGACCGGCCAGCAACTGCTCTTGGGTGCCTATCAGGCCTTGGCACGCCAGATCGGCCTTAAGAATGTGGTGCACCACAACCGCACAGAGATGCAGGATCTGATCTTGGTCGACGGGCAGGCCCGGGGGATCGTGACCCGGAACCTGATCACCGGCCAGATCGAGTCCCACATGGCCGATGCGGTGGTTTTGGCCACCGGTGGCTACGGCAACGTGTACTACCTGTCCACGAACGCCATGGGTTGCAACGTCACGGCAGGCTTCCAAGCCTACAAGCGCGGCGCCTACTTCGCGAACCCCTGCTACGTGCAGATCCACCCAACCTGCATTCCGGTTCACGGTGAGTTTCAGTCGAAGCTGACGCTGATGTCAGAGTCCCTGCGGAACGACGGTCGGGTGTGGGTGCCTCGGAACAAGGAAGACGTAGAAAAGCCCGCGCGCGACATCGCTGAAGCGGACCGCTACTACTACTTGGAGGAGCGCTACCCGGCCTTTGGCAACCTGGTCCCACGCGATGTGGCTGCCCGAAATTCCAAGTATGTCTGTGACGAGGGGCTGGGTGTTGGCCACAAGGTCAACGGCGAGCGCCGTGCTGTGTACCTGGACTTCGCCGAAGCGATCAAGCGTGATGGCGAGGATGCCATTCGCGAGAAGTACGGCAACCTCTTCCACATGTACTCGAAGATCACCGGTGAGAACCCCTACAAGGTGCCGATGCGCATCTACCCAGCGGTTCACTACACCATGGGTGGCCTGTGGGTGGACTACAACCTCATGTCCAACGTCCCCGGACTGCACGTGATTGGAGAAGCCAACTTCTCCGACCATGGTGCCAACCGCCTGGGTGCCTCGGCCTTGATGCAGGGTCTGGCTGACGGCTACTTCGTGTTGCCCTACACCATCGGCAACTTCTTGTGGAGCGAGCGTCCCAAGCCACTGACGAACGACTGCGCGGAAGCCCAGCAGGCTGTGGCCGACGTGAAGGGTCGAATCAACACCCTGATGGACATCAAGGGTGGCAAGCCCGTGGACTACTTCCACCGGCAGCTCGGGAAGGTGATGTACGACAAGGTCGGCATCTCTCGCAGTGGTGCGGGTCTCAAGGAGGCGCTGGAGCAGATTCCAGCCATCCGCGAGGAGTTCTGGAAGAACGTCTCTGTTCCGGGCAAGGCCAACAGCCTGAACCCAGCTTTGGAGAAGGCCGGCCGCGTTGCCGACTTTTTGGAGTTTGCAGAGGTGCTGGCCCACGACGCCCACGATCGGGACGAGAGCGCTGGCGGACACTTCCGCGAGGAGCACCAGACCGAAGAGGGCGAGGCCAAGCGCAACGACGAGGACTTTTCGTACGTAGCTGCCTGGGGCTATCAGGGTGTGGGCGTCAAGCCCGAACTCCACAAAGAGCCCTTGTCCTTTGACTACGTGAAGCTGTCCCAACGGTCCTACAAGTAAGGAGTACAAGAATGAACCTCACCCTCAAGGTCTGGCGTCAGAGCACTGACTCCGACGGCCGTTTCGAGACCTACACTGCTGAGAATGTGTCTGCCGAGGCCTCCTTTTTGGAGATGTTGGACGTGGTCAACGACAAGCTGGAAGGCCAGGGCGAGGAGCCCATCGTCTTTGACCATGACTGCCGCGAAGGGATCTGTGGATCCTGCGGTTTCTTGGTCGATGGCGTGGCCCACGGCCCCGAGACCGGCACCACAATTTGCCAGACCCACATGCGCAAGTTCAACGACGGCGACAGCCTGACCATTGAACCTTGGCGGGCGAGCGCCTTTCCGGTCATCAAGGACCTGATGGTGGATCGTACGGCCTTTGACCGCATCATTGAGTCCGGTGGCTACGTCAGTGTTCGCACTGGTGCTGCTCCCGATGCGCACACCATGCCCGTGAACAAGCACGATGCGGACGATGCATTCAATGCAGCGACCTGCATCGGCTGTGGTGCCTGTGTGGCTGCGTGTCCCAACGCCGCCGCCATGCTCTTCACCTCGGCCAAGGTTTCCCACCTGGGCATGTTGCCCCAGGGCCAAGTGGAGCGCTACGAGCGCGTGTCCAACATGGTCGACACGATGGAAGAGGCAGGTTTTGGTGCTTGCTCCAACCACGGGGAGTGCGAGGCGGTATGTCCCAAGGGCGTGTCCCTAAACTACATCGCGCGCATGAACCGAGACTTGGCCGTGGCCAAGCTCAAGGGGGTTTAGTTCAAAGTGCTGTAGGGGTTTCGGCACCTGCAAAACTTGAATGGTGCCCCGCTTGGTTCACGCTCCTGAACGGAATGAACGTAGGCAGGCACCGCATCACCAACGCCGCCCTCATCCAGACCGCCTCTGGTCTGGATAGGGGTGGCGTTGTTGCGTCCAGGGCCAGCGGGAGTGTCCAGCGGTCTGCACCCGCAGCATGCAGACCACGCGGGCCAAGGGTATACCCAGGATCATCCTCAAAAAGCTGGAGGCGATGTGACGCCGGTTCTTCAAGTCTTGCCTTACGACGCGCAGTGGACAGCGCAGTTTGAGACCCTGAAGGAGCGCATCTGGCCTTGGGTGGGCGAGCATGCTTTGATCATTGAGCATGTGGGCAGCACCTCGGTGCCGGGTCTGTCAGCCCAGGCCATCATCGACCTGGACATTGTGGTGCTGGACACCGACAAACTCCAGGCCTGTATCCAGGCCATCTGCGCCCAGGGCTACATCTACGACGGGGAGCGCGGCGTTGCCGGACGGCACGCCCTTTCGGGAGGGGAGGGTCCGCGACACAACCTGTATGTGTGCCTGCTGGGCAGCCTTGGCCTGCGCAACCACCTGGCGGTTCGTGACTTTCTCCGGCTGCATCCCCTGCGGGCCAAGCGCTACGGGGAGCTAAAGATAGAGCTGGCCGCGCAGCATTCCCTTGCCCCGGCAAAGTACAGCGCAGGCAAGACGGCGTTTCTCGTCGCGTTGCTCAAGGAGCTAGGCCTAAGCCCGTCTGACCAAGTCCACGTCAGCGACTCCAAACCGAAATCGCCTCGGCATCCGCAGCAGATTTAGAGAACCAGGGCAGCTTGGCCCCTGAACTTCAGCATGGAGAGCTGGACGAAACGCAGTCCGACCACGGGCCTTTCTTCCACAGGCGGGGCCGGGGTGCGCAACACCCGACCACTCGCTGCCCTACGCTGGTCATGCTTACGACCCTGATCATGCTTCTCGCCGCTTGCACCCCCTCCGCCACCACGGAGGCTGGGGCTTCGGCCACGCCCACCACCGCGACTGCCCAGTCCACTGCAGAGGCTGGCCCCGCGACCAACACTGCCCAGGCCATTTCCCAGATCAGCCTCACGGCGTTGGACGGGGAGCCCCTCGCCAAGGACACCCTGGACGGCAAGGTTGTGCTCTTCGTCAACGTGGCCAGCCGCTGCGGCTACACGCCCCAGTACGAGGGGCTGGAGGAGTTGTACCAGTCCCGCAAGGACAAGGGCTTGGTCATCGTCGGTGCTCCCTGCAACCAGTTCGGCGGCCAGGAGCCGGGCAGCGCCGAGGAGATCGCCACGTTCTGCAAGCTCAACTATGGCGTGACCTTTCCGCTGCTGGCCAAGCAAGATGTAAATGGCTCCGAGCGGAGCGCTCTGTACAGCTCTTTGGTGGGCTCTGAGGCTGGAGACGGAAAGGACATCAAGTGGAACTTTGAGAAGTTCCTGGTCAACCGCGAGGGCCAGGTGGTGGGCCGTTACGGTTCGAGCACCAAGCCCCTGGGCGGTGAGCTGACAGCAGCCATCGACGCTCTGCTCTAACGCCCCAAGGATTTCCAAATGATTGCAAGCTGGAACGGCATTGTCTTGGCCGAAAGCGACGACACCGTCGTGGTCGAAGGGAACCATTACTTTCCCGAAAACTCCTTGAAGAAGAAGCTTTTCGCAGACTCCAAGACCCGCAGTAATTGCCCCTGGAAAGGTGTGGCCAGCTATTACAGTGTGGTCGCGGGCGGAAAGACAAACACGGATGCCGCGTGGTTCTACCCAGAGCCCAAAGATGCGGCCAAGCAGATCAAGGGCCACGTCGCCTTCTGGAAAGGGGTCCAGGTCAGCTGAGTCAGATTCGATAGGCTCCGGCGCGTTACGTCGCGCCCATGTCCCGCTTTAAGACCGGGGTCGACCGACGCTGTCCCGTGTGTCGCTTGGCCCAGCATTTATGCCTGTGTGATCAGCTCTTCACCCTCCCGACCCGGGTTCGGGTGTTGATGCTGCGGCACTACAAAGAGGTGCACAAGGGCAGCAACTCCGCGCGCCTGGTGGACTTGGTCCTGCCGAACTGCACCATCCGAGACTACGGGGCCAGAGACAGCAGCCTGGAGTTGGAAGGACTCGCGGGCCCGGGTGTGGCCCTGCTCTTCCCAAGTGATGGGGGAAAGACCCTTCCTCCAGCCAAGGTCAGTACGCTCGTGGTGGTCGATGGAACCTGGTCTCAGGCTCGCCGCATGATGAACCGCATCCCCGGTTTGGTCACCCTGCCGCGTTTGGATGTGGCCATGCACGCCACCGATCGCATCCGCATGCGCCGCTCTCCGGTGCCCGGCCGAGTATCTACAGCAGAAGCGGTAGCCTATGCCCTGGACCTGCTTGAAGGACCGGGTACCGGAGATTCCCTGATGGCGCTGTATGAGACCCAGGTTGAGCGGGTCTGGCAGGCCCGCGGGCGCATGGACGGGGTGCCCTGGGATCAGCACATGGCCGAGCAGCAGACCATCCGGCAGAACCGACTCAAGAAAGACTGAGCGCGTTTAGGGGCAGTTGTCGGGAGGGCGGGCATAGGCGATCTGAATCTGGTTGCCGCTGGGTTCTTCGGCCAGCACCACGGTCTGGGGTGCCTCCAAGGTAAAGGCCTGATCGATATCGAACGCTTCTACAGCGACCTGGATGCTGCCGGAGACCGGGACATGAGCCAAGGTGTAGCGAGTGGCGTCGCTCTGTAGGCTGGCCTGGAACGACTCAGTGCTGGACTTGAAGATCTTGCCTTGAGCGTTCAGCTCCAGACGCATGGAGTCGGCGCCGGCGCCGTCGGTCTCCGCATCTACCCGAATCAGGTCCCATTGGTCATCCACGGGGGTGTAGGCCACCCAGATAGCTCGGTGGTCTCCTGGAATCAGGCGCCACGGTAGGGTGCCGTTGCTCACAAAATCAGCGTCTAAGCTGAACTCCGGACTGGTGGCCTGGCTTGAGAGGCCCGTGACGATCAGGGTTTGTGTCGAGGGGTTCTCCACCCACACCTCGACTTGATGGGTGCACCCCACCCAAACATCGTCTACGTCGCCGTCCAAGCTGGGGGAGAGGGTGGGGCTCAGGCGCAGGGGCAGATTCTGGGAGCCACCGGTGTCCACCCAGGAGTCCAGCGGATTGGGCGTGCCCGTGTCTCCTGGGAGGGGTTGCTCCACCGGAAAGACCACGAGCGTTGTGCACGCCAACCAAGCCCAGAGCACATCAGCCTCCCGCACCCAAGAGCAAGATCACTTGCAGGTGTTGAGCACAGACTGCTCTCTGTCGCTGAGTTTGTCTACACCACTCAGGAGCGCTCGAACGCCGGTGCAGTCGCCCGCGCGTTGCTGGAGTTGGGCGGCCAGGGTGCGGATCTCCACCTCTCTAGGCCCCCCGATTTCCAAGTAGGCCAGGGCATCCAGCTGCACTGCAGACCAGTCTTGGTCTTGGGCGTTGAGCTCCAAACGCAAGGCCAAGAGCTCGGATAGCACAGCTCCTTGAGCATCTTCCAGGGTCATGGCGCGCGCGATCTCGTCGCGGCGGGTCTGGGAATCCTTGTTTTGAAGGCTCTGTAAGCGCGAGGCCGACGCCGCAGCTGAGACCGGCAGACAGGTGTGCTGCTCACCGGCATTCAGGGAGGCGCTTGGCCCTTGGGTGCAGTTCACCTGGACGCTGCCGCGGGTGACCGAGACGGTGGTGCCCAGAACATCACGGTCTACGTCGAACACGGTGCCCAACACGAGCACGCTGGCCTCGCGGGTGCGCACCTGCAGGTCTACGCCCTGGTTCGGGGTCAGCTCCAGGTGCAGGGAGCCTTTGTCCCACAGCACGACCGGAGCTTCCGCTGTACCGGTGATTCGTCCGCTGCCTTGCCAGGCGGCCTGAAGATCGGGGGTGATGTCCGCTTGTCCGGCTCTGGCCAGCGGCTGAGCGAGGGGGACCGGATCTTGGGGAAGCTGGGTGCTGCCCAGGGCAATCAGGGCCCCAAAAGCCAGGACCAATCCACCGACCCATGCTCGGCTTGGCGCCGGCTTGCGCAGGCGTGTTCTTACCCGGTGGGTGGCAGAGTAATTTGGTTTGGGCAGCTCTTTGATCCAGGGCGTGATCGAAGCGCCAGCTTGCAGTCGGTCCCGCAGCCGAGACTCGGCGCCGGAGAGATCGCGCTCAGAGAGCAGGGCTTGGAGGGCGTCGCGTTCGCTCATAGCGCTCCTCCAGGATGGGAAATGGGGTCCAATGCGGCGCTGGCATCCCTGCGCTCAAGCTCTTTTCGGAATCGTTTTCGGCCCAAGCGCAGCCGGCTCTTGACGGTGCCCTTTGGCACGCCCAGAATCTCTGCGGCCTCGGAGTCGGAGCGCTCTTCCAAGTCGCAGAGAACGAGCACCTCCCGTTGGGGCTCGGGAAGCTGATCCAGGGCCTTTTGTACGGCTTTGCTCAGCTCGCTGAGCTCGGCTTGTGTCTGCGGGCTATGCCCGGGGTCCTGTGTGTGGCTGATGTCCATTCCGGGAACCCAGCGCCTCACCCATGCACGGCGTCGGTGCTTGGCCAAGGTTCTGCGGGTGATGCCGAAGAGCCAGGAGCGGAAGGCGCTGACGTCCTGGATGGAGTCCAGGCGGCCGAGCACAACCTCCAGAGCGTCGTGCGCGGCGTCTTCGAAGTCCACCGTGGGTCCACCCAGGCTGGCGCACCACCCCAGCACCAGTGGCAGGGCAACGTCCACCACCCGGGCTTCTGCGCTCGGGTCGCCGCCTTGAGCTGCGAGAATGTCAGCGATGAGCTGTGGGTCGGTGGGCATCATTGTGGCAGTGCATCCGGGGAGCCAAAAGGATCAGTCTGGGCACGAAAAGCCACGCTCAAGCCAGCTTGCCATGGGGCCAGGGTTCCCAAGGTGCGGTCTCCCAATTGTAGGTCCGTGTGCGCCAAGTCCATGCGCAGCTCCGCGGCCGGCTCCAAGCTGATGCGTCCCAGGGGCACCCGCCAGCCCACCATGGCCCGGGCGCTTGGCAGTTTCTGTTGGAGTACGAATGTGTCGTTAAAAGACCAGTTTCTTCTGTTGAACCCCGCGTGTAGTCCGACGCTTAGGCCCACCTTGGGCAGGTACCAGATGCCCCCCATCAGCCACGCATCCTCGGCGTGCACTCCATCTACCAAGGGCAGGGAATTGGGCGCGGCCCAGAGCCCGGCCAGGCCCACCTGAAGGCTGGGGGAGCCCCAGCTCAGATCGGCGCTCAGGCCTGCGGAGAGCTCCATGTCGGGCCGCTTTACAAAGCTGGTTCCGAGTCGCGCGCTGGCCAGACGCTGGGTGGGCGGAGACAGGGTCGGCCTTTGTGCAACACCTGCGGGGCTCTGGGGCAGGGTCTGGGGAAAGCTCACTTTTGGCCTGAGCTGTATCTGAAGGGTCCGGATGTCTGGAGGAGCCGGGCTTAGCTCGGGCAGGGTCCGCCGTTGCGTCTTTGGCGCGGGCTCCGCTGGAAGCAGCTCAGGAAGCGCCAGTGCGGTTGTTGGCGCCAAGAGACGCGCAGCCAGGGCCAGGGTGTCCTCGCGGTCGGCGGGGGTCACGGGTGCTGGAACCTGAGCTCGGTGGGTGCGTCCGGAGCTGTCCACGACGATGAGGGTCCATTGGCCCTCTCCCTCGACCAGGCGGGCTCGGGCACCGGTCGTGGTGGTGGCGCGCTCAAAGCCATGCAGTTCCATGGGGGCGGACCACAGGGCCGAGTCTTCCTGGGCGGGGAGCACCAGCGGGGCGGCATGGGCCCAAGCGGAGAGAAGCAGAAACACCCGGCTCAGTCAGTCCAGGTGGCTACTTGGCTCACGTACCAAGGCTGGGCGTAGATGAGCTCGCCGTCTATGCCCTGGTTCAACTCTACTGGGGAGGGGTCCGACGAGAGTGCGCCTTCTTCGTTCAAGTCCAGGGCGTATGCGTAGCTAAGCTCTTGCCATTCAAGGCTGTCACCTTCCAGAATCCCAAGCTGGGTACTGAACACATAGGGCTCCCAGTCTCTCCAGGTACCTCCTTCAGCCTCTACGGCCGCGCGGAACTCGGTCTGGAAGTCATCGCTGATCGGCGTGAACGCCAAGCCGTAGTCTTGGCTGGTGAGAATCTCAGTAGGCGTTCCATCCTGGCCCCAGGCCAGGGGAAAGCCGCTGCAAGTGCTTGTGCCCGCATCGCTGAAGCGAACAAGCAACGCCGCATAGGCCTCTGCGTCAATCCTGGCGGGGCCTTGGCTCTGAATGGTGCCTTGCCAGGTACAGGCGTAGCGCTCGTCAGCAGTGTCGAAATATTCTTCTTCGTAGAAGGTAAAGTTGGCGTAGGAAGTTTGGAAGGTTTCGGTCTCGTCCTCCCAGTCCACCAGGCTCTCGCCGTTCCAGGCCGCCAGCACCGTCAGTCCGAGCGCGTAGGGGACGAAGGCGGCGTCGGTGTCGGCGTCGGAGTCCGAGTCGGCGTCAGCGTCAGCGTCGGTGTCCGCATCGCTGTCGGTATCGGAGTCCCCTTCGCTCTGGTTGCCTGTGGAGAAGCGGTTCTCCACCTGGGCACTCAGGTTGCCGATTTGAGAGCTCAGGCCGCTGCTCAGGGTGAGCACATAGTCGGTGTCTGTGGACAGGTTTTCGATTGGGTCGATGATCAGGACGTTCCCACTGTCCTTGAACCAGCG
>Ga0055584_100007670_pt1 | contig 10572 bp, 6 predicted proteins | sample OSDHelmetaG_FD_58716 | JGI IMG/M metagenome (GOLD analysis project Ga0055584, IMG submission 58716) | Pelagic marine sediment microbial communities from the LTER site Helgoland, North Sea, for post-phytoplankton bloom and carbon turnover... | ecosystem: Environmental > Aquatic > Marine >...
GTGTGTGTGTGTGTGTGTGTGTGTGTGCAAGTGTTTTGCAGCATAAGTAAGGAGTTTTTGCGGCGCAGTGTGCAGACGTTTCCGTGCGCTAGGCGCCCCGCAATTGCGTTTGCGCGCGCGCTCGTGCAAGCCCAATGGCCATTGGGTACTTTGACGTGCAGTCGCCACAGGACATCGTTTCCGTCGCGACGCGTGTCGTTGCAATCAACAATGGGGCGATAGGGTGTGTGCCCACCGATGTGTTGGTGCTGGGTGGCGGGAGGATCCGAACGCTGTTTGCGGTGGACGAGGCGGACACCGTTGCGGCCTTTTCCACGGGGGAGATACGTGTGTACGCGTCCAAGATCCACTACAAGAACGTCTTGTGGAACGGCACGCTGCCGCGCGTGAGGCACGCGGCCATATCGCGAGCGCTGCACCTGGCCGAGTTTCTGCAGTCGGTGTCCGACCTCGTGTGGGCCGGGAGTTGTCGCTCGGCCTGGAGTCGGCTGCCCAACACCGTGCTGACCAACCTCGATCGACTGGTGAGTAAGGCCACGCGTGGCGACGCCGACCGGCTGCCTGGGCGCACACGGTACTACATGCACCTGGAGGAGGAGGAGGAGGTCGCGTTCAACGAGGCGGATGCGCAACGCTTGTGGCGCGTGGCATTCCTTGGCGCGTTGTCCAATCTGTTTGACAGTCCCGAAGCGATCTGGTACTCAGGGCCTTCTCCGAGCGACCTGCGTTGCCGCGCGCTATCAGGGAAGCCGGTGGCATGCCACTAGTATGCGTTTTAGAACCTGTGTCTTTTGCCACCAACCAAGCATTTGCAACGCACATGGCGCTTCCTCTCGAGCACGTGGCCGTCGACAGGCGCGAGCTCGAGACGGCGTCGCGATGCCCACCCGAATCGCACAAGGCGCTCCTCGAGCTGCTGAAAAAGCTCGGCGTCAAGGCGAAGCACCCGGGGCTGCTGAGCGAGAAGGCCATCGACAGCGTCGGCTTCTACTTGGACGATGCGAACGTGGAGCAGAGCCGCGCGCAGCTGCAGCGAGCGCAGGAAGTGCGCATGGAGTGTCGGTTGCGGCGGTACGAGGTCATGCTGTGCGAGGCGGCGGACCAGCTGCCAAGCGCGCATCGGAGGCAGTGCGTCCCAATCCTCGGCACAAACGAGATGGCGCGGCGGTTGGACGCCTCCGAGCGTGGGCAGATGGAGATCGTGGCGACGCTGCAATGCGGTGCCACGGTCGTGGTGCGGCCGCACAAGCGCGCTCACGACCGCATGGTGGTCATGTTCACCTCGGTGCAAAAGAAGAAGCGCGCCCTCGACGCCTTCCTCGACCCCAGGGACGTGCCACAGTTGATTGCCTTCTTCAAGGAGGCGGCGAGCGGCCAGAGAGTCAACGCCACCGCCGTGGCACCCAGGTCGGGCATGCGCAGTCGCTGGGTGCCCATTCAGGACGGTGGGTTTTGGACGCTCCCCTCTTGGTACGGCGAGGCGTGCGCGCTGGTGGCACAGGACGTCTTCCGGCTGCACGCGCTCGTGTCCGCCACGTCGCAGCCCGTGTCGCGCGCGCTCTACGTGGACCGCGTCACGGCGCATCGCATGACAGCGGGTCCCATCAACACGCACCGCACGCTCATCAAGACGATTTTTCATCGCGCGTGTGGCGGGTGCGTTTGCGGGCTGCACCGCTCGTCGGAGCCCGAGAAGCCCTTCAAGCGGTTGGAGCTAAAGTGGGAGTTTTGTGGCTGCGCGCTCGACGAGCGCGGGCGCTGTAACCGCCACTACCTGGCGCAGAAGAAGACCGAGGGGTCCGTCTTTCCCAAGGTGTGCATGAAGGAGCTGCGGCTCGAGCTGCACTGCATGCACGAGGACCGCACGGGCCTCCACTTGCCGCTCAACGTGGAGGACGACAAGATGGACATCGGCTACGCCAAGCGGTTTGTGTGCGACCTGGCGGCGTGCGGGGCCAAGCTCATGGCCGAGGGCGAGCACACCGAGCTCGCCGCCGACGCTACGCACCTGATGCAGGAGCTCGAGACGCAGCGGCTGACGCACAACCACGTGGGCGACACGATGCTGCAAAGCGACGTGAGCGCCGTCTACTTGCTCGGCGCCAAGGTGGCCGTCAACAAGAAAAGCAACAAGTTTGTGGGAAGGGTCGCGGCCGATCACAATAGCATACTCAAAACACACCGACACTTGTTCAAAAAGGTCTAGGTTGTGCTTCTTAGATGTCGTTCTCGTCCTCGTCCGCGTGCTTCTTGTAAAAGACGACATGCACGACGTCGTCGGTCTCGGTGATCCGGCACAGCGTGTTGCGCGGCTTCTTGATAAACTTTTGAAACTCAATGTGCTCGCTGGTCATGGCCTCGATCTCGTTGCTGTTGGCCTGGCCCGGCTTGGTGCGCTTCTTGCTCTCGGGCGCCACGGCCACCGACTTGACAATGTCGCTGCCGGTCACCGGCGTCCACTTTTCGATCTCGGGCGACAGCTGCGCGCGGTTGGGGCAGTCGACGAGCTTCTTCCAGTTGAGCACGTCGTACCGGATCTGCTGCCGCTCGTTGGAGATGGCCGCGATCTCGTCCGCCAGCTCCTTCTTTTTGGTTTCAAAGTTCTTCTCCGCGACGGTGGCGGACACGAAGCGCAGGAAGCGCTTCTCGTACGGTGCGCCCTCGACCGAGAAGGTGGTGTACACGCAGTTGGAGCCGTCTTCGCCCTTGATGCGGCACAGCGTGTCGGGGTGGCAGTAGTCCATCCACTTCTCGGGTGCCTTGGTGGCCAGGAGCTGGCCCAGCACCTGGCCAGAGGACATGACGTTGCAGCGCTTGGGGAAGCTCATGAAGGCGCTCTCGGGCACCGTGTAGAGGGTCTTGCCGAATGGGAGCAAAAACGTCTTGGGGGGCGACGTCTTGGGGACCACGGCCTGAGAATCCGAGTGGGGGACAATCGAAGAGTTGGGCATCGCGATTTGTTTCGAATCTCACCCACCAACACCGCAACCCATCCCGCTACAGTTAGCGCATTTGCGCACACTCAATCATCGTGCTCGTGAGGCGGAAACACGGCTGAGGCGACCGAATGGTCGCGGTGCGCTTTGAGGATGCGCTTCGCCTCTAGGCGCAGCAGCAGCTCCCGAACGGCCAGCACGGCGATCAGAAGCACGAACAGGGCAAACGGCAGCCCGCCCGGCTGCGCAACGTCCAGGAGCGCGCTGCTCGCCCGTTCGCTCAGCTCCTCGTCGTGGAGCGTGTCGTTGACGCGCCGCTTGATGCGCAGCGCGAGCGCCACGGTGTCGCGCAGCTGCGCGATCAGCGAGGTCGTGAGCTGCGCCTCGATGGGCGCCGCCGTCACCACAAAGCGGGCCGTAGGCATGCCATGCGCGTCGCTCCAAGAGTTTGCGTCTTGTGCGCCCAACTTAGCGCACCCGTCGTGGATATGGAGATGGAGAGCACGACCCTGCTTTCGCTCAGCGACGACGAGCTGCGCCACGTGCTGCACGCGATAGAGTGGTGGAAGCGCGAGGTGGCATTCCTCGCGCTCGTGTGCACCCACCTGCGCGACGCGGTGCGGCGCATCCAGCCCGACAAGAAGCTGCACACCTCGATCGCGAGCGTCTTCGTTTCGAAGGCGCGCTTGCAGCTGTGCAGGGCGCACTGGCGGAGCTTTGGCCTGGGCACGTTTCTGGGCGAGAGAGGGGCGCCGTTGCCCCTCTACCTCGCGCTTCACCCCGATCGGGTGCCAATGGAGGCGCTCTGGTACTACGTCAAGTGCGCGCCGGCCAACCTGATCGTCAACAGCTGGTTCAACCCGTCCGGCTTTGAGCATCCGAGTCACCAACGCTGCATCGACGAGGATTGGCTGATCCACGTGCCCAACCGCGCGCTGCTCATGTTTGCCGCGGCGCACGGCCGCTTGGACGTCCTGAAGAAGCTCGAGCGCCGACGAGACGGCCGCTCCTTCATGATGCTAGGCGCCCCCGCGCTGCTCGACTCACCACTCTTCTCGTGCGGCGTGCAGGCGCGCGCCTTTGGCACCGCCGTCACCCACGCGGCGGTCGCGGGGGCGCAGGAGGGTTCTCACTTTGCGCGCATGTTCGCCGCCGACACCCAGGCCTTCCTCGACTTGCAGCACCTGTTTCTGCGACCCGCCATCCGCCATGGACAGATGGCCGTGGTCAACTGGGTGGACAAGACCCTGCTCGATATGGGCGAGCGCTACAGACGCGGCTTCAACGAGGACCGCGTCACCTTTTGCGGCGTGCACATCATCGGGTCGTGGCCCCATTCGAACCGGTGGACTTGCGACCGGGCGTGCGTCAGGGCTCTGGTGGCGGACGCGGCGTGCGCCGGCGCGGTGGAGCCCTTTGCCGAGGCGTTTGACCAGATCTTTGCGCTGTGGCACGCGGGGGTCGAGTGGGCTGGGGCCTTTTTCTGGTCGATGATGATGTGGATCCTCACCTCTGGGTTTGGCCGCGGCAAGCTGATCAAGTACATTGTGCGGCGCTGCGAGATCGAGGCGGTGGCGATCAGCCAGATGTTGGCCCTGCCTACCATCGCGACCACCGGGCTGGACCTCGAGCACTTTGTCGGCACGATCCCGCAGGGCGTGCCGAATCGGGACATGCACCTGCGCGACCAAGCGGTGCAGTCCATGACGTTTCCTGGCGACGCGGAGTACACCGAGTGGCTGTTCTACGAGCTCTGCGACCGCCCCGACCGCGGCTTCCTCACCAGCACCGCCAGGGCGCGCCGCTGGTCGCAAAAGCACACCAACTGGATCACAAACGAGGAGACGGTCGTGACGTGTCGCCACCTGGCGATCCTTGCGTATGAGCGGTGCCCGCCGTGTCTGCGCCTGAGCGGCGCGCCGCACCGAAAGGAGAACCTGAGCGCGCCGTTTCTGGGCGAGAACGGCGAGCACACCGAAGACCCTATGGCGTTTGCCTACGTGGCCGCACTGTGGGAGCGGCCGAGCGCCGACGCGCCGAGCCGTCTCGAAGGCGGCGCCGTCGTTGTGGCGGAGCGGTGGCTGCGATGCGAGCTGGAGAGCGACACGGGCATCCGCAGCTGCAACCAGTGGAGGTCCCTGTTGCACCGCTTGGGCATGGCCGGGCCGCCGCTGCTGGAACGCGTGTGCAAGGAGTACGCGCACTCGACGCACGCGCGCAAGCTTACAACCGTGGGCTCGCTTATTCTGTGCTACTGCAAAAGCGTTACACGGCACGGACTGGTGCACATGGAGCACGGGTACACGGACACGTGGAACGCGATCATACGCGCGCACATCCGCATGGGGCTGCGCAACGAGCTCTTCTCTGTGGAAGGCGTGTCGCGCATCATCGCGGGGGACGACGCCGACGGCTGCCCGCCCTACTGGGCGACGCAACCCGTACAAGAGTGTCTAGACGAGTGGACCCTGCTTCCCGTTTAAATTTAGATAAAGACACGCGCACTCACGCGCCGCTGGGCCCGGCGCTGTCATCGACGTCGGATGGGGGTCGGCGAAGGGGGGCCGTCGCTGTCAGCCTCGCCTTCCGAAACGTCGGTGTCGGCGTCGCTCGACTCGGCAGCCTGTACGGCAGCAGCGATCGCCTCTCTGACGCGCTTGAGCTCCTCGGCGTTTGCAGGATCCTTGGCGGCCTCGACAAACTTGCGGTAATCGGCGTCGAGCGTAGTCAGGTCGGGCTTCACTTCTTCGAGCTTGTTTTGGTGCTGATGGATGACGTCGTTGATGGCTTTGAACGGGTAGAAAATCTCGAATGCCTCTTCCATGGTGTAGATTTCGTTCCACAACAGTGCCGCCACGTTCTGCATGGTCTTCAGCAGTGTGGTTATCGCGGCTTGGCTTCCCTGCCGCGACCTTGAAATTGTGTGGTACGCATTGTAAAGGAGACGGGCGTGCCTGCGGCAAGTGGCAAGGTACTGCCTGACGCCAACGGCAAAGGTCCCGGCAGTCGCCTGGAGAAGGTCTGCCCACAAGTCGCCGGTGGAATTGGGCACCTGATCCGAGACATTGGCCATCTCCCGCCGCTCCTTTTCCCAGGATGCGCGCAACTCCTCTACGAATCCCGGCCGTGTCAACTTGGAAAAGTCGGGTTGGCAGTTCATCATACTCGTGACGGCTACTTGGCGTTCCTCCACCCAACTCATCGGCAAGAGTGTGGCAAGGTAGATGTTCTGAGGTTGCTTCCACGTTCTGTCCCGTGTCGGAGTCGCGCCGGTCATCACCAGGTGCAGGGACCTGAGCTGCTGCACCGCCTCTGAGGATTCCATGCGCGCCTTGGACATTGCAAACGTCGTCTCCATGCGTTCCGCGTTCATCAGCGTCTCGGGGGTCACACCGGCCAGAAACCATTCCTCTTGCAACGCGGCTGTGGTGAGCCAGGACAGGTTCAACCAGATGGACGCGCGCAGCTTTTCCTGGTAGTCCTTGTACGCGGGGCTGGGGGTCTCAGTTGCACCGACGCGGAGGTATCCCAACCCCGTGTTCGCTTTCAGCCGCTGCGCCTGCTTCTTCTGATGCTCGTGCGCCACAATGCAGATGTTGTGCTCTTCCTGCGCATCTTTAAATGCCCTGGCCATCTTCTGCGCCGCATCCACCAGTTTACCGTCCATCACCTCCTTGGCGAGACCCTCCAGCTCAGCAATGGCGGCATCTCGCATCGTGTTGAAGGTGCCATCCTTTGGAAAGCGCTTGATCAACTGCTCCTTTGTTCCAAACGTCGCGTTGCGGAACACGTTCTCTGGCTCCATGCTCGTGCGCGCCTCAGTGGCCACCCTAACCGCGTGCGCCTTTAGCATCGTGATGGCGACTTTCACGCGCGGTTCCCTCAGGCAGACCTTCAGCTTTTCGGCCAGGGGTAGGTGCTCGTATTCGAAGCCCGTTTCAAACATGTCGAGCATGACCTGGGCCGAGTCCTTGTAGCTCAGGTGTGCAAAGCAGCGCGTCCACATGTTGTCGCCGAAGGCGTACTGGAACAGCTTTAATATGCGTCGCAGCCCCCACCCCTTTTTCGAGAGGGCCTTGTTGATGCCCAGCATCCTCCACTCGACGTTGGTATCCGTGGCAATGATGTGGCACTGAAACTCCGCATCGGCCAAAAACCGTTGAATGTCGTGCTCGTCGAACATGTCGAGCTCGGATCGCAGATGCATAAAAGCCATGAGCAACTCGTTGGGGGACAGCTCCGGCATGGACTCCTCGGCCTTTTTGATGTTTTTTATCCCCTTGCCTGCGGGGTGGAGGAGTTTGAGCGTCTCAAGCTCCTCGGCCCAAGCGACCGCCATCGATTCCAGGTCGTAGGCCTCGGTTCTGAGCTCACGCACCCATCCCCACATCGCTTCGTGGGCGATTTCCGCCCTGGCCAGCTTCCGCTTCAGGTCCGCAACCTGCTCCTTGAACGAGTCGCCGTGCACCTTGCGCACTGCGGCATCGGCCTCGGCCAGAGCGGTGCTAAAGACCTCGAAGTCGCCCCAGAGCAGCTCGCGCTCGTACGTGTCGAGCACCATCGGGCCGTGTTTGGTCCATTGGGCTCCCAGCGGTAGGAGATTGGTCGTCGTGAAGACTTTCAAGGGTGCGCCTCCGATGGTCGCCGCCAGGCGCGCCCAGGCAACCCAGTGCGCATTTGCTTCCGGGTCTGAAGGGGCGATCGTCCCGGGGAACAGCTGCAGTATCGCATCGAGTACCGTTTGCGCGGCGAGGACTTGTCCTGTAAGAGAGACTGCCAAGGGGGCAAACGCGTCGGACGCCCAAAAGGCGGCGTGCTTCTCGCACTCGGCCAGCATCTGCTCCCTGTCCATAATGTCCACTTCCGCCCAGTTGGCACCGTCGCGGTCGATCTCTGCGAGCAAGATCTTCTGCATTTCTAGCATCGCCGCCTCCGCACCCCTGAGGTATTTCATCAACTGCTCTAACCGCGTCGAAACCATGCGCGCCTGATCGGTTTGGCCCTCCATGCCCCTCGTGGTCGGGTCCGAGGCGCTGGTGAACAGCCCTGCGTGCACAAGGTCAATGTCGGCAATGTACAGCTCCACCAGGGTCTTCAAAAAGCCGACCCCCAGTGCGTAATCCTTGCGCATGCCTTCGTCGGCGGTGCTCAGCAGCTCGAGCGGGTCGGCTGGTGCCGCGGTCAACTGCTTGATGTACTCTCTTGCGGCGTCGTCCGTCGGTGTCTCGAGCTCCTTTGTGCACTCGTTGGTTGCCTTCTGCAGCTCCTCCTGCAGGTTGTCGCCCCTTTGCCGCGCCTTGGCATTGATTGCTCGTTGCATCTTTTTCGCTTCCTCGATACGTTTCGTCGTCTGATCCAGGCTGCGCTTCGTCTGCACGGCCTCCTGGATGGCCGACTTTTGGCGTTTCCACTCCGGATCATTGAGCAGCGTTGCCTTGTGTTTCAGCACCTCGAGCTTCCTGCCTAGGAATGCGAGCTCCGTCACAACCGCCAAGTGAAGGGTGCGCCGCCACTCGGCGTGGTCCCAGTCGCGGTCCGTGATCGACCACATGCCGCCAAGCTCTCCAATGTTTTGTGCCGCGTTTGCCTCGACTTTTGCCGCGGCGTCCTGCATCCTCTTCAGTCGATTGGGCATGACGTGCATCCACACATCCGCTTCCTCGCGCCACCACTCTGCCTCCATCTCACAGAGCACCAGCGCCAAGGTGTAGCTTTGCATGCTCATCTTCAGATGCATTATCCGACCCTTGACCCGCGCGGCCTCCTTCTCCTCCTCCTTTTCCCTTGCCTCGGCCTCCGCCTTTGCCTTTGCCTCGGCCTCGGCCGCCGCCTGCTTCCTTTTGATCCTCCGGTTCATCTCGGCCTTTGTCTCCTTTTTCTTTGGAGGCGGCGGCACGGGCGGTGGCAGGGTTGGAAGCAGCCGATCCGGGGTGGGCAGCGCGCCCCCTTGCTTCTCGCGCACAAACCTGGCAATGATCGTCTGCGCCCCCTCCTTTTCCTGCGCCCACACAACCTTTTGCGCCTCCTCGAGCTCCTCCTGGTGCACACGAGCGTCTTCCAACTCCCGTTTCAGCGATTGTGCCTTTGCTTGTGCGCTCCTTCTCCGCACGCGCGCGCTCGCCAACCTCTGCTCCGCCGCCTTGATGTCTTTCTCTAGCTGATCCTTCTTTGCTTTTTCCGCCTTGAGTCGGCTGTTCGCCTCCGTCTTCGCCTCCTTGAGCGCGGCGGTAAGCACTCTCAAGTCCAGCTGCCGCTGGTTTGTCTGCAGCGTCGCGGCATCCGCCTCCTTTTCTTGGTCGATCAAGCGCGCCAACGCATCTGCCTTTTCCTCGCCTTGCGCTTTTGCCTGCTTGGTCTGTTCGATGAAGCGCAGCAACTTCCGGAGCTCCGTGCTGTGATCCTCCTCGGACTTTGCGGCCTGCGCCTTGAGGTTGTCGCTGATCCCTTCCTGAAGGTCCTTCTGGTTGCGCAACTTCATCATCTCGCTGTCCGCTTCGCGCTTCTCCCTTGCCAGCTTTTCAAAGGCTTCGTCGCGCTTTTGCGCAAGCTCGTCCCGAGTGCTCCTCGCGTTTTGCAAGGCCTTGTCCCGCTCGTCCATCTTAAAGCGCAGCATGGCGGCGGCGGCCGGGTCTGGAGGCGGCGCGACCGGATTCAGGTACTGCTGCACGCGCGCCTTGGCGTACGCGAATCGCAGACCCTCGTCCTCCGTGGCGTCGAGCTCCCGCATGCTCACGCCCTTGCCCAGCTTGGGGTCGTACTCCATGTCCTCGACGAGGTCCTTGACGTCGGCCGCACTTGGTGGCGGGTCGTACTTGCGGATCGGGGAGACGTCCACGTGGTAGCCCTGCGCGTTCTGCTTACTCACGCTGTCCCACTTCTCCACGGACTTGGGGCAGCGCGCAAACCGGTCGAGCGGCCGCGAAGGGGTGTAGTCCTCCGGCGGCGTCTGCGCCCGCTTCTCCCGAAGCGTCCTGCGCTCCTCGTCCACCCTCTGCTCCTCCCGCCGGTAGAAGTCGACGAGGCAGCGCCTGTGGTACCGATGGCCGTCGGCCAGCACGGCCGTGTCCCACGACCATCGGCGAAGGTTGTACTCGTTGTGCTGGCGCTGCTCACGCGCCCACGCTTCCTCTTCCTCGGGCGGCACACCATCGGGCATTTGCACCTCCTCATTGGCCTCGTTTACGTAGTGTACAACGCGACGGTCCATGAACTGGCCCTCGAGCATCTTCCACGCGTCCCCACTGACGGCATCGTCAAGGCCCGTGCCGCCAATCCCGAGTTCGAGCGCGCAGGCCATGGGCCCTCCGCACAGGAAGCAGACGGACTGGTTATGCTCCTGGTCCTGGCTCATGTTGGCGCCGGTGGGCGCCGTGCACACACAGCCATCGCGAAGCGAGAGGCTGTCCAGCAATGGGAGCGGCGACGGCATACCGCCGCCACTGCCGCCGTCTTCCCCATACTACTAGTGCGCACAGTCAGCGGGACTTATCCCTGCAAACTTGCAACTTGTGGCGCAACGAGAACGCGCAATGCGCCGCGTGGGCATGGCCGCGGACGAGGAGTCGTCACCGCCACCCGAGTGCTTCATCTGCACCGAGAGCGTGCCAGCGCCGCGCCGATCGGCGTGCAAGTGCAC
>Ga0055584_100007671_pt1 | contig 10572 bp, 4 predicted proteins | sample OSDHelmetaG_FD_58716 | JGI IMG/M metagenome (GOLD analysis project Ga0055584, IMG submission 58716) | Pelagic marine sediment microbial communities from the LTER site Helgoland, North Sea, for post-phytoplankton bloom and carbon turnover... | ecosystem: Environmental > Aquatic > Marine >...
CTTCACCGGATATTCGTGCTTCCAAATTTCAACCCCATCTTTTTCGTTCAAGCAAATTACTGATTCGATTCCGGAGAATTCCTTGCGTTCAAAGTTTGCCACTTTTACATTTCCTGCGGCCGTATAGTCAGTGACAAAAACTTTTCCGGCGGCGATCGCCGGGCCCGAGTAGCCGCCCGCGACCTTGGACCTCCAAAGAACCTTGGGGCCGCCTTCTGGAAACTTCTCGATAATGCCGCTTTCACGCCATACGTTATCTGCTTTGAGCCCCATCCATCGTGGCCAATCATCGCCGGACGCGTGGGTGGTAAGCAAAAGAGAAAAAACGGCGATTAAAGATGTGCGATTCACTTTCGTCCTTTCGAGACCATATTTTTGCCAGCAAGATTGTAAGCGTGTATTTTCGCGGGGCACACGAAACGTTGTCTGTCATGCTCTACGAATAAAATTCAGTATATCGGACTAACAAGCTTCGATCTATTGAAGCTTTTCCGCTGCACGGACTCCCCAAGGTGATTCGCGCGACCAATTGAACCTAGAGCAAAATCAAATCGCCAAAAAATAAAGGAAAAACAATCGCCCTTACGAGGCTTTGTTCCGGCTGACGAAATCATTATTGCAAACTACAGTGCAAGCAGTGATAATGGCAGCTTGAGCTGCATGGAATGAGTTGGCTCAAACTGCGAACAATCATGTGACATGCGACCTTTGACTCCCTCCTGTAACTAGTCAAAGCGTAGGTCTTTCATTTTATGGAAAGGGAAAATCATGAAACGCGCTCCCACCTTTGTCCGAACACCACGGGCATTTATTTGCGTTTCCGCGGCCATTTACTTGACGTTAATTGTCCATGGAAGTCAGACATTTGGATCTGACCCGGTGAAACGACCTATTATAAAAACCGACGAAGCACCCGGTCTTGGCGATCCGGGCAAGCTGATGTCACTCACAATTAAAACAGGGCGATCTGACCAATCGGACTTCAAACTTGCCGGCCGAGATTCCGCACAGCAAATTGTTATTGTTGGAAACTACGATTCGGGGCAGGTGCGTGACCTAACCCGGTCTGTCAAATTTGCAGCGGAGCCAAAAGGGTTTGTTGCCATCGACCAAACGGGCTACGTCGAGGCAATTTCAGATGGATCGGTAAAGCTTTCTGCAGAGCTCAACGGTTTAGTCGCGTCCTCGAACGTTTCGGTTTCGAACATCAAGAACGACTTGCCAATCAATTTTGCCAATCAAGTCGTTCCAATTTTCACGAAGTTTGGTTGTAACGGCGGCGGATGTCATGGTAAGTCCGGTGGACAAAACGGTTTTCGATTGTCCTTGTTGGGATTTGAGCCAACTGAAGATTTTGAGTATTTGACACGTGAAGGACGCGGGCGTCGGATTTTTCCAACGGCTCCAGATAAGAGCTTGCTATTGACGAAGGCGATTGGAAAATCACCGCACGGTGGCGGTGCGCGATTCACCGAAGACAGCCCAGCTTATCGCGTGATTCGTCGTTGGATCGAACAGGGAATGCCGTATGGAAACGAATCAGACCGTAAAGTCATTCGTATTTCCGTTTCACCAAACGGTGCGTTGATGCAGCGAGATGATTCCCAACAAGTGTCAGTTGTAGCGCATTTCAGTGATGGATCCACGAAGGATGTGACGCGAACGACTCAATTCGACAGCAACGACACGGAGATGGCCGAAGTTAGCGAAACGGGCTTGGTGACAACATCGACCTATACCGGTTCCGTCGCTGTGATGGCCCGTTACCAAGGTCATGTTGACGTATTTAGAGCCACGATTCCCCTGGGAATCAAGGTCGATTCGCTTCCTGAGGAGGCGAATTTTGTTGATAAATTCGTATTCAAAAACCTCAAGGCGTTGGGGTTACCTCCATCAGATTTGACGGATGATCCAACATTTTTGAGACGGGTCACGATCGATATTGCTGGCCGCCTACCCAGTGCTGAAGAAACGGAAGTTTTTCTAGCGGATAAATCGCCAGACAAACGAAATCGATTGATTCGAGAGCTTCTTGATTCGAATGATTACGCGGATAACTTTGCCAATAAATGGTCCGCGATCTTACGGAACAAGCGAAACAAAAACGAAGACAAGTATGCGACGTTCGCTTTTCATGATTGGATTCGCACAAGTTTCTTGGAAAACAAGCCTTACGACAAATTCGTGAGTGAAATCCTGACGGCCAATGGTGCTGCCGAACAAAACCCACCTGTAGCATGGTATCGAGAAGTAAAAGATCAGTCTTCTCAGGTTGAGGACACCGCCCAGTTATTCTTGGGATTGCGGATTCAATGTGCTCGATGCCATCATCATCCATTCGAAAAATGGAGCCAAGAAGACTATTACGGATTTGCCGCATTTTTTGCACAGGTCGGCAAGAAGCGTGGAATGCGAAACGGCGAAAGTCGAATTTACCAACGCCAAGTGGCCGCAACCGCCAAAAATCCGAAAACGAATCAAAACGTGTTGGCGCGTGGTCTGGGTGCACAAACTCCAAAAATTGATCCCAGTGAGGATGCCCGCAGAGTCTTAGCGGATTGGATGTCAGCCAAGGAAAATCCATTCTTTGCAAAGTCGCTGGTGAACCGATATTGGAAACATTTTTTCAGTCGTGGTTTGGTTGATCCTGAAGATGATATGCGAGTCACCAACCCTTCGTCCAACCCCGAATTATTGGATGCGTTAGCGGCGGAGTTCCTCAAGTCTGACTTTAATTTGAAGGAATTGATTTACTCGATTTGTTCGTCCAAAACGTATCAATTGAGTGCAATTCCAAACGAATGGAATGCGAAAGACAAAAATAATTTCTCAAGGTATTATCCGAAGCGATTAAACGCAGAGACGTTACTGGATTCGATTAATCAAGTGACCAAAACGAACACAAACTTTAGTGGTGTACCGGCTGGGACACGCGCAATTCAGTTGCCGGACAACGGATTTAACTCCTACTTTTTGACCGTTTTTGGACGCCCCGAATCAAGCAGTGCTTGTGAATGCGAGCGTTCGGGAGATGCCAATCTTGCTCAAAGCCTTCATTTATTGAATTCGAGCGAAATCCAAGGGAAACTTACCGATGGAAACGGGCGTGCCGCAAAACTGGCAGGCGATAAGAATCGCAATGATGTCGACCGACTAACCGAGCTCTATATTGCGGCTTTCTCCCGAGCGCCGATTCAACAAGAAATTGAGATTGCATCCTCTCATATTAAGAAACATGCCAACGACCCTAAACGAGCTTATGAAGATATCGTTTGGGCGTTGATTAATACCAAGGAATTTTTGTTTAACCATTAACTTTCCGAGAACGAATCGAACTGGAAACGATCAGTAACCCGTTATTGACTAATGTGTTACCTGAACCGACCCAGTAAATACGAAGCTCTGTTTCGGTTCAATCAAGGCGCAATTTTTACTGACAAGTGCCTTGATTGAGTCATACTGAGTTAGGACATTTTGTCCCGCAACAAAATGCCCTGTTTATCGCCCTTAACCAACCTGCCGATTGGTCAAGACGTTTGTCGGCAACCCGATCGACGTTGCAAACCCAATTGCATTCCCCATGCAATAACAACGCAGCCCCCTTGCGAAAATCACCATGACCCATTTTCAGCGAAACGCCTCTCATGGCGTATCGACGTTTGTTGCTGTTTCAATTTTTACGATCTGCATTTTCGCACATCCAGATGCTGGCTGCGGACAAACGCCATCGCCACGCCTTCACTTTCTCTACCCTAACTCAGGAAAGATTGGAACCAACGTCGAAGTGACGATTGGTGGGGCAGATTTGGACGAAGCGTCAGAACTGATCTTTTCGAATCCCAAACTCAAGGCGGCTGTGAAAATGTCTGCCGCAACAGAAATTGTTCCGGCTAAACCCCTTCCCAATCAGTTTACGGTCACAATTCCGGAGGATACTGAGCCTGGAATATACGAAGTTCGAACATTCGGCCGTTTTGGCTTTTCGACGCCACGGCGTTTTATCGTGGGGCTTGAGACTGAAGTCATTTGTAACGACCAAAACAAGACATCGGAAACCGCGATGCCCATTTCGGTCGGTTCGGCAGTGAATGGAAGGGCCACCGCAAACGCGAAGCATTACTTTAAGTTCGCTTTAAAAGACCAGGAAAAAGTAACGATTGAATGTCAAACGCGGACAATCGATTCCAAAATGGATCCAGTCGTGATCATTAGCGACTTGTCAGGCAAAGAAATCGCAAGGTCTCGCTCTTCAAGTTTTCAATCACCAACCATCTTTTTTAAAGCTCCACGCGCCAGCCAGTACATTGTTGAAATTCGTGATGCGGTATTCAGTGGTGGTACCGAGTTCTTTTATCGATTGCGAATTTCAAATTTGCCCTATATTTCTGGGGTCTCTCCGAATGTAATTCAGAGCGGTACCAAACAAGATCTCACATTGTTTGGATGGAACTTACCGGGCGGAATCGAGCAAACCGATTCGTCGCGTGCAAACCAGTTCTTTGAACTGACGAAGAAATCATCCGACGAAATTCTACAACCCAAGAAACATTCAGGGGAATTACCACTTCAGGCCAACAGCTTTGCCTTGGATTGGCGGTCGGTTGCGATTTTGGATTCGGGGCGTGTCGTTAGCAATTTGCAGCCGATCTATCTCGCATCAAACCCCGTCACCAATGAAGCGAATGAAAAAGACACAACGATCCTTTCGGTCCCAACGGACGTTTCAGGACGATTCTCACCTGCCTCAGAGACTGACCGCTACGAATTTGATGCGAAAAAAGGGGACGTCTTTTACGTCGAGGTTTTCTCTCATCGCTTGGGAAATGACTCTGATGTAATTCTTACGCTGCAACAATCGGTCACATCGGGAGAAGGTGTAAAGACATGGAAACGTGTTTCGGTAACTGACGATGTCGGGAATCGCGCGGGGACGACTGGCCCGGATTTTTCCACGTCCTCCGATGACCCGAGTATGAAGATTCAGGTTCCAGCCGACGGCCGCTACCGGTTGATCCTCAAGGACCAGTTTGGCAATAGTGATTCTGGCTATCGCTCGGCATATCGGCTCTCTATCCGTCGCCCCAAGCCAGACTTCAATCTTATTTGCACACCGATATACGGCCACATCGCTAACGGGAATCAAATTCTTGGCAACGCACTGGTTCTCACAAAAGGAGACAGAAAAAGCGTGAGGGTCACACTCGACCGTGTCGATGATTTTTCTGGGTCGGTGGAAGTTACTTGCGAAAACCTCCCCGCCGGGGTGACCTGCAATCCGATCACACTTTCATCAATCCAAAATTCAAATGAAATCGTTTTTTCGATTGCCGATGATGCCGCAATTGGCAAGGCTCTGATAAAAATTGTTGGTAGAGCCAAAGTTGGAGAACAGCAAGTTGTCCGAGAAGCGATTCCAACAGTGGTAACTTGGGATACCGGTAACAAGACGACCGTTCCAGCTTTTTTTCGTCGGACCGCAGGTTTAGAAATTTCTGTTGTTTCCGCAGATTCCGCACCTGTTTCGGTCGACGTCGGAGCCGGAAATGTTTTCGAGACCTCACTTGGAGGAAAAATTGGAATTCCGATAAAGCTCGCTCGGCGGAAATTCACCGAGCCGATCAAGTTATCTGCGACAAACTTGCCAGCTAATTTGAAACCCGCTGATCTCACGATTGCAAAAGAGAAAAGTGACGCTTCAGTTGAACTCTATGTAAAAGACAAGAACACCGCTTTGGGAACCTATCAATTTCAATTCAAAGGTGACGCGAAATTTAAGCACAGCCGAAATCCACAAGCTGTCGCTCGTGAACAAGCAGAACAAGCGAGACTCGAAGAAGTTTCCAAGAAATTTGCCGCTGATAAAACATCGCTGATGTCGGCAATGACACTCGCATCCCAACAACTGCCAACGCTCGACCAGTCCATTGCAAAGGCCAAATCAGAATTAGACATTTCTCGAAAGACTATTTCCGCCAAACGCGGGCAAGCAGCGAGTTTAATGGCAGCAATCGCCAAGTCAAAAAGCAGCAAAACCTCAGACTCGGATCCACTTATCATTGCGGCTGCAGAGGCTCAATTGAAATCACTTCAAACCGAAGTTGAAACTCAAACCACGGTCGGTCTAAAGAGCCTTGAATCGAAGGTTAAGGTGGCAGAACAAGCGAAGATTGACGCCGCTGCAAAAATCGAATCGATGAAAAAGAGTATTGCGGGCTTTGATGCGAAACAGAAACTGGTCGACGCGGAAAAGGCCGCCTCAAAGACACGATTTGATGCGTTAACCAAACAGAGTGCGGCGAAGGATCTGATCTACAAAGCAATTTCCAATCCGTTGACGGTTAAAATCGTCGCCTCGCCCATATCCCTCAGCCCAATTGCGGAACACTCCGCAAGCGTTGGCTCGAAAACAACATTAGCAACGAGTTTTTCGCGAAAATACGGTTTCGCCGAAGCAACGACGATCACCCTCAAAGCCCCTAACGGCGTGCCAGGTATCGTCATACCGCCTGTGACCGTCGCCAAAGATAAAAGTGATGCAACGCTCGAAATTGAAATCCAACCGAACTGCCCACCTGGAAATCATACAATCGAAATGGTTGCGAGTGGAAAATTCAACAATGTTGATGTGCAAACCAAATCGTCCTTCATAATCAAAGTCACAGCGAAGCCTGCCAGTTAACTGGGTTCAACGCTCTGAAAATTGTTCGCCCTAAAATAGTAGTGACCTCAATAGATTTGAAAACCAAACGATGAATCAAAAACTCCTCACGACCTTACTTCTCGTTGTTGTTTCAAGCATTTCAAACGCCGGTGATCCTATTCCAGTCGCGGAATTGAAGCGGACGGACCCTGTGGATTTCGACAAGGAGGTTTTGCCGATGTTGAGGCAAAACTGTCTCGCATGCCACAATTCAACTGACGCCGAGGGTGATGTCGTTTTGGAATCTGTCGCCAAAATCATGGAAAGCGAATCGGTCGTTGCAGGGAATCCCTCAGAAAGCGCCTTGCTGTCTTTGTCTGCTCATCAAGACGATCCGGTGATGCCGCCTGAAGACAATGAAGTTAAAGCAAAGAATATGACGTCTGAGCAACTTGGATTGATCAAGCTTTGGATCGCCCAGGGAGCAAAACCAAGTGCCAATTCGTCAGCGAACAAAGTTAACTTTGCGAAACTCCCAGCTGGAATCAATCCGGTTTATTCGCTGGCCATGTCGAGAAATGGCCAGTTCCTTGCTGCCGGCCGCGCCAATCAGATTTTCGTTTACCAAGTCCCCAGCAAACAATTGATGACTCGGGTCACCGATCCCCAGTTGCAGAAGTCCACGTTATACAACCAGCCAGGAATTGCACATCTCGATTTGGTCCAATCATTGGTGTTTTCACCCGACAACCGTACATTCGTCTCGGGCGGTTTTCGCAATGTAAAAGTTTGGCAGAAACCTTCGGCGACAAGCGCCATGACTGCCTTAAAGTTTCCGGGACCCATTACTGCGTCCAACTCCAGTAACGGTCAAAATCTGATTGTTCTAGGCGGTAACCAAGGAAGCGTAGCGGTTGTCGATACCAAGTCCAAAAAACTCGTTCATTCGTTAAAAATTTCCGACCAAACTCTGAACCTTATCGCGGTTAATAAGACGGGAACGATGATTGCGACAATCAACAACAAAAAGTCGTTGGTCGTATACGACTTAAACAAAAAGGCGTTGGTTAAAACTCCAATTACTTTAGGAGCTGATGCAGTTTCGATCGCATTTGCAAACGGCGAAGAATCTATAATTGTCGGGCAGAATGACCACTCGATTTTGTTGTTCGATGTGAAATCTATCCTGGCGGCAACAGAACCCACTGCAGAAATCAAACCATCAAAAACTCTTGCCGGTCACGCTCAGCCACCGCATATTTTGCGTCCATACGGTGAAAATCATTCCATGCTGTTTGCTGGATCAAACAATGGCAATGCGAAAATATGGGATTTAGCATCGGGAAAACAGATTCGCACCTTTGCGCACGGTTCCGCAATTTGTGGCATTGAAGTCTCAGACGATCAAACTCGGGTTGCGACATGCGGTACCAACGGTTCATTAAAGGTCTGGAACACATCGAATGCAAAATTAATTAACGAAGTTCGCGGTGATTCGAACGTTGATTTTCAAATCGCGGAGAATGATCGACTTGTTCGGTTAAAGCAACAATTGATTGACGCCGCCAAGAGCGACCTCGCCAACGGCAATAAAGAAAAAACGGCAGAGGAAGCTAACGTCAAAAAAACGAAGGAAGCTTTGACCAAAGCGGATGAGGACACCAAAAAGAAACTAGAGGCAAAGAAAAAGGCGGATGCAGATTATGCTGCAGCAAATAAGGTTCTTCAGTCCAAAAAGGCTGAGGTTGAAACGCACATGAAGTCGAAAACCGAAGTAATGACTGAAATCAAAGTGCAAAAAGAGCGTGTGAGTGCAATCGCTTCAGCATTGGCTTTGCTGGGCGAAGAAACCGCCCGAGCAAATTCAATCAAGTCGGTTTTGAATGTACGGTTAAAGTCGGCATCCGAAGCATTGGCAAAAGACCAAAACAACGCGAATCTTAAAAAGGAAGTCGAGCGTTTCACATCTGATATTGCTTTTTCGGACTCGGTGATCGCGAAAATTGCAGCTCAAGTAAAGAAAACCGATGTTGATAAAAATGCAGCCGAGGGCAAAGCGAAATCACTCGAACCTCGCCTGATTGAAATCGACAAACTGATTAATGCGGCGAACGCCGAAATTAAAAAGCAGGAGCCCGGACTGAAAAAGCTAGTGGACGCGCAGAAAACTGCGACCGATGCGCATAGCGTGGCGGTTCGCAATTCCACCTTGGCAAAGAACAGCGTTGAGCGAGCGGAAACGCGTGCAAAAAAAGCAGCCGACCAAATCCCCGTGTTAACTGCCGCACAAACCGCTGCCGTTGCTGCAAAAGCCGAATCGGAAAAGTTGGCATTGGAGTTCAAAACAGCGAACGAGAAATCATTATCAGCGTTGAGCGGAATTCGTTTGCTGGCCAAAAACCGACTCGCCTATTATGATCGGACCGGAAAAATTGGCGTCTGCGATATGGCGTCCGGTGAAAAACTTGAGTCCGTGAACGTCGCCGAAACCGCCGATCGATTGTGTTTTGCCACCGGTGGTGAAGAGTTAATCTGGATAGCTAAAGACGGCACCCGGTTGGATACGACAAGTCTGCCATCCGAATGGAAGTTAGTTCGAACGATCGGTAACATTGACGACGATAAAACGTTTGCTGATCGGGTTACGGCATTGGATATTTCTGCTGATGGTAAATACCTCGCAACGGGGTCTGGCGAACCGTCGCGTTCCGGTCAAATCAAGATATGGAACCTGATGGATGGATCGCTAGTAAAAGAAATTGCCGACGCACACAGTGACACGATTCTTGACTTACGGTTTTCACCCGATGGCCAAAAGATCGCCTCCAGTAGTTCGGATCGATTTATGAAGACTTTTGATGTTGGTTCCGGAAAGTTGATTCGTGTTTTTGAGGGGCATACACATCATGTGATGAGCGTTGACTGGAATCCGATCGGACGAGAGCTTACGACCGCGGGTGCTGACAAAGTGGTCAAAGTCTGGGATGCAGGCACGGGAACTCAAAAACGAACGATTGCTGGATATTCAAAGGAAGTCACCAGTCTCTGTTTTGTTGAATTGACGAATGAGGTGTTAACCGGATCAGGGGACCATTCCGTCCGACGAAAACGAACAAACAATGGTGGTGAGGTTCGCAGTTTCGGTGGCAGTACAGATTTCGTTTATGCGGTCGCTAGTTCGTCAGATGGGAAAAAATTAGCCGCTGGTGGACAGGACAGTGTTGTCCGAGTTTGGGCGGATAACGGTCAGCTATTTGCCGAATTCAGCCCCCCAAAGGAATAAAATCTAAAAAATCATCAAAACTTAATTTTAAGAATTCCTTCCGCCAATTCCTTAAAAACCCCTTGTTAAGGCCGGAAAAACATGGTTTTCAGGCGTTTTTGACGCTCGCTAAGCGATTAAAAAAACGGCTTGACGAATGGCAGGAATCATGATGGGCAATATCAACCCTGGGGTACTTGCTTGCACTTTCGGCCTCTGTTATCGTCGGCTTATCTGTCAAGCCCCCATTTGAAGAGTTTCGACTCGGAACGCATTGGGCTGCGAAACAGATTTGTGAGATCACGGAGGAAAAGGCAGAATGCCTTAACACAAAGCAATGTTAGTCCTAAGTCGAAAAGTTGGAGAAAAAATCTTAATTGGTGGCGATATTTCAGTCACCGTTGTCCGCGTATCCGGAGGTGGAGTTCGGATTGGCATCGAGGCACCCTCTGAAATGGCGGTTGTTAGGGAAGAACTGGCGGGTGCAAGTGAAGATGCAAATTTTAGCAGAACAATGCCGGATGATTCCCAGCAATCCGTTCCAGCAAAGATCAACCCTGCGGCCAAGCTAACTCCCGATTCATCGGCGAGTACCAAACAGAATGCACCACGGACAAAACCTCGCTGATTTTCTGCTGCACTTTTCTTATTTGATGCCTCTTATTTGTCG
>Ga0055584_100007672_pt1 | contig 10571 bp, 11 predicted proteins | sample OSDHelmetaG_FD_58716 | JGI IMG/M metagenome (GOLD analysis project Ga0055584, IMG submission 58716) | Pelagic marine sediment microbial communities from the LTER site Helgoland, North Sea, for post-phytoplankton bloom and carbon turnover... | ecosystem: Environmental > Aquatic > Marine >...
CATCCACCACACCCGCGCCGGGCGGTTCCCGCCAATCTACCGCCCGGCGCTTTTTTTATTCGGTTAGGATATTGCCCTAGGTTGTTTATTTTTTTTATTGGGTTACTGAATTCCTATTTATTATTGGGAGCGGACCAATCAAGCCTAACCCTTTCAGAGAAAATTTCTAATCTTCGACTGAAATCTAACGCACATGGAAAACATATAGCCGAAATACTCGCAAAACCAGTCGACTTCGATTTTATTGGAAACAATTCTGGTTCTTCAATATTAGAAAAAGATGGGACTGATGATCCTCTTTCTATTAATGCATCTGCATCCCCCCCTAATCAAGATAGCACTTCTGCCAATGTTATCCGTGAAAGCCCACCTCTACCAGTGGAGCAGGCAAATACTGAAACTACTACTGTTTCAAGACAATATGATGGTAAGTCCGAACCAGTAGCTAATAAAAGTGGAGAGCAAACAAATGAAAAATTGACATATGATGCTCTCTATTCATCTAAAGTTCCCCAAAAAAGAATCGGTTACTATTTTGGACCTTTCCTTTCTGCAGTATTTCCTGATGATAGTACGATTAGAGGTAGTAACCAAACTTCCTATGACTCGAAGGGTGGGGTAGCTTCAGGATTACGTATAGGGAATGACTTTGGTCACATTCGTATTGAGGGTGAGTATTCTTATTTGACCTACAAAATAAGTGATTTTTTGGGAGTTTCTGGGAGAAATAGTGTTCACAACTTGCAAAGCCGTGTAATTGTCGAGAAAAGCTTGGGTGATCGTGCTGACTTACGAGCTGGTATCGGTTTGGGTCTAGCTTTTGTCAACAAAGAGTTGAATGGGGAGACTATTGATGGAGTTGGGTTCTCCTATGATTTTTTGTTTGGTTTCTCCTTTAGAGTGATGGACAATTGGTCGCTTGGTTTGGATTACAAGCATTACCTTACATCTGCTCATCAAAATTATGATCGATTACAAGGACATGCGATCGAACTTTCAGCAGGATTTGACCTTTGATGAAGACTGATATTTAATGGAGTAATCTTGCAAATGCTCTAGGCATTGCAGATTCAGACTCCCACTTAATACTCTTTCCGTTATATTCAAGGCAAACCTCAATCCTGGAGGAGTGTAGGCAAAGTCTCTGCACTTTAGTCGTTTTAGATATTTTTCGATTCAATGCAAAATTACCATAAGTTCTGTCACCAATAATTGGAAGTTTTCGATTTGCACATTGTACCCGTAACTGGTGAGTTCTTCCTGTTTTTGGATTGAGCTTAAGCAAGGCGAGGTCTCCGTATTGAGTAGAAGTATTTCTTTCAATGGAAACCGAAGTCAGTGCGAGGTCGCCGGATTTTGCGGCGAAGACCCTGATTTTTCCTTTGAACATTTTTTTTTGCAAAAAATCTTTCCAAGTAGGTATAATTTTTTTTCCGTTGTAATCAACGATTGCCAAGTAAGTTTTTTTAACTTTTCGATTGTGAAATGCGTTTTTTAATTTTTCTGCAATTTTGATATTTGAAGCTGCAAGAATTAGCCCTGATGTAGCGGAGTCAAGCCTGTGTACCAGATAAAAATCTCTTTTATTCCCTTGAGCATCAATCCAATGGTACTTTTCATGCTTGATATCGTAGGTACCACGAAGCAAAGTTCGTTCATCTTTACCTTGGGGATTAGGGTGGGTTAACACACCAGTTGTTTTTTCTATGGCCCAAATTCCACTGGGGTGATAGTCGAGAATTTTGCAACCTCTTTCCAACGGTAGATCAAATGGGGAAATGCTTGTATTGTTATTCACTTATAATTAAAGGTGATTGAAATTTCGTCCGAACTTCCGAACTCCTGGATCATTTTATCTGTCCATTCTCCAAAGGGAGCCCGAGATGCAATTGCTTGCCTGCAAAGTTCAGTTGATAATAAGTCGGTGCGAGAGATTGGTGGCTGTCTTAGGTTTTTGATTCTTCCGTTTTTCAAGAGGGTGAAGTAAAAAGTTACTTCTGAGGAAAATTGTTCCCTTTGCATATATTTATAAGAATTAAGGATTAGCTCCCCCCATTGTGTTTCGATGGCTTTTAGTAATTCTTGCATGTAGGTACCAAACGGGTTAAGTCGGCATTCAATTGCTACTCTGCCAACTCTAGGTGCACTTCGCATTTTTTTGAGCGTTGGCCCACTATATAATTTGGGAGAAAGCTTGGGTCTAGGCCGATGCCCTTGGTCTAGTTTTGCAATATTATCGTTACTTTTTTCGATTCTTTCTGAGGGGGAGATGCGTGATAAGTTTATTATTTTCTTATCTTTGAATTCTTCTTGGGCTTCAAGTTTCCACCCTTGGGGTGCGGTTACAGATGAAAGAACAGGAGGTACTTTTGATGGGATTCCTGAGCGGGGCAATTGCATAGGAGCTTTCTTCTTCAATTGAGGCTTGGATGATTCACTGTTGGTGGATGAAATGACTTTGAGGTTTCGGGAATTCCCAGAGTTGCTCGGAAGAACCTCAGTGCTTTTTAAAATTTCAGGAGGAGTGGGTTGTGCAGCTTGCTGGTCTTGTGTTGATATTAAATTTGTTTCGTCGGGCTGGTTTTCAGGAACAAAGGGATTTGCCTCTGCATACCTTTTGGTTAGAGCAGAATCCTGTGGCTTAGCTTTCTTATTTTGCCAATTTATTGCCATATTGTGATGACCCTCTCTGCTTTGCTTTAAAAGTGGATAAGGTTTTATAAATGATAAAGTTGTGAGCAAAATTATTGTAAAAAAAGCAGCTATTATATTATCTGCAAATCTTACTGCATTAGGTTCAATTCTCCTCATTATTATTTTTTGGAATTTTATATCCTCAGATTTCGTTTATCAGCAAAGTTCATAATCGTATTAACTGCTTGGATTGCACCATTATCAGTCTGCCTGTTTTTTCTCTTCTTAATCGGTAATGCATTGCAATATTCTAGCCAATAACCGCCTGCAAATTTTTCATAGTCAACTTCTTCAAATACCAGATTGTTCTGGCAAAAATTTCTGAGCACTTTGGATTCTGGAAAAGAATTCCTAAAAACTCCCGCAAAGGGCACATCCAACCCCCAACACTCGGAAACTGTTCCGTATCCGGCTTTTCCGACAACGCGACTTGAAGCGCTAATCAAATCAATGAAAGAAATATCCCAATTCATGGGCAAGAATATAATATTGTTTTGTCGATGAATAGATTCATAGTTTCCTGGGACGACTATGTAAAAGTCATCTGACTTTTGGACAAATTGATGCTTCATAGGCATACCTCCAGTACTGAGAATCACATACTCTTGTTCGGGGTGTAAACCAAGTTTCTCATGCACTGTCGGTTTATCCATTTTTGAAGATCGAAAGATTGGGTTTACGGATGGACTACCTTCGATGGATTTGCATAGAGGTCGACACTGGATGCGTAACGCTGCTTTATTGTAAATGCTCTTTAGTAAGTCAATTATGGTTTGAAATTGGGGGTAATCACCGAGGTAATCTTGGTAGATCCAATCCCAAGTGAAATTTTCTATTATTATTGTAGGTATCTGCAGACGGTCCCCCAATTCTACACCTAAAGGAGATATGTCGCATAAAATTAGGTGCGGATCTTTACTAAGAAGAAACGATGATGATTTTTTTAATTGTAAATCAGTAAATGAAAGTAGTTTAGAGACTTCGGTAAGAGTCTCATTAATGCAGTGATTGAAGGGGCCTTTTTGAACAAGCCCCACATCAGTTACTTCATTAATGAGTTGAATGTTACAATTATCCGGCAAATTGGCGCACCAAAACCAGCTTGGTGTTTGGCTGAAGATTTGAACCTTAACAGAATTAAATGTGGTGGCCAGTTGGCTAATGATTGCTGCAGTTCGGGTCGCATGACCTAATCCGTGGGAGGATACGAAGTAGGCTATCCTTAATTCTGAATGAAAGGCTCTATTCAAGGAAAATAAGTTCCAGGTATGCCTCAAGTTGAATGGATGGCGTGAGACCTCTTTCTTTGATTATGAGCTTTCTGCAAAAGCCGGAGTCAACTTGTTCGTTGTAACTTAAAACTCTGATATTTCCTGGTACATGTTCGGTTGAAGCTTCGAAAAGTAGGGGGATTCCAAACGGACCAAAGGAGCAAATCCATGATTGCAAGGGGGTACTAACGCTTTTATTCAATAACAGTGATGGATTTCGACGGATAAGGTAAGGCGTGAAGGTTGCATTTATCTGTATTTTGGTAACCACAGGGAGGCTCCTTAAGTATTTTCCAGGTGAAGTGAAATATTTATTTTGGAAACTTGAATAGAAGTGAATGGGGTCAAATCCTACCAAATTATAGCCATTAAAATTACCATGTTTATTTTTGGTCTTAAAGCTTTGCCGGTTAAACCATTTGTTAAATTCATCGCTTAAACGAAGACCCACCTCAAAGTGCAAATGGGAGCGGTTTAAAGGTATATGAAAAGATGCGGAATTCCCCATTTTGCCTAGAGCTTGTGCAATATTTACTTTTGTTCCCAGTTTCAGATCCGGGGAAATCTGGTCAAGGTGGGCATAGAGTGTGTATAATGTGGGTGAGAATTCCTCGTGCTCCAAAACAATATATTTCCCGTACGCACTCTGGTTGGTTGAGTGGCTTGTGTAAGCTACAATACCTTTCATTGCCGCGAATACAGTATCTTCCGCCTTGCCAAGCTTGTTGGTCTTAATCGGGAAAAGGTCTAATCCTTCGTGGAATTTAAAGCCGTTGTTTCGCACGCAACCGAATGCACCTGATGTGAAACTCTTGGTTGGGCCAGTTTTTTGAAGGAAAGTATGGGCGCCAAGGCCCTGGGCAAAAGATGGATTTGGGGTGGGCCATGCAAGGGAAAATGTCACTCCCCAACTCTTGAAGGGAATTATTAAAAGAAATAAACAAAATGTTGGCCAAACATTTTTGATCTTATTGAAACATTTCATTAATTCCTCATATTTTGAATTTCTAGTTGGATATGCCGTACGGAGTTTTCTAATTTTTTATAAAAGTCAATCGTTTCCTCTTCTGGTTTTCTACTAGTAAAGATAAAAGGAATAAATCCACTTGTAATGGTCGATTCAACTGGATGAAATCCGATTACTTTTCCTTTTACAACGAGGTTGAAATTCCTGCCAATATGTTTTGATGTTTCTTTTTGAAGAGACATCGCAGCTCTACGATCAAGTCCAACCCAAACCCCATAGACTCTGCCTTTCTTGTCAGCGCTGAATATATCTGTGAAACTTCCCAATTGGACACTGGAAATATCATATTCGTCGATAATCGGAACAGGAGCAGCTCCCTCTATGTAAATGCGAGGTCGATGAGTTATCTTTGTTTGGTCATAGCCATTTCTTGAGCAGCTTAGTAGCACGAAGAGTAGTGAGGATGCTAAAAATAAAAATGACTTATGGAGTATTGCAGGTGTGTTATTTGAATTAGGCATGCTTATGCTTGTGGGAATGAATTATTGAGAGTAATGATAAACAATAGAATATGAATGGAAGCAAACATTCTCCTGAAATAGAAAAATGTAAAAATTTGATTTTATTTATGGATTTGCAACCAAGACTTCTTGGTACAATTAAAAATGAAGCTTATTTAATGGAATCGAATGCGATTCTAGCTAAGTCTGCAAACCTATTGAATATCGAAACTATTATCACTGAGCAAGTCCCCGAGAAGCTCGGGGTAACTCACGAAAGTATCAAGAAGCACCTAATTAATCCCAAAATTATTATCAAAGAAACTTTCTCGGCATTTGGGGTACCAGAATTTTCTGAGATGATAAGTGATTGTGGTGCTAACAGATTGATACTTGCTGGAATTGAAACTCCTATTTGTATCTTTTTTACTGCTGTTGATGCATTAAGAAAAAATATTGATGTAACTATTTTATCTGACTGTGTTGGGTGTCGAAAGCCTATGGATGGCAATGTCTGCCTTACTCATCTTATTCATTCTGGGGTTGAGGTGATACCATTGGAGAGTTTTCTCTTTAGAAACTTGAAGTCATCCATTCATTCCAAGTTTAAAGAGGTTTCAAATTTAATTAGAAATAGATCAGTGAATGTCGGTAACCTATAGACTTAATGCTGTCGCATACAAACTCTGCCACCTTACTTGGAATTGCCTCTTTACCGGTCGCAGTTGAAGCGAACAGTGGTGAGCGTGGAGATCCTAGGGTAGTTTTAGTTGGTCTACCTGATGCTGCGGTTAAGGAATCACTAGATAGAGTTCAGTCAAGTTTGGCTAATTGCGGATTTTCTCTTCCTCGTACTCGAGTTACTGTTAATTTGGCTCCTGCTGATTTAAGGAAAGAAGGAAGTGCTTTTGATTTACCAGTAGCGTTGTGTCTACTTGCCTCAACAAAGCAAATTAGCCAAGACCCACTAAAGGATTTTCTTATCGCGGGAGAGCTTGGTCTTTCAGGTCAATTGCGACCTGTAAAGGGCGGGCTTTCAATGGCAATCCTAGCCAAAAAGCAAAAACTTAGGGGGGTTATTTTGCCCTCTGAATCTGCGAAGGAAGCTTCTTTGATTGATGGTATTGAAATCTACGGGCTAGATAATCTTTCTCAAGTTGTAGACTTTCTAAGTCAAAAAATCGAAGTCTCTCCCTTGAGTACTTCTGGAAGTTCAGTTATTCAAAAAAACACATTTCCTTGTGATTTTAACGAGATTAAAGGACAAACAAGGCTACGCAGGGCAGTTGAAATTGCTGTCAGTGGTGGGCACAATCTTCTCATTATTGGTCCACCTGGTGCTGGTAAGTCAATGATAGCCAAAAGAATTCCTACAATTCTACCCTCCCCATCCATGGATGAATACATCGATATTGTAAAAATATATTCTGTGATAGGTGATACATCTTCAATGATTCCGGGATTGAAATATCGTCCATTTCGCTCTCCTCACCATACAATTAGTGATGTTGGCTTAATTGGTGGTGGTAGCATTCCTGGACCAGGTGAGATATCACTTGCTCACAACGGAGTATTGTTTCTCGACGAGTTGCCCGAGTTTAAGAGATCTGCCTTGGAGGTTCTTCGTCAACCACTCGAGGATGGAGAAGTCACGATATCGAGAAGTGCAGGCAAAATTACTTTACCTAGTAGGTTTATGCTTGTTTCCTCAATGAACCCTTGCCCTTGTGGTTACTTGGGCGATAGCAAAAATTCATGCAGGTGTTCAATACCTCAAATTCAAAAGTATAGAGCAAGAATTAGTGGTCCTTTGTTAGACCGTATTGACCTACACATTGAAGTTCCTGCTCTTAATGTTTCTGAATTACAAAATTCAGAAAATTCGGAAGCATCTAAAACCATTAGAGAAAGGGTAGAGATTTGCAGGGAACTACAGCGCAGAAGATTTGTTCAATTAGAATCAAAAACAAACGCTTTTATGCCAAATTCATGGCAGGAAAGAATATGTTCTTTGAATGAAGAAAATAAGCAGGTTTTAAGTAAGGCAATGGATCAACTTTCCTTATCAGCAAGAGCATACAGTCGTATCCTAAAGGTTTCTAGAACAATTGCGGATATGGAAAAGAGTGTTGATATAAAAAGGAGTCACCTATTGGAGGCTATTCAGTACAGGAATTTAGATAGGAAGTTCGTATAATTAATCTTCATAAATTTGTTGAAATATAATTTTAAAAAGCTAAAAATATATGAATATGAACATAGATAACATTGAAGATATAAAAGAACTCAAAGCACTGAAAGCCAGAATTGAGAAAAAGATTAAATCCAAGAATACCAAGTCTGCTAAGCCAAAACTTTCAGTGCATTATCCTAGCATTAAGAATGACCACAAAAGGCATGTACGCTCTGATGGTCGCAAAGTGTTTCGCTCCGTGGTAGATTATCTGGAATGCTATGTGAAAGGAATTCCACCAATATCTCGTGCTGAATTTTACAAAAGATTTGGGGTTGTATCCCAGCGAGGAAAGATCACACCTCAAATTATCTCAGAAGCTAAGAATCTTCTAATGGCGGGAAAATCATTATCAGACATTTCTACAGCCACTGGTATTTCAGTAGCATCCTGCCAAAAGATTAAGGCAGGAAAGTATGACAATTAATGCTTTCCTGCCATGCTAAAAAGTCGATAAGTTCGGCCTTAGCTAAGTGGTTAGAAAAGTCTCAGGAATTTTTTATTTAGATCGTAGGGAATTGGTAGATTATTTATGTAATGCATACAATCTTAAATGGTGCTTTACTAGGTGGCAAAACGGTAAAATCAATATAAGTTTTGAATCAGAAAATTCGAAGAGAGGTCACTTTCTTCTTATACCTTACAAAATTAGTAACTCTAAGAATGTTCAACTAAACAAGATTGAAGTCGACTTGCATATGTTAGAAGTTATGAAGCTGATTCTTTAAAAGTTTTCATCTTCTGGTATGTCTAGGCGATGCATTGTTGTTTCTTCGCCTTTTGAATCCTTTGTGATTACTTTAATGATTTTACAATCCTTCCCTTTGGCCTGGAACCGCTTAGGATGTCCATCTGGACCAATTATTTGAAGTAGACCAGGTTTTTTTTCAATTTCTATACATTCGAGAAGGTCCTTGCCGTTATAACCTTCTTCGTGTGAAGTAGAATAGAGTCCATCTGGATGAGCAAAACATACAATTCTGCCGTATTTTATAGTGGATTTTCTTTTGTATTGAACGACATCACCTTTTTCAAAAACCTTTTTTGAAAAAAGCTGTTTTCGAGGGGTGTAATGCTTAAGTTTAGATTTCCTGACTTTGAACATTTGGATACCATCAGAACCACATTCCAATGGGGTTAGTTCGTCAGGGTCTACCTCTACAAGTTCACAGGTTGGATCACTAGGGTCGTCTTGGAGAATCATTAGGATCTCCCCGCATCGTTTCTTATTACCCTTAGATGCAACGACTTCCTTTACATGACTACCAATTTCAATCTTCTTCTTTTTTTTCTTATCAATCATATTGAAGAGTTTTAGGGCTCTAAGCCAAAACCTGTTTTAAGACTTCCTGTATTAGCCAATCTCTTCTTTCTACAGTCTTTGCAAATACAAAACCTTCCGTGGCCAAAATCTAGAGGGTCTGGAATCTCAAGTGATCTTGATTTCGGAGTCGGAGATGGAGATGGAAGAGGTGCTTTCTTGCCCTTTGAGATTTTCTTGGATTGTGCAATTTTTTCCGAAATTTGCTTTTCTTTAATTATTCTAAGGCCAAGTTCATACTTATAGGCAAGGCATTGCTTGAAGTCAGTGTTGTCGATGTCAATGGTTCCGAGCATTTTAGTGGAAGTTTCTGGGGAAACTGTTAATGACCCACCATTTGCTGCAAGGACTTGTACTTTAGTTCCAGCAGATAAAACAGACCTAGCAATAACAACCCCAGACGATGTCTTTGCACTAACATTTACTGAATTGTAAATAATTACTGCCTTAGTTGGAAAAGCCGACTTTGGAATTCGGTTCCAGTTTTGAACAGCGTTGAGAAAACTTTCAGAGAAAACAGGAGCCTGCAGAGGAGTTTTGTGGGATGTGGCAGTTGTATCTTGGGGTTTTGGTTTTGGCGTGTTATGGAGGGGCTTTATAATGTCTGGTTTTGTAGGATGGGATTCAATTAGTTTAACGGTTTCCGGAGGCTGTTTTTCAAGTTCCTTGAGAGTATCCGATTTATTGGACTCCAATAAAGAAACCAATTTTTCAGGCATTTGATTTTGTTCACAACTGGAGACCATGATAAGCACTCCCATGATGATGCATTTAAGCGTAATAAGTAATTTCATCGAATCTTTCATTACAACTAGTATTTTATTAAGTCGATAAATTTATTTGCCGTACTTGAAGTATACTACATTAACTGCTAACAATCATAAATGGTTACAAATCCACCTCTATTTATATGTACTCTCTTTAACTCTTCTATTTTTGCCTATGTTATATTGGTAGAAGATTACAATTTTTCATCTAAAGAATTTATTCTATACATATCTTCTATCTTTTTTAACCTAGTTATTTTGGGAATAAGTCAAATTTCCTCAAGAAAACCACTAAGAAATGAATCCGCTAACTTTGAAGATTTTAGCGTCAATAAAGAAAAAATCTTAGACGAGTTGGATCTTGAAGCAAATCGTAGGCTTTCTGCTAAAAAAATAGAACGGAATTAATCGATGGTCTATCGAAGTAGTCCGATTTCTACCAAAGGTCTGCCCCCGGGTATACCTTACATTGTGGGAAATGAGTTGGCTGAGAGATTTTCCTTCTATGGAATGCGCTCGATCCTTTTGGTTTACATGACTAATTACCTTTGCCAATCAGACGGTAAACTAGATGTATTTGGAAACAAGGAGGCAGAGGCTTGGGTTCATTTATTTGTAGGGTCCGCTTACTTATTTCCCATTCTTGGAGGTATTCTAGCAGACGCACTTTGGGGGAAATACAAAACAATCCTCTTGCTCTCCCTGATCTACTGTTTAGGCCATGCTTGCTTGGCTTGCATGGGATGGGTTGGGGATACACGGGTTTTCCTCCTTGTCGGACTTGGGTTAATTGCGGTGGGTTCTGGTGGCATCAAGCC
>Ga0055584_100007673_pt1 | contig 10571 bp, 7 predicted proteins | sample OSDHelmetaG_FD_58716 | JGI IMG/M metagenome (GOLD analysis project Ga0055584, IMG submission 58716) | Pelagic marine sediment microbial communities from the LTER site Helgoland, North Sea, for post-phytoplankton bloom and carbon turnover... | ecosystem: Environmental > Aquatic > Marine >...
AGTCGCTCGGCCTCGGGGTAGCGCACCATCACCTTCACATCTTCCCGACCGCGCGGAATGCGCTGCGCCTCGGCGCCATAAAACGCCTGTCTGACCTGAAGTGCCACATCGGCCAAACCAATGCCTAGCGTTTCTGCGGCGCGTTTAAGCTCAAGCACCAACTCATCTCGGGGACTATCGAAACTATCCGAGACGTCGAATACCCCCGGGTAAGACAAAAGTGCCTCACGCACGTCCGCAGCCATTGACTCAAGGTCCTCGACTCTCCGCGATGCGAGTACCAACCTGATTGGCTTACCGGGGTCCCTGATGGTGTAGTCCATCCGGACTTCCTTAGCCTCGCTAAGCTCGCCCGAGTCGGCTCTCAGCTGTAAGGCAAACGCCTCGGTATCCACACCTTCCGAAACGGAGGCCACCACGACTTCCACATCATTGTCATTGGCGCGACCGAGAATACTGCCAATGGCGGGTTGATCTTCGTACTCCGGTCGCTGATTCCATTCGGTCTTCAGCGCTTCAGCGGCCTCTACAACGCGCTGCATAACCAGCTGCGATTGCGTGAATGAACCCCCTTCTGGCATGACAATCTTCGCTTCAACAAAATCCGAGTTGATGCGAGGGAAAAAAGCTGAGCGTAACCAGCCTCCTCCGTAAAACGCGACACTCAAGCTAAGCATGACCAAAAAGAACCCCGCCACGAGCAGATGATGTTGTAGCGCCCATTGCAGAAAGGGCCGATAACGCGTTCTAGCAAAGGACACCAACCAGTCAGCACAGCGCAGTCGCCCCTGCTCGAGTCGTTTCAAAAATGGTGCTTGAGCGGGCTGCTCCGGGCCGAGACGGGATAGGTGGGCGGGCAAAATCCAGAGGCACTCCACAAGCGAGAACATCAGCACCAGTAGGACCACGACCGGGATACCCTTGGCTGCGTGAGCCCATTCACCGGGCATAAACATCATGGGTGCAAAGAACACCATGGTACTGATAACAGCAAAAAGAACAGGCTTGAAGACCTCACGCACGCCGGAAAACGCAGCGCTTTCGCCCTCCACTCCCTTACTCTGCGCAGTATGGATGGACTCACCGACGATGATCGCGTCATCCACCACGATGCCCAAAACCAGTAGAAAGGCAAATAGTGAAATCATGTTGAGGCCGACGCCCGTGTATGGCAGCAAGAAGAACGCTCCCAGGAACGCAACAGCAATGCCCACTGAGACCCACACCGCCACCGCAGGCCTAAGGAAAAGCACCAAAACCAAAAAGACCAACAGCAAGCCACCCAAGCCATTTTTGAGGAGCGTCTCAACGCGCCCTTTAAACGGCACGGCGGCGTCTCGCCAGAATGATAACGAGGCTCCCTCTGGCAAATTGGGCGTCTGCTCTGTCACCCACTCGTTGATGACACGAGAGGACTGGACCACATCGGGATTGGTCGTCACATACGCGTAGAGCCCGTGCCCAGGCATCCCGTCGAAGCGACTGACTGTATCGACATCTTCAAAGCCATCCTCGATGGTGGCAACCTCGCCCAGATAAACTTGCGTGCCATCCCTCGCCGTCAACAACACGATGCGTTCAAAGTCTTCCCGGTAGTAGGCTTGGCCTCGGGTCTGGACCCGGATATCACCGTCGACGCCCTTAATCGCTCCCGCCGGCAAATTCAGTGACGCGGATTGTATTGCGCGAACGACATCGTCAAACGAGAGGGTATGGCGCCGGAGATCAATCTCGGACACATTGACCGACACTTCGTAGCGGCGCGGCGAAACCAGGTCGACCACGGAAATCCATGGCTGACGTGCGAGATCATCGCGCAGGTTCTCGCCAATCTCTTTGAGTTCCCACTCATCAAGGTTTCCCGCCAACTGCACAATACCCAGCAGGTGGCGATAAATGAGCTCGGTGACCACCGGCCGCTCGGCATCCGTGGGAAAGGTGGTGATGGCGTCTATACGCGTCTTAATCTCGTTAGTCAGTCGCTGAGTCGGATACCCCGTCAGCGCTTCGACAATCACTTGCCCCATACCATCGGAGGCGGTGGAGCGAATCTCCTTGATCCCGTCGAGGTCGTGAATAGCCTCTTCTATGCGGACACAAATCTGCTCTTCGACTTCTCTCGGGCTGGCGCCCGGGAACGGCATGACAATGCTGATGCGATCGACAACGGGTGTAGGGAAGAACTGCTTATCGAGGCCCGGGATGTTGTAAAGACCGCCAATAACCAGCACCACCATTAGGAGGTTGGCCGCGACCGGATTGGAAATAAACCAGCCTAGCAGACCGGGTTTGTCAGCCACTGGTCGGCCTCACCTCGGCCACTTCAATGGCGGCACCGGCCGCTAACAAGCTGCTCTGTTCCGCCACAATCTGCAGACCAGAGTCAATGCCGCGGACCCAGACAAGATCTTGCTCTCTGCGAACCAAGTCGACGGCCAAGCGTTCGAGTCGGCTGTTTTCACTGACTACCAGCACGGTGTTATCACCACGTAACGCCGAGGCCGGCAGCTTGACCGATTGTTGAATCGGCTTGCCACGAATGCTGGCCTCAACGAACAGACCCGGCGTCAGCGGAGGTCTTTGTGTGCCGCTCTCCCCAAACGGATTGTTCACTTCCGCAATCGCAAAAGTCACGCGGCTGTCTCGGTCTATATTGGCCTCAACCCGAGCGATCTTGCCCTGCCATTGCCAACGCTCACCGCCAAATCGCGCGCTTAACACCACCTCGGGATAAGATTCGACCGCCGTTTCAAACAGCGGCAGTTCCAGCAGCGCGAGCTGAGAATCGCTGATGGGCAAATGCACCTCGACTCGCTCTGTGGCGTAAATCTGCGCCAGCGCCGTACCGGGTGCGACAAACTGCCCCAGGTCGACGGACTTCTTCTCCAGTCGGCCGTCAAAGGGAGCACGGACTGTTGTACGCTCCAAAGCCAGCTCGGCCGCGGCCACATCTGCCTCAGCTGCGGCAAGGGAGGCCTCTGCTGCGCGAAGTTGCGGCTTGCGCAAGAACAGATCGTTCGCCTCGCTGGTGCCGAGCTCCCGCCATTCTCGCTGCGCCTGCAGGTTACGGCCTCGCTCCTCTGCTACGCGCTGTGCGGCAGCCGCTTCCTGAGCACGCGCCCTAGCGATGGCAAACTCGTAATCGGCCTTTTCAAGTTGCAGTAAAATGTCACCTGACTTGAAGAAACGCCCGTCGAGGAATCGATCGCTCACGCTCTCCACTTTCCCACTGACCTGCGCCACCAACCCAACGCGCCTCACCGGCTCAACGGTACCCTGCGTGCGCACCGAGATAATGTGATCGGCAGGTGCTGCAAGAATCACATCGACTAGCGGGCGGCGGGGCTCCGGAAACTGGGTTGGCTGGGTCTGTGGCTTGCCCACCAGCACCACAAAACAGACCGCCAGACCGGCAACCGTAAAGGCTAACGACCCGAACAGTCGGCGGCGCGAAAAACGAGTGCTTTTGCCACTGGTTTCGGTCATCTCTTAATCACTAATATCCAATAATCGATGAATGGGGGCCCAGCGCGAGCGTTTCAAGACATCCGGGTGGGTTCTCGCTGAGGACAAGCGTCACTCCCCGCCGACCAACCGTGGAGCGCCCGCTGCATCTCACTGCCACAGCCTGCGATGTGGCGCGAGAGTGTATCGTTATACGTTCGCAAGGGGTATTCAGGCCAGCGTGTAAAGCTACCAAACGCCATTGACCTAGGGTTTGTTCACTTTTTTCTCCAAAGACCTCGCGAAACAGCCATTTTGCTGCCGAGACGACTCCTCGCAGGCACTCTCCGCCATCGGTTCAACCCCCTCACCGGCGCGACAAACAGGGAAAATTGCCAAGACCTCGCAGTTTTTTAGAGGGTGGATTCTAATTTTCCACGCCACACTCTCCACCGTTTTAAACTATCTCAATGAGGAGAAATGTCATGGCAAAAGCCAGCACCAAAGCATCACCAAAGGCTGCAGCGAAAAAAGCTGCGGTGAAGAAGGCACCTGCCAAAGCTAAAAAGGCCCCAGCAAAGAAAAAGCCGGCCGCCAAAACCAAGGCTAAGTCCAGCACTAAAGCCAAAACCAGAGCGCGCCCCAAGGCCATCGATACCGGCCGCAATGCGTTGCTTGCAGGCCTGGGCGTGTACGGCAAAGCTTACGATCAGGTACTGGAGCAGTTTGCCAACCTGCAGGAGCAGGTAGACGAGGCGCAAACGCGTCTCACCGAGCGCCGCAAGCAGGCCGAGGATCTCTATAAGTCACTGGTTAAGCGTGGCACGACTGTCGAGAAAGAGGCGTTAAAAGCGCTGGCTGATCTGGAGCTCGATTCACTGGCCGATCGCTCCAAGCTAGAAGCACAGATGAAGAAAGCGAAATCTCGCTTTAACGGTCTGAAGACCAAGCTTGGTAAAGCTGCCTAAACCCACCTTTTAGCGTCCGTTTTTTTTCGGGGGAGCGCTGCTCCCCTTTTTTCTGGGCGCTCGTTTTAGGGGGATCATCACGCTTCGTTTTGGCGCGGTACACTTGGCTCCCATGAAAACCGCCGAACGCATTCTGGTCACCGCCACGCAACTCTTCAACGAGCGCGGGGAACGCAACGTCACAGCCAGTGACATCGCACTGGAGCTGGATATCAGCCCGGGCAATCTCTATTACCATTACAAGGGTAAAGACGGCATTCTTTCCTCGCTGTTTTCCCAGTGTTACCGGGATCTAGCGGGCATGCTGGCGACACCCATTTTGGAAGAGGCCTTCCTTGAGGACAGCAACCCGCTGGAGCGGAGCTGGTTGTTTTTGACGGTACTGATGGAGGCCATGTACCAATATCGCTTCCTGTATTTGAATCAGACTGACCTCATGCAACGCTATCCGGAAGTTGACCGGGGCATGACGCGGCTACTGTCACTCAAACGTCAGACCACCAAACAACTCGCAACGACGCTGCTTGCATCCGTGGATATCAACGCCCACCCGCGGCGCCTCGACCACGTGGCTGACAGCATGGCGATAACGCTGATGTACTGGTTGAGCTTTGAGCAATTAGCGCGGTCACCGCAAACGCCTCAGCAGACCATACATCGTGCTGTGCTGCAGGTGCTTTCTCACTGTGCACCTTATCTTGGCGAGCAACAGACAGACTTTTACCGTGAGTGCGAATTAATCGATGCCAGACTGCTCGATACGCACGCCCCATGAGTTACTATTCTGGGTCTTCATCGCCCGCGCCAGCGTATCGTGCGGGCTGCTCGTTCACTTTGATTAGGAGTATTTGATATGACTATCGCCGCAGGAGATTGCATCCCAAGCTGCACGCTATCCGTCATGGGAGATGAGGGACCTGGTCCCGTCTCGACCTCAGACCTTTTTAACGGCAAGAAAGTCCTGCTGTTTGCCGTACCCGGCGCGTTCACCCCGGGCTGCTCCATGACCCACCTGCCCGGTTACGTGGTCAATGCAGACACCATCAAGGGCAAGGGCGTCGATAGCATTGTCTGCATGTCTGTCAATGACGCGTTCGTCATGGGCGCGTGGGGCAAAGCGCAAAATGCCGACGAGATCATCATGCTCGCCGACGGCAATGGCGAGCTGACCGCGGCCTTGGGTCTTGAGCTGGACGGCTCCGGATTTGGCCTGGGGACCCGCAGCCAGCGGTTTGCAATGATTGTCGAAGACGGCAAAGTGACCCACCTCAACATCGAGGAAGGCCCGGGCGTCGACGTCAGTTCAGCAGAGACCATGATGGCATTGCTCTGACCCCCGCTACGCTTCGTGCGCCATGCAACTGTGTGGCGCACGATTCATCGCTCTATTGCCACGGGCCAAAAGATAGCTGACTCGCTAGGCCAGCATTGCCCAGGCAACGGTGGCGATCACCACAGCCCCGATCAGGTTCAACACGACCCCCTCTCTGACCATCCTTTGAATGGGTAGCTCACCGCTACCGAACACCACGGCATTGGGCGCTGTCGCAACCGGCAGCATAAACGCGCAACTGGCACTCATCGCAGCAGGCACCATCAGCCATAGCGGATCCAGTTCAACGGCGAGCGCCACGGCAGCCAATACGGGAAGCAACAGTGCAGTGGTGGCGGTATTCGAAGTGGCTTCGGTCAAAAATGTGACCGCCAGAGCCAACAACAGCATCATGAAGTAGACGGGCAACGCCGCTACCGATGTCAGCCCATCACCCACTTGGGCGCTCAGCCCGGAGGCCACGAAAGCTCTGGCGAGGCAAATGCCGCCGCCGAACAGCAGCAGGACGCCCCAGGGAATCTGGCTTGCCTGTTGCCATTCGATCAAGGGTTCGCCTCGATTGTCACGAGCGATAAACAGTATCAGCACGGACAGCAGCGCAACCGACGCATCGTTGGCATTGGGCAAACCCAACCATGTCTGCCAACCGCCAAACGGCTCGGCGCGGGTGATCCACGCGAGCGCGGTCAGAGCGAAAATCGTCAGCACCCGCCGCTCGGCACTCCGCCAGGGGCCCACGGCAGGCAGTGAAATGCCAATTTCGCGGGGCAAAGTCCGGGTGACCCACCACCAAGCTAAAGGCAACAGCACCGCGACCACCGGCACCCCCCAGGACATCCACTGACCGAAGCTGACCACCTGCCCAGTATTCTCTTGATAAACCTGCATGAAAATCAGGTTGGGCGGAGTACCGATGGGCGTCCCGAGCCCGCCAATGCTGCAGGACCAGGCCAGACCCAGTAATAGCGGCGCGGCCAGTTGCCCGCGGTCAGAGCAAGAAGCCAGCACTGCCAGTGCGACGGGCATCAGCATGAGCGCCGATGCGGTATTGGAGATCCACATGCTCAGCAGCGCTCCGGCCAACATGAACCCCAGCACTAACCGGTGCGGTCGCTGGCCTCCGACCAGGTTGACCACGGTCAGCGCCACCCGGTGATGCGCCCCCGTGCTCTCCATGCCCCGGGACAGGAGAAAACCACCCATCAGCAGGATAATCAGCGGCGACCCGACCGAGGCGCCTACCTGCTCTGCAGTCAATACGCCGGTGACAGGAAAGACTGCCATGGGCAGAAGGGATGTCACAGGTATGGGAATAGGCTCGAAGATCCACCAGGCCATGCACAACCAAGCGACGACCGCGGTAATAGCGATCGCGGACGGCTGCCCCGCTGAATGCAGCCACCATGCCACGACCACTGCGGTGATCAGGCCGGGCCATATGGTTTTTCTGGGATCCAGATAGGTCATACTATTCATCTCCTGTATGCTCCCCAACTCGCGCCCGTGTGTAAACTCCCTTAATGCCCCTTGATGCCCCGACACAGCTGATTGATCGTTTCGATCGCAGGATTTCGTACCTACGTCTGTCCGTGACAGACCGCTGTGATTTTCGATGCCAATACTGCATGGCAGAAACCATGCAATTTCTCCCTCGGTCGGAGGTGCTGACCATCGAGGAACTGCTCCGGACCGCTCGGCTGTTCACCGAGTTGGGGGTGCGTAAAATCCGTGTTACCGGCGGTGAACCGTTGATTCGCCGCGGCGTCAGCGAGCTGTTTGAGGGCCTCGGCTCCCTGGCGGGTCTGGATACGCTGGCGCTGACCACCAATGGCAGCCATTTGGCCGATTCCGGGCACGCCCTTCGCAACGCCGGTGTGAACTCCGTCAACATCAGTCTCGACAGCTTGCAGTCGGACCGCTTCAAGACTATCACCCGCATCGGTGATCTCGACACCGTGTTAAGGGGCATAGACCGTGCAATCGAATGCGGATTTGAGCGTATTCGGCTGAACGCCGTGATCCTCGACGGCCTCAATCGCGACGAAGTGGTGCCATTAACCCAGTACGCGCTGGACAAAAACATCCATATTGCTTTCATCGAGGAAATGCCCCTCGGTCAGGTCAATGTTGGCGGCAAGCCGCTGGCTTATGTGTCCTCCGACGCGCTACAGAAAGAGCTGGCGGAGCATTTTTCGCTGTTACCGATGACCGCATCGGATACCGCCGGACCCGCTCGGGACTTCCTAATCGCCGGGTCGCAGACACAGGTGGGCTTTATTTCACCGCATAGTCATAACTTCTGCGCGCAGTGCAACCGACTCAGAATTAGTGCCGAGGGCCGTCTCCTGATGTGCCTAGGCAACGAGGAATCCATCGATCTCAGAGGGCTGCTCCGTGCTGGCAGCACTGACCAAGAGATCAAAACCACTATTATTGACAGCCTCAGCATCAAACCAGAACGCCATGTCTTCGACCAGCCAGAGGAACCGCAAATCGTTCGCTTTATGAACGCGACCGGCGGTTAGGTGCTGGATACGATTCCTGTAAACCAAATCGAGAAAATCCCTTGTCCAATACCCACTACCCCGCTCTAGGCGATATCGATGCGATCCAGCAGGCTTTCGAGTCTGCTGGGTATATCTGCACGACGCGCATCGCCACCGTGATTCGGCTGGCCGCCGCGCTGGAGAAACCCGTGTTGATCGAGGGCCCACCCGGCGTGGGGAAAACCGAGTTGGCCAAGACCTGTGCGATGGTCGTTGATCGCCCGCTAGTGCGGCTACAGTGCTACGAGGGGCTGGACGAGAGCAAAGCACTCTACGAGTGGAAATACGGCAAACAGCTACTGTATACCCAATTGTTAAAAGAGCAGCTGGGGGATGTCATGGATGGCGCCAAGGGGCTCACCGAGTCCATGGAGCGGCTGCATCAGTTTGGCGATGTTTTCTATTCCGAAGCGTTTTTGGAATCCCGCCCGCTGTTGAAAGCGATGGAAGAAGAACACGGCGGCGTTTTGCTCATTGATGAAATCGATAAAGCCGACTTTGAGTTCGAATCACTGCTCCTAGAAGTGCTGTCAGATTTTCAGGTCTCGATACCCGAGCTAGGCACCATTCAGGCGCATTCCAAACCCCTGGTTTTCCTGACCAGCAACGATACGCGCGACCTGTCCGATGCGCTGAAGCGGCGATGCCTGCATCTCCACATCCCTTTCCCTTCTGTCGAGCTGGAGGCGCGAATTGTGGCCAGCCGAGTACCGGAGCTCGCACAATCCATGACCGATCAACTGGTGCGTTTTGTGCATGCCATTCGCTCCCTAGATCTGAAAAAAGCGCCGGCCATTTCGGAGACCGTGGATTGGGCCAAAAGTCTGGTGTTGTTGCACGCTACAGACTTGGACGGTTCGCTCGTTCAGGACACCCTCAACGTGCTACTCAAGTATGAAGAAGACATTCAGATCGCTGAGGGACAGTTACCCAAGCTGATGGCTGCCTCCGCAGGCTAACCTCGTTGTCAAGTGACTCTCGGCATACGGCACGTGCGGCGACCAGCAGTGATCAACTGCTGGCCTTTGTGCAGTACCTGCGGGGGAAAAAAATACCGGTGTCCCCTGCCGACACCCTCGATGCCATTGAGGTTGCTGAGCTGGTGGGGTACCAGAACCGCTCCCTGCTCAAAAACGGTCTCGCGGCTGCATTGGCAAAATCGCGATATGAGTTGAGCGTATTCGAAGCAGCCTTCGACGATTACTTTCAGCCCATCTCCGAGCGTCCGCCAGCGGGTGGCCAGTCCGATGTCGAGTCAGATGGGTCACCGACACACGCGCCCGAACAGGCGGCCCATATCGACCCGGAAGCTCGGGGCGAGGATCCTCTGGAAGGGCTCCGCGGTAACTCACTGTTTGATGCACTTGTGTCGCAGGACGAAAGCACCCTGTCCGTTGCGATCGAGACGGCCGCGGTAGACGCCAAGGTCGAAGAGATTTCGCTGTTTACCCAACGGGGCCAGTACGTGCGCAAAATACTGGACGCACTGGGTGATGAAGCGCTGCGCGAAGCGGCTATTGAGTTCGAACAAAGCGAGCCTGCTGCATTTGAAGCCGTTCAGGCGCTGAGAGAGCAACTGCGCGAACGGGTGCGTGATCGCGTGGAGCGCGCCTATTTGATTCATGCCAGCGCGGCGACCGAGGATCTTCTGGACGAGTCCTTGTCGAAACTGAAGCTCGGCAACGTAGATCACAGCCAGATGGCTCGGCTCAAACGACTGATGGACCGCATGGCCCGTAAGCTCGCCGCGCGCCACGGTCGCCGGAGACGACGCTATCGTCGAGGCAAACTCCACGTGGGGGAGACCGTGCGGCGCGCGATTCCCACCGACGGCATCCCTTTTCATCCTCGCTGGCGCAAAATCGAGCGAAAGCGTCCTCAGATCATGGCGATCTGCGACGTTAGTGGTTCAGTGGCGGCTTACGCCAAGTTCTTGCTGATGTTTCTCTATGCCCTGCAAGACGTCCTCCCGCGCACCCGAAGCTTTGCGTTCTCGGCAGCCCTAGGTGAAGTCAGCGAGCTATTCGCCAAGCTGCCGGTCGAGGAAGCGATCGAACGGGTGAATCTCAAATACGGGGGTGCCACCGATTATGGCCGGGCGCTGAAGGATTTTTCCGAGCTAGCACTTGCTGAGGTGAACAGCGCAACCACAGTGATTGTATTGGGTGACGCGCGAAACAATCAGGCCGATCCGAGACTAGACCTCTTGGGAGAGATCAAAGCACGAGCGAGGCAGCTGATCTGGCTAAACCCGGAATCCACGCGATTGTGGGGCACGGG
>Ga0055584_100007674_pt1 | contig 10570 bp, 9 predicted proteins | sample OSDHelmetaG_FD_58716 | JGI IMG/M metagenome (GOLD analysis project Ga0055584, IMG submission 58716) | Pelagic marine sediment microbial communities from the LTER site Helgoland, North Sea, for post-phytoplankton bloom and carbon turnover... | ecosystem: Environmental > Aquatic > Marine >...
CGGGAAGTCAGCCAAACCAGATTAATGGCTCGGCGGGTATAACGGAAAACGCCCAGAAACTGCTGTAATTCACTTTGTTCTGTTGTTTTGGATGATGTATTGGTAGAAGCTGACACGCTGAAACCTCAAAAATATTAATGTTGGGTATAAAAAAAAGCCTGAGCTTGCTAGAGTAGGGCAAAAGGTTAAACACTCATGGAGTCAGTATGGATATATCAGGTGTAAGTCCGGAATTATTAGTCGGAGCTACGTTGCAACAGCGCCAGACTCAAACGCATTTAGAGGCACAGGTCGGCTTGCTTAAAAATGCTCAGGAAACGCAAAGCAATGCCATTATGTCTTTAATTGCATCTGTCCCCGCACCGCAACCTGAGGGCAGTTTGGGGAACCAGGTAGACTTAAGGGTTTAAGGTAGCTCTTTTTCCATCCGATCAACCTTCTGGAAGCCGCGGGGTAATTTGCTGCCGCGGCGACCTCTCTCTCCCGCGTAGTGCTCTAAATCTGCGGCTTTTAATGTCAGAGTTCGCTTACCTGAAGTGATTTTCAGACAATCATTAGCAGCTAACACGACTAAAGCTTTAACATACTCTTCTCTGCCAGCCGCTCGGCGAGGTGGAATATCAAGTATTTTATTACCTTTGCCCTTGCTTAGTTGGGGCAGATCACTTAGTGGAAAGACTAATAAGCGTCCTTCATTAGAAACTGCAGCAATTTTCAGTTCATCTAATGGTTTTTCAGGCAGCAGCTGAGGCTGCATTACTTCAGTACCGGCAGGAACGTTAAGCAAGCCTTTACCTGATTTATTTTTACTTGCCATATCACCCAGAGTGGTTATAAAACCATAGCCTGCATCGGAAGCAACTAAAACCTGCTGGCTTTCTTGACCAATTAACATGCCTCTGAACTCTGATCCGGCTGGTGGGTTAATACGACTGCTGAGTGGTTCGCCCTGACCTCGTGCGGAGGGTAGATCATGTGCGGTAACAGCGTAGCTGCGTCCTGTGTCATCCATGACTACCAACTGCTGATTAGATTTGCCACGGGCTGCCAGGTAGAACTTGTCGCCACTTTTATAACTCAGACCTGCTGGGTCTACATCATGGCCTCTGGCAGAACGTATCCAGCCCATACGAGAAAGTACCAGAGTAATAGGTTCTGCACCTACTAAATCTAGCTCTGAAAAGGCTTTGGCTTCTTTACGTTCAACCAGCTTGCAGCGTCGTTCATCACTGAAGGCTTCTGCATCCTCTTTTAATTCTTTGGCAATCAGGTTCCTGAGTTTTTTATCACTGCTTAACAGTTCGTTCAGTTTTTTGCGTTCTGCTTCTAGTTCACTTTCTTCGCCACGAATTTTTTGCTCTTCTAAGCGGGCCAGATAACGAAGTTTTAAATCCAGAATGGCATCTGCCTGTCTATCACTTAGCCCAAAGCTTTGCATAAGTTCTTTTTTAGGGTCATCTTCTTCACGAATAATCCGAATAACTTCATCAAGATTAAGGTAAGCAATTAACAAACCGGCCAGAAGATGCAGGCGGTCCTCTACTTTATTGAGCCGGCTTTGCAGACGGTTAATAACTGTTGTACGGCGGAAGACTAACCATTCATTAAGCAGTGTGTTTAAGGGTTTAACCTGTGGGCGGCCATCTAATCCGATAATATTGAAGTTAACACGGTGGTTTTTTTCAAGATCAGTGGTAGCAAACAGGTGTGCCATCAGTGATTCTGTATCAACCCGGTTAGAGCGAGGTACCAGTACCAGGCGTACTGCATTTTCGTGGTCAGATTCATCACGCAGGTCGGCCAGCAGTGGTAATTTTTTGGCCTGCATTTGTGCTGCTATCTGCTCTAATACCTTGCTTGGTGAAACCTGATGAGGCAAGGCCTGAATAACTATCTCACCTTCTTCTAGATGCCAGGTTGCACGGCTTTTAACCGTACCTCGCCCGGTAGCATAAATTTTATGTAAGTCTTCTGGTGAGGTAATAATATCTGCACCGGTAGGAAAGTCAGGTGCAGGAATGAATTCCATTAAGTCACTGATGCTTGCTGTCGGATTTTTTAACAGGTGAAGGGTTGCCTGAACGACTTCTTTAAGATTATGAGGTGGCATATCGGTTGCCATACCCACTGCAATACCACTGCCACCATTTAATAAAATATGGGGTAGACGGGCAGGTAAAATTTCAGGCTCATTCATAGTGCCATCAAAATTAGGCACCCAGTTAACTGTGCCCTGACTGAGCTCTTTTAACAGAATTTCTGAGAAACGGGCTAAACGTGACTCAGTATAGCGCATAGCTGCAAAGGATTTTGGGTCATCAGGGCTGCCCCAGTTACCCTGTCCATCAACTAATGGATAACGATAGCTGAAGTTCTGTGCCATAAGTACCATGGCTTCATAACAGGCCGAGTCACCATGCGGGTGAAATTTACCTAAAACATCACCTACAGTTCGAGCAGACTTTTTATACTTAGCTGTAGCAGATAAGCCCAGTTCGCTCATGGCATAAACGATACGTCTCTGTACTGGCTTCAGCCCATCGCCAATATGTGGTAAGGCGCGGTCGAGAATGACATACATGGAGTAGTCCAGGTAGGCTTTTTCTGTGTATTGACTCAGACTCTGACGCTCAAAGTTGTCATCAACAAACTCGCTATAGCTGGTCATTAAGTATTAGTCCTTCTATCCAAATTGGAGCGCTAGTGTAACCTGAAGCGAGGGGAGTGCAAAATAATAAGCTGATTAAATATACAGATTTTTAGCCGTTAATCCTGGTAAAGATTGTTTCCTTCTGTTGCGACAGCTATCAGTTAGTCAGACCACTGGTTATAATCAGTTCAATATTGGTTGCTAAACCTGCAGTCAGGGAGATTTGTAATGATTTTAAAAGACTATGTGCACCGTCCAGATGCTGATTCCCGCTCTGAAGAAACCTGTGCTGAAGCTGCAACACGTCTGCGTAATGCATTTAAAAATAATGAAGATGTTTTATTGTTAAATGATATTCGTATGCACTTTGATGAAGATCGTACTGTCAATGTTGATCATGTTGTTATACATAGCTATGGCATTACGTTGATCAGTAGTCGTGCAATTTACGGAAAAATAGAGGTGAACTACCGTGGTGAGTGGAGCCGCAATGTTAAGGGACGAGAAATTGCAATGCAAAACCCTGTGGATCTCTACAAGCATGTCAGTAAAAATTTACGCATAAGGCTAACTGAAAACCTGGATAAACTGCTGACGCGTAATAAAGGAGGAAGCCCACGTACGTTTGAGAATATGCCAATTGATGTGTTATTTATTCAGGCACTTAAAAGCACTATTATCGGTACAGGTATTAACCAGTCAAATATTATTTTTGTAGAAGCGTTAACTCAAAGCATTAATCGTACTTTTGTTGCTTATAAAAAGCGTGAGTTTCAGATGTATGGCGGGTTAGATACGTTCAAAATTTCTCTGTCAGATATGTATGCTATAGCTAACTTTCTGATGGGTAATGAAATTGACCGCAGCAGCTACCCAGATACTGGTGAACAAACCAGTAGTCAGGTGAGTGTACCGGCAGTGGTTGGTCGTCAGGGCATTATCCGTGCTCATAGCACTTTGCCAGTAAAAATTATTAAAGGTAAAAATATTAAACCCGGTAAAAAATCTCAACAGCAACCAGTTTCAGATTAGTTACCAGCTGAGGCTTACACCTCAGCCAGATCACCTTTTGATTCCAGCCAGTTTTTACGGTCAGGGGAGCGCTTCTTAGCCAAAAGCATATCAAGCAGTTCCATTGCCTGATCACCTTCCTCACGAACCAGTTGAACCAGGCGGCGGGTTTCCGGTGCCATAGTGGTTTCACGCAGCTGTGAAGGGTTCATTTCACCTAAGCCTTTAAAACGTTGAACATTTATCTTGGCTTTACGGCCACTTAAACGATCTAAAACGGCATCTTTTTCACTTTCATCTAATGCATAAAAAACTTCTTTACCACAATCAATCCGGTAGAGCGGTGGCATGGCAACAAAAACGTGCCCCTTGTTAACTAAAGCTGGGAAGTGGCGCAAAAACAGGGCGCAAATAAGTGTTGCTATGTGTAAGCCATCAGAATCGGCATCAGCAAGAATACATATTTTACCATAGCGCAAACCGCTTAAATCTTCTGAGCCTGGGTCCATACCTATGGCTACTGCTATGTCGTGTACTTCTTGTGAGCCAAGAATTTCAGAGGAGTCCACTTCCCAGGTGTTAAGGATTTTACCGCGCAGAGGCAGAATAGCCTGAAAAATTCTGTCTCTGGCTTGTTTGGCGGAGCCACCGGCTGAATCTCCTTCTACCAAAAAAAGCTCACTTCGTGCAGTGTCCGGGCCGGTACAATCTGCCAGTTTTCCGGGTAGGGCAGGGCCTTGGGTAATTTTTTTGCGTACCACTTTTTTTGCGGCTTTTAAGCGCTGGTTAGTACGACTGAGAACTAGCTCTGCAAGGCGTTCGGCATCTAAGGTGTGCTGGTTCAGCCAGAGAGAAAAAGCATCTTTGATAACGCCACTGATAAAGGTGGCACTTTGTCGGGAAGATAGACGTTCTTTGGTTTGCCCGGAAAATTGAGGGTCTTGCATTTTTAGTGATAAAACATAGCTGCAGTCCTGCCAAAGATCTTCTGGTGCCAGTTTGACGCCTCTTGGAAGTAAATTACGGTATTCACAAAATTCGCGTAGGGCATCTAATAGCCCACTGCGCAGACCGTTAACATGGGTACCGCCCTGAGCTGTAGGAATTAAGTTTACATAACTTTCCTGAATCAGTTCGCCACCCTCCGGGTACCAGATTATGGCCCAGTCAACTGCTTCATGTGTGCCTTTGAAGCTGCCCCGAAAAGGCGTTGCCGGAAGGGTTTCCCAGCCATGACAGGCTTGTTGTAAGTAATCACTTAGGCCATCGCTGTAGCACCATTCCAAATGCAGGCTGGCATGGGTTTCCGGGTCTTTTTCCTGCTCGTTTATAAATACAACGGTAAGACCTGGACAAAGTACTGCCTTAGCTCTTAAGAGGTGCTTGAGTCGTGTTATGGCATAGCGGGGGCTGTCAAAGTATTTGGCATCAGCAGTAAATCTGACTTGTGTGCCTGTATCTTTTTTAGCGCATTTGCCTATGACTTCAAGTTCACTGGTTTTTTCACCTTTGGCAAAGGTAATACGGCTGATTTTACCATCACGGCGAACGGTTACTTCAAGGCTTTCTGACAGGGCGTTAACTACAGATACACCAACACCATGTAAACCACCGGAAAATTCGTAGTTATTATTGGAGAATTTGCCGCCAGCATGAAGCTGGGTAAGAATGAGTTCAACACCTGAAACGCCATGCTCGGGGTGAATATCTATGGGCATTCCTCGGCCGTTATCTTCCACACTGATGGAGTTATCTGCATGCAGGGTAACAGTCACCAGGCTGGCATGGCCTGCCAGAGCTTCATCTATACTGTTATCTATCACTTCTTGTGCAAGGTGATTAGGGCGGGTGGTGTCTGTATACATGCCTGGACGTTTACGAACCGGATCCAGGCCGGTAAGCACTTCTATAGCGCGAGCATCGTATTGAGTCATGATTTATTGGGTAACTTTTGACTTAAGGATGGTGTTTAATCCTGCGACTGCACCACCAATATTGGCTAACTCGGCAGGAATGATCATAGTGTTATTCGTTTTGGCAAGGTTACCAAATTCTTTTACATATTGTTCAGCAATACGCAGATTCATGGCCTCAAGCCCACCTTCTTCTTTAATAGCCAGGGCAATTTTTTGCAGCCCTTCAGCGGTTGCATTAGCAATTAGTTCAATTTCTTTAGCGCGGCCTTCTGCTTCGTTTATTTGTTTCTGTTTTTCGGCTTGAGACATGTTGATCACTTCCTGCTTGTGACCTTCAGAAACGTTAATCATAGATTGGCGCTCACCTTCTGATTTTGCGATGGCGGCACGACGCTCACGTTCTGCACGCATTTGCTGCTCCAGGGCATCTTTAATGCTGGCAGGCAGCTCTATATCAGAAATTTCATAACGAAGCACTTTTATACCCCAGGGTGCTGCTGCCTCATCAAGTGCTCTGACTACTTCTTCATTAATTTTATTGCGTTCCTCAAAAGTTTTATCCAAATCGGTTTGGCCTATAACTGAACGCATGGTGGTTTGTGCCAATTGTGAAGCGGCATAACGGTAATTATTTATACCATAGCTGGCTTTATGAGCATCTATCACCTGAATGTACATGACTCCGTTAATACCAACCTGAATATTATCTTTAGTGACACAAGCCTGACGCTCAACATCAATAACTTCTTCTTTTAATGTGTGCTGGTAGGCCACCTTGTCGATAAAAGGAACGAGCAGGTGAAAACCGGAATCCAGAGTACGACTGAATTTACCCAGTCTTTCTACTACATAATTACTGCGTTGGGGAACAATACGTGCGGTTTTTAGGATGGTGATAATTACAAAGAGTGCAATACCCAATGCCAGAATTGTTCCAAAATCAAAGTTCATAAAAATCCTTATTAAGCTTCGTTTGACGGGTTAGTGTTTTTTTTGCTGGTAACGTAAAGTGCTATGCCTTCATTGTGTGTAATCCAAGCCGTATCACCAGGGTTTAAGGCTTCTTCACTATAAGCTGTCCATTGCACACCATTTAATTCTACCCGGCCAGTTCCCTGCTCAAAGCTGGTAACTACTTTGGCTCGCTGACCTATGGCTTGCTGTAAAAAGTCTGAGTGCTGATTTTTTTTGATAGTATCACCTACAAAAAGTGCTTTAAGACGACGGCGAGCAAGCATTAAGCTAAGCAGGCTGACAGCACTGAATACTAACAGTTGCAGCGGTAAGCTGTTAATTATTTCAAGGTAAAGCAAAGTGCCTGTAGCCAGAGCGCCCAGACCAAGAAATACTGCTATTATGCTGGTGGCAACCAGTTCAGAGAGAATTAAGGAAATACCTAAAATTATCCACACAAGGGGAGGTGTCATAATGCCTCTGCAAGGGTTAGAAAGTTAACGACCCATTCTGCCATAGTTTGTGGGTTAAAAGTTGTTTGTGTGTTGTTAGGCTTTTTTCAAAGGTTCTTCACATCCACTGCCTTTGTCTGGTCTGGGGCTTAAAAATACGGGTACCAGATAATAAAAGGCAAGAGAAAAAGCAATTAACCAGCTACTTCCACTTATCAGGTAAAGCCAAGTAACAGGCAGGCCAGGCCAGCCTGCTAAAGCACGGGTGATGGCGGCAATAATAATCAGCAAGGTAACTAGGTTTACCCAATTACGTTTATCTGGCTGATAGCCGCTGTGGGTTCTTCCTGCAATACATAAAACTGAAAAAACCGACAAACTCATACCACCAATGGCCAGCAGGTGCCATCCACTGCTGGCAGGAAGGGCTAGCCCTAAATGCTGTAAACCCAGCAAAATGTATCCTGTGGCCAGAAACCAGTAAACAGTATAAAACTGTAAAGGCCAGCGGCTGAATAAAGCTTTGCCAACATGCCAGTCATTTAAAATATTAAAGATGCTGGCAGCAGCAGCTAAAGCCAGCCACCCATTGACACTGGCTGATGGCCAAATAAAACGGGTTAGGGTGTAAAGTAAAATACAAAATACAGCCAGATTGCGGCGTGGTGGTGTGCTGCGGTATTCATCCTGTGTGTCGTCTTCATTATTATTTTTAGTCCGGGCATCAATGGCATCATTAACAATTCGCATGGCAATACGGCTGGCAGTTATTACAATTAAAGCCATCATCATGCCTATGCCGGCATGTAACCAGCGCATAGGGTAGAGGTCTTTTAATAGGTCACTGTAAAAACCGGCACTGATACCTGCCATACCCATTAAACCCACAGAAAAAAGCCACTGCCGCCGTAAGGGGTCTGCTAACAGTCTTGGTTGTAAATACAGCCATAAAGCCAGGCTGAAACCAATATTGGTGATGGCTGCTGGCAGAATACCCAGCCAGGCGCTGGTCCAGAAAGTAATTCGCCCGGCAAGCCAGAGCACTGCAAGGCTAAGAAAAATACGCCGCTGAACTCTGGATGTGCGTGTAAACTCTGGTATAGCCGTTAACATAAACCCCGCTAAGGATGCCATTACAAAACCAAAAAGTAATTCATGGACATGCCATACAATAATGCTGCTGGCAGTTGCCGGATACAGGCTCCAGCCTTGCAGGAAGCCTAGCCATAAAAACAGGCTGATTAAACCACTGGCTAAACTCAGTACAAAAAAGGGTCTGAAAGCGCATAAGCAAAGGGGGTGATTCAGCACATATGGCTCCATTCTTGCGTAGTTGAACCGACAGGGTCAAGGTTGGTAAGTGCGGGTAGGCTGAAGCTTTTACGAACAACTGGTTGCTGTAATAGTTCTGCTGTTGTTTGGTATACCCAGGCATCATCACGTAAGTGGGCAGGTCTGGTTAACTTAAAACTGGCGGCCAGACATCCTGGTTTACTGTTCATTAAAAGGATTCTGTCACACAGGCGCACAGCTTCCATCAGATCATGAGTTATCATTAATACCGCTAAATTACGCTGGGTCTGCTGCTCAAGTAGTAATTGGTACAGCTCAGTTTTTAAGCCTATATCCAGTGCAGAAAAAGGCTCATCCAGTAAAAGTAAATCCGGCTCTAATAAAAGTGCCCGCGCCAGCGCTACTCTGCTTTGCATTCCTCCTGAGAGCTGATGCGGAAATTTTTCTAAGTCACTTGGCTGTAAACCAACCAGTGTTGCTAATTTTAATGCTTTAAGGTTGCGGTCTTTTTTACCCCAGCCTTTGGCCTTAAGACCCAGAGTCATATTGTCCAGACAGGTTTTCCAGGGTAGCAAACGTGGCTGCTGAAACATACTGGCAGTATTTGTAAAGGTGTTTTCAATGACACCATCCTGTAAATCTAATAAACCATTACACAGGTGAAGAAGTGTGGTTTTGCCACAACCGGAAGGCCCAACTAAAGCATAAACTTTCCCGGTAGGAAGAGAAAAAGAGATGTTTTGCAGCACTTGTGTGCGTACAAATTTATGTTCAACCTTTTTAAGAGTCAGATAACTTTTTTTAGCTAAATGTGTCATGCATCTGTTACCCGCCAGCGTTCTACCTGCCGTTTTATCGGTTCAAGAAACAAATATTCTATGCCTAGTAACAGCAGTACAACTGCACAAATCCAGGCCATGCTTGCTGCACTGTCCAGGTGTGAACGTGCTATTGCCAAAGATGCACCTACACCATCCTGATTAGCCAATAACTCCGCCATTACAACAATTTTCCAAGACATACCCAAAGCTGCAACCCAGGCAGGAAAAAGATAAGAAAAGATGTGCGGTAAATACACATCAAATAGCATCATTAATTTGGGAAGCTGCATGGCCTGAGCCATTTCATTTAATTGATTATCAACGGTACGTGCGCCTTGTAGTGCTCCAATAAATACCATAGGAAAGGTGGCAATAAATACGGTAAAAACAGGAGTTCCGTCACTGGCTCCAAACCACAGCATAGCTAAAACTAACCAGGCAATGGGAGGCATACCTAAAAGCACGGTTACTAATGGTCTGGACATCATTGATGCAGTTAATGAAATTCCGGCCAATAAACCTAGCCCTGTGCCTAAAAGCAGGGCTAAAAAAAGTCCTGATAAAGCCCGTCGTCCTGTGGTGATCAGGGCTTCAGGCAGGGTATGGTTGCTCCAAAGCTGTTGGAAACTGGCCAAAGTTTCTAAAGGCTGAGCCAGCACTAAAGAACCATAATGCTCACTGACCAGTTGCCAGACAGCAACCAATAATAACAGGCTACAGATTGCACCCCAGCCGCTCCATAAATAACCGGGAAGCTCACCTAATATGCTACGTAATAAGTGCATGTTATTACCTGATTATTTGTCTGGTTTTTGCCAATAAAAATTATTATCAGGCAGTTTGCCACCTATAGATGCTGGGTTTTTGATAAATAGCTGATTAAGCAAAAACTCTACCTCAGAACGTGCATCCATTGCTGAAACCGCCTTCATCTGACTAACTGCCATTGCATCAGCAACAGCTTCTGCATTTAACATGGGTACACGTTTAGCAATCATCTTGCCGCAGGCAAGTGGGTTGTTAGAGCACCAAGCTAAAGATTTTTCATATTCTTTTGCAATACGCGTTGCCAGTTCAGGGTTATTGCGCTGTTCGCCAACTAAAGCAATGCCTGCCTGGGCTATGCGTCCCTGTCTTTCAAAACTAAGCCCCCAGGCTTTTTGTAAATCCAGGCTGCGGTGTAACTCAGGCGCAATCATACCAATAGGAAAAGAGCCGCTTTTGCGTAGTGCCATAGAAACAGCCGGTTCAGCTAATAAAGCGTGATCTACCCGTCTCATCAGTAAAAGTTGCATGGCATCTAAAGGTGAAGCCACATAGCGTAGTTTTATATCCTTTTTTACATCTATACCGGCACGTTCTGCCAATACGCCAAAAATAATATCAGGCATATCGCCACGAAAAGGCATGGCAACTTCTTTGCCACGAAAGTCTTCAATACTGGTTAGGTTATTATCGCGTGACACCATCCAT
>Ga0055584_100007675_pt1 | contig 10570 bp, 6 predicted proteins | sample OSDHelmetaG_FD_58716 | JGI IMG/M metagenome (GOLD analysis project Ga0055584, IMG submission 58716) | Pelagic marine sediment microbial communities from the LTER site Helgoland, North Sea, for post-phytoplankton bloom and carbon turnover... | ecosystem: Environmental > Aquatic > Marine >...
ACACTTCGCAAAACTGATATGGCCGCTAACAAGGGTCGCTCCGATCTTTGGGTGTCAGCCATAGATGGCAAGAGCACTCAGCAACTCACCCGTCATGAAGCAAACGACTCTGATCCGACCTGGTCGCCCGATGGGAAGCACGTCTATTTTCTTTCTTCTCGTAACGACTCTTCTCAGGTATGGCGAATAAAGTCTGGCGGCGGCAAAGCCACTCAGGTCACTGACCTGCCGATAGATGTCGGCACCTATCGACTTACTGCGAACGGCGATCGTCTGGTGGTTTCTCTGGAGGTCTTCCCTGACTGCGACGATCTCGCCTGCACAACGTCGCGGAACAAGGCGCTAGAAGAATCGCCAACAACCGGTGCGATCTACAACCAGTTGTTTATGCGGCACTGGGATCACTGGTTATCGGATAAGCGTTCTCGCCTGTTCGCCCTGCCGCTTAAGGGTGGTGTCGCCTCGGGTAAGGAGCCGCTGCTCTTGAGCGGAGCAATAGATGCGGATGTTCCGTCGCGTGTTTGGGGTGGAAACGAGGAGTACGCGATATCGCGGGACGGTTCCAGGGTGTATTTCACGGCACGAATTCGAGACCGCGAGGAACCAAGCTCGACGAATTTCGACCTCTACTCGGCGCCCATGAATGGCGACGGGCCGACGGTTAATCTGACAGAGTCAAATCCCGCCTGGGACACCCAGCCCGTCCTCAGTCCGGACGGTAATAGCCTGGCCTACCTGTCAATGAAGCGGGCTGGATTCGAGGCCGATCGATTTAGAATAATGCTCAGGAATCTCGAAACGGGTAAAACCCGAGAGCTCGCTGCAGATTGGGACCACTCACCGTCATCCATCGTTTTTTCGCATGACGGCAATTCTCTTTACGCCAACGCCCAGGACGTCGGTAACCAGACCCTGTGGCAAATTGACGTCGCTACAGGATCAACGCAGAAGCTTGTCGAGCATGGCAGCGTCAGCGCAATTGACACCTCGGCAAACGGCCTGGTTTTCGCCAAAGATGACCTAAAGAGCCCGAGCGAACTTTTCGTGCTCGCCGGTGACGGCAGCGCCGCCAGGCAACTAACGCATTTCTCTGTTCCGCAAATGCGCGGGGTCGAGGTGGGTGACTACGAACAGTTTTCGTTTACTGGCGCGAAGGGCGAGACGGTCTACGGCTACGTCGTCAAACCCGTGGGCTTGCAGAAAGACAAACAATATCCCATTGCGTTTCTCATTCACGGTGGACCGCAGGGCAGTTTCGGTAATCACTTCCACTATCGCTGGAACCCTCAGACCTATGCAGGCGAGGGCTTTGCCGCCGTTTTCATCGACTTCCATGGCTCTACCGGCTACGGGCAAGACTTCACCGACAGTATCTCCGGTGACTGGGGCGGCAACCCGTTGGTCGATCTGCAGCTCGGCCTTAAGGCTGCGCTTGAAAAGTACGACTTCCTGAACGGTGAGAAGGTCTGTGCACTCGGCGCATCGTACGGCGGCTACATGATTAACTGGATCGCGGGAAACTGGCCGGAACGTTTCGATTGCCTGGTGAATCACGACGGCGTTTTTGACTCGCGCTCTATGTATTACACGACGGAAGAGCTTTGGTTCCCCGAGTGGGAGCATGGCGGTCCGTATTACGCCAACCCCCAGGCCCACGAAAAACACAACCCGGTGAACTTCGTCGATCGCTGGAAAACGCCCATGATGGTTATCCACGGAGAACTGGACTATCGTGTTCCGGTAACCCAGGGAATCGCTGCGTTCACCGCACTGCAGCGACGCGGTATCGCCAGCCGCTTCCTGTACTTTCCGGATGAGAACCACTGGGTATTGAAGCCCGAGAATTCGATTCAGTGGCACAATGAAGTTAACCGGTGGCTGCACGGTTATCTCGACTAGGGCATCACCGCATGCGGCATTGAGCGGGAGGAAGCGATGGCAATACTACAAGAAATGCAACGCCGAAAAGTAATTCGCGCTGCCGCTGTGTATGTTGTTGCCGCCTGGTTGCTGCTGCAGGTGGCTGCAACCATCGCACCTATAATGAGTTTGCCAGAGTGGTTCGAGAGGCTGGTGCTCACACTGCTGGTGCTCGGCTTCCCCGTCGCCCTGATACTGGCCTGGACTCTGGAATTAAGGCCTGACGGTGTCGGGCCAGACCAATCAGTCAAGTCGAGCCGCCCCAGGCGCATTATTGACTACACCCTGTTGGCGGTTATCGCGGCTACACTGGCCTGGTTTGCATTTGACCCCTTTGGCCCCGAAGCCCCGCCGGAGAACGCTGCGCTCGACCCGTCGGTTGCTATTTTGCCGTTTATCAACCTCAACAATGATGACGCGAATGCGCCCTTTACCTCCGGGATACACGCCGACCTTCTGACGCAAATTGCAAGAATCAAAACGGTGCGTACCGTTTCGCGGACGACTGTTTTGAGGTTCCGGGATAGCGTCAAGACGGTCCCTGAGATCGCCAGCGAACTTGGCGTGTCGACAATCGTCGAAGGTGGCGTGCAGCGGGCCGGTGACATCGTGCGCATCAACGTGCAGCTTATCGATGCGGCCGCGGATCAACCCCTTTGGACTGCGGCATTCGAGCGCGAGCTTACCGCGGCGAATGTCTTTGAGATACAGGGTGAAATCGCGAGGGCGATAGCGGATCAGCTGCAGGCAACGCTGACAACTGAGGAACAAGAGCGGCTCGGCCGCGTACCAACGCGAAACATCAAAGCGCTGGATTCCTATTTTGTCGGACGGACATTGCTCGAGGAAAGAACGGCCGAGTCGCTGGAGGCGGCCATTCAGTATTTCGAGACCGTCGTCGAACTGGACCCGGACTTCGCGCTGGGCTGGTCGGGGCTGGCGGACGCCTACATGTTGCTGCCCGAATATTCATCGTCGGCCGACAGGCAGCTTGTTGAAGACAAGGCGAGGGCGGCGGTCGGACGTGCGCTGGATCTCGACCCGGGTATTCCCGAAGTTCAGGCCACTCACGCCTGGTATGAATTACGGTTTTACGACTGGGATAGTGCGGAGAAAATCTTTCGCGAGGCGCTGGCCGTTGCACCGGATAACATTAATGTCCTGCACTGGCTTTCGCATGTGTTGTCTTTCCAGGGGCAGTTCGAGGAAGCGCTGTTGCACGCCCGGCATGCGGTCGCTGTTGCCCCTGACTCGAACATGATGCAGACCAATCTCGCCTACATTCTGGTGGACGCCGGGCAGTTCGACGAGGCCCTGCAAATTGTCCGGCGCCTGCTTGAGGCCGTGCCGGACTTTATGGTGCAGCGGCGCAACCTGTTCCTGCACGAGCTGCGTGCGAATCGGCCGGCCGATGCCGCCGATACGTATGTGGATTACGTTACAGCGCTGGGCGCGGATCCGACTGCAGCGCGTCTCATTGGCGATATGTTTATTGCCTACGCCGAGCGCGGCGAAGTCGGCAACGTGACTGATAAGCTTATCGCCCGAACACAGCTCGGCAGTGAAGACCTTGCTCAGGTGCTGGCTTTTGTGGGTGATGCAGAGGGCACGATTCGTGCACTGCAAAAAGCGCTGCCGGAGCACTCCGCTTCACGCAGCGTATTCAGCATGAAGATCAATCCGGCATACGATTTCATTCGCGAAGATCCGCGGTTCACGGCTCTGTTAGAAGAGGCCGGCCTGGCGGATTAGCGGCCCACGGTCAGCCATTCATCGCGAGTAATGCGATAGATCGGATCGGAATCGGCAGCACAGCGCCTGCGTATTTCATGACGGCCGGGTCTGTGAATAATGCCAGTTTCATTAGCGCCGAGCTTGCTACTCGTCGAGATGCAGCGCTTTCATCTTTCTGGCCAGCGTATTTCGCCCCCAGCCCAGTAGCTTCGCAGCTTCCTGACGGTGCCCGTTCGTCTGTGACATCGCGATGCCGATTAGCGTCTTTTCAAACTCCGGAAGAGCCGCGTCCAGTAGCGGGGTGTCGCTGTTGTGGAGCTGCGTCTCTGCCCACGCGGCCAGCGTTCGCGTCCATTCTTTCGCGGCGCTGCGAGGCGACTCGCTACCACCAAGATCGTCGGGAATGTCCTGTGCCGTGATCACGCCACCGGGCGCGGTGACGGTCAGGCGACGAGAGGCGTTGACCAGCTGTCGCACGTTGCCGGGCCAACCGTAATTTTGCAGTGCATCGAGCGCTTCAGCGTCGACGGCTTTTGCCGGTGTACCGATTTCTTCCGCCGCTTCTGCGAGGTAGTGGCTCAGTAGCAGCGGTATGTCGTCGCGCCGCTGCCGCAGTGGCGGTGTGTTTATGCGGATGACATTCAGGCGGTGAAACAGGTCTTCCCTGAATCGTGATTCTTTCACCGCGCGTGCGAGATCCTGATTGGTGGCTGCAATTACGCGGACGTCCACCTTGATCGGCGCTTGCCCACCGACGCGGTAAAACTCACTTTCCGCAAGGACTCGCAAGAGTCGTGTTTGCAGCGCCGGCGACATGTCGCCGATCTCGTCGAGAAACAAGGTCCCGCCGTCCGCCTGCTCGAAGCGGCCAATCCGTCGCGAGTCAGCACCGGTAAAGGCCCCCTTCTCGTGCCCGAAGAGTTCTGACTCCAGCAGTTCCGATGCAATTGCCGAGGTGTTGAGTGCAACGAAGGTCTTGTTTGCTCTCGGGCTGTGGTCGTGCAGCGCGCGAGCAACGAGCTCCTTACCTGTTCCGGACTCGCCGGTTATCAGCACGGTCATACTCGATCCTGCGAGGCGACCGATTGAGCGAAACACCTCCTGCATCGCCGGCGCCTGGCCGATCATCGATGCGATTGCTCCGGGCGGCTCTGACTCAGGTTCATGCTCAATGCCAGCGGATCTGGCCGCCTTATGAACAAGGTCAACCGCCTCATCAATGTCGAAGGGTTTTGGCAGGTATTCAAAAGCGCCGCCCTTGTACGCCGCGACGGCGTTTTCAAGATCGGAATGTGCCGTAATAACGATAATCGGCAGATCAGGGCGGGTGGTTCGAAGGCGTTCAAGCAGGGCGAGGCCACTCATGCCCGGCATACGAACGTCGGTTATGAGGACATCGGGAGAGCCGTCGTCTATCGCCTCAAGCAGGTGCTCTGCTCGCTCAAAAGAGCGGGTTTCCATGTCCGCCTGCTGCAGTGCTTTTTCCAGCACCCAGCGAACGGACTGATCGTCGTCCACTATCCAGACGTTTAGAGGGGGTTTATGCATTGTCGTCGCCCGTGGTCTGGTCCAGCGGAATGCGCACAAAGAACACCGTCCGTCCGGGTCTGCTTTCGAACTCGATCAAGCCACTGTGTCGGCTAAGCAATTCCTGCGCGGCAGGCAGACCAAGCCCGGTTCCTTCCGGTTTACTTGTCACGAGAGGATAAAACACGGAGTCCTGCATGTCGGTCGGTATGCCAGGGCCATCATCTTCGATTTCTATAGACACAATCACCCGATGGCGCGTGTTGCCAATGGTGAAGTTGGTCACCGCGCGGCTGCGCAGCGTCAAGGTTCCCTGTCCATCCAGTGCGGCGATTGCGTTGCGAACCAGATTAAGAAAAGCCTGCACCATCTGATCGCGATCAAGGTCGATCGTCGGTAGGCCGGGGTCGTAGTCCCGGTGAACGGAAATCTCTCGCTGACTTTCTGCCGCTATTATTCTTACGACGTATTCGAGAAGTTCGTGCACGTTGACGGGTTCTTTGTTGGATGGGCCGCCGGGCCCAAGGAGCGTATCCACCAGGCCGGCAAGCCGGTCCGTTTCGCTGATCACGACATCCGTGTACTCCCGCAACTCGGCATCGTTGAGCTGACGCTCGAGCAGTTGAGCGGCGCCGCGAATGCCGCCGAGCGGATTTTTGATTTCGTGGGCAAGCTGTCGAATCATTTGTCGACCTGCGCCGTGTTGAATCAACAGCGCATTCTCGCGGCTTATCTGAGAGCGGCGCGTAACGTCGGTGATCTCCACCAGCAAACAGGCGTCGTCGGTATTGATCGGGGACACTCGACAATCAACGATGCGCTCTTCATTGTGGACCTCGGTTGGCGCAAGTCGCATTTCGTTCGCGTAGTGATCGCCGGTCTCGGAAACCCGGGTCAGGATATCCCGCATCTCTGGCTCATCATCCACGAGCTGTAACAATGATTGACCGCGAGCGCGTCGCTGACTGATACCGAGGATGTTTTCTGCTGCGGGATTGAGGCTCGTAATAAGCAGATGCGCGTCAAGCAAGATGACGCCTGAGCTTAACGAATCAAGAATTGTCTGAGCGTTTGTTTGGGTGGTTCCGTCGTCGCCGGAGCCTGATCGGCCTTTCCCGGTGTTCGGGTCTAGCGCACTGTGTTCTGTTGTACGTAGAAGCGGTTTGGCTGGCTGCGAATCATGAGCTTGCCGTTTGCGTCGATCACTTCCACCTGCAGGTTGTGAACTCCGCGATACACTTCGTCGAGCTGAAAGCTGGTCCCGCTCACGATCTGCGGTGTCCCGTCGAAATAGACTCGAACCTGATGACCCGGCATCAGCGTCGGCGTCAATAGCAACGATACGTTTAACGTCGCCTCTATGTTCCACAGAGTTTCTTCCGGTCCAGGGCTCGTAATCTGGATGCTGGTGTAACCCGGCGCGGTTTGTTCGCTACTTTCGGTCGCGGTTGTAGGCGTTGACGCTGTCGTCGGTTGAGGTCTTGAGGAGCGGCGCTCACCAAGATCAATGATTGTTGCGCCCGGTTCCGGGCGGTCAGAATAATGGACGACACCATCTTCATCGGTCCACATATACGCCTCTGCAAAAACTGCAGTGGCTGCCAGCAACGCCAGCAAAACATAAATCGGACGGGTTTCCATGCAGTTAGCATAACAGTGTAGGCTGGATCCGGGCTAGTGACCGGGCGGCAAAAGTGCCGCCCGGTTCACAGTTTTGGGTTTTTTACAGGCTGTAATACATATCGAACTCAGCGGGATGCGTTGTCATGCGCAATCTTGTGACATCTTCCATCTTGAGATCGATGTAGGCGTCGATCAGGTCGTCGCTGAATACGCCACCCGCTGTCAGGAATTCGCGGTCCTCATCGAGGGCTCCGAGAGCTTCATCCAGCGAGAACGCAACCAGCTTCAGTTCCTTCTCTTCCTCTGGCGGCAGGTCGTAAAGATCTTTGTCCATCGCATCGCCCGGGTGGATCTTGTTCTGGATTCCATCGAGGCCGGCCATCATCAGCGCGGCAAAAGCGAGGTATGGGTTTGCCATTGAATCCGGGAAGCGGACCTCAATGCGTCGACCCTTCGGATTGGCGATGTAGGGAATTCGAATTGACGCTGAACGGTTACGAGCCGAGTAAGCGAGGATTGTCGGCGCTTCAAAGCCAGGGACCAGTCGCTTGTAGCTGTTCGTCGCCGGGTTGGCGAAGGCATTGATCGCTCGGGCGTGCTTGATAACCCCACCGATGTAGTAAAGAGCGGTTTCCGAGAGGCCGCCGTAACCGTCGCCTGAGAACAGGTTCTCACCATCTTTGAACAGCGACATATGTACGTGCATGCCGTTGCCGTTATCGCCAACGAGGGGTTTCGGCATAAAGGTCGCGGTCTTTCCATACGCATGTGCAACGTTATGCACCGCGTATTTCATGATCTGAACCTCGTCGGCCTTGCGAGTTAAGCTGTTGAATTTTGTACCTATTTCGCATTGACCCGCGGTTGCCACTTCGTGGTGATGAACCTCGGTTATTACGCCCAGCTCTTCGATAGCGAGACACATGGCGGAACGAATGTCATGGAGTGAATCAACCGGTGGCACAGGAAAGTAGCCGCCCTTAACGCCCGGCCGGTGACCCGTATTGCCTTCCTCGCTTTGTTTGCCAGACGTCCAGGAAGCCTCCTCCGAATCGATCGCGTAGAACGCACCGGAGATGTCGTCATTCCAGGAAACGCTGTCGAAGATGAAAAACTCGTTTTCGGGACCGAAGTAAGCTGCGTCCGCAACGCCGGAGGACTGCAGGTAGGCCTCAGCACGATCGGCAAGCGATCGGGGGCAGCGGTCATAGCCCTGCATGGTTGCCGGCTCTACAACATCGCAGCGAATGTTCATTGTGGTTTCGTCGGTGAAAATATCGAGCACCGCGGATGCCGGGTCCGGCATCAGGATCATGTCGGACTCATTAATACCTTTCCATCCGGCGATCGACGAACCGTCGAACATCTTGCCGTCCTCAAACACATCATCATCGATAGTGTGGGCGGGGACAGTGACATGTTGTTCTTTGCCGATCGTATCGGTGAAACGAAAATCGACGAATTTGACCTCTGCATCTATGATGAGGGCGATTACCTCTGCGGGCGTCATGGATCTTTCCTCCAAATGGTTGGTGTAGCAAATAAAAGGGACCGCAACGCGCGGTCCGTTGTCATCTAAGAGTGCAGGAAGCGTGCCAAAAAAGAGCAACACTTAAGTGTCTGTTTTTTAAGGTTTTCTCGACGTTTCGACCTGCCGGGTCGCACCATAACGGTGCATACCACGCGAGCGTCGCACCATATTAGTGCAAACCATGGGCGCGCGCACCTTTTTGGGTCGTTGCTGTTTGCCGCCGTCGCCATTCGCGGCCGGGGGGCCGCTCCTACGATCGCTTTTTTTTGCGGCTGAAGCCGTTATACTTCGCGCCTTTGGCGTACCGTGACACCTGCATGAGCCACAACGAGACGAATACCCCACCGAGCTTCCAAGACCTGATCCTGCGCTTGCAGGAATACTGGGCAGAGCGCGGCTGCGCAATCATGCAGCCCTACGATATGGAGATGGGAGCCGGCACCTTTCATCCCGCAACGTTTTTGCGCGCCGTCGGACCCGAGCCCTGGAGTGCGGCTTACGTTCAGCCCAGCCGCCGGCCAACCGATGGCCGTTATGGCGATAACCCGTTTCGCCTGCAGCACTATTATCAATACCAGGTGGTGTTGAAGCCCTCGCCGGACGACATTCAGGAAATGTATCTCGATTCGCTGCGGGCGATTGGCATCGACCCATTGGTGCACGATATTCGTTTTGTTGAAGACAACTGGGAGTCGCCGACACTTGGCGCCTGGGGTCTGGGTTGGGAGGTTTGGCTAAACGGCATGGAGGTCACTCAGTTCACCTACTTCCAGCAGGTTGGAGGGCTCGAGTGTCGTCCCGTAACGGGCGAAATCACCTACGGCCTTGAGCGGCTCGCAATGTATCTGCAAAACGTCGAAAGCATCTTCGACCTCGTCTGGACAGACGGTCCGCTCGGTCGCATCACCTACGGTGATGTCTATCATCAAAACGAAGTGGAACAATCAAAATACAACTTTGAACAGGCCGATGTAGACGCGCTGTTTGGCGCGTTCGATCACGCAGAGCATGAAGCAGAACGATTGATCGCTGCTGGTCTTGCGCTGCCCGCCTACGAACAAATGCTCACGGCCTCACACACCTTCAATCTTCTCGATGCGCGGCAGGCAATATCCGTCACGGAAAGACAGCGCTTCATTTTGCGTGTAAGAACGATGTCGCGGGCGATATGTGAGGCGTATTACGCGAGTCGCGAGGCTCTCGGGTTTCCGATGGTTAAGTCCGTCACGAACCAGGGAGAATCACAATGAGCGGCGCCGACGATTTTCTGGTTGAGATCGGCACGGAGGAATTACCGCCAAAAGCCTTACGCTCTTTGATGGAGTCTTTCCGCGAGAACGTCTTAACCGCTGTCGATTTGGCCGGGCTTTCGCGGGGCGAGGTGCGCGCGTATGCCAGCCCTCGTCGGCTCTGCGTTTGTATCACCGACCTTCAGCATCAACAGGAGGATCGTCGCGTCGAACAAAAGGGTCCGCCAATCAAGGTCGCGTTTGACGGTGACGGCAACCCAACTCCCGCAGCGAAGGCTTTCGCGAAAAAGTGTGGCGTTGAGATCGAAAAACTTGGTCGCGACAAGACGGACAAAGGCGAGTGGCTTTCTTTCAGCGCGATCGAGCCCGGGCTCTCCGCCGCAGAAATTATGCCCGGCATAATTGAGCGCGCACTTGCCGCGCTGCCGATACCGCGGCGCATGCGCTGGGGTGCGAACGAGACCGAGTTTGTGCGCCCGGTGCACTGGGTCGTCATGCTGCACGGCGGCGAGACGATTGCATCGCGCGTAATGGGAATAGCGGCAGGCAATGTGTCCCGCGGTCATCGCTTTCACTCTTGTGGACCAATCAGCATTTCCTCTGCCGCTGCTTATCTCGATACGCTGGAAAAGACCGGTTTCGTCATCGCCGATTTTGAACGCCGTCGCGAATTGGTCAAGGTTGGCGCTGAGACCGCGGCGAAAGAAGCGGGCGGACACGTGGTGGACGGCGAGTCGCTGTACGATGAGGTTGCCGCACTGGTGGAGTGGCCGGTGCCGGTTCTCGGTTCATTCGACGAGGGCTTTCTTAAGCTGCCGCGTGAAGCGGTCATCTCGACCCTGACGGGTCACCAGCGTTATTTTCCGCTTGCCGATGCAAGTGGCCGCTTGTTGCCAAAATTCATCACCATCGCGAACATCGAAAGCAAAGACCCCGACCAGGTAAGAGACGGTAACGAGCGCGTTATTCGGCCTCGCCTGGCTGA
>Ga0055584_100007677_pt1 | contig 10569 bp, 8 predicted proteins | sample OSDHelmetaG_FD_58716 | JGI IMG/M metagenome (GOLD analysis project Ga0055584, IMG submission 58716) | Pelagic marine sediment microbial communities from the LTER site Helgoland, North Sea, for post-phytoplankton bloom and carbon turnover... | ecosystem: Environmental > Aquatic > Marine >...
CAACAAATTAAACGAGCATTTCGAGGGAGATGTCCCGGAGATCGGGATTATCGTTCAAGGTGGAATCTACAACACCTTGATGCGGGGGCTGCGTCAATTTGGGCTCGCGGATAGCTATGGTGATTGCCGCATCTCGACTTTGGTGATGAATGTTACATATCCCATGGTGCCCGACGAAATTGCAGATTTCTGCGTAGGCAAAGACGCCGTGCTGGTCGTCGAAGAAGGGCAACCGGAATTTATCGAACAGGCTATTAACGCGATTCTGCGGAAAAAAGATGTAAATACGAAGATCATCGGCAAAGACGTATTCCCGATGGCGGGTGAATATACCTCCGAGGTGATGTTACAGGGTGTTCACGGGTTTTTATCGAAACACGCTCCCACCGGACTAAACTTAAGTGCTACGTTACAGAATATTGATCAGCTGTTCTCTGATCGAGATGGTGCCCGAGAAATATTAGGTGACGGGTTGCCGTTGCGGACGCCGAGCTTTTGTACGGGGTGCCCGGAACGACCAATTTTTAGCGCTCTGAAGATTTTGGAAAAAGAACTCGGTCCGGCACATATCAGCGCCGATATTGGCTGCCACACCTTTGCGGCTTTGCCCCCCTTCAATGTTGGCAATACGGTGATGGGCTATGGGTTAGGGCTTGCCAGCTCAGCTGGCCTGGCCCCAAGCTTTCACAAGCGCGTTATCAGCATCATGGGTGATGGCGGGTTCTGGCATAATGGCATGACAAGCGGCGTGGCCGCGGCGCAGGCCAATGGCAATGATGCCGTCTTGTTGGTGGTTAAGAATGGTTATACCTCAGCAACCGGCTGGCAGTTGCTGCCCTCGAGCTTACGCGATCGCTATGGCAATAAGCGCGATATGTCGATTGAGAAGGTCCTGCGTGGGTTCGGCGTACGATGGCTCAAGACCGTCCGAACTTATTCAATTTCCCGCATGGTCAGGACTTTGCGCAAGGCGATGACGACCGCAGAAGGTGGATTGAAAGTTATCATCGCTGACGGGGAGTGCCAGCTTGCGCGGCAGCGTCGTATTAAGCCGCAAGTGGCAAAACGTCTCAAGGAAGGAAAGCGTGATGTGCGCACTCGCTTCGGTGTCGATGAGGATGTTTGCACCGGGGATCATTCCTGTATTCGTTTATCCGGTTGTCCGTCTCTAACAATCAAACCGTCCTCTGATCCGTTGCGGATGGACCCAGTTGCGCATGTTAATAACGACTGCGTTGGGTGTGGTGTTTGCGGTGAAGTTTCGCACGCTGCTGTGTTGTGCCCGTCTTTCTTTGAGGCCCGGATCGTCAGGTATCCCAATCTTCTCGATCGCTTGCTGTGGAAAGTCCGTAGCGCTGTTATCGCATTATTGTCACCTAAATCGTCAACGGTTGCGTCATAGTGGTCGCTATAGACGATACGCGCCCGACGACGCTGCAGGTGTCCGCAATCGGTGGTGAAGGCGGCGGCGTTCTTGCGACATGGATCGTCGCAGCGGCGCAGCGAGCGGGATATCCGGTCCAAAGCACGTCAATTCCTGGGGTCGCTCAGCGAACCGGTGCAACGGTCTATTATATAGAGGTGTTTCCAGTCCCAATTGCTGAGCTTGGCGGCAAACGTCCGGTAATGGCGCTTTACCCAGGTGTCGGTGACATCGACATTATGCTGGCGAGCGAGTTTGCTGAAGCGGGCCGAGCGATTTCCAATGGATTTGTTACGCCCGATAGAACCCATCTGATTGCGTCCACCCATCGCGTTTATGCGATCGGGGAACGCAGTGATATGGCGGACGGTCGATATGATGTCGAACGGTTGTTCGAGGCGGCACGTGAAAGAACCAAGCACGCCTATCTTGCTGATTTGCGACGGGTCGCAGAGGCGAATGGCGTGAGTTTGAATGCAGTCTTGTTTGGTGTCTTGGCGGGTATTGGCCAGTTGCCGGTGTCGGTTGCGGACTATAAGGGCGCTATTGAAGAGTCAGGAATTGCAGTTGGCCCAAATATTAAGGGCTTTGAAATTGGCCTGAATTACAGCTTTTCGGATGAACCCGAGAAAGCTGGTCCTATCATGGAAAGAAAAGGAACAGGGCCAACCACGCCAGAGGCGCTCACGCACCGGTTGCATACGGAGTTTCCTGAACCCTGTCATACTATTTTGCGAGAAGGTGTCACGCGTCTTATCGGTTATCAGGATGTTGCCTATGCATCGGCATATCTTGATCGATTGTCAGGCGTTTTCATTGCCGAAACCAAAGCCGGTGGGGACGGTGCTGTTACGGCAGAAGCCGGACGGCAGTTGGCCCTTCGAATGTCATACGAGGATGTTATTCGGGTTGCCCAGCTGAAATCGGAAAGTGACCGGTTGAGTCGCATTCGCGAAGAAGTCGGTGCCAAAGACGATGAGCCGATTGTTGTTGTCGATTATCTAAAGCCAGGAATCGATGAGCTGTGTTCGGTCCTTCCGGCTGGAATTGGACGGCGGCTTATGTCTAGGGCGGAAAGACAGGGCTGGCGGGATCGAAGTAATTTTGGGCTTCAACTAAAGAGCACCACAGTGACAGGATATATCCGGCTGCGGCTTCTCGCGAGCCTTAGACGCTGGCGACGCGGAACCTATCGTTATAGCGAGGAACAAGCCTCAATTGAGGCCTGGCTTGAAGATGTGAAAACGACGCTCTCCTTGAGCCGGTCACTGGCGATGGAAACGGTTGAGTGTGCGAGGTTGATCAAGGGGTATGGTGAAACGCATCGTCGTGGAAGCGAAAACTTCAAAGCGATCCGGGACCAGGTTATCGCGCCAGCGATGAGTGGGGCGATGGCTGTTGATATGGCATCGGATGCTGTCGCCAATGCCCGGGCGGCAGCATTAAGTGACCCCGAAGGAACACGGCTCGAAGACGTTCTTGCGGAGATTTCCAAAACAAGCAAAGGAAATGGAGCTGAATAATTTGTCAGCAAGGGATGTCTGAAAGTTATCGAGGCCTTCGACAAGGGCATATAAAACCGCGTATCCTGCCTGTCGTCGATTTAAATGAAGCGCCTGACGTCAGTCTGGCTGCAAGAATAGAGTTAAGCGGAGATCCGGTATGGAGTTTGGTGTTCAGTTTTTTCCCAATGTTACGCCTGAAGAAAAATCGGCGGCGCAGTATTATGAAGAATGTCTCAGCCTGTGCGACATATTGGATGAATGTGGGTACAACCATGTCCGTATTGTTGAGCATTATTTCCACACCTATGGCGGTTATAGTCCGAACCCTATTGTCTTTCTTTCCGCTGCTGCCCAAAGGGCGAAAAAAGTCAGATTGATTACTGGTGCCGTCTTGCCGGTGTTTAATAATCCGCTAAAACTTGCCGGTGAAATCGGTATGCTGGACGGCATTTCAAATGGCCGGCTCGAAGTTGGTCTCGCCCGCGCCTTTATTCCAAAAGAATTTGAAGCCTTTAAAATCAGCCTTGATGAAAGTGTTGCCCGATTTGATGAAGGCGTAGACCAGATCATTCGGCTACTGACAGAAGAGGATGTGTCATCGGACGGCCAATTCCACAGCTTTGAAAATGTCACCTCCTATCCTCGTCCGACGCAGCAGCCTCATCCCAAGCTGTGGACGGCTTCCGTAGCGACAGAAGCCTCATTTGAAAAAGCGGGTCGCAATGGGACCTGGATAATGGGTATTCCCATCGCCGGCGGTAAAATGAAGGAGTTACTGGATATTTATCGCGATGCCTGGAAGGCAGCAGGCCATCCCGGTCAAGGTCGTGTGATGTTGGCCTTCTTCATGTTCTGTCATGAAGATCACGATGAAGCGCTGCGGATCGCGCGTCCCCATGTCGATAACTATTTCGTTTCTTTATGTGACGCCGCGAGTGGCTGGACGACCGGCTCGACGTCAAATGATTATGCGCATTACGACAAGATTGTGGAAACGCTGCGCCAGGAAAATCTCGATACCCAGATAGAGAAATGCTCGGCCTGGGTTGGGACGCCTAAAGAATTGATCGAGATGATCGAAGATTATAATGACCAGGTCGGCGGCTTTGATGACGGTTCTCTTCAGGTCAATTTTACGACATTGCCCGCGGATGAAGCTGAAAAATCGGTGCGTTTGTTCGGTGAAAAAGTCATCCCCCATTTTTCTTGATCAGAATCTGGCGAGAGTAACCTTTGTCTGAAGTTAAGCAGGCCTTATCTGCCGCAATAGTAGAAAAAATCTAATTTCGGCGCATCCAGCTATCGCTATAGTTGCTTTTTCTGCCGTAGGTTATTAGTCTCATATGAGAGCTATTTCGGCATTCGGTAGAGAAAAGAAAATTAACCAATTTCCGTTACGAGATCTGCCGTAGACCAACTCGGAGATATACGAATTTCCCCGTGAGATGGTGGATAAAGAACGTGAAATATTGGGAGCAATTATTCCCAGGGTTATATCGCGTCGGAAATATTTTGAGATTTTTGAGTGATGGCGACAAATGAGCCAAATGTGGGGCTGTGGGCAGTTGATACGGTCTTGGAATTCGCTTCAAACAAAGCGATAGAAAACCGCCGCGTATTTTCTGGTATTGGGAACTCTCTGTTTGGTGGCGACCCGGACATCATCGCTGATCGTGATCGCGCATTTCTTCAACAGATGCTGCGACAAATCATCCGCGATATATCGGCGGATTTGCAAAATTGTATGCTGGTTACCGCATCGGCATATGACACAGATGATGCGGCCATAAAGGAATTATCAAAGGATAGGTCAGCGCAAATATTTGAATTTCTGACCTCTGCTCGATTGCTGAATGATAATGGTATTATCGAAGAATCGATCATGCGGCTCTGCAAGTTTTTTGTCGAACAGCCTCTCCGGCGGGGTGAACAGGTTGGTGACTTAATTTCTTCGAAGGCGGGTATTTTTGATCTCTACGAGCTCCTTGGCGTTCCCGAAAATTCTCACACCGGTTCGCTTCTTATCAAGCGTGAAGCTACTGGTTTTGCTTGCGAGGATGGGTTTAATAATCCGCTCTTATGTCTCAACGAAATTTCCCCAGATGTTAAAGGTCAATTGATTTGGTACATCGCTGCGGCTTTACGGCATCTAATTCTAGAGAAATCTGAAATTGCATCCTCTGTTGTCGATAATTGCCTGGAAGAGGCGGCCTTTCAGGTGATCGCGAGTACCGATAAATAGAGAAATTCGTCACCCGCCGCTATTGCAAGGTCGCTCCACAAAGAGGGGTATTTGGACTTGGCAAGCCTTTCAGCGATATTCCGGCATGGTGATTTTGGATTATTTGAAGCCGCAATCGTTCAGCTAACGGAAATCGATATTCGGCTCGTTCGGCGTTTAATATTTGAACCGGGCGGAGTCGGTTTTGCCGTCCTCGCCATAGATATCGGCCTTTCATTGGACGACGCGGTTCACATACATAATGTGGCCGTAACAGCATCGCATCGCTTTTTCCCAGAATCGGTCCTTAAATCGAACGAATTTCAGGAAGTATTCTCAAATATTTCTGTCGAGGATGCCAAGGAGATTTGTGGTTACTGAAAGCGCGCTGGTAAATTCCAAAACGCGATCCGGGAAGTGAATACAGCCGGTAACTTACTGGTTTTAGAAGGATAAATTTTCCGGATTTCCACGAGCAGTGCTGGTAATTATCGCCAAACATGTTAAGAGTTTCGATCATTTTGGCCGTCAGTTCTCAACGAGTATAATAAGATGCCTATTCTAGTGACCGGCGCTGCCGGATTTATCGGATACCATGTCAGCGAAACGCTATTGGCGCGTGGTGAAGAAGTTATCGGCATCGATAACGTCAATGATTATTATGACGTCAAATTGAAAGAGGCCCGTCTCGAAAGGCTTCAAAAACACAATGGTTTTACCTTTCATCGGGTCGATATTTCTGACCTAGAGGCGATGCAAGACGTCGTCGCTGGGGCCGAAGATATTAGGCGCGTAGTTCATCTCGCTGCTCAAGCGGGGGTTCGATACTCGATTGAGAATCCATTTGCCTATGTACAGGCAAATCTTGTGGGGCACATGTCCATTTTGGAGATTTGCCGCCATCAGCCAAATTTTGAACATTTGGTTTATGCCAGTTCGAGCTCTGTCTATGGTGGTAACACCAAACTACCTTTTTCCGTTGATGACCGGACCGATACGCCCGTGTCCCTCTATGCGGCGACCAAAAAGGCGGACGAGTTGATGAGCCATTGTTATGGCCATCTTTATGGCGTTCCACAGACAGGCTTACGCTTTTTTACGGTTTATGGCCCTTGGGGTCGGCCGGATATGGCTATGTATATATTCTGTAAAGCCATCTCAGAAGGGCGTACGATTCCGGTTTTTAATAATGGCGACATGAAACGCGACTTTACCTTTGTCGATGATATCGTTGCTGGCGTTATTGCGTCTCTTGATAACCCACCTGCCGCTGTCGATGGGCAGCCACCGTGCCGTTTGTATAACATCGGTAATCACAGTAGTGAGCCGTTGATGAGGATGATCGGCCTCATAGAAGAGGCATTGGGAAAAAAGGCGGAGATTGATTTTCAGCCGATGCAGCCGGGTGACGTGAAGGAGAGTTTTGCCGACATTGACGCGATCAGTGCAGACCTTGGATATAAGCCGACGACACCGATTGACGTCGGCATACCAAAATTTGTCGATTGGTTTAAAGCGTATGAAGGTTGTTGAGCGTACCCACTAATTGAAAATCAATCGGGGTTTGGGTTGGGCAAGGAAAAGAAAAGTGAAATGTTTCACATCAATTTCTTCAGCTCAATTTTGAAATTCAGTCTCGCCTTTATTCTGCTGTTTTATCCACAGCTTCAGCTTTCGGCTCAACCAATTCCTCCCAAACCCATTGACCGACGTGTCGCGCATACGGGCAAAACGTTAATGGATTGTGTCAAAGAGCTCAAAGGGCGCGATGGTGGATGGTGCAAGATGGGTGACACCCCAATTAATGCCTTGTTGCCTAAATCACCGCCTGCCGAAATTCATATGGTGCCTGGTCCAAAGTCCGTTATTAGCACCTGGAATGGCGCCGCCTTTGATCGTCAGAATTTAAAAATGTACTCCCATGGGGGCGGGCATCGCGGTTATGGCGGAAATGAATTTTATGAACTGGATCTTCAAATTGGCAAGTGGACGCGACTGACGAATCCGGCTCGCATTCCGCCCGCAACAAAAGAGGTACCCTGTCCTGTGCCTGTGTCAGGTGCGCCATCGTCACACACATATGATGGCATCATTTTTTCTCGGATCACCCAGACAATCTTTATTATTCCCAGTGTGTATGGGTGTTATCGTGGCAACCTTAACCTCAAAGGTGATCTCTGGGAGTTCAATCCGTCACAATCAGAAATGCGAAACGGGATAGCACCACTTACCCGGCGGCATCGAAAGAAAATGCCGAAGGGAATGTTTCCGAAATTCTATCGAAGGGCAGAATACCCAAATGGCAACCTTTATATGGCGAATGGTCATAGTGAATGGGTATTCAACCCCAGAGATGGCACTTGGAAAAGAATTGGGTCCCGTCCCAACTATGGCGCCGGAACGTCGGTCTTTGATGTGTCACGCCGTGGAATATGGTCACTTCACATAGGCGGGGTTCTTTTTATTAAACCGCCAACGATCGCTAAAAAATTGACTTCATCCGGGGCCGGCGTTGATGGTCATAGTGGTCTGGTAATGTCCCGGGACAACAAATTGCTAATCTGGAATGGGGGCGGACTAATACATACGTATGATCCGGAAAAAAACGAATGGCGACTCTTTAACAAACCCAAATATAATCCAGCGACGAAAAGCTATTTTGAACTTAATAGTCCCGATGCGAGCGACCACTCGAAAAAGGAAGTTTCTTTGTCGGGTCCGATTGGCTGGACAAAGGCCAACGTGTTAGCCGCCCGTAGATCTTATAACGGCGTACGCGGGCGTTTAGCCGTCGTCGACTCACTGCAAACTCATAACTTCCTACGCGAAAATTTTCTTCCCCAACTAGCGGCATGGATCGGTCTACGATACTGGTGCAACTTCAACAAACTTCAGTGGGTTACCGGAAAATTTCATAAAAGAGGAAAATTTCATAGATGGGGCCCTGTTTGGAATCATAGCGCCAAGACACCAAAGGACGACCCAAATCAAAAGTCCTATTGCGAACGACGGAACAATAAACACTATTTTCTGGTCCATTATTGGGGCACACAGTATGGATTTTTTTGGAATGCAAATGGTCGCCACAAAGAAATTAATGCACTATCCATCGAATATCCAACTGGCAAGAAATAGGGACCTCGCGAATTTCCTCCAAGATCTTTCATATTCTCCGGAGTACAGATAGAGGCGACTATCCTATATAACGGTTTTACGCCGACCCGATAACTTGAACGTCCCTTTAGTCACTATCAGTAGTACGAAAGTCATGAAATCTGTACATCTCATCGCCGCAGCAAGGCCGAACTTTATGAAAGTGGCGCCCCTGTACCATGCGCTAAAACGAACAAATTGGTGTGAGCCCATAATTGTTCATACTGGACAGCATTATGACGCGAACATGTCAGACAGCTTTTTTGACGAGCTGCAATTACCGCCACCCGACATACATCTCGGAATAGGAAGCGGCAGCCACGCTGAGCAAACCGCCGGCGTGATGACTGCCTACGAAAATATAATTCTCGATAAGAAGCCCGATTGGATCATTGTCGTTGGAGATGTCAATTCAACCTTGGCCGTCACGCTTAGCGCGAAGAAGCTCTTGATTCCCGTTGCTCACCTCGAAGCTGGACTTCGTTCAGGGGATCGTTCGATGCCTGAAGAAATAAATCGACTTGTAACAGATGCCATCGCAGATGTTCTTTGGACTCCTTCCCCCGATGCGGATGAGAACCTCAAAAACGAAGGTGTTGCCGACAGCAAGATAAGCAATGTCGGGAACATCATGATTGATTCATATGAATTGCTCAGAGACCAGATCGAAGCAGCAAAGGTTCCTGAAAACTTTAGTCTTCAAGTGGGAAAATACGGCGTCGTTACCCTGCATCGCCCAAGCAATGTTGACGATCGAAACACTCTAGCGCGTTTAACGGATTATCTTTGTCAGGTCTCTCAAGAAATTCCCCTGCTCTTTTCCCTTCATCCCCGAACAAGAAAAAATTTGGAGGCTTATGACCTTTTTGACACCCTGGACAAGGCCAAAGGCATGCAAATAACGTCGCCCCTGAGCTATATCCAGTTCATGGGGCTGGTTCGAGAATCACAGTTTTTGATTACCGATTCTGGTGGCGTCCAGGAAGAGACCAGCTATCTCGGCATTCCTTGTATTACGTTAAGAGATACGACGGAAAGACCCATTACGATCTCCCTTGGGACTAACAGACTGGCCAATCCAGACCAATTGTTAGGATGCATATCCGAAATTTCACAAGGATCATGGCCTACAGGGAAATGCCCCCCCCTATGGGACGGCAAGACTGCGGAGAGGGTCGTACAAGATTTATTCCAACGAATAAATGCCCCCTAAACTCCTACCTTTGCAAATCTCTAATCAAACTTCGGACCAAATAGCGGTAGCGTAAATTATCGTACCTATGAAGAATTGATTTCTCCTGACATTGATGCTCAGCCCATAACCTGATCGCAGCCAATAGCCGGAACCAGGTTAAACACATTTCTTCACTTTCGGTAAAACCCCCATATCCACCTTTAAACCTGTCGACCAGAGTTTGCCGCTTAGGCAACATACGAATTGATCTTGGGTCAAAAAGAGATAGCTCCAACTGATTTAGAAAATGACTAAGGTCCAATAATATAACGTTCTCAAAATTCGCGCCGGTATCGATTCCAACCGCCCGATCTACGGATGTCATGATGTTATCTGTTTTGAAGTCTCCATGTACCCAACTCACCGGCACGTCTATTTCGCCTATACGACCTCTCATATCGCGAACTAAATCGACACCACTCTTGGCATAGCGCCAACTTCTAAATGACTGCTGGAGCAGCAGCTAGGGCATTTTCCAGCATTCCAAACGCCCAACCCATATCAGTCGGCCGAAATGGTAATCGGTGGCTTCGATGAAATGCTGACAACCAAATCCCTGCCTTTTCGAAGTCATTTACTACCTTCGAGCTGCTAACGAGCCAATCCCGCATTAAATCTGTTAGCGACTGGCCATTGATCCATTCAATAACCAGAATAGCCTGCTCTTCAATTATTCCCACCGGTCGGGGCACAGTAACCAATACATCCGACGACATGGCATCAGAAACTTTTTCGAGGGCCGAATACTGCAATCTGCTATCTGCAGCGGCACTCCGTTCCACATTGGGCAGAGACAAGCAGTATTTTATAGCAACGGGAAAAGGGAATGCATCCGCTTCTCCGCGATAAATTATGGAGTTCGACCCGATATAAACCGGCCCGACAACAGAGAGGTGACCCTCGAGCTTAAAATGAGACCGTAACGTCTTCGCAATGCGTTTTATCGCTACTACCTTTTGGGATCGTAAATGAAATTATTTATCCCGTTCGATAATGTTGACTTGTCAACAAATAGCCGTTCCAATGTTGATGA
>Ga0055584_100007678_pt1 | contig 10568 bp, 9 predicted proteins | sample OSDHelmetaG_FD_58716 | JGI IMG/M metagenome (GOLD analysis project Ga0055584, IMG submission 58716) | Pelagic marine sediment microbial communities from the LTER site Helgoland, North Sea, for post-phytoplankton bloom and carbon turnover... | ecosystem: Environmental > Aquatic > Marine >...
TTACTTCCCAAAACATTTCCAATAGCTAGCTCGGGACTTTCATTAAATGAAGCTACAAGGTTTACAACCAGCTCTGGTGCTGAAGTTCCAAATGAAACTATAGTTAATCCGATAACTAACTCTTTAATCCGAAATAAACGTGCAATAGCTGATGACCCATCAACAAGTAAGTCAGCTCCTTTGATTAAGAGAATAAAACCTATGGCAAATAATACATATTCCAACATCTCCTAATAGTACAGATTTAATGCAAAAATGAGATCAAACCAATTTGGCATGCCAGGACTCGACGAACCTCTTTCTCCAATCGGTTCTTAACTCTTTAATATCAGCTATAAGATTATCAAATACCAAAAGTGATGGATCATCTTTAGCCAATTCAGCTGCTGTGTCGAACTCAATGATGTCTACATTTTGATTCCGCTCAACTACAACTTTCGATCTGTCAAAAAAGTTAATGCCAAATCTCGAGCCAACTTCCTTAATAAATCTGGTCATTGCATCAATGCTGCATCCACTGGCACTGGCACTATCTTCATCAACAGATATCACTAAAAAGAAATTGTGATAAACTGCTACTGACGACAAAAGCTGTGCATTATGCGCGGTCCATTGCTGAGTGAATTCTTGAGACATTGACTTGATAGAAGTCAGTTCTTGCATGGTTAATTTTCGATCTGCTTGAAATACCCATACCCTGCTTTCATCTCTCATTTTATCTATATCGATATACATATAATATGGATTTAAAGTTCCCCTGCGGTAGCTATCAACTCCGCAATATCAAGTATCTTAACATCTTGTTCTTTCTCAAAGTGTTTAACACCATCGGTCATCATAGTCATACAAAAGGGACAACCAACGGCAATGACATCTGGATTAGTACTCAATGCTTCTTCTGTTCGTTCAATATTTATATCCTTATTCCCTTTTTCAGGCTCCTTGAACATCTGTGCTCCTCCTGCTCCACAACACAAACCTTTAGCACGAGAACGTTTCATTTCGGTTAATGCAACATCAAGTGAGGCAATAACTTTTCTTGGAGCCTCGTACACATCATTCGCTCTACCAAGATAACAAGGGTCATGAAAGGTGATCTTCTTGCCTTTGAATTCCCCGCCTTCAATTGAGAGTTTACCTGAATCCAACAATTCTTGTAACAGCTGTGAGTGATGAATTACCTCGTAAGAGCCGCCGAGTCCAGGGTATTCGTTCTTTATAATATTAAAGCAATGCGGGCATCCAGTCACGATCTTTTGAATATTGTAACCATTAAGAAGCTCAATATTTGTCATAGCCTGCATTTGAAAAAGAAATTCATTTCCAGCTCTTTTTGCCGGATCACCTGTGCATGACTCTTCAGTACCAAGTACAGCAAAACTAATTCCAGATCTATTCAAGATCTTAGCGATTGCTAATGTTATCTTCTGAGCTCTTGAATCGAAACTTCCTGCACAACCAACCCAGAATAAGATTTCAGGCACTTCACCCCTGGCTGCAAACTCTGCCATTGTAGGGATTTTGATATTAACGTTATCTTCCATTTAAAGGTCTGGTTAAGATTCTTCGGTCCACTTCATACGGTCAGCTGGTGAGAATTGCCATGGTGCTCCGTTGTTCTCTATTCTTGTGAACATTCCATTTAATTCTGAAGGTGAATTAGATTCCTCCATAACAAGGTATCTACGCATATCGATAATGATCGATAAAGGATCAATATTTACAGGACATTCTTCAACACAAGCATTGCATGATGTACATGCCCAAAGTTCTTCTGGTGATATATGATCATGAAGAAGTGATTTTCCATCATCATGTTCAGGGCCATGTTTGGCAATGTTCTTACCTACTATTTCAAGCCTGTCTCTTGTGTCCATCATGATTTTTCTTGGTGACAATATTTTACCAGTGATATTTGCCGGGCAAGATGATGTGCATCTTCCACATTCAGTACATGAATATGCGTCCATTAAATTTTTCCAGGTCAGATCTCTCACATCTTTAGCTCCAAATCGTGAAGGTGCATCCGAAGCCGAAGGAGGAGTGGCAGAAGGATCCATCATGAGCTTCACTTCAGTGGTTACACTTTCAAGATTGTTGAATCCTCCTTTGGCCTCTAGGTTGCTATACCAAGTATTTGGGAATGCTAAAAAAATATGAAAGTGCTTAGAGTATGGCACATAATTTAAAAAAGCAAAAATACCTACGATGTGGAACCACCACGCGCCCCTTTCAATGGCTACGAGAGCATTTTCTGATAATCCGCTCAGAAATGGAACTATCATTGAAGAAATTGGAAATGATCCTGCCTGAATATAATGACCGTATTGCCGTTCCTGAAGAATCTGATCTGCCGCATTCATTGTTAAGAACAATGACATGAGAATAATCTCAGCAATCAGAATCACATTAGCATCAGTTGCAGGCCAACCATCCAACTCTCCCGAAGTGAATCTTTTTAATCGAATTATATTTCTTCGAATTAGAAAAATAACACAACCCACCAATACACCAATCGCAAGAATCTCAAAACCAGATATTAGAAAATCATACAACCCACCAAGTATCGGTGCGAACATACGATGTGTACCGAATATACCGTCAAGGATGATCTCAAGAACTTCAATATTTATTATTATGAATCCCACATATATGATAATATGCAACGCTCCTGCTACCGGTCGGGAGACCATTTTAGATTGACCAAGAGCCACCTTTGCCATTGTCTTCCATCGTTCAGCTTTGCGATCTGACCTGTTCACATCTCTTCCAAGGCGTATATTGCTGATAATCTTACGTACGTTTATCGTAAACAATCCTATCCCGATGATCAACAACAAAATAAAAAGAATCGAACTCAGCATGACTATTATTTATTTCTTAGGTTCCTTGTATTTACCACCAAAAACCGATACGTGAACATACTTTCTGGGGTTGGCTTGAAAATCTACCAATAACTTGTCCATATTATCTGCTGAACGAGCCAAAGCCTGATAAAGACTATCATTTGTTGCCAATAGTCCTAATGAGCCCTCACCATTATTTATTTTATTCATAAGGTCTGCAGTTTCACTCAACGCCCTCCCTGCTTCATGGATAGTATACGTGATGTCTGCCTTAGCCAAACTGTCGGTCATTGTTGAAACATTTGCCATAATATTTGCCAAGTCTTCATTATGATTTTTAATATTGGCAGTAATAGATTCAATGTTTGTGATCATCATTGCCAATTTACCTTTATCAGGTTCAACCATACGGTCGAGGCTATTTGAAGTACGTTCGATGCTGGCAAGTGTTTGATTAAGATTGTATGAAGTTTCATCATTAAATACTTTTCGAACTGCACGAGCAAGTGAATCTAATGAAACGATAAGCTGTTCTGCTTTATTAGCAATAGGAGTAACTTGTTCAGTAAATGTACTGAGTGATTCTGCTTTGAGTGTATCCCCATTCTCGGCAGGTGGTGAATTGATATCAAGGTCTATATTGATGGTACGTCCACCTAAAAAGTCGGCACTCACAATTTTGAAAGTAGACTCATTACCAATAAAAACATTTTTGTCAACCAATAAAGTTGCCAGCACTCTTCCAGATCGATCGTTAAGGAACTCGATCTTTTGAACCTGACCTACTTTCACACCATTGAGAACCACCTGGCTAGATGGAACAAGCCCATCAACCTGATGATAAATAGTGAAATATTTATTAGTGCCCGAGAACATGTCCACACCTTTCAGGAAATTCAGGCCCCAAATCAGTGCTATTAATGCAGATGTGGCGAGCAGTCCTACTTTGATCTCTTTTGAAAACTTCACATTTGTGTTTTAATCAACGACTTAAGTCATTGCTACAGTTGGCAGCGAATTTACTTTCTTTTGAGCAATTCTTCAGCCTTTGCTACAGATATCCGCCTAGGTCCGTCAAATGCTACTAAAAAAGCATCCCCGAATCCTTTAACCTTGATCTGGGACAGATTTGTTCTAGCAGTACCCAAGTCTGTGAAAACTCCTGAGTAATAACGTGTTAGGCCATCATCTCCTATCAATTTAAATGGTTTATGGGCTTGATTAAATGACCCACCTATACCTTTATCGCTGGAGATTGCAGCAACTTGTACTGTATAGAACACTTTAGGATGTCCTGTTTTGGGGACTGATCCATTGTTTGAAGAACCACTTTTAGGGGTTGTACCAGTGATCACTGAGTTGCTCGAATGATTTCCGGTCGTATTTGGCTTCATTACGGGCTCCCCTGTAGACTCCGAAATAGGTGCACCTGCCCTAGCCTCTGTATCTGCTTTATATTCTTTGAAAGCTCTCAGGATTGATCCAGCGATCTCATTTTGCCCTTTGTCGGAACGTAAATATTTTTCTTCAGTGTTATTGGTTAAGAATCCAGTTTCGATCAATACACTAGGCATTGCAGTTCTATATAGCACTAAAAACCCTGCTTGTTTTACACCTCTGTTGTAGCGTCCTGCCTTTTTCTCAAACTGCGTCTGAATGAGTGAGGCAAACTCCAAACTTTGGTGCATGAATGAATTTTGATAAAGTGAAAATATAATATTGGCCTCAGGTGAATTTGGGTCGAAGCCATCGTAGTTGGTCTTGTAGTCTTTTTCTAGCAAGATCGAAGAGTTCTCCCTTTTAGCTACAGCAAGATTGTCAGCTGATTTATGAAGTCCCATCACGTATGTTTCAGTGCCAAATGCAGCTTTGGGTCCTGAATTGCAGTGAATGCAAATGAACAGATCGGCACGATGACGATTAGCTATGGCAGCTCTCTCATGCAACTCAACAAACACATCAGTTTTTCGTGTGTATACCACTTTAATATCCGGGTATTGTTTTTGGATCATATCTCCTAGTCTGATAGCAATTGCCAGTGCTACATGCTTTTCATATGACGAAGACCCTATACAACCAGTATCATGGCCACCATGTCCGGCATCAATAATGACGGTCTTCAGCCTGTATCGGGACTCGACCTCATCGGTGTGAAATGATGTGAACAACACAAGCCCGCCAATGAGCGTTAATAGTCGTATAATTTTGAATTTTAACAACACGTATTTTGTTTAGCTTTGAAAACTCAAAGTTATTTGCACCATCCCTTCAAATGCAGGCAACCGGGCTTTCGATATCAACAAAAATATTAACCGTTTTTTGCCTCCTTTTAGTATGGAATATGGGACTTAACACTCCTGTGGCGATCGCTCAGGACACCTTATCAACCAATCCAACTGACTCATTAACCATTGATTCTGTGCAAGTTACAACTTCGGATGCCATTAAATCCAAAGTTCGATACTCGGCAGAGGATTCTATGAAGTTTGATATCGTAAACGAAAAAGTCTTTTTGTATGGCAATGCCAATGTAAAATATGAGGACATTGAGCTGTCTGCTTCCTTCATAAAAATCGATTGGACCACAAGGGAGGTACTGGCAACATTCACTGTTGATTCTGCTGGTAATGATGTTGGATTACCGGTTTTTCGGGAAGGAACAGACCAATTCACTGCCAGAGTGATGCGATACAATGTAGATACAAAACAAGGTAAGATCTCTCAGGTAAACACACAGCAAGGCGAAGGTTACATTCATGGCGAGACTATCAAAAAGATAGATGAAAAGAATTATTTCATCAACAAGGGTCATTACACCACCTGTGATCTTCCAGATCCACATTTTTCGATCGCTTCTAATAAGCTAAAGATCATTCAGGATAAAAAAGTAGTTACCGGTCCGGCATATTTAGTGATCGCAGATGTACCTACCCCATTTGCTGTTCCGTTTGGATATTTTCCTACTCGAAAAGGCAGGTCGAATGGAATCCTTTTCCCGACATTTGGGGAATCGGGAAGGCTTGGATTTTTTCTTAAAGATGCCGGATATTATTTTGGAGTCAGTGATTATGTTGATATAGCACTAACGGCAGATATATATACCCTAGGAAGCTGGGCAGCAAAAATGTACTCTAATTATGCAGTAAGATATAAATACAGTGGTAACCTTAACGTTAGTTATTCAAAAATAATCGATGGAGAGCGTGACTTACCTACATCAACAGTGCTGACTGATTATTTTATAAGATGGAATCATCGCCAGGACCCTAAATCAAATCCTACCAGTATATTGAGTGCGAATGTTAATATTGGAAGCTCAGATTATTACTCCAATAACATCTCCGCACCCAGCAACTACCTTACGAACACTTTTCAATCAAGTATTGCATGGACCAAGTATTGGCCATCGAAACCCTATACACTATCTATGAGCGCCACTCATAGCCAGAACACAATTACAAAGGATATAAATATGAGCATTCCAAATATCAACTTTAGTGTTAACAGGTTTTATCCATTACAGAAAAAAGAGCAAATAGGAAAGCAAAAATGGTTTGAAAAAGTTGGCATCAGCTATCAAACAAATGTTCTCAACTCCATTTCTACCAAGGACACTTTATTATTTAAAGAAGGTGCTTCAGATCAATTTCGTTTTGGCGTATCCCATTCTATCCCTATCAGCACTTCACTGAAAGTTCTAAAACACTTTACATTATCCCCTTCTTTCAATTATAATGAGAATTGGTATGTACAGTCTATCAACAAGCAATACAATGAACAAACTAATAGCGTTGAAGTAGACACCATAAACGGATTCAAAGCAGCCAGATATTTTAATGTCGCCGCTTCATTGAATACTAGGATCTATGGTATGATGCAAATGGAAAAAGGTAAAATAGCCGCCATTCGTCATGTTATGACTCCATCCATTTCAATTGGTTATCGACCCGATTTCAGTGATCCACCTTTCAACGGGTACAAGGAAGTACAGATAGACTCTTTAGGAACTACAACAAAATATTCAATATTTGAAACAGGGATCTTCGGTGGACCACCTTTAGGAAAATCAAGTGTGATCGGCTTTAATCTGGATAATAATATTGAAATGAAGGTCCGGTCAGAAAATGATACAGCTACTACATTCAAAAAGATTAAAATCTTTGAAAGTCTGAATGGAGGCATTTCTTATAATGTTGCTGCCGATTCACTGAATTGGTCAAATATTAATTTGAATGCTCGAACTGTGTTGTTAGATAAGATCAATCTGGATTATTCAGGATCATTTGACCTTTATGTACTTGATACATTAGGACGGAGGATCGATAAATTCGAATTGAAAGAAAACAACAAACTCGCCAGATTGGTAGCTTCAACTTTTGCAGTAGGATATCGGCTTGCTGGAAAATCGGCTAAAAAAGAAGAGGAAAAACCTGCATTGAATCAACAAAAACAACTTAGCAGGTACATGGATATGAATATTCCCTTCAACCTTACTATCAATTATAATCTGGTTTATTCTAAACCAGGACTGCTTGAAGCTGCGGTTAATCAAACAATAAACGTTTTTGGTGATGTGTCTCTTACACCCAATTGGAAGGTAACTTTCAACACAGGGTATGATTTTACGATAAAAGACCTTTCTTATACCTCAATAGGAATATATAGAGATTTGCACTGCTGGGAGATGAGGTTCAACTGGGTTCCATTCGGTTTTCAAAAGAATTATAATTTTCAGATAAATGTTAAGTCGAGTATATTACAGGATCTGAAAATGACCAAGAAAAACGATATTTACGATAATTAAAATTGTACGTTCATCACCAATTATGATAAACACTATCCACGATTCACAATTTAAATTCTCAAATCAAACCTCATTTTATAGTGGTAAGGTTCGAGATGTTTATGGTATAGGTGAAAACTATCTGGTGATGGTAGTAAGCGACAGGATATCTGCATTTGATGCTATCCTTCCAAGAGCTATTCCTTACAAAGGACAGGTTTTGAATCAACTTGCCTCTAAGAATCTAAATTCAACAAAGCATCTGGTACCAAACTGGGTGCTTGATGTACCTGACCCCAATGTTACTATTGGATTGAGATGCGACCCTCTGAAAGTTGAAATGGTTATTCGTGGATATCTGGCAGGACATGCCTGGAGAGAGTATTCGTCCGGAAAACGAGAAATTTGCGGTGTAGCTCTACCTGACGGGCTCAAAGAAAATGATCAGTTACCTGAACCCATCATCACTCCAACTACAAAAGCTTCTCAAGGACATGATATGGATATTTCAAGAGATCAGATCATTTCAGATAACATAGTTGGTGAACAAGACTACATCCAGCTAGAAGAATATACTCGAACACTTTTTAATGCCGGAACTCAGGAAGCAGCAAGTAAAGGTTTGATTCTTGTTGACACCAAATATGAGTTTGGCATACATAATGGGAAAATAATTCTGATAGATGAGATACATACACCTGACTCTTCCAGATTCTTTTATAGTGAAGGTTATCACGACAGACAACAAAAAGGTGTTGATCAAAAACAGTTATCAAAAGAATTCCTTAGGCAGTGGTTGATATCAAATGATTTTCAGGGTTTACCAAACCAAACTATCCCTGATATGAATGAAGACATTATAAATATGGTATCAGAAAGATATATAGAGCTTTACGAAAAAATTACTGGAGATAAATTCGAAAAGGCTGACACTTCCAATATATTCAATCGTATTCAAAATAATGTTCAAAAAAGTTTAGTAAAACTTCAAAGTTGATCAGACAGTACGGTCAATTTCCCCATCGGGAGGAAAGATGCTTTCCAAAGTTGTTTTAGAGTCTTCTTCACCATCACCACCTTTCTTAAAATATAGTAATCCAAAGGTCATAAACAAGCCAGATGCAAGAATCACAAAAAAGAGCAGTCCGCTTTCCATGTTAGGAATCTTCAATGATTCAGGAATACTGAAAAACAATAGTATACTTATCAATCCGCGGGGTGAAATAAAGATCTCAGGCAACAAATTCTTTGGTGCAATAACACCAATTAACACTGTTCTTACAAAGTAGATGAACGCAAGTATCAAGACACCTAATACAAGGACCTTAAGGTTTAGGATTGAATTAATACTTACTGAAAATCCAAACAGTAAAAAGAAAAAAGTTCTTACAATAAATGCACTCTCAGCAGATAGATGATGCATTTGTTGCAGATCCGTCCTGATATTATCGTATAGAAACCATTTTCTGAATTTGTGATATTTTATATTCTCACAATTATTTAGGAACAGGCCAAATGCTAAAATAATAACCAATGAACTCAGATGAAAAATCTCTCCCGCAGCATAAACAAATATTAGGATAGAAATTATTAGGAAGAATTTAACATGGTGATTTATCCGTCGTAACAAATACAAAAGCACTAAACAGAATAAAATGGAAATTATTACGATAAGTGCTACATCTCTGGCTAAAGGCACAAATGAAACCGCTGTAATTACCTTATTACTCAATACGAAATTAAAGGTGATTACGCCTAATATATCTGAGAAAGTAGATTCATAAATAATGAATTCCTTTTTGACCTTTGCAAGCCTGGCAACTGATGGAATAGCAATTGCAGAACTAACAATACTGAACGGAACAGCATTTACCAAACAAACATCCCAGGGCTGTTTCGTCACATATTCGAATAAATGAGCTATCAATCTGGAAGAGATAACTATTGTAACTGTAGAGATGACCAGCGCCTTTAATATCATAGCGATCTTACTGCGCTCAAACTTCAGATCCAATGCACCTTCTAAAACTATAAGTATTATTCCCAAAGAACCCAGTATCGGCAATACTGTGAATAGCCCAATAAAATTCCAGTTAAAAAATTCTGCGAGATAATGAAGGCCAATTCCTGAAAACAGCAACAACAATACAGATGGGAATCTGGTTCTTCGGGCCACCATTTCGAATAAGTAACTAAAAATCACCAATCCGGATAAGATGAGAAGTATGCCGTATGTATTCAATTGCTGCTGATTAAATTAATTAGATCCTTCTCCTCTAAATTGGGATTCAGGACTTTTAAATAGCACATTAAAAGTTGTTAAACTACCATAAATCCTTGTAATATACTGTTGTAAATTAATCTTTTCATCCTCATCAAGATTCTTGCTGGCATTTACCCTTTGCTCCATCACACGAAGCCTGTCTCTTAACATGGTTATCTTATGAAAAAACGTCTCTATTGGAATCTCTTTAGGTTTTAGTTCATGATTAGCTGGATGCATGATAAGTTTACCACCCTTCCATTTCTCACCAATAGAAACTGTTTCCTGCAAGTCGGAATGTCTTTTAATGATATTCAATACAATACGTTCCACATCAGCTAAACTAACCATATCTGTTGCAGGCTCTACAACATCCGTTATTTCAAGTGTTGTATTATTCTTAGCAACTTCAACCTTTCCTTTTTCCATGAATACTATATGGTATGTTGTGGGCCTGATGTTAATTATAACACCTTCACCAAATTCCGGATGTCTAACGCGTGATCCTATACCGGGCTCATCAATTTCTGACATAATTTATTTTTTGTACAATGTAATAAATAGATGAGCCATTCATGACTCTTGAACTTACACTTATTTTAACAAATGGTTGTGAATTGAATAAAAAAGGGTGCACGCTGTTGAGTGCACCCATATTACTTGAAAAGAAGTTAAT
>Ga0055584_100007679_pt1 | contig 10568 bp, 8 predicted proteins | sample OSDHelmetaG_FD_58716 | JGI IMG/M metagenome (GOLD analysis project Ga0055584, IMG submission 58716) | Pelagic marine sediment microbial communities from the LTER site Helgoland, North Sea, for post-phytoplankton bloom and carbon turnover... | ecosystem: Environmental > Aquatic > Marine >...
TCTAAAAGCATATTGGCCATTGTGAGCAAACCTCCGAGCCAAACTAATGTATCCCATGCTTTATAATTTTTTGTGACATCTTCCCATGTTTGGGCATTAGTAAGAAGTAAAATTACAACACCAATCCAAGCTACTAGTGTTGTCCCCATACCATGAAGAAATTTAGTAGTCCATAGCAATAGTAAAAGCACCAATACGGTGAACATGACTTTCTCCTTCCAATGGACAGGCCCCATTTCCTTTATTGAATTTCTGGCTTCTTCCTGGGCAAGTGTCCCATCAGTCATTGTAGGTTTTGCTAAAATATCTAGAAGTATTGGTAATAATAATAGCGCCACTAATCCAGGAACAATGGATCCTAAAATCCAAGTACCCCAACCGAATTCTATTCCAAAAACGTCATTTGCTGCTTTTGACACCAAAGGATTAGCAGCCATTCCAGTCATGAACATAGAGGCGACTGTGAGGTTGGCATGTGCACCCACCAAACTTAAATACTGACCTGCCTTTTGCGGTGAATCATTTGATTTAGATCCTAAGGAATGAGATAATGAATTGACAATAGGGGCGTGTATACCACCTCCTCTCGCTGTATTAGATGGCATTACAGATGCAAGAAGGAATTCTGAACCACATATGGCATAAGCCAAACCTTTAAGTGTTTTACCAAGCTTAATTACAAGCAGCAATGCCACTCTATATCCAAATCTTGTATCAATTACTGCTTGAGCTAGTAAAAAGGCCCCAACTACAAGCCAGACCGTAGAATCACCAAAACCTGAAAGAGATTCTTTTATGGATAATGTGTTAGTAGCAGTGAGGAATACAAGGCCGATAATAACACTCATCCCCATTGGGAATGGTCTTAAGATAAAACTCACTATTACAGCCATGAAAACAGCAAAAATATGCCATGCTCTGGGCTCCATTTCTACCGCGAAATCTAAATGCCAAAGGACAATTCCCACGACAACACTTCCGATAATTTTTATTGACCTATTTTCAAAATTGATATTCATAGTAATGAAATGCTATAATAAAAATTAATTCGGGAAGAGATGATTGTAGACTCAGTTTATCTTTTAAAATATGGTCAATGATTAGTTTGCATACATAAATTATGAAAATGTCTAAAGAAAAAAGTTTTTGGGGATGGGGATATGCAGATTATAAAGTTGATCCCTCACGAATAGAAGCATTCAAAACACTAATGACTAGAGTTGCGAATGTTGAAACATTTAGTGATCATAAAGAACCAAATATTAATGCCCTCACTCTGAGAAAACCGCGTTTTTCTATAAGTGAAAAATTATTATCTATTTGTTCTAACGATCCAAAGGACAGAGCATCTCATTCTTTTGGAAAATCATTTAGAGATATTTGGAGAGCTTCTAAAGGCCTTTTTGACAACCCTCCTGATTATGTGGCATATCCTAGGACAGAAGAAGATATACTTGAATTGTACAACTTTGCCGCAGCAAGAAACATCTCAATTATTCCTTTTGGTGGAGGTTCTTCAGTGGTAGGAGGCATTGAGCCGACTTTGAGCAATAATTATGAAGGTGTGATTACAGTAGACATGCAACATTTTAATCAAATATTGGAGATAGATAAAAAGAGTAGAAGTGCAAGAATACAAGCCGGAATATTCGGCCCTGAATTAGAAAGAGGATTAAAACAGCATGGATTAACACTAAGGCATTTTCCTCAGAGCTTTGAGTTTTCGACTCTTGGAGGATGGATTGTCACACGATCTGGTGGTCATTTTGCTACAGTATATACTCATATTGAGGAGTTTTTACAATCAGTAAGAATGGTTACACCTAATGGAATCCTACAAAGTAGAAGACTTCCAGGATCAGGAGCAGGTCCTAGTGAAGAACGATTTGTGGCAGGGTCAGAAGGCATTTTTGGTATAGTAACTGAAGCTTGGATGAGACTTCAAGAAATACCTAAGTTCAAATCAGCACAGACAGTTAAGTTTTCTACGTGGAAAGCGGCGGTTGAAGCATGTAGACTCATAGGACAGTCTGGTCTTAATCCTGCTAATACCAGGCTCATAGATAAAACTGAAGCATTAATAAATGGATTAGGGGATGGTCAAAACCATATTGTAATATTAGGATTTGAAAGTGCTGATAGAGATATGCAAGTATATATGGATCAAGCTCTTGATATTTGTAAAAAGTGTGCAGGTTCTTGGGCCATCAAGAACAAGTCAATCACAAGAGATAGTAAGGCAGATGCTTGGAAAAAGTCTTTTTTGGAAGCTCCTTATCTTAGGGATGAAATGATAAGAAAGGGTTGCATTCTTGAGACATTCGAAACATCGGCAACTTGGGATCAATTTGATACATTCCATTCAGAAATGATGAAGAGAGGTCGAAGTGCAATTGATAGCATCTGTGGAGGTGGAATAATGACATGTAGGTTTACACACCTCTATCCTGATGGTCCTGCTCCCTATTATACAATAATTGCCAAAGGTCAAACAGGAAATGAGATTGAGCAATGGGACGCTATTAAGAAAATTGTATCAGATACTATTATAGAACTAGGTGGTACAATTACGCACCACCATGCAGTTGGTAAGGATCATCAACCTTTCTATGAAAAACAAAGATCAGATGTATTTGCAGAAAGTTTAAAAGCTGTCAAAGATAAACTTGATCCAAAATGGATTTTAAATCCAGAAGTATTAATCAGAAGAAATCACTCTACATAGTAAGCTCCTTCTAATACCCAATCGCCTACTTTAGGATTACTGAAGACTACAAAATCATCAATCAGTTTGACATCTGAAAGTGTGGTCTTTGTAAGTTTTTGATTCTTTATTTGGAAAGCAAAAAAGTCTTCGCCTTCTTTAATAACACCGCTGAGTGGAAGACCTTCTTGTTCTGTAGGACTCATTTGCAATTCAGCATTCACGAATAGTCCTGCAACAAATATTTTTTTATCCTTATGATGTATATGACAATGTACCTGAAGAGTCGATTGATCATTATGAATCATAGGATTAATCTTAACTACTTCTGCATGGTATTCTGTACTACTTCCAGGTATTGTAAAAATTACTTTTTGCTCTAATTCCACTGAACCGATGTCCTTAGATAAAATCTGAAGTTCGAGGTGAATATGGTCAATATCAGCAATCTCCATTAATTGCGTTTCTGGTACAATCATTTGTCCTTTGTTCACTGATACTTCATGCACATATCCTGACTGACTAGAATAAATACTAATCGATGATTGGTAATTTGAATTGTTTTCTAATTCAGCTATGTTTATTCCTATTAGTTCGAGTTCCTTTTTAAGTCCGCCATACTTCGCTGATAGAAAGTTGTAATTACTTTGACTCTCTTCAAACACTCTTCTTGGGGTTGCATTTCCTTCAATTAGAAGCTGTTTTCTATTGAGATCCTTTTGAGCAAGATCCAAATTCGATTTAGTCTCTAGGAAAATTCTTTGTTTTACAATGAGATCTTGATTTTCAACTTTTGATAATAATGATCCCTTTTTGACATAATCACCAGGGAGATACTTTAGATATGTAACATGTCCAGCTACTTTCGAATGTATGGAAGTGATTTCTGTAGGAGGAATTTCGATTTGACCCACGCATGATATAGAATTATTTACATTTTTCTTCTGAAGAGGTCCAATTTTGATGTTTTCATTCTGAGTTATCTCTTTGAACTTGTTCTTGGATTCCACATCAATAATAACAGCTTCTGTGTCAACCTTTTCTGGTTGATTACATGACAATAACAAGGCTAATATTAATAGTGTAAAATATTTATAAAGATTCATTTTAATTGCTTTTTTGTGTGAGGTAAGAAAGCTGAAGAAAAGCTTGGTTGAACAAGTTGATTTGTTCCAAATTTCTATTTTTATCGTCTAAAGTCCGTTGGTGAATTCTGTTGAAATCTAAAATGTCAATTTCACCTTTCTCGTATTGCAGTGTTACAAGTCTTTCTATCTCGCTTTGATAAGTCACTGAATTCTGGGCATATGAATTCAGGTAATTCTGGGTGATAGAAATATTATTTCTCAATCTATCAACTTGCCCTATATACTTTTCTTCTAAAGCAGCTTTATTAATATCTAATTGGCTCATTTCAATGTCTGATAGCAATTTTTGATATTTGGTTATTCTTCTATCTAGAGGTATTCCAATTCTAAGCGAAACGCCTTGAAATCCAATATCTTTTTCTAATGATTGCATGAAATAGCCCAAATGGATATCAGGTAATTTTGACTGTTGTTGAACAAGAGCCAATTGAGCATTTAGAGCATTTTTCTTCAATCTAAAGGATTCCAAATAGAGGCTTCTTTCATTTTCAAATTCTTGATCAATATCCATTTCTATTTTAGTGAGATCATGTGGAATAAGATTCACACCTGAAGACAATTCGGCCAATTCAATAAGCATTGATTTTGTCCTTTGAGAATTTTGACTTTGGATTAGTTTTGATTGTTGAAGATTCTCAAGTTCATTCTTAAAACGAACTACATCTAAACCACTAGTTTCCCCTACTTCATATCTAAGGTTTGTCACAGCTAGAGCGGACTCATATTTTAACAATATGAAATTTATCAGGTTTAACTTTGCCTCTTCGTATAACCACTCTTGGTAGGCTTTTCCAAGAGAATATTTAAGTTCATTTGCTAATAATAGCTTTTCAAATCCTATTTTATCTATTTCAGTTTCTATTGGTTTTCTTTTGGCATTTTTATTAAAGAAATGATTTAGATTTTGATTTACTCCAAAAAAATGATCGTACCCACTATAATTAATTTGTCCTCCTTGATATTCTATTTCAACAGGAGACCATTGACCAATCTTTTTGAAATTCAAGGCGTGTTTTTCTAATTCTAAATCCTGAATCTTTAGTGAAGAATGATTTTCTAAAACATGATGATATAGTTCCTCAAAAGAATTGATGGATTGTGCTTGAGATTGGAAGGCTACACAAATAAAAAGTATTAGCATTAAGCTCTTAGCAAGAAATTTCTTTTTATAGAATAGATAGTACAATGCCGGCAAGATTAAAAGAGTAAGCAAGGTAGAAGATAGCAGACCACCAATCACCACAGTAGCTAAGGGTTGTTGAACTTCGGCACCATTACCTGTAGAAAGGGCCATAGGTAAAAAGCCAAAAGCTGCAACCAGAGCCGTCATCAGAACTGGACGCATCCTGCTTAAACTTGCAACACTTATAAGATTTTGCAATGATTTAAATTCACTATATTTCAATTGCTTGATCGCGCTTATCAGAACAATTCCATTTAAAACTGAGATACCGAATAAAGCGATAAAACCTATCCCAGATGATATTGAAAAAGGCATACCTCTAAGCTGGAGCGCCATGATTCCTCCAATCGCAGAGAGTGGTACAGCCATAAAAATGATCAAAACATCCCTTACCGATCCAAATGCCAAATAAAGTAGAAAGAGAATTAAACCTAATGCAACAGGGACTGCAATTAAAAGTCTGCTTCTGGCATTTTGAAGATTCTCAAATTGACCTCCATACTGAATTTCATAACCAGCAGGAAGTTGTAAATTGTTATCTATTGACTCCTTTATATCACCCACTAAGCTAGCAACGTCTCGATTCCTAACATTTACACCTATATTTATAAATCTCCTTGCCTGTTCTCTTGATATCAACATTGGACCCTCTTTTGGTACAACATGAGCAAAAGTGCTAATTGGAAAGGATTGATTATCTATACCATTCACTGTAAACTGATCTAGATTCAGTTCTTTTCTAGTTGGAATAGAAGTTCTAACTACTAAATCAAACTTTCTCTCTTCTTCATAGATGTGACCTACTTGTTCTCCGGCATATGCTGCCCTTATAATTTGATTTACATCAGAAATAGCAACACCATATTGTGCCATTTTTTTTCGATCGTATTTTACCGATAATTGCTGCAAACCGTCGGTTTGATCCACCTTCACATCTGCGGCTCCAGGAATAGACTCGATGTAAGATGCCACTTCATCACCTTTCTGCTTTAGTAATTCAGAATCTTCACCAAATATTTTGAGTGAAATATCTGATTTTGCTCCTGTCATTAATTCGTTGAATCTCAGTTGTATAGGCTGTGTAAATTCATAAGAGGCCCAAGTAATTGGCTCAAGCTTTTCTTTCATCAGAGATATTAAATCCTCTCTGTTCTCAGCAGATGTCCATTCACTTTTATCTTTTAAAATAATCATGATATCTGCATCTTCAATGGCCATTGGGTCAGTGGGTACTTCTGCTGTTCCGATTTTAGAAACGACGTGTTCTACTTCTGGAAAATTTTCTAATATGATCTTTTCTGCTAGAGTGGAGCTATGAATGCTTTCTTTAAGTGAGCTGCCAGGTTTGATTGCTTGTTGCATTGCTAAGTCACCTTCTTCAAGTGTTGGAATGAATTCAGCTCCCATTCTGCTAAAGACTATGAGCGAGAATAAAAAGATAATTAAGCCTAATCCTAATGTCAGATAAGCATTTTTCAAGCTTTTTTTAAGTAGAGGCCTATAGAAATATATTAATGCACTTATGATTTTCAAAGAAATCCCTTTTTCAGATTTGATTGTTTTATTCAGGAACAATGAAGTCATCACAGGTATATAAGTCAATGACAATATCAATGAGCCTAAGATTGCGAAACCCACTGTTTGAGCCATAGGTCTAAATGTTTTTCCTTCTGTACCTTCTAAGGTCAAAATAGGTACAAACACAACTAATATGATCAGGATTCCAAATGCAGCTGATTGATATATTTTAGATGTAGATATTTGCACGACCTTATCCATTTCATATTGACTCAGCTTTTTACCTACATATCCAAGTGACAAAGTATGCAGAAGTCCTTCCACAATTATTACAGCTCCATCTATCACTATTCCAAAATCTATAGCCCCAAGTGACATGAGGTTAGCTGATACTCCAAAATAGTTCATCATTGTCAAAGCAAATAGCATGGACAAAGGAATAACAGAGGCAACTATAAGGCCTGCTCGAAAATTACCAAGCAGAAGTAACAAGACAAAAATCACAATCAAGCCACCTTCAATTAGATTGTTTCTGGCTGTAATAATTGTTTTCCCTATAAGTTTTGATCTATCTAGATATGGATAAATAGAAACACCTTTAGGAAGCGAAGACTTTATTGTTTCAATCCTTTCTTTGACATTACTTAGAGCTTCTGATGAGTTGTCTCCTTTGAACATTAATGTTATCCCACCTACTACCTCTCCTTTTCCGTCCATTGTCATTGCACCATACCTTTTAGCACTACCTATTCTGATGTCTGCTATATCTTTGATAAGGATAGGAATTCTATTTTTTGATGTTACAGGTATAATTCCAATTGATTCTAAACTCTCCGCTCTACCTTCTGTACGGATGTAGAATGAATAACTGTCTTTCTCGATGTAGCTTCCACCACTGTTTTCGTTATTTTTTTCAATTGCAGAAATTACATCCTGAATAGTTAAGTCATAATTCCTTAAAAGCTTAGGTTCTATTGCAACCTCGTATTGCTTCAAATAGCCACCAAAACTGCTAGTCTCAATAATCCCTTTTGTACCATTCAGTTGCCTTTTTACAATCCAATCCTGAATTGTTCGAAGCTTAGTGGCATCATATATATGGGCATGTTCTTTATCAACTGTAAGGACATACTGATAGATTTCTCCTAGGCCTGTGGTTATAGGCATGAGTTCTGGTTCAATTTTATCTGGCAATTCTGCTTTCGCTACATTTAATTGCTCCTGCACATATTGGCGGGCTAACATCAGTTCAACATCATCTTCAAAAACCACAGTAATTATGGATAAACCATATCTGGATATAGATCTAACCTCCACCACATTAGGTATATTAGTCATACCTGCTTCGAGAGGATAAGTAATGAGTTGTTCTACTTCTTGCGGAGCGAAAGTAGGAGCAGTTGTGACGATCTGCACCTGATTATTGGTGATGTCTGGTACTGCATCTAATGGAATTTTAGTGGCAGAAAACAACCCCATAACGGCAAGTCCAAGGACTCCAATTCCTATTATTAGTTTGTTGGCTAATGAAAACTTGATGATACTATTAAACATTTGAGCAGCGCTTTACAAGTGCAAAGAATGCATAAAAGACAAAAAGAGTCTTTTATCTATTTCGAGAATGAAATCAAAATATTTTAAGATATCATTGGAGGATGAAAAATATCAAAGGAGATTTCATCTTCAATTATGGAATTATAGAAGGGAAGAGAAATGGATTTATTATCCACTGAATTTCTTGAGTTGAGAAGATCAGATGAAAAGTAGAATGTGATAGAAGAAGAAAAACTTTGAAACGGAAGGTCTTTATGATCATTCTCATCATGAGAATGATTTTCCCCACCAACAAAATGTAAATACAAAAACTTACTAAAGCTTATAGTTTCTCCGATGTTCAATGCTTCTTCCTTGTGCTCAATATAATGCTCTATCAGATCGTCTAGATGCAACAACTGACTAAAATCTCCTTTTGGGAAGAAAGCACCCAAGGAAAAATAAACCAGTAATATGCGAGTCATCAGTAACACTTAATAAATGTAGTGGAATTTTAAGAATTCCGATATTCTAATAGTTACATCAATATTCAATCAATAATTATGCATAGCACAAAAGATTCAGAAAAATCAAAAAGATATAAATTACCATTATAATGGGCTTATTAAGTCTAAAAAAATGAATTCTGAATTCTTTATTTCATGCATATGTTTATTGAGTAATCTATCCTTATCAACATTGCTAAGCACTTTTTTAGATTCCAAATCTATGCTTTGCAGCTTGATTTTATCCTTGATCTCTTTTTGAAGAGCCAATAGATAATCTCCTTTACAATTTAGGTGTATACCGAGTTGATTCATATTCTAGACTTTTAGATTATACTATATACCTTATCAGGAGTTGAGCCAGTTTCGATATGATATATGATTCTTGTAAGGTTCAATTATTCTCCTTTAATGCGTGAATAAATAAGTCATTAGCAATTTTGATTACTTCATCCACTCCAGAAGTGTTAGCTAATACAACGGAAGCTATTTTCTTTTCTGGTAAAACAAATAGAAATGAGCTACAACCTAATTGTCCACCACTATGTCCGATCACTGAACCATTATCACCATGGCCGTAAATAATCCAACCCATCCCATATGGATTACCTTCTTTCTTGTATCCACTATCGGTGGTAATAGTTTTAAGAGATTCTTCAGAAATAAGCGTGTTGTTTACAATGGCTTTTGCAAATAAAAGAACGTCCTTAACAGTAGATTGAATTCCACCTCCTGGGATTCTATCGCTAAGGCTATTATCATCGACAGTTTGAAATTTGTGAGGTTTGACCCTTCTAAATATTCTTGACTTCTCTTCTGGATATTCCATGACCACTTCAATAGATGTGGATGCCATTCCAGCTTGATCAAATATATTCTCTTGCATGTATTCCTCATAAGATAGGCCAGATGACTTTTCAATGACAATACCTAATAGAGTATAGTTGTATGAGGAATAGCGAAAACCTATCCCCAGGTCGAAAAGCAACTTTCTTTCCATGAATACATTCGCAGCCTTCAAAAGAGTGGGGTAGTGAGTACTGTTATTAGCTTCTTTTTTATTCTTGTAAGCTTTGATACCTGCACTTTGCTCTAGCAAGTTTTGCACGGTAGCATTTCTTAGTTTCTTATTCTTAAGTGTGGGGATAAATTTTGATATCGGATCAGACAGCTTCAGTTGACCTTTCTCTACTAATTGCATAATGGCTGCCGCAGTCATGGGTTTGGCTATAGAAGCTAAGCGGGTTATTGTGTTCTCAGAAAATGGTGTCATTGTATTGAGGTTACTGTAGCCATGGCTATAACTAAAAGTTAAAGAATCCCCCTTAAATACTCCTGTTCCAATTCCTGCAGATCTACCACTTAGCACTATTTCTTATATATTCTTTTTAATATCCTCTTGAGTTGGATTTTGTGAATGAACATCATTGATTATTGAGAATATTGATATAAATACGATGATAATTGACTTCATTTTAAATATAGTTTTGAATTTAAGTATCATGATTGATTATTCAAACATAGATCTAATGTCAACTGTAAATCAACAATTTATAACATTTAGGGATGAAAATAGTCTTGTTAGGGATTCTCTGAAATTCTATTTTATAATTCTTTTTTATAGGCCTTGGATATTGGTATGTCCTGGCCGCTGAAGATTGCGGAGTTATTATCTTTCCACCTAGTAAAATGTATAGGGTTAACTAAATATGACCTGTGTACCTTTATCAATTCTGGACACTGTATATGAATGTCTTTTAGAGTATTCCTAAAGACTATTTTTTTGAATGTGTTTGCTTCTAATACATTTATTTCTACATAATTTTGAGCACCTGAGACACTTATAATTTGGTTAAGATTTAATTTCAATATTTCTTTTTGATTATTTCCATTTAATGTGATTTTATCTAAAGGAATAGTGTAGACTTACCAAAAAACAAGACAGTTTAAAAATCAACTAAATTAGACTGTTATGA
>Ga0055584_100007681_pt1 | contig 10566 bp, 8 predicted proteins | sample OSDHelmetaG_FD_58716 | JGI IMG/M metagenome (GOLD analysis project Ga0055584, IMG submission 58716) | Pelagic marine sediment microbial communities from the LTER site Helgoland, North Sea, for post-phytoplankton bloom and carbon turnover... | ecosystem: Environmental > Aquatic > Marine >...
ACCCGGTACGGTATCAAATAACTTGATAGTACCGCCAAGCAATACAACATAAGCAACCATTGCAAAAACAGATAAACGAATAAGCTTTTTGACTAACTTCTCGTAACCTTTTGCACCACGATTAAAGACACGATTAAACGGTTGGAATAACCAACGACCGAATAATTTATTTAATAAACGTGTAAAGAAATCTGGTTTTGCATCATGCGGTTTTAATAATAATGCCGCTAAAGCAGGTGATAATGTTAGTGAATTAAACGCAGAAATAATCGTTGAAATAGTAATGGTCAACGCAAACTGTTTATAGAACTGACCTGATAATCCAGTAATAAATGCCGTCGGAATAAATACCGCACTCAATACTAATGCAATCGCAATAATAGGACCTGTTACTTCGCTCATCGCAACGCGTGTCGCTTCTAAAGGTGATAACCCTTTTTCGATATTACGTTCAACATTTTCGACCACCACAATGGCATCATCGACCACGATCCCTATCGCCAGTACTAAACCAAATAATGACAGTGTATTAATCGATACACCTAACCATTGCATTACTGCAAACGTACCAATTAATGAAATAGGCACAGCTATTAATGGAATGATAGACGCGCGCCATGTTTGTAAAAATACGATAACAACGATAACAACCAGTACAATTGCTTCTAATAAAGTTGCAATTACCGCATCAATCGAACCGCGTACAAAAACGGTTGGGTCATAAACGATGTCGTATTCAACACCTTTAGGGAAGTCTTTCGATAAACGCACCATGGTTTCACGTACTTGATCTGACAGCTCAATCGCATTCGATCCTGGGCGTTGGAACACAGGCATTGCCAATGCCGGCTGGTTATCTAGTTCAGCACGTAATGAATAGCTATCTTCACCTAAATCAACGCGTGCAATATCAGATAGACGCGTTAATTCACCTTGTTCACCGACTTTAATAATAACTTGTTCAAATTCTTCAATACTATTTAAACGACCTTTAACGTTTAATAATATTTGGAATTGGCTGTCATTAGAAATAGGTTGCGCACCTAGACTACCAGCGGCAACTTGTTGGTTTTGCGAACGCAATGCATTCACTACATCACCAGCGGTTAAATTACGAGCAGCTAACGCATCTGGATTCAACCAAACACGCATTGCATATTTACCGCCACCGAATAAGCGAACATCACCCACACCCGGTAAACGTGCGATTTCATCTTTAACATTTAAATCTGCATAGTTAGATAAGTAAGCCGTATCGTGTGTTTTTTCAGGTGAATATAAATGCACGACCATGGTTAAATCTGGCGATGATTTTTCTGCGACGACACCTAAACGCTGCACTTCTTCAGGCAAACGTGGCAATGCACTGTTGACGCGATTTTGTACTTGTACTTGCGCACGGTCTAAATCAGTACCTAATGAAAAGGTAACAGTTAAGGTCATACGACCGTCACTGGTGGCTTGAGAAAACATATAAAGCATGTTTTCAGTACCGTTAATTTCTTGCTCTAACGGAGTTGCAACGGTTTGACCAATAACGGTTGGATTTGCACCTGGGTAGTTCGCGGTAACCACAACCGTAGGAGGAACTACTTCAGGGTATTCACTGACGGGTAGTTGGAATAAAGAAATCCCACCAGCAATTAAAATAACCAAAGATAACATCGCCGCAAATATTGGGCGCAGTATAAAGAAATGTGAAAACTTCATTGTTATTCCTTAGTACTTGCCGTTAACGGCTCATCTACAGCGGATAATGTAAAAGTCACGCCAGCGCTATCAATATCCACAGAATTTGGTTTGATTGGCATGCCAGGACCGACACGAGCAGGACCATTTACCGCAATCACATCGCCTGCTTTTAAGCCTGACGTAATCGCACGTAAACTACCGTAACGTTCACCTAATTCTACTAAGGTGTATTGCAATACATCATTTTCACCAACAGTCAGTACAAAACTATTTTTTAAATCTGTACCGATAGCACGTGAAGGGATAACAACTTGCTCAGTCACTTTGTTTGCAGCTAATCTAACGCGAGCAAATGAACCAGCACGTAATGCTTTATTTTTCTCATCAAACACGGCGCGTACACGTAATGTGCCCGTCGTTGGGTTGATACGGTTATCGATAAAATTGATATAACCAGAATAAGGAAAATCAGTTTGACCGACTTTTTGCATCACAACTTGTTGATGGCTTTCAGCAGTCACATCATCAAATGAACCATTCCAAGTACGTTCGTCAATATCAAAATAACCGTACATTTTTTTATTTGAAACAATTGACGTTAGTACCGTTTGTCCCGCTAAAATATTGTTACCGCGTGTAATATTAGTACGTGAAATAACCCCATCAATTGGAGAACGTATTTCAGCAAACTCTAAATCAAGTTGTGCCGCACTAAGATCTGCTTTTAATGAAGCCAGTTGCGCTTCACCTTGACGCAATGCAGAAGCACGAGACTCAGCCTGCTCTGTCGAAATTGCTTTACGTTGAACTAAACGAACAGCACGCTGTGCTTCACTTCGTAATTGCGCTAATGCAGCTTGCGCACTGTTAACTTGTGCTTTAAGCCCCGCAACGACGGCAGTAAATGGACGACTATCTAATTTAAATAAAAGATCACCCTGTTTAACTTGATCGCCTTCTTTAAATGACACTTGCTCTATCACGCCCGAGACGCGTGGCATTAATGAAACTTGCTCTGGTGCTTCTAAACGCGTGGTGTAGGTATGCCATTTTTGAGTCGGTGTTACTAATACTTCTGCAACGTCTATCGCTTGCAAAGGTCTTTGGTTAGCTGGCTTACTTGGCTCTTCTACACAACCGATTAATGTAAGACTTACCACACTAAAAATTGCAGCAATTAAATATTTGTTCATGGTGATGCTCCTTTTCTAATTGCCGTGAATTTTACGGAACAAGCTAGTGCAAAAAAAGCATCGTTTTTTAAATTCATTAGTGCCAAAATAGCACCAATAAACACTAGAAAAGTGACTTAATGATGATTAAACATCTCATTTAAATGCATTAAGGATTAAAAATGGATATCACCAGTCGACTATTAATGCTACTCGAAGTCGTTGAACAAGGCTCTTTTGCGAAAGCAGCAGAAACAAGAAACATAGACCGTTCGGTTGTTTCAAAGCAAATTGGACGTTTAGAAGATGAGTTAGGCGTTAGATTACTTAATCGCTCTACTCGCTCATTTTCTTTAACCGCTGCTGGTGCTGAAATGGTCAAAAAAACAATTGAGATACGTGATTTATTGGGCGATACACTTCGCTTAGCTGAAAATTATCACCAAGAGCCACGTGGTGTATTGAAAATAGCGAGTTCATCTATTATTGGCCGACGTTATTTACAACCTGTGATTAATGACTTTCAGAAACGTTTCCCACAGGTTGAAGTTGAACTGCGTTTAGATGACCGTGTTGTCGACATTATATCTGAAGGGTTTGATTTAGCTTTCCGAATCGGTAAACCTAAAGACTCTTCTTTAATCGCAAGGCCCATCGCACGTAATCGTTTACTCATTTTAGCGGCGCCAGAGTTTATTAAAAGTTATGGACAACCCACTAAAATAGAAGACTTAGCAGACTTACCGGCAGCAAGCTTTGCAACAGCCACCACCCGAATGGAAGAAATTAACTACTTAAATGAACATGGGAAACCAACAGAACAAAAAATGAAAAGTGTTTTTAGGAGCAACGATGCAGATGTTCTATTAATGAAAGCCTTATCTGGTAGTGCCTATTTCATAACACCTGCATTCCTTATTAATAATGAAATTAAAGAAGGATTATTGGTACCAATCTTAACTGACTTAGCTTTGCTAGATTATTATCCTGTTTATGCCGTATACCCGCACCGTGACCTGCCTGTCAGAACACGATTGTTCTTTGATGCGGTCTCTGAATACATCGGTAAACAAAAACCAATATGGGAAGAAACGATTCCAAACTTCGACCAACTTTATCAAGCGACATCAGGTAAAGATCTTAGCCCGAGATAAAGGGCTAAAAAAATAAGGGTAAACCAAACGGCTGTTTGCCTTTTCATTTTTAATACTTTGAAGTAAAAAAGATTAACGCTTTAATACCATAAAAACACCCTTTATTTTTCAATATCTTACGGTATTTTTTAAAGTTTCTATAACAAGTTCCTGCAAATAATGATCAAATACCCACAACAAGTCCCTGTAAATAATGATTACGCTTTAAAATTAAATAGCTCAAATCAAATCATTATTACATTTCCACCCTGTAAATAATTCACACTTTTACCAGAATGCTTTTCATAAAAACAAAAAACAACAATAAAAACAATAAGATAAAAACTTGGCACAGTAATCGCAATATACTGAGTACACATCAAATAAAGGAGAAATAATATGAAAAGCATGAAAACAATTGCACTTTCAACTGTACTACTAACTTCATCAACGATCGCATTAGCAGATCAACAAAGTTGGAAGAATGAATCTCTTGATGCGTGGATAGATGGTAAAGCTGAAACAACATTGTTGCTAAACACCAACTTAAACTCATTTGATATTAACACTGACGTTCATAGTGGTGTCGTCACCTTAACTGGCGCAGTTGATAGCAATATCGAAAAATCACTAGCTGGTGAATTAATCGCAGGATTAGATGGTGTCAAAGAGGTAGAGAATAATCTATCTATTTTAGAAGAAAATAACCAAGCAGGTTTAGATGATAAAGCTCTGTCTGCTCTAACGGATGCCAAAATTACAACCGTTTTAAAAACGCGATTCTTAATGGCTGAAGACGTTAGTGCAATGGATATTGACGTAAAAACGACCAATAACGTTGTTTTATTAACCGGTAAAGTGGCATCAAATACAGAGCACGATTTAGCAATGAATATGGCACGTAATACAGAAGATGTATCTAAGGTTATTGATAAGCTTGAAATTATCCAATAATCCACGTTTTATTTTTATAAATGCATTTTTGTAATGCGTGTAACACATCATCTAAGTAAGGAGAGACAACATGATTCGCTGGGTATTTTTATTTCTCGTCATTGCCTTAATTTCAGCTGTATTCGGATTTGGTGGTATCGCTGGTGCAGCCGCTAGTATTGCTAAAATAATATTTTATCTGTTTGCAGTGCTGTTTGTTATCTCGATTGTCGCCAATATCATAAAACGCTAAAAATAGTAGGAGAACAAAATGAATAATATAAGATCTTATAGACACTTTGCAGCAATTTCAGGTTTAGTATTTGCTCTGAGCGCTTGTACCGATGGCCCTGCAGAAAAAACAGGTGAAAAAATTGATGACGCATCAACAGATATTGAAAACAGTATTGAAGATACCTGTGAAGGCGTAAAAGATACACTGAATGCAGAAGATAAAGATTGCTAATGTTTGTTAACAATAAAAGAGAGAATAAACTATTTTGATTACTCTCTCTTTTTATCACTGTTTAAACCTCAGATATTCACTGCATTAATGCGAATCCGGTAACAATATACAGAAGGAATAAATAATGAATAACATTTTTGAAGCATTACGAGAAAGTCATCAAAAACAACGAATGTTAATGGAAGCCTTACTGAAAACCTCGGGTGACTCATCAACCAGACGTGAGTTTTATGATGATTTAAAACAAGAGCTTAAACTGCATGCGATTGCAGAAGAACGTGCCTTTTATGCACCATTAATCAAAGCTGATAAAACCGTTGAATTATCACGACATGGTATCGCAGAACATCATGAAATTGATAAAATTATTGAACAATTAGATAAAACTGAATTCAGCTCACCAGGATGGCTAACTATTATGCAATCTCTACAGCATAAAGTGTCTCATCACCTTGAGGAAGAAGAGCAACGTTTCTTCCAAATGGCAGGCAAAGTGTTTACTGCAAAACAAAAGCACAATCTTGCTGAAGAATATATTGAAGAAATGGCGAGCTAATACTAAATGACTCAGATTGTGTTATTAATATACAATCTGAGTTTTTATTGTTAGTGCTTTTTTCATTTATTAGCCAAGTTTCATCACTAAGTTTCTTCGTTAAGGAAATTCCATGTTTATTACTAAATATTACTTATTTGGCACGTTATTAAGCTTAGCCTTAGCTTGGTTTATTCCGCTGCTAATACTGAAAATATTATTTTCATGGGTAGCCCTTTCATTAGCGATTGTCAGCGTGGCTTATTTGTTTGATATTCCGTCTATTTTTAGAAAAAACAGTGATGGAAAAATACTATGGTGGATCCAATGGGCTTTCATCCCTTTTCTACTGGGTATTAAAGCTTATAACGCGTGGGCAAGAAAGAACGATGATGTTCCTCCCATACAAAAAATAACCAATAACTTATACCTTTCAAGACGATTATTATCGTCGGATTTAGAATATTTAAAGTCACAAAATATTGACTGTATTGTTGATGTTACAGCTGAGTTTGCTGGTTTAGAAAGTGCGATGACAGATAAAAATTTCGATTATTTAACCATTCCAGTATTAGATCATAAAGCGCCTTCTTTACATAAACTACGCCATGCTCTTTATTGGATTGACGTACAACTATCACAATCTCGCTCTGTGGTTATCCATTGTGCTTTAGGCCGTGGACGTTCTGTATTTGTCATGGCGGCTTATTTATTAAGTCGAGATCCTTCATTGAGTGTCGATGACGCATTAACTCAAATTCATTCTATTCGCAGTTCAGCCAACTTAAATAAAAAACAATACAAAGTGCTCAACGCAATTAGTAAACAACAAAAATTAAAACTACCAGAACCAATCTGGATGATTGTGAATCCTGTGTCAGGTGGTGGTAAATGGCTGCAATATCAACAACAATTAATTCGACAGTTAAGTATAAAGCATCGTCTAAAAATTGTAGAAACCACGCCAGACATTTCAGCAACAGCACTGACTAAACAAGCTAAAAGTGCAGGCGCCAACAAAATAATAGTATGCGGTGGTGACGGAACCGTAACGGAAGTAGCTAGCCAACTCATTGAATCAGACATAATACTGGGGATTGTGCCTTTTGGTACAACAAACGCTTTATGCCATGTGTTGTATGGTTTACCAGCAAAATATTCTCCAGTAAATGCAGCTTGCAATGCTATTTTATCTGAACAAGTTCGCACTATTGATACGGCAAAATGTAATGAACAATTAATGTTGTTAGCGATGGGTATTGGTTTTGAACAACAAATGATTTCGTCAGCAAATAGAGAGAATAAAAATGAAAATGGGCAGTTTGCTTATTTGAATGGTTTCTTCGATGCGGTGATTTCAAGTGAATCACAACAGTTGAATGTAAAAATCAATGATGAAGCCCAACAAAATTTGAATGTTCAAAGTTTAATGGTCGCCAATACCGCTCCATTCAGTACTTTATTAGCTCACGGTGGTGATACACCAGAACCAGATGATGGTAAATTGCACATGACTTATTTAGATAATACGAATTCATTTACTGAGACAGTGATTGCACTATCTGATTTAGCGGCTTCTAGTTTAGGGCTTCAAGATAAAGCAAACCAATTTCAATATTGTGATGGTAAGCAGATAGAAATATCTGCAGATCATGAAATAGAGTATGTTATTGACGGTGAAAATTATCGTGCACAAAATATTAAAATAACAGTACAGCCTTCATCACTTAAGGTCTTTTCCGTTTCTCAATAAAAAGAATATTGATTCGTGCTTTGGATTTTGGATCTTCATTTTAGGTTTAGGTTTAGCCTTGAATATAGAGAATTTGAGTTCTGAGATAAATAAAGCACGTATCAAAAATAACTCTTAACATAACAACATTGACCAATAAACACACAACCAGTTTACTTATTTTAAAAAATATAAACCCTTCTATTGTCAACAATATTCCGCATAATACCTAGCTTCCTAACAAGTCCATAGACGATTTCCTCTATATCAAATAAAAAGTATCAAGTTATAAATTTGACAAAATTACCATTCATCGCGATGATTAGCTCCCCCTCCTAAAAAATTATATGATTGATTCATTATCGTGAGAGCAAATTAATGCATAAATTAAACTTGTTATTAAGTATTCAAAATAGCTCATTACGTGACGCTATATTGAGTAATTCGGAATTGACTCAATTCGATATTATTGAATTAGATGCAAGCCAAGATTGGATATCAAAAATCAAAAAAATGGCACCTACGGTTGCAATTATTGGTGTCAGTAGTTTTAACTCTGAAGATTATGAAGCCCTATCTAAACTAGATGAATTGAATGAAATGGATTTAATCATCATCAGTTCCGGAGCTCCTAATCCAAACTTAGATAAATTAATGCAATTAGGTGCGATATTTCATTACCGCATGCCTGTTGATATAGAAATATTAGCAGAAACATTACAAGACGTACGACAATCTAATCTACCTAAAAGTACAGCTGGGCAACAAGTATCCACCAGCGATTTAGACCAATTTGGTTTATTAATCGGCTCTTCAAGCCCAATGCATCGGTTATATAGAACATTAAGACGTGTAGCAAAAACGGATGCTTCTGTGTTTATTATTGGTGAAAGTGGAGCTGGTAAAGAGCTTGTTGCTCAAACCATCCATCAAGCAAGTGACCGAAACCAACATCCATTTGTTGCGATTAACTGTGGTGCTATCAGCCCTGATTTAGTAGATAGTGAATTATTTGGTCATAATAAAGGCGCTTTTACTGGTGCAGACAAACCACATGATGGGGTATTCAAACGTGCTGAAGGTGGCACTTTATTTCTTGATGAAATAACTGAAATGCCTATTGAACATCAAGTAAAGTTATTAAGAGTATTGGAAACAGGGGAATATCGTCGTGTTGGTGGAGAAACGGTATATATAGCAAATACACGCATTATTGCAGCAACCAACCGCGACCCTCAAACGGCGATTGATGAACAAGAATTAAGAGAAGATCTGTATTTTCGTTTAGCTCACTTCCCAATTAATGTGCCCCCTTTAAGAGAAAGGAGTGGTGATATTATTGGTTTAGCAAAACACTTTATTGCCCATCAAAACGCTAAAGCAATAAAAACCAAAACAATATTAGATGATGCATTAGATAAAATTACAGCATACGATTGGCCAGGTAATGTAAGGGAATTAAAACACTCTATTGAAAGAGCATTTATTCTTTCAGATGACGTTATTAAAGAGGAGCATATCGTTACAGATTCACTTCAAATAGAAGGTGAAGATCCAACACTCAGTGCATTAGTACCGGTGGGCGTTGCTTTAGTCGCAATAGAAAAAGCGGCGATAGTGAATACCTTAGATAATAATGAAGGTAATAAAACCAAAACGGCGCAAGAGCTTGGTATCAGTGTTAAGACACTCTATAATAAACTCGATAAATATGAAGTCACTTAATTAACCATCATTACATGCTATAAGCTTATAAAGTGACAAAAACTAACACATTGAGAACAGCAAATTATTAGTGTTCTCAATGTTGATAAGTCAGCTTTGATTTAAAATATGCTAAATAATCTCAGTTTAAAAGTGCTAGTTTAGCGTGTTGATTTCGAGCGTTTACTTTTCCCCTCTTTTAAATCATCTTGCTCTTAGCACTAAATGACTTCGACCAAAAATATCTAAACGTTCCAATAAAGTGTTTAAACACACTAATAATGGCACGCCAAGTAACATCCCCATGCTACCCCATAGCCATCCCCATAATATTAACCACATAAAAATAATCAATGGATTTAGGTTAAATCGTCTTCCCAATAAAGTAGGGGTTACAAACTGACTTTCTGCCATATTAATCACTAAATAAGTCGCAATGATAATAAAGGCATAACTCATTGAATCAAATTGTACATAAGTAATAACACCGAAGCAGATCATAGAAATAAGCGGCCCTAAATAAGGCGCAAAGTTCATAATGCCTGCGAGTGTGCCCCATAAAAATGGGTCATCAACACCGAACATAAAAAATACACAGCCGACGACGATACCCAATGCAATATTAATTAACGTCACAGTACCGATATAACGAGACAGATCTTTTTGAATCACTCTGACTAATTCCACTGTTTTACGTTTGTTGGATAGGTGGTCAAATTGCATTAAAAAACCAGTAAACAAAGAGCGACCATAACTGAGCATAAAGTACGCCATAAACAGTGAAATCATTAATTGAGTAATTGCTGTCGGTGTCGCTATAGCAACACTTTTAACCAGAGAAACAACCGTTGTACTTTGAAACTCACCCACATTAGAACTACTGACAATGGCTTCATTTAATGCAGAACTTGTACCTGCGTTATTAGTTGCATTAGTCACTTCTTGTGAAATATCTTTTACTAGTTCTGGTAGTTTCGACCACCATTGCTGAGCTGGCTCAGTTAATACTGCTACTCCTCCAAATAGAAGACCAACAATCAAAAAGATAACACTCAATACCCCTATTGTTCTGGGAATACCGACTCTTTCCAAATAATTAACTAGTGGGCTACATAACAACGCAATAAACGTACTCACAATGACAGGCAATAATATAGACTTGCCAAAGTAGATACAGCCAATAAGAACAATGATAAAAA
>Ga0055584_100007682_pt1 | contig 10566 bp, 6 predicted proteins | sample OSDHelmetaG_FD_58716 | JGI IMG/M metagenome (GOLD analysis project Ga0055584, IMG submission 58716) | Pelagic marine sediment microbial communities from the LTER site Helgoland, North Sea, for post-phytoplankton bloom and carbon turnover... | ecosystem: Environmental > Aquatic > Marine >...
TGTTGCGGGGCCAGCCCTCAGCGTCGGCCTCGGCGCCCAGATCGGAGATGGAGCGGCCGCGGTCGGGGGTGTGGGGGCCGACCACGCGCGGGCCCAGCTCGCCCAGGTCGATCTCGAGCACCTGGTCGTAGTGGGCCTCGGGGTCGGCGTAGGCCTCGGGGTCGGCGCGCAGGTGCTCGGCGTGCTCGCGGGCCAGCGCGGCGATGTCGGCGCGGCCGGTGGCCTCGAGGTAGACGGCCATCTTCTCGTCGAAGGGGAACAGCGACGTGGTCGCGCCGTGCTCGGCGCCCATGTTGCAGATGGTGCCCTTGCCGGTGGCGCTGATGGTCTCGACGCCGGGCCCGAAGTACTCGACGATGTGGTTGGTGCCGCCCTTGACGGTGAGCAGCTCGCAGACGCGCAGGATGACGTCCTTCGGGCTGGCCCAGCTCGACAGCTTGCCGGTCAGCTTGACGCCGATGTAGCCGGGGTTCAGGACCTCCCAGGGCAGGCCCACCAGGGCGTCCACCGCGTCGGCGCCACCCACGCCCACGGCGATCATGCCCAGGCCACCGGCGTTCGGCGTGTGGGAGTCGGTGCCGATCATCAGGCCGCCGGGGAAGGCGTAGTTCTCGAGCACGACCTGGTGGATGATGCCGGCGCCGGGCTTCCAGAAGCCGAGGCCGTAGCGGGCGCACACCGTCTCGAGGAAGGCGTAGACCTCGTTGTTCTCGGCGTTCGCGGTCTTGAGGTCGCTGTTGGCGCCCTCGTAGGCGCGGATGAGGTGGTCGCAGTGGACCGTGGCCGGCAGCGCCGACTCTTCCTTGCCCGCGACCATGAACTGAAGGAGCGCCATCTGGGCCGTGGCGTCCTGCATGGCGACCCGGTCGGGGTGCAGGTCGAGGAAGCTCTTGCGGCGCTCGAAGGCGGCGCCCTCGGGGTCGGCGAGGTGGTTGAAGAGGATCTTCTCTCCGAGGGTCAGCGCGCGGCCAAGGCGGCGGCGGCCGATGGCGGCACGCTCGCCGGCGCGCTCGTAGACAGCACGCACGGCGGCGGCGGAGAGGGCGACGGGATCGGGGGTGTTCTTCGTCATGGTGGGCTCCTGTTCGGCGAAGGGGGCGCGGGCGCTCCGGGACGGCGTTCATAGCCCGTTGCCCCTCACAGGGCCCTCCCGCGCGCCGGGCGGGGCCCCCCCCTCCGTTGTGCTTCCCCTCGCAACGTGGCTACGGTGTGGTCTCTCGATGGAGGCCCCCATGCGCACCGCCCACCACCCCCTGCTGCTCGCACTGCTGCTCGCGGCGGCCTGCAGCGGCGGCGACGACTCCGCCGCGGCCGCGGCCGACGGCACCGACGGCACCGACGGCACCGACGGCGCGTCGGACGGCACCGACGGCACCGACGCCGCGGTCATCGCCGACATGCCCAACGGCACCTACTTCGTCCAGTTCTCGCTGGCGCCGGTCGGCGGCCTGCTGGTGCCGCTCCAGGCCGAAGCCCAGAGCCTCGAGGGCCCCGAGGGCGACCGCACGCTCACCTTCGACGTCAAGGCGACCAACGAGGCGGGCGACCTCAGCGACGTCTTGTACTCGGTCACCACGGCGCTGGCCGACGACGGCTCGTGGGCGACCGACCCCACCTCCTTCGTGCTCCCCGGCGCCTTCGCGCCCACCGGCAGCGACGTCGAGGTGAGCGTGGCCATGGCCGCCGACAGCAGCAGCCCCGACGGCTTCTGCGGCACCCTCACGGGCTCCATCGTCACCTTCGACATGGACCTCGAAGGCAGCACCTTCGGCGCCGTGCCGTGGAACGCGCGCGACGACGGCGGCGCGGCATCGTGCGCCGCCGACGGCGGCGGCTACGACCCCATCGAGGCCTGCCCCACGGTGTCCGCCGGCGTCAACACCGCCTTCGGGTCGGCCGAGCTCGACCGCTCCTTCGAGCTGGTGGTGCCCACCCAATACGACGACGGCCGCCCCTGGCCCGTGATCTTCGTCTTCCACGGGCTCGGCGGCTCCACCGGCGACATGCTCGACGGCTCGTCGAACCTGCGCCCCTTCGCCGACGACCGCGGCGCCCTGCTGGTGGTCCCCCAAGGGGCCGACTTCGGCGGCAGCCCCGGCTGGGACGCCGTCAACGCGCCCCCGCGCAACCGCGACATCCAACTCTTCGACGACCTGCTGACGTGCGTGGGTGAGCAGTACGTGCTCGACCCCGAGCGGGTCTACGCCACCGGGATGTCGAACGGCGGGTTGATGACCGGGGCGCTCATCGCCCACCGGTCCGAGGTGCTCGCCGCCGCCGCGCCCATGTCGGGCGGCGTCATCACCGACTGGTCCACCGAGGCCGCCAAGCTGCCCACGCTGATCACCTGGGGCGGCGAAGACGACGAGGCCTACGACCAGGACTTCCACGCCCTCAGCCAAGAGCTCATCGCCGAGACCGATGCCCGCGGCGGCTTCTACGCATCCTGCAACCACGGCCTGGGCCACGAGCTGCGCGAAGACTTCTGGCCCTGGACCCTCGAGTTCCTGCTGGCCCACCCGCGGGGCCGCGAGGGCTCGCCCTTCGCCGGCGGGCTGCCCGACCTCTTCCCCGACTACTGCTCCGTTCCCGAGTAGCCAGCCCTACCAGGCCCGCCGAAACGTGGCGAAGACCCACGGGTATCGCGGACGGAACCAGTTGCAGAGGCTGCGGCGAAGCAGCCGACGGTCGGTGGACCACGAGCCGCCGAAGATCACCCGGTGCTCACCGTCGAAGAAGTCGGCGGAGTAGCCCGGGTATGTGCGCATCCACGGCTCGAAGCCCTCCCGGGGCAGGAAGGGGGTGGAGGTCCACTCCCACCCGTTGCCCAGCAAGTCGCTCACCCCGAAGTCGCTGTCGCCATCTGGGTGGTGGTCTACGGGCGTGGGGTCGTCGGAGACGAAGCCGAAGTTTCCGTGGGCGGGCCCCGGGGCGGCGTCGCCCCAGGGGTAGGCCCGCGGGGCGCCGTCGGCGCTGCCGTAGGCGGCGCGGCGCAGCTCGGCCTCGGTGGGCAGCCGGGCGTCGCTCCACCGACAGAAGGCCTCGGCCTCGGCGGCGGTGACCAGGGCCGGCCAGCCGCCCACCTGGTCGAGCGGCACCGAGCCGTACAGGGTGCGGTGGTGCAGCGCGCCATCGCGCTCGAACCAGCGGTGGGGGCGCACCCGACCCTCGGCCTGCACCCAGGCCCAGCCCGCGGCGTCCCACAGCGCGCGGTCGGCATAGCCGCCGCCCTCTGCGAAGCCACGGAAGGCCTCGACGGTGACGGGGTGGCGATCGAGCGCGAGGCGGTCGACCGACACGGTCTGCGGCGGGAACTCGTTGTCCCAGCCGAAGGGGATGGCGTCGAAGCGCGCGCCCAGGGTCACGGGCCCGGCGGGGATGGCCACGGCCTCGGCGGGGGGGGCCGGGCCGGTCACCGGGTCGGGGGCGCCGGCAGGGCGCCGCTTCTGCGCGTCGGGCAGCTCGGCGAGCATGTAGAGCAGGGTCTCCTGGTGGAGGAGCTCGTGCTCGAGCACCAGGTGGTAGACGCGCAGGCCGTCGGACAGCGGGTCGCCCGGCGGCAGGGCCTGCACGGCGGCCACGCGGTCGCGCAGCGCCTCCCGCACCCGGTCGCGGTACGCGACGATCTCGCTGTGGTCGGGCCACTGGTCGGCGGGCACCGTGGCGGCCCGCGCCGCCGACGCGTCGTCGGGGTCGATGCCCCGCTCGAAGAGGAGGTCGAGGTCGGGCGCGAAGCCGGGCTCCCCCAGCACACCCCGCGCGACCTGGTTCCAGCCGAAGGCCGGCAGGTGCCCCAGGTAGAACACGAAGGGGTGACGCAGGGGGATGGGGCGCGCGAAGAGGGCGCCCGGCGCCAGCGTGTCGAAGAGGGCGTCGGACCGGCGCCACGCCGCCTCGAGGGCCGAGAGCACGTCGGGGGTCGAGGAGCGGTCGAGATGGGAGGGCATGCCGCCGACCTAACGCTGCGAGCCGGGCGCCGGACCGAGCGCCCGCAGGCGCGCGGCCACCCGCCGGAGCCGGCCGCGACGGGGTGGGGCCGCGGCTTCGGGGCCGATCGCCAGCCACGCCGCCCCGGCCACCGGATCGGTCGGGCCCACGCCGCACCACAGCTTCACCTGGGGCGCCTCGGTGGCCAACGCGGCCGACCACGCGGCGCGGGCCCCATCGACCGCCCGCGCCTCGGCAGAGGCCGCTCCACCGAGCAGATGGACCACGCGACCGCCCGGGCCGAGGTGCGACAGCGCCGCCCGATCGAGCCCACGGCAGGCGCCCACGGCCGCAGCCAGCGCGCCCGCCAGCGCGGCGGGCGTCGGGTCGGAGGCCCACGGCGGGGGCAGGTGCAGCAGGCCGTCGAGGCGGCCCCGGCGGTCGAGCGTGGCCTGCACGGCGACCTCGGCCGCGCGCAGGTCGCCGGCGGGCAGGGTGAGGGCCAGATCCACCGACCCCTGCTGGGCCAGCAGCCAGCCCTGGTCGTCGCCGGTGACCGCGACCACGGCGCCGGCGGCCGAGAGCGCCGCGGACCAGGCGGACCGGTCGGACGGGCGGCCCCCCGACACGATCCAGACGGCGCCAGCGAGCGGGCGGGGAGCGGCCAAAGGCACCTCGGAGGGGGCGGCGCTGGAAGGCGCGCCGGTGTTAAGGGGTCGGCCCTCTCGAGGAGGCTCCCATGACCCGCACCCTGTCTATCGCGCCGACCCTTCTGCTCGCCTTCGCCGGCCTCGCCTTGCCCGCCTGTGACGACGCGGCGGCGAGCAACGAGTGCGACGAGTACGTCGACTACATGTGCGACTGCCACAGCGAAGAGTACGACTGCCAGCAGCTCCGCAACACCTACTCCGACCCCGACTCCGAGACCCTCGACGAGTGCGCCATCGCCCTCGAAGACCAAGAAAAGGTCGACGCCGAAGATGGCGCCGATTGCGGCGACTCGGGCACCGCGCGCTGAAGCGGCGGCGCCGGCTCGGCCGCTACCGCTCGACCCGCTTCAGGCCGCGCAGCAGGCTGGTCTGCACGTCGTAGGAGATCAGGCGCCACCGGAACGGGACCTTGAGGTCACGGCCGTTGAAGGTCAGCCGGTCGATGCCGGCGGCGCTCAGCTCTTTGGCGAACGCGTCGCCAGCCTGGGGGTCGATCTTGCCCACGTCGTCCCAGAGGCCGTACCAGCCGTCCACCTTGTCGGCGAGGCCGGCCGCGATCAGGTCTTGGATCACCGGTCGCTCGGCCCCTTCGATGTTCATGCGCAGGATGACGATCGTCTCGTCGAGCGCGATCCCCTGCTCCTCCAGCCAGTCCGACAGCCGGAAGGCGGGCACGGTCACGGCCTCGCCTCCCTCGCGGTACAGCGAGTCGCCCTTGCCGTCGCCGTCATCGAGGAACAGCTGAAGCTCGCCGCTCTCGGGCACGTCGAGCACCAGGGCGCCGGGCACGAGGCGTTGGCCTTCGCGCCCCGCGAGCCTCTCGCGGACCTTCTGCAAGGACGCCGGGTTGGCCTCGAAGCCAGCCCAGGACAGCTGGCCACAGCGGGGCCCCAGGATCTTGTCGAGGCTGACGATCAGCTCGGCAGCTTCTTGGTGCAGGCCGATGTCGAGGTACAGCACGGGGGTGGAGGTCACCCGAACCGAGCGCAGCAGGCTGCCCACGCCGGCCGACCGAGCGCGGCGGCCCAGCACCCGCGCCGCCAGGATCGCGGTGTCGGTGCCCACGAGGCTGGCCATTCCGGCCAGGTAGGCGATCCGATGGGGGGCACCCCTGCGCATGCGCTGCACCAGGCCGTGGTTCCAGAGGCCTTGGTCGCGATGCCAGAAGAGGGAGCGCATATCGTGGAGCCGGGGGCTGAGTTTTGCAGCGACTAACCCGCCGGGGCCCCATCAGGCCGCCGCCCGGGGGGTCTGGGTGGCAGCCGCGGCCCCGGGGGCGCCCCGGACGATCCCCCGCCGCGAGGGGCCAACGGGACCCGGGCCCCCGAGGCGCTCGGCTACAGGAGCACCGGCTCAGATCCGTCTCGGGGGTGTGCGCCTCCCCCTCCCCCCTCCGCGGTCGCGTCCTCGGCACCCTTCGGGCCGCCGAGGCAACTACACGATCCTCTTCGCCCTCACCACGACGACGCTGATCAGCTTCGCGGCCTTCGCCATCGACCTGCCCTACGCAGGGCTGGTCTCCGACCAGCTGCAGAGCGGGGTCGACGCGGCCGCCCACGCCGCGGTGATGCGGCTGGACGGCACCGAAGACGGCATGGCCGACGCCGAAGAGACCGCGCTCGCCTTCGCCAACCACCACAAGGCCGGCACGTCCGCCATCGATCTGTCCCGCACCGACGTGCGCTTCGGCGCCTGGGTCGACGGCGCCTTCGTCGAGGAGATCGACCCGCGGTATGTCACCGCGGTGCACATCGAGACCCGGGTGCCCGTCGCGTCGCTGGTCGGTGACATCGTCTTCGAGCGCGGCGTCGAGTCGGTCCAGCGGGCGTCGGTCGGGAAGGCCGGCGGCGCGTCCGCAGTGGAGTGCTTCCTCCCGATCGCGGTCCCGACCTGCCTCATCGACAGCTACGGCCGAGACGGCGCCCAGCAGGTCGACCTGGTCGTCAACCCGCCCGGCAGCGACAACGTGGGCTGGGCGCGGCCCGTGTCGAAACCGTCAGCGAGGTGGACTCGAGACCACATCCTGGACTGCACGCAGGAGGGCGAGCTGGCCGTCAGCGACGAGATCAAGCTGAACAACGGCTCGATGGACTCCGCCTTGCGGGAGATCGCGCGGTCGATCGAGGCACCGGAGACCACCTGGGACGCGGAGGTCTGGGGCCCGCTGCCCCCCCAACACGCCGACAGCGCGATCTCCGCGGGCGCGTACGGCGGCACCCACGAGGGCGTGGTCGCCCTGTTCGAGGACCCCACCTACTGCGGGGGCAGCGGCCGGTTCAACGAGAGCCAGTTGGTCGTCGGCTTCACCTGGGCTGCCATCTACGACGTCGTGCTCGAGGAGACGGGCGCGGATCCCACCATCCGGGTGCGCCTCGAGACCAACGGCGACCACCGGTACGGGACGGAGAACGGGGGCGTGAACTACGGCGTCCAGGCCCCCAGCCGCGCGTCCATCGCCCAGTGAATCCCCGATCGGGGCGATATCCTGAGCGCCCCCACCCAGGCGACCATGTCCCAGACCACCACCCTGCTGCTGCTGCTGTGTGCCCTGGGCTGTCAGAGCCCGGGACGCGGCACCGTCGGGCCCGGCGACGGTTCGGATGGCGGAGGGGGGGCCTCTGACGGGCTCGATGGCGCGGATGGCCGAGACACGGGGGCCCCCGACGGGGTCCCGGGCGCGCCCTGGCGGCGCGACGAGCAAGCCTCCCCCGGCCCGATCACCTTCACCGAGCTGCACTACCACCCCCTCGGCGACGCCGACCTCGAGTGGATCGAGCTGCACAACCCGATGGTCCTCGACATGGACCTGTCGGGCTGGGCGCTCACCGGCGGGGTGGACCTCGCGTTTCCGGCGGGCACCGTCGTCGCCGCGGGGGGCTTCTTGGTGGTGGCCGCCAATCCGGCGGAGCTGCGATCCCAGACGGGCTTCTCGGGGGCCCTGGGCCCGTGGGACGGCGCCCTGTCCAACGGAGGGGAGCGGCTCTCCCTGGTGAGCCGCAGCGGTCGCACGATCGACTCCGTGCGCTACGGCGACGACGACCCGTGGCCAGTCGAAGCCGACGGCTCGGGCTTCACCTTGGCGAAGGTGGACCACGACGCCGCGAGCGACCGCGCCGAGCACTGGGCCGTCAGCGCCCGGCGGGGCGGCACTCCGGGCGCGTCCAACGCCCTCGACCCCCTCGCCCCCCCCACCGAGCGGGTGCTGATCGAGCCCGAGGCGTGGTGGTCCTACGATCCCTCCGGCGCCTACCCGGCGCCCGACTGGGCCGCGCCCGACTACGACGACAGCGCGTGGGAGGTGGGGCAGGCGCCCTTCGCCGCCGGCGCGAGCGACCGCCCCGTGCCGGCGACGGCCTGGGTGACCGCCGACAACTACGTCGCGCTGTACGCGGGCGCCGCGGACGGCAGCGGGATGCGCCTGCTCGGCGAAGACACCGACGGGAGCTGGTCCACCGTGGAGCGGGTGGACTTCGAGGTCGAGCCGGGCGAGCACGCCTACCTGGCCGCCTGGGAGCTCACCGGCGACGCGGGCAGCCCGCAGATGGTCATCGCCGAGCTCGAGCTCTCCGACTCCGTCTTGGGCACCGACGCGGTCGGCTGGGAGTGGGTGCTCGGCCCGCCGGGCGACAACCCGGGCGGCCTGCCCGACCAGCCGCCCCCCGACGCCGCCGCGCTGGCCGCCGAGGTCGCCGACGCCGACGCCGACGGGGCCTGGGCGGCCCCGTCCGCCGAGGCCGCCCGCACCGCCGCTCCCTGGGGCGGCGCGGTCGGGGGCTCGTTCACCGACGCCGCGGCCTTCCTCTGGGGCGACACCTTCAGCGCCGCCTCGATCACCAACACCGACGACACCTACGCGCTCTTTCGCTCCCTCGACCCCATCGTGCCGCCGCGCGGCAACGTCGAGCTGACCGACCTCCCCACCACCGTGCTCTTCCGGGCGGGCTTCGACTTCGACGCCGACCCCGCCAACACGGCGCTCTGGCTCGACTGCGACCTCGACGATGGCGCGGCCTTCACCCTCAACGGCGTCGAGGTGCACCGCGAGAACTTGCCCGCCGGCGAGCTGAGCGCCGACACCCTGGCCACCGCCGTCGTCGATGACGCCCCCCTCTCGACCGCCCTCTCCACCGAGGCCCTCGTGCGGGGCGCCAACGTGCTGGCCGTCGAGCTCCACCAGGCCGAGCCCGACGACCTCGACCTGCTCTTCGGGTGCAGCCTCACCGCAGAGAGCTGGCGGGAGCTCCCCCAGGACACGGTCGTCTTCAACGAGGTGCCCCCTGCCCGCGGCGGCCCGGCGTGGGTCGAGCTGCGCAACCGGAGCGCCGCGGCGCAGCCCCTCGGGGAGCTCGTGCTGTGGACCTCCACCGGCGACGCCGTGGCCCTGCCCGACACCACGCTGGCGCCCGGCGGGCTGTGGGTGCTGGAGGATCTGGGGCTGTCCCTCGAGCCCGGCGACCGGCTCTTCTTGACCGCGGCGGACGGCGAGACGCTGCTCGACGGCGTGCGCGTGGGGGATCGGCTGCGGGGCCGCGCGGACGAGGGCGGCCCCTGGCGCTTCCCCGCCGCGGCCTCCCCCGGCGCCGACAACCCCATCGAGCGCATCGAAGACGTCGTCATCAACGAGATCCTCTACCACCGGGCCCCCGCGTCGCGGGCGGGCGAACCCCACGCCGAGCGCCCCGAGGAGTGGCTGGAGCTGACCAACCGCGGCGACGCGCCCATCGAGCTGGGCGGCTGGCAGCTCGTCGACGCGGTGGCCTACACCTTCCCCGCCGGCACCACGCTCGCCCCGGGCGGCTTCGTGGTGGTGGCCCGCGACGCCGCGGCCCTTCGCGCCGCGCACCCCGGGGTCGAGGTGCTGGGCGACTACGACGGCGGCCTGGGCAACGGCGGCGATCGCGTCGTGCTGCTCGACGCCGCCGGAAACCCCGCCGACACGGTGCGCTACTTCGACGGCGGGCGCTGGCCCTGGGCGGCCGACGGCGGGGGCTCCAGCCTCGAGCTGCGCGACCCGTGGGCCGACAACGCGTCGGCCGAGGCCTGGGCCGCCAGCGACGAGTCCGCGCGCTCCACCTGGACCGTAGTCACCCTGCGGGGCGAGGCCGGCGCCAGCGTGGTGGGCCCCGACGGCGTGTGGGAGGAGCTCGTGCTGGGCCTGCTCGACCAGGGCGAGGTGCTCATCGACGACCTGAGCGTGGTGCAGGATCCCGACGGCGCGCGGGTGGAGTTGCTGGAGGACGGCGACTTCGACGCCGGCGCCGACGCGTGGCGCCTGCTGGGCACCCACCGGCACAGCGCGGTGGGGTCCGACCCCGACGACCCGTCCAACGGGGTGCTGCGCCTGACGGCGAGCGGCCCGACCGGCCACATGCACAACCACGCCGAGACCACCCTGCTGGCCCCGGTCGGGGCCGGCGAGGTGGAGGTCTCCTTCCGCGCCCGCTGGGTGCGCGGCTCCAACCAGCTCCACTCCCGGCTCTACTTCAACCGGCTGCCCACCACCACGCTGCTCGAGCAGCCCGCCACCTCTGGCACCCCCGGCGCCGAGAACTCGGTCCGGGTGGACAACCTGGGCCCGACCTTCGAGGCGCTGCGGCAGTCGGTCGCGGTGCCCGAGCCCGGCGAGCCCCTGGGCGTCTCGATTCGGGTGGACGACCCGGACGGGGTGGGCGCGGTCACGCTGTGGTCGGCGGTCGATGGCGCCGCCTTCGCGGCCACCGACATGACCGAGGCCAGCGACGGGCGCTTCGAGGCCGAGCTGCCGGGGCAGCCCGCCGGAGCCGTCGTGCAGCTCTACGTCGAGGCGACGGACGCCCGGGGCGAGGCCGCCACCTTCCCGGCGGCCGGGCCCGACTCCCGCGCGCTCTATGCCGTGCAGGGCGGCGAGGGCTCCACCACCGGCCTGCACGATCTGCGCGTCCTGATGACC
>Ga0055584_100007683_pt1 | contig 10566 bp, 9 predicted proteins | sample OSDHelmetaG_FD_58716 | JGI IMG/M metagenome (GOLD analysis project Ga0055584, IMG submission 58716) | Pelagic marine sediment microbial communities from the LTER site Helgoland, North Sea, for post-phytoplankton bloom and carbon turnover... | ecosystem: Environmental > Aquatic > Marine >...
GTAAAAAATGCGCCGGTCCAGATCATGGGCGATGATGCCATCTTTCATATTGTCCAGAATGCGTTCCAGGTTTTTCCGGTTGGTTAATATGTTGTCGATGGTCAGCGCGCTCATTTTCGCTCTAAATTCAGTCTGAGAACTGGGATACTGGAAATCGAAGTGGTGCCCGCCCACGATCGGGCTGCCTGTGATAAGCGAGCGTAAGATAGCACCAATGGTTGAAATGTTCAACCAAAATGGAATGGGTCGGCACGCGATACCCGGTGGGGTAACGCCTTTCAAATATAAAGGAAACGATACGAAAAAGGCAGTGTCGTTTGGAAGGAAAGGCTGTGGCGGGGCGACTGAGGTAAGGGTGGACGACTGGGGCTGGCAGTCCATATCCAGTTCCGAGCGGATACCCAGTCGGGTCAGGGAGACGTCGAACCGACTCGTTTTTCAATGCATCAATTTGTTGGAGAATGCGTCGATATCCGCATCGGTGAGCAATTGGGCAAAGCGCTGACCGCGGGTACTCCGTGATTTATAGAATGCCAGGAAGTCCTTGATCATACGAACCACCGTTTCCGCATCGTGAATGCCCGGCAGTTCCCTGGCCAGTCGGGGATGGCGGCCCAGCTTGCCACCGATCAGCACCCGGTAGCCTTTTTTGCCTACCTCCAATGTGCCTGTGGGGCAGACGGCCACGCAACTGCCGCAGTGGACGCAACGCGTAAAGTCGATGGCGCTGGCTTCGCCGTTTTCAGACAGCACCACCGCATCTTCCTTGCAGGCCTCGGTGCAGGCACCACATGCGCTACAGGGAATAGTTGTGAACCCTGGCGTCGCGGCGCCCAGGATGCCCACATCCTTGATCTGGGGCTGGGAGCAGGCATTGGGGCAGTCGGCGATGCTGATGCGAAATTCATGGTGAAACTTCAGATCGCCCTGTACCCGAGACATTAAAAATCCCAACAGATCGGCATCCGCCATAACCCGTTCGATCTTTTCCACCAGCACCTCGCTGGCCATGGCCCGGTGGGGGCATCCGCCGCTTCCGAAGCAGGCATCCAACTGGTAGCCTTTGACTTCGCTGCTCATTTTCTTAAGGTATCGGGCCTGGGTGGCTTTGACATCGGAAAGGCTCACGCTGGCTTTACCGGCGTCGGCGGCCTCCTTCTCCACCCGGCTGCGAACCTTCTTGCGAACGAAAAAAGGTACCTTCTTCACGGCCGCTTCGGCGTCGTCGGTCCATTGCATCGTTATTGTTTCCTTTTATCAGCCGGATGCTCGCATACGGAAAAGTTGATTCAAGTCAATGATCGGGTGATATGAACCGGGATAACCTCTGTCATCGTCGACCGGCAGCTGTCCTTGGGTAATTACAGGGTGTTAGAAGATATGTCCAGTATTACCTTTTACGCTTTTTTAACTGGAGATTTTCTGTCAAAATAGCCGTTCGTCTCGAAAGGCCGCTTTACAATGCCAGTTACGAGAATTATTTTTTGTATACTTTTGAAGCAGGCGTGGGAAAGCCTGAAGCTGTTTGTTGTGTAAAATTATCTTTGACACCGCCACCGGCCGACCGGATACAGGTGGCCCTTGGCCCAAATTATCGTTGCCCATCATGAGGAGTTTTTTTTGAAGAACGCGAATCCGCTGTGGAAATTTTTCTGTTCCGTCACGCTGACCATCGTGCTGCTGCTCTCTTTGGCGATTACATCGATCATCGGCACCGTTATTCCCCAGAATGAAAGTCCGGATGCCTATCTACATGCCTATGGCGCCTTCCGCTACCAACTGCTCAGCACCTTGGGCATTTTCGATATGTACCATTCCTGGTGGTTCCAGGGTCTCCTTTTGCTTTTGACCATCAATATCGTGGTCTGTTCCATCGACCGGCTCAGTGGCAGCTGGAAGCTGATTTTTACCCGGAGCCCCAAGGTCCGTCCCGAGCGGTTCACCAACCGATCGGACGCTCGGACGCTGACCGACAAGCGGAATACCGAGGAACTGGTCAGCGTCTATGAGCCGATTGTCGCCCGGCGCTACGCTTTTTGCAAGGTTACCCGCTCGAATAATGGGGCGGTGATTTACGGTGAGAAGGGCCGACTGTCCCGCCTGGGTGTTTATATCGTTCACCTGAGCGTGATTTTATTGCTCTTCGGCGGCTTGGCAGGCTCTTTTTTTGGCTTCGAGGGGTATGTGAATATCGCCGAAGGCGAAGCAACGGATACCATCCGTCTCCGTAACACGGGGCAGATTCACCGCCTGGATTTTCAGATCCGGTGTGATGACTTCAGCCTGACGCTTTACGAAACCGGAGCACCCAAGGAGTATCGATCCGCCTTGACCCTTTTAGAGGGCGGCCAGGCGGTAAAACAAAAGGACATCATCGTCAACGATCCCTTGCGCTATCGCGGTATCAATATCTTTCAGTCCAGCTATGGCAAACTTCAACCCGAAAAGATGCCGCGGCCGGAAACACCGGTCGCGGGGCCGGCGGAGGCTTACACCCTCAATTTCACCAGCCGTGCCTCGGGGATGAGCTATACCGTATCGGCCAAGGTGGGAGCCCCCGTTGATATCCCCGAAGGGCTGGGCAAGTTTGTCGTAATGGCCTACGAGGCCGAGACCGCGTTTCGCGGAATGGACGTCGGGGCGGCCCTGAAAGGAATTCTTACCCCAAAAGAGGGAGAACCGGTGGAAGTGCTGCTTCCCTTGAAGTTTGCCAACTTCGACAAAATGCGCGGTGGCGATGTGATGATCGCCGTTGCCGATCAACCGCAGGAGAAATTCACGCCCCAGCAATCCGCCGAAGAGCGCTATTACACAGGCCTCCAGGTGACTAATGATCCCGGCGTGTGGCTGGTCTATACCGGATTCATCCTGATGATCGCCGGCTGTTTCGCAACCTTTTATCTGTCTCACCAGCAGGTGTGCATTGTGATCGAACAGCTTCGAAAAAACAGCCGGGTGACCTTTGCCGGAACGACCAACCGGAACAAACTGGCCTTGAAGAATACCACCGAGAAGATATTTAAAGCCATGACCAATAGTTAACCCCTACGGCCACGGTCGGCTGTTGGGTGGAAAAGGAGTAAAACCAAGCCCATGAGCAGTTCACACGTACTCTCCATTTCGACCTTTATTTTTGCCCTGGCCGCTTTTTTTTACATGGCGGCGCTGATTTTTAAAAAACCCCGATTGACGTTGCCGGCGCGTTGGACCGTGGTGGCCGCAGTCGTTGCGACCACGGCGGGACTTCTCCTGCGCTGGGTGGAGTCCTACCAGATGGGAATCGGGCATGCGCCGTTGTCCAACCTATACGAATCCCTGGTTTTCTTTTCCTGGACCGCTGGAGTGATTTACCTCTTCGTGGAGTTTAAATATAAAAACGCACTGATCGGCGCCTTTGTTACCCCCATTGCCTTTCTGGCCATGGCATACGCGTCAATGTCACCCAATATCAGCGATCGCATTCAGCCACTGGTGCCGGCCCTGAAAAGCAACTGGCTCATCGCCCATGTGGCCACCTGCTTTTTCGGCTATGCAGCCTTTGCTATCGCTTTCGGGATGAGCCTCATGTATCTGATCAAGGCGAGGAATCCTGAAAAAATAGAGGGGATTATCGGTCATCTTCCCAAACTGGACGTGCTGGATGAACTCACCCATCGGATGGTGCTGTTCGGCTTCCTCTTTCTCACCGGGGGGATCATCACCGGTGCCGTGTGGGCTAACTCGGCCTGGGGCAGTTACTGGTCCTGGGATCCCAAGGAGACCTGGTCCCTAATCACCTGGTTTGTCTACGCGACCCTGCTGCACGCGCGCCTGATGCGTGGCTGGGAGGGCAAGCAAATCGCCTATCTGTCCATTTTGGGATTTGCGGCAGTGCTGTTTACCTATTTCGGTGTCAATCTGCTGCCGGGGTTGCACAGCTATGGAAAAGTATAGTGCGTTTCAATCCAGAGATGGCATCTTGCGGCCCAGGCCGGTGCTCTCGCGTTTTCGCGATCCTCGACGTAGCGCTGCTACGCCTGCGGTCGCGAAAACCCTGCGGCCTTGGCCTGAACCACAAGCTTCCATCTCTGAATAGAAACGATTGGTGAAGGAAAGGCGTTGGTATGGCCATAGAGATGGACGACTTGGACAAAACGATTCTCAATCGCATTCAGACACGATTCCCCCTGGCCTCACGGCCCTTCGAATCAATTGCCCAGGAGTTGGGCACGACGGAGGCCGAGGTGTTGACGCGGGTGTCAAGGCTCAAGGAAACGGGGATTATCCGGCGGATCGGCGGTAATTTCGTGCCGGGTAAAGTGGGATTCGTGAGCACCTTGTGCACGGCCCAGGTGCCCGAAGAGAAGGTGGAATTATTTGCCCGGACAGTGAATACTTATTCTGGGGTGACCCACAATTACCTCCGGGAAAATTCATTCAACGTGTGGTTTACGTTTATCGCGCCTTCCATGGATGTGATCCGGGACAATTTGGCTCGGATCGCCGAAAAAACAGGTGTCAAGCGGATCCTCAATCTACCTGCAACGCATGTCTTCAAGATCAAAGCGAAGTTTGATCTTTAGCCCTTTAGAATGCCTTGTATCTTGGCTGAGAGGTCGGCGACCTGGTAGGGTTTCTGGATGACTGAACTGGGCTGCATGTCGCCAAATTGGCCGGTTACCTGGTCGACGGCAAGGCCGCTGGCTATGATTATCGGCAATTCGGGGCTCAGCTCCCGCAACCGCTTGAAAGTCGCCTGGCCGTCCATGCCGGGCATTGTCAGGTCCAGCACGACGCAGCTGATGGATTCCCGATGCTGGCTGAATCGATCCAGGGCCTCCTCACCGCTTGAAGCGGTGAGGACCGCATTGCCCAGTCGCTGCAAAATGGCCTTTCCGACCTCAAGCACCATTTTTTCGTCATCAACCAAAAGCACCTTATGGTCGTGCCCTGAATTACCGTAGGCATCCGTATTCATCGCTGCGTCCTCATGCTTGTTTCCAACAGCCGCGTCTTTAGTGCTGTCCGATGACGAGACAATTCCGGATCGAGTTTAATGGACATTTTTCAAAAACGCTATTTATACCTATTATGATAGGGTAAAAAATAAAGGATATCAAATCTATTTTTTATCTTGCGGTATCGGTGAGTTGGGGATGTCCCATTTGTGGCACTTGATTTTTCCATGACCAGGAGTGTGTTTAAACACCATCTGGGCAATTGCAGCCGGCCCTTCCCAGCTGAATACCCGGCAAACCATAGGAGAGAAAAGTGGGCGACAGTGAAGCGTATGATGTGGTGATTGTGGGTGCTGGACCGGCCGGACTTCAGGCAGCTATCCATGCGTCACGTAAAAAAGTATCTGTGCTGGTGCTGGGCAAGGAGAACAAGAGCAGCCTTTTCAGGGCCCATGTGGAGAATATGTGTTGCCTGTTCAACGCCACCGGCCAGACGATGCTGGAGACTGGACGACGGCAGGCGGAAAATTTCGGCAGCCGGTTTCTCGATACGGATATCCTTAGAATTCGCCTGGAGGGAAACCAGTTTACACTCGATACGGAAAGCGGAACCCAATTGACATGCAAGGCCTTGATTCTGGCCACCGGCACCGCTCGGAACAAGCTGCGGGTCAAGGGGGAGAAGGAACTGGTTGGCAAGGGGGTGAGCTATTGCGTGGATTGTGACGGAAATTTTTACCGGGGCGAGGAGGTGGCCGTGGTGGGTGGTGAGAGTGCTGCTGCCGATGGCGCGTTGACCCTGGCTGAAATCGCTGGCACCGTTCACCTGATTTGCGACGACTTGAAGGTTTCCGATGCACTGCTTGGCAAGCTGGAAAACAGCCGGGTGGTTGTCCATCGGGGTGCCAAGATCCGTGAGATCGCCGGTGAGGAACAGGTTAGCGCCCTGGTTCTCGATGACGGCACCTCCTTGTCCGCCACCGGTGTTTTTATCGAACTGGGCGCCAAGGGACTCATGGAACTGGCAACGTCCCTGGGCGTGGTGCTGGATGACGACATGCGCTTTATCAAAACCGATAAGGGCCAGCGTACCAGCGTACCGGGCATTTTTGCCGCCGGCGATATCTGTGGGCCGCCCTGGCAGGTAGCCAAGGCCGTGGGTGAGGGGTGTGTGGCCGGTCTCAATGCCGCCGATTATGCCAAGAAGCTTAAGGGCTGCGGATAAAATAAATTGCCCCATCTTGCTTGTCTTTTGATCCGGTTACGGCGTTGCATCAATGGCTCCACACAACAAGTATGAAACCATCAACGCGCCTTGCAGCCAAACCAAAATCCGGCGCAATCTCAGGGCAATTTATTTTTTCCGCGGCCCTAAATCATAAGGTATTCGATCGTTCAGCCGAATGGTCTTGAGATCGATGGATACATCATAAACGATGATCTCGACGCCATGTTTGGATGCTTGACGCAGCTTCTTACCGTATTCGGGATCGATGTGATCTGCGGGGGCAAATGAATGCGCATCCATGCGCTGGATCAGAAAAAACATGGCACATCGACAACCCGAGGCCACCAGATTTTGCAGTTCCATCAAATGCTTCTGGCCCCGCAGGGTCACGGCATCGGGAAAGGTGGCCACGCCGTCGGTCACCAGGGTGCAGTTTTTTACCTCCACATAACAGGGGCGGCGATCCGGTGACGTCAGCAGGATATCAATCCGCGAGTGGCTACCCGCCTTGACTTCCCGTTTGACCGTTTCATAGCCGTTCAATTCAGCCACATCGCCCGATGCGATGGCCTTGGCGGTCAGGCGGTTAGGTACCTGGGTGTTGACGCCCACCAATGATCCGGGCATGTGGATCAACTCCCAGGTATACTTGAGCTTTCGTTTGGGGTTGTCGTGAGAGGAGAGGTAGACTGGCCGGCCGGACTGGCAGCAGGCTTTCATGCTCCCCGAATTGGGACAGTGGGCGGTGACGGTTTCCCCGTTTTTCAGCCGGACATCCGCCAGAAAACGTTTGTAGCGTCGGATCAGCGTGCCGGGGATCAATTCCGGCCAGGTGATGATGCCTTTATTGATTTGCGATTGGGTCATTGCTCTCCTATCGGTTAAATAGCAGAAGACGCGCCGGTTGGCCAGTAATCCATTGACAGAACCTAATTTTGTGGGTTAGGGGGTCTATGTTAACGTTGCTAACATGGCCGATGTACCATGGCCGGAAAACAACCGCACGGATTGACAGGTGCGGTAAAAAAGAGATGTGAGGAGGGCTATCCATGCTGTTCAATCCGAAAAATGCGGGGTTCGACCACCTGGATCCACGGTCCAGGGAAATCATGCAAAAAACCATCGATTTCTTTGAGGCCAAGGGAAAGAAAAAACTCAAACAAGACGATCATGAGCGGGTCTGGTACGACGATTTTCTTGAGTTCATCAAAAAGGAGCATATTTTCTCCAGCCTGCTGACCCCGACCCCTTACGGCGGTGAAGGATGCCGGTGGGACACCTTTCGCAATATGGATTTCAATGAGATCCTCGGTTTTTACAGCCTGGCCTACTGGTACACCTGGCAAGTGAGCATTCTGGGTTTGGGGCCCATCTGGATGGGTAAAAACGAAGCGGTCAAGCAAAAGACGGCCAGGCTGCTGGAAGACGGCGGGATTTTCGCCTTCGGACTCTCTGAAAAAGAGCACGGCGCGGACCTGTATGCCAGCGACATGGCCCTGACGCCCCTGGGAGACGGCCAATACCGGGCCGATGGGAGCAAATACTACATCGGCAACGGCAACGAAGCGGCACTGGTCTCCACGTTTGCCAAGAATTCGGAAACCGACGAATATGTCTTCTTCGCCGTGGATTCCAAGCATGAGAATTACGAATGCGTCCAGAATATAGTCAACTCTCAGATGTACGTCTCCGAGTATGCCCTGAACGGCTACCCCCTGACCGACGACGACATCCTTACCACGGGCAGCGAGGCCTGGGATTCCTCCCTGAACACGATCAACGTGGGCAAGTATAACCTGGGTTGGGCTTCCATCGGCATATGCACCCACGCCTTCTACGAGGCCATCGACCACGCGGCCGGGCGTTTCCTGTTCAGGCATTATGTGACCGATTTCCCCCATATTCGCCAGCTGTTCGTGGATGCTTATACCCGGTTATGTGCCATGCGCATGTTTGCCGCGCGGGCGGCGGATTATCTGCGCAGCGCCTCGGCCGACGACCGGCGTTATCTGCTTTACAACCCCATGGTGAAAATGAAGGTGACCACCCAGGGTGAGGAAGTGATCAATCTGCTTTGGGATGTGATTGCGGCCAAAGGTTTTGAGAAGGACACCTACTTCGAGATGGCGGCCCGTGACATCCGCGCCCTGCCCAAGTTGGAGGGCACCGTCCACGTGAACATGGCCCTGATCGTCAAGTTTATGGCAAACTACTTCTTCAACCCAGGGCAGTTCCCGGGGATCGGAAAAATGGACACCACCGTCAACGACGACTTCCTGTTCAAGCAGGGACCCACCCGGGGCCTGAGCAAAATTCAGTTCCACGACTACCAGCTTGCCTACAATAGCCTGGACCTGCCCAACATCGGGATATTCAAGGAGCAGATCACCCTGCTGGTGGAACTGCTGATGACAGCTGCACCAGACAAAGAGCAGATCAAGGACATTGATTTCCTGCTCAACTTGGGAGAGCTGTTCACCCTGGTGGCATACGGCCAGCTGCTCATCGAAAAAGCCTGGATCGACGCGGTGGAAGACGACCTGATGGACCAGATCTTCGATTACATGATCCGCGATTTCTCCAAGTTCGCCCTTCAACTTTACAGCAAGTCCAGCAGCACGGCCAGACAGATGGATATTTGTATGCGGATGATCAAAAAGCCGACGGTGAACCCGGAGCGCTTCAACCGGATCTGGGAAAAGCATGTTTATGCGCTTAAAGGGGCTTACCGGATGAACGACTAATCATATCAAAAATACCTTTATCGGATAGTCGTCGGTGGGGCATGCTATCGGATTAAAAAAATGCGCCGGGGGGCTGGCTCCCGGCGCATGGTTTGTCTATAGTGGTTTTTTTTACTGGTTAGGGCAGTTGCCCGGTCCGTATCCCATTCCCCGACCCATGCCATGGTGGCCCATGCCCCGGCCTTCCATCATCCATCCTCTGCCGGCATCGGGATTGATCTTGCGCATGGCCATGATGTGGCCCAGGTGTTTCTGATCCAGACTCGCCTGCAGGTCGGAAACCGCCTTTTGCAATGCCGAGGCCTTATCCATATCCGGCTGACTTTTGGCTATCTCGGCTCTCAATTCCAGCCGCTTGGCATAAAGATCCTGCCGTTCAATTGTGGTGGCATCGAAAAAGGTCTTGCGCTCGGTCTCAATTTGCTCACGCTGCTCCGGTGTGAGGTCCGCCTTCATCTGCCCATAGGCGCAACCGCCTCTTCGGTTCTGATTGCCGCAATCCCCACAACCCCGCCCATCGTCTCGATTGCCCATTCCTTTTCCCGCAAAGGCGTTTGCCCCCACGGCCAAAACGGCAACAGCTGCCAGGCTGACAATAAAGGTTCGCATGGTGTTGGTTTTCATGATGAATTCCTTTCAAGTTTAAATAAATGTTGGATTTGCCGAACGCATACTGGTTTTTCAATTTCGACAACCCATTTGAGCAAGGCCGATGCCAATTCCATTTGATTTTTTGCATGGAAAATCATAACCTTCTAAAACTAATAACTAAAAAATTATTTTCAATTCTTTGCAGGGATGGCTGCCGGGATCGGCCATGGGTCAGGGTGGGTTAAAACGAACCAGATTGGGTCGCCGATCCGGGTAAAAAGGTTCCAGGTATCTTCAATACGTCCCAAGCCTTTTTGGATGATCGACACGGCCGGCCGGGCTTTTTAAATAATCGGACAACTTGGCAGCATTCTTGTATTCTTAGGTCGGGATGATGACGGGCAAACACCAATTCAGAGTATTCCTATCGGGTTTCTCGCCATGGATCATCCTCGGCGCCGTCCTGGTGATGCTGCCCATCGTGGCCTTGATGACGCTGGAGGCCATCAATCGCCAAAAAAAGCAGAGCATTCACCTGATGATGGAAAAGGGTGCCGCCCTGGTCCGATCCTTTGAAGCCGGTACGCGAATGGGTATGCGCGGAGGGCACGGCAGCGGGTTTCAACTGCAGCGGCTGTTGGTCGAGACGGCGGCCCAGCCGGACATTGACCACCTGTTGGTTGTCAGCATCGACGGTACCGTGATTGCCCATAGCCAGGTGGACCGGGTGGGCGGCCAATATGGTACCGGCCTGGACCTCGAATCTGTTTATGCGTCTGCCGCGCTGAACTGGAGACGGACCACTGCATTGGATGGTCAGGCCATTTTCGAGATCTTTGGAAAGTTTGCCCCATTGACCAAACCTTCGAATCGACCCATGCACGGCCACATGATGCAGATGATGGGTAGGCCGCCTCCCCAGCGAGAGGCACTGCCCATGGTAATTTTCGTGGGATTTCGAACCGATGCCGTCGATGCCGCCCATGCCGCCGATGTGAGGCACGCCGTGGTGATGGGCGCGGTCCTGCTGCTGGTGGGGTGTGCCGGTGTGATGTTGCTTTTTCTG
>Ga0055584_100007684_pt1 | contig 10563 bp, 13 predicted proteins | sample OSDHelmetaG_FD_58716 | JGI IMG/M metagenome (GOLD analysis project Ga0055584, IMG submission 58716) | Pelagic marine sediment microbial communities from the LTER site Helgoland, North Sea, for post-phytoplankton bloom and carbon turnover... | ecosystem: Environmental > Aquatic > Marine >...
TCCTGTACGTATAACAAGATCGTATTTATTTACATCAACACCCTTGGTGCTGACATTAGGTGAGTTACCTACTACTATACATCTCATGATAGTTGTTCCACACATCAGCATACTCACAGTCTTTATATTCATCGAACCATGGCCCACCTTCCGTGTAATGTAGTGCGTGTGGTGTACCGTCATCCGGTTCGGTGTACCAATCAACTAACCAGTTCCATTGAATTGGTATAGTACCGATACTGCTATCATCAGTCCACTCAAACCTATGTAGAAACTTGCCGGTCTGTGTGTTTATTACATCTGGTGTTAATGCCTTACATGATGGGTGTGAGCAATTAAACAACATAAGACTTGACCAGTTTTTCCTAGGGTAGTTTGTTTGTTTCATCCCATCCATTTTAGTCTTATTAGAAGGATTGTAGTCATGCTTACATACCATCACCGACATGTTCTCATTTTTCAACGCAAATAGCTCGTCAACATCCTCTAGAAATATAAAGTCGCAATCACAAAACAAAGCCCAGCCTTTATAACCTGCCAAGTATGGTACCAAAAATCTCGTGTACGTGAACTCAGTTGACGCTAGTGGGTCTGTTTCACGCTCATACATACTCAGCTCTCTAACATCTAGCTTAGATATATTGTGTGAATTGTTACTGCTACTCTCAATGGAGTATTTACATACATCATAACATACACTCTCACGTGAGTCATATCCTATATAAATCATAGCGAATTGAATAGCTTGAACCAGCTCGATCGTGGATGGCTTATAAAATCACATCCATATAGATAACATATATCATGATCTGGATTTTGATTGCTGATTATGTTTAATTGTCTTTCAGGTACCGTTAGTGTTATTTCAGATAAAATATCGTTCATTATAGACCTACATCTACTTAATTTACTATCATTATAATTCCAGTCAAGCTTAATGTTACTAAACGAGAAGCAACAAACTACAGCGATTTCGCTCTTGTTGGTTTGTAATAGTTTATCAATATAATCAAAGTCTAACAGATCTACACTAGGATTGTCTTCAACTGTCTTATCACCTAAGCGAAAATATATTACATACGTGTCATCATCCGGTTGTACCGGATTGTTAGTTTCAATATACTGTTCAATAGCTAGCTTTAGGTAACCAGTATTGAAGCCAGGCTTGGTTATGTCGATAATTCCTTGTGTTATATTATAGTAAATACCTAGTATTGTGTCTTGGTTTAATGCTAATCTATGTCTGCTGGACAACCAATTGGGATCATCATCGGTGCCTTTGAGTATATTATAGAAGTTATACTCAGTGTTGTCTCTTATCACATGTATGTCGTCAACACTGCAAGTCATATACATCCACTCTCTCTTTACCATACAAATGCTTTATACCTTTGGATTTTAACAGAGCCTCATACTCAACATATTCATCATTGTATGGAAAACAAAAGCTGTCGATTGTGATTGATTGCCTGTCGAACTCTTCTAACATCTCGCGCGTATCTTTGAATATTTTGGTTCGATTGTACCTGTTGTGGTTGTGGCTATGACCACCTATTTCACATGAACAGTCAGAATCAATCTCTTTGATCTGCTCCCAATTCATATAATATGATTTGTCATTAGTTTTGAAGTAATGTTCATGAGCGTCATTACAAGTTATAAAATCACTGTTCTGTTCACAATCCGGTTCGGCGACTATCGCTGTACTGATGAAGAACGATTTGGTTGTATTTAGCTCTCTTATTTGATCAAAATAAACGAACTGTGAGTACAAACCATCGTCAAATGTTAAGTGATAATCCTCTAGCGGTAAAGTGAACATCCATTGATCCACTTCATGAATCATCAAGCATTGCTTCATCTCATATATATAATCTTGAACGGTTCCGCTTTATCGTAACCACATACACCACCGTAGTAAATGTCTCTTGCAGTTATCTTTTCTACACTCAGCGGGTCTGGATCCTTTTTAGACTCTGTTGTGTATCTTTGTATCATTGTTAGTTTTTGTTCATGTACATCAGTAACGTCTACGTACTTGTTGAACACAACTGGATTGAATGACCATTCTAAACTACCAGGTATAGAGAATTCATACAGTTCATTGACTGTGGATGTGTGTCTCATCCTAGCAGCGACCTTAACACAGTTCGATACAATTTGATGGTCTCGATGTATGTCTACGGAGCTATTAGTATAAACAACGTCTGCTTTAGTTTTCTGTAAATGTTCATACACGACGTCACATAGTTCAGTTTGAGATATTGTGTCTAATTTTGTATCAGAATACACTCTCGTTTCATATGACTTTGTATTCATGTCAGTACAATTGTCAATAAATGCTGCTAGCCTAGGACCCAACACATCCTCTTCACCAGGACGATCACCTTTACATAGTGAGAGTATATGTACATCGTGATCTTGACACAACTTGTAGGCGGTACCACCCATGCCAAACTCTACATCATCTAGATGTGATACAATAATAGAAACAACACTCATAGCATGCTCTCAATTATATCATCAATACCGTACTGGCATTCATAATAGGCTGACATCTTATCAATGTTAGGCTTACGTTCATATATATCAGCGAATTGATCACTGAAACACTTATCATAATCTTTCATAATTATACTGGAATTACTACCAGTTATATTTATAACGCGATGCGCTAATTCAAGTATTGTAATTGTATTTTCTGGATTACCTATATTGTATATATTGTCAATATGGCTCGTATCTCCGGAAAGTATATCTAACATGTTGACTGCATCTCTTATGTCGCAAAACGACCTGTATTGTCTACCGTCACCATGTACAATAATATCTTTATTTTCTTTTGCCTGCTTTATGAATGTTGGTAGTACCATTCCGTGATCACCAATCTGTCCATTACCTGTAACATTAAAAAATCTAACAACAACATTGTTGATATCATGACACTTGATCATAAACTCAGACATCAGTTTACTACAGGCGTATCCCCATCTTAGTTTAGTTGGTGGTCCTATTGACAGATTGTCTGATTCCTTTGCTTCTGTTGTGTTACCATAAACCTCACTGGTACTAGCAAATATAACCTTGGCTTTATTACCATGCAATGCCGGGAAGAGCTTGGAGTTCATTCTCAAAATGTTACGTATAGCATGCTGAGGGTCCTTATCTACATGTTTGACACCCACACTACTAGCCATATGATATATAATATCAGCGCCATCGAACATATCTCTCAAGCATTCGTGTGACTCATATACTAGATCTGCTACATGTAAGCTATTATACTTAACACTCCCCGTCCCCGGTACAGATGTTGACATGTTGTCAATAACCACAACATCATCTCCTTTACTTGCATGATGGTTGGTTAGATGTCTACCTATAAAACCTAAACCTCCAGTTACTACTACTCTTTTAGCCATCTGTCTATCTCGCGAATTGTATTGGTGTTAGTTATATCATACTCATATATTGTTTGAGTAAGCTCTATCGCTGGTTTTGTTTGATTTACAAAATCGTCTAGAGTTATAAACTCAACGGTCTTATCCATATCTTGTTCCGGTACTGTCTGATCTTTCAGTTGCTTCATCAAGCCTTTATTTCTACACTTGCTATAAACTCTAGGTATGCGTAATATCACATAATCATTATATGATACTTTGATTAAATTTTCCATGGCTAATTTGCTGACAGTATATATGTCAGCAGTCGAGTTTATATATTTAACACCTAAAGTGCTAGCATAGATAAACTTACAGTTATTGTCTCTAGCGACTCGAAGCATGTTCATCGTGCCGTTCATTATGGTTGTGATGGTCCGATATTCATCAACAAATTCATATTTGTCGCTAGGGCTGGCGAAGTGCACTACATATGATATATTGCTGTACTGCTTATAAACTCTAACATCACCTGCATATTCTATTATGTTACAATCCAGCTCTTTTGTTAGAGCGCTGGCTAAATATCCACTATGACCGGTTACTAATATGTTACCATTCACAATTGTCCCAACCTAATCTTATAAAATTTGTTTCATCCTCGCGAACGCAATTCGTCACAGTATGTAGAAATTCTGATCGGCTTTGAGGTTCATAACAATTTATACCAAGAGCGTCCATAAGTTTATAATCATCATCAGGTATATGACCGATACCACATCGATTGTAACAGCCGTTATGACCTGCATTTATCAATGTGACGCTGGTGCCAAAATTAACTACACTGAACTTGAGCTGTTCGTATGCACGTTGATATACAAAACCTGCGACCCCATACACAATAACTTTCTTGCCTTGGCTAGCGAGACCTCCAGCTACATTCATCATGTTTGTTTCTTGTATGCCAAAGTTGAGGCAACGTTCCGGATATCGGTTTTTAAACTTACTGTAGCTCCACATGTCAGCATGTAGGAAGTAAAGATCAGGATTATTGTATTTCGATAAAAATATGTCTAGTGTGTTTCTCATTGCTCTATAACTTTGTAGTGCCATAGCACTGGATCGCGTTCCATATAATCAACACCATAGCCTTTGATCGTATTATAAAAGAATATTCGAGGCATGCTAGAGCTGTCTGTCCATGCTAATTTTATGTTATCTGGATCATGCCCATTGATTTGCTGTACAGACCAATTCTCAGATGATCTACACATTTGTATTACCGGATCAACATCTATAATATCTTGTGTAGTTCCCGTGACTTGCATGTTGTTATAATCAACTGTAACAACAATATTTTTAATTTTGTGATGACCTATATATTGTAATGCCTCTAATGTGCTCCCCATTTGTAATGTTGCGTCGGTTATGTTTATCCACACCCTTTGATGTGGATTGGCGATCGCTATACCGATACCAACACCCAGAGCGTTACCCATCGTCTCTTCTCCGTAATCAACAAAATCGATCTCAGCATGTTTAACACCAACCGAAAGATTTGATATATCAACACCATCCATGAAACCTAGCTTCTTCCATACTACGTAATACGCTTGGGAACCGAAGGGTTTTCCTATTACAATCCTGTCTCTATATGGTACCACTCTTTTAGTTTCAAATATAGTATTAACATATGTCAGCATGCTCAATGATGATGGTACGTGTGTTAGTCTATGCTCTTTAGAGAAATTGATTACAACATCTATAATACTATCAGGCATCTATTCTATTTAACTGTTGAGCTACGATTTTCAAGTATCACATCAGGAAGCACTTATCATGACTACATATGCCATTGTGGTTTACACGGTGACAGCAATTATATAGGGTCATATCCGGAGCGTAAAGAAAATATTTACCTGCATATAAACACGGCTTATCTCTAGGTGAATAACTCTCCCATAGTTCTGATCGATTCTTTCCCAATCTCTTCACTTCTTCAAAATTTATAATCTTCCTCCACATCGGGTTTTTTCTCATCCGGTTGAATTCTTTTAACGCATGGTTAGATATACCATCCCCAAAATCTGTAATAGGAGTTAGATATACATTTTCATGACGTTCTTTAATTTTTAAGTAATAATCAACTGCTGATTTGCCGGTGTACATGACGTCTATAACTCTTATGTCGAGATCTTCTGGTATATGTATATCTTCAATTGCTATCTGGGTTGGGTGTATTGAAACTTGTAGTGTGAATGGTTCGTCTATGTTGTTTAATATCTCTTGACTACTATTAGATAAATTCGTCTGTATCACAAAAGGTATATTTAGTCTATTGAATGTGGATATAATGTAATCTATCTTTTTGTGCAAGAAGGGTTCTCCACCGAATATAAAAACCTCAACACCTGGATAAGTTTCTCCAAGCATGGTGATAAATGCTTCAATTTTTTCTTCACATAAAACGGGTCTTAATGATGGGTTCAGATTCGTACAATAGTTACATTTATAGTTACACACCATGGTAACCTCCCATTCAACCATGGTTGAGATGTTTTCCATACTAACATTCATTTGATTTTTTCACCCAAAAGCATCCATCACATTTATGCAGTTTACATTTAACTGGGTATTTTGTTTGTAGTAAAAATTTGTCCCGGGATGTGAATATGTTCCCTAGTTTTGGCTTCCGTGCGTGATAGGGCGCGCATCGCCAAAAGTCACCGGTGTACTCTACATACATACTATGTTTACCTGCATAACAAATCCAATCCTCGAAGCATATGTCTCTCTTAAATAGTTCATTCATGTTACATCTCTCCACTGTACCATCATCATACTCTAATATGTAATCCTCCATATATGAACCTATGTTGTCAGATATCATATCCTTGTACAGATCTGTCGTGTTATACCTACCTGTATATTCTCCTGGTTTCTCAAATTCAGCATAAGAATGTATATATTCGACACGATTATAATATGGTCTTGTTTTAAGTATTTCGTGTACTTTGTAATGGTCGTCAATATTGTTTTTCTCTAGCATGAATGCGACCTTTTCGAAACAATCGTGATCATACATAACATCAATCTTTTCAATCATCGTGTCAATTGTATCATTTTTTAGGTACCCTATATGTATACTAGGAGCAAAGCGGACAAGATCACCAAACTTCTCTATATTTAACTTTATATTGTCTATACTAATGTCTATGTTTGTCTGGTATTCGATTCTCTTTAAATTGCCATTATCCTGCTTAACAATATACTCAGTCAATTCATTGATATATTTGTATTCTGATGGCTCACCTCCAAAGTAACTAATCACAAAAGGTTGACCCATCATATAAAATGTATCTACAATGTAATATTGTTTATCTAAGTTGGTATTCTTCATTCTATTGTTTATCGCAAAACAATACTTACAGTTAAATTTACATGCCCCATGTATGTAATATTCTATGAATGTATAATCGACGACTGGCACGCCGTCTGTAGCAGGTTTGAATGATACAAGTTTCATTTTGATTTTACATATAGAAATTTAGTATCACAATCACACCTTTCAAGTGGGCAGATGACACTGCAAGTTAGATTTGTTTTGTTTAATTTGTATGCAGGGATATCCTCTCCAGTACAATGATGTTTAATATTACCGCTCATGTCTATATGGTACATCATCGCGCGACAGTTCCAGCCTTCGAATCGCCGTAAATCAAACCGATTTATTTCCGCTTCAGACAACCTCTTACTAGTACCGTTAATAAATTGGTATGGTATATCAATTGTAGTAGAACCGGCGTGTGATTTTAAGAATAACATCGCTTGTTGTTTGGTGCCATCGCTCTGTGATCTTTTGTAACCTAGTGGTGTTAAGTGCTCTTCAAACACATCCCAAAACTCTTCTGGATATGATGATGTCCATGATCCTATCTCACCTTGTTGTACGTCTTGTAAAAAATTTAATCCAACCTTTACATCATTATCTTGTAGGTACGCTATTAGATCTAATGTTACAGGCCAGGCGTGTTTGTCGGTAGGTAAGTTTATATTAGGGTATATTGTAATATGTTCACAATTGTTTAACTCAACTACTTTGTTTTTGTATCCATCTACGTCGTATTCTGGATGAAAACTAGCTTCAATTGCGAGCTTAGAGTTTTTTGGGTTGTTGAATTGTTTGTAAAATTTTACCGGTTTGGCGAGGTTTGTTATTAGATCTATTTGTATACAATTATCTACTTCACATAGTGAGTTTATAATTTGGTCAATATCCGGATGTAGTGTAGGTTCACCTCCTAGTATTTCTACAGCAAATGGCATTCGGATGGATTTTAACTTTAACTTTTTAATTACATCTCTCCATGCTGTTTTTAACTCTGGATTAGTTAGAAATCTCTTGACGTTAAAATTCATTGCACTGCAATAACTACACTTATATTGACATACATCTATTAAATCCCATGAAAACGTCAATAGGTTGTACTCCGGATTTCCGGCACTAATCACATCTGACATTATCATAGATACTGCTTATATACTTGTAGATATTTTGACATCTCGTCTCTAAAATCTTCATCCGGCATTTCTCTACCAGTTACTTTAAAACTCCGGATCCCTCTCGAGAGTAGACTCTTCATTTGTTTAATGGTTAGATCCATACCATATTTGTCTCCTAATTTCTCTATAGTTTTAATATGACCTACATCCGGATCAAAATTAGGTAACCAACATTCTTCAACTTCCTCGAGCTCTTTGGGGTCACCATCCTTCCACGGGTTAGTAAATCGACAGTTCTGGTGAGCAATTTTCTTAAAATGATCATCGAAGTAAGGGCATCCATAAACACATGTATCATTAACCATAACCTCATATTTATCTTGATTTAATTGATCAAAGAGCGGGTCGAACACATGCTCCATTCTAGGTACGATATAATCGTATTTAGATTCTAGTTCCTTGTATATGTTCACTGTATCTGTTGTCATCGGTACAGGTAGTAAGCCAAATCCAGTGATCGATCTCGTGTGTCTATATTTAGGGTATTTATTTTTTATGTATTCATACAGCTGTTCATTTACAGATATTATATAATTGCCATCATGATGAAATTTATCCAGTAAGTGATTACCTATACTGTCTGTCAGTTCTATAACTGGGTTAGTGAAAGTGAGTGCTATTGTTATATTATTGCTCCTGTAAAAATTAATGGTCTTATCATCATATTTTATATCTCTGTTGACTCTACCACCATTCCATGGACATAAATTAATACCGTCATATACAGTAATATCAACATGATCAATAATATCTTTGTTATTATATATCCATGGTACTATAAGATGCTTTTTGGCAAACGCGCCAGCGATATTAATTCTAGGCTTCACGTTAATATTTAAAGCTTGTCACATCAAAAGGACAGCTATTTTATAATCTTATCTAACTCTACACTAGACCATTGATTGTTGTTAAAATAAAATATATTTGTTTGGTTCGTTGTATTAATTTCGTTGATGTTTATATATTTTGATAAACTTGCTCCATTTTCTGAGACAGTGGTCGAATGCTCGACTATGTATCTATAATTTGGTTTATGTACCCATAGGTTCTCAATATCAACATACTTCCATTTGTCCGGTTGATCTATACTGATATAAAAATCAGTAATATAATTATACTCAAAACTTAAACACCATTCACCAGTATGTGTCCAGCGATCTCTCATCACATCGGTGTCATTCATCTGATCAAATGCGGTAGTGATCGACGAGTCACTAAACCGTACTGTGTTGTTTTCTTGAAACATGTGCTGCTTACATATTATATCTTTGAATAAATCTGTATATGTACCGGCTACTAAATCACTAGGAGTAGCCTGCCGGTATTGTTCTTCAGTTAACCAATCAAATCCAATACACTTATCTGTTAATAATACTCTATCAGGAAACCAATCATATGTATCAATATCAGATTTTAAAAATGACAATATGTGTTCTTTGTATACAATATCCCACGTCTTCAAATATGTCGTGACCCACTCTTTACCTGGTTGTTTATCTAATAACCTCAACCCGAGTGAAAATTCATCGTCATCATGTCTACATCCACCTACCTTAACATTATTATATTCATTTATGCCTTTATCAATTAGATCTGATAGCAAATATATCTTTATGTATTTTTGTGTTGATGGTATGTATACTACATAAAAACTATTCTTGCCCGGGAAGTTTGAAAATTGAGGTAACAAGTGTAGTGATACGACTTTATTTCCTAAATGATCAGACAGGTGTTCTAGTATGTCCTTAGACAATCTACGCATATATTATATAGGTGTAACTATACCGTCTTTCAACTTGTATGCGACATCACAGTCATCATACATAAAACAATCAACATCAGCTAGCTGTTGATCTGTACTCTTGTCCATGAAGTGATCTACCTTATTAAAATCAAACTCCTTACCCTTGGTAAATTCCCAGAACTTACTAAGCGTTCTCCGTCTAATCTCAAACTCATTACACCACTTCCATTCAAGTATGTTACCTTCACCATCCACACGCTTCATGAAGTTTTGTGGTATTAAGTTGTTAAAAGATATTCCTAAACCACTGGTCTCGAACATACGTTTTCTTATGTTGTGTTGTAAATTTCTTGTGTTCTTGTAATCACATATTATATAATATAGATCGCGATCGAAGTTGTTTAACTCGGTTTTAGTGTCATCGAAGACCTTCTTCAATTTAGTGACTATATCGATAAACAAATCTGTCACCTTTAACGGTTCACAAATACCTAATCGGCGCCTTACTGGACTAAAATTGACAAAATCATCTAGAGTCACACTCTTCCAGCCCTCTTGTATCTCAAAGCAAAAATGTGTGTCTGTCTTGTATAATATTTTGCTGAAGAAATCATAATTATGATAATGATTTTCAAAAAAGTCATCAACAATAGCCTGATTACCTAATATAAATTTAAAGAGATCTTCCTTACGCTCCATCATCGCAGCCAAGCTCGACTCCTTTATATCATAACCAGGTTTAGGGTGATTAGGTATAAAGTCTCTTCTAGAGATCATACTGTGTCTACCCATCATCCTTTGCTTAGATATCTCTCCGAGAGTTGTAAAATAGTCACTCCCGGGCCTGGCATATATGCGCACGTACTGTTGTTTGGA
>Ga0055584_100007685_pt1 | contig 10563 bp, 8 predicted proteins | sample OSDHelmetaG_FD_58716 | JGI IMG/M metagenome (GOLD analysis project Ga0055584, IMG submission 58716) | Pelagic marine sediment microbial communities from the LTER site Helgoland, North Sea, for post-phytoplankton bloom and carbon turnover... | ecosystem: Environmental > Aquatic > Marine >...
TGGAGCAGGTATAGATATTTTTACCCCTGAAAAAGGTGAACTGGTTCACATTCAGGCTCTGCGAATAACCAGGCGGTAGCAATTTGCCGACCAATGCGCTTAATCAGGACTGCGCAACGGGCCCTTTTTCTTTCGAGCAGCGGATTGCCACAAATCGCCGTGGATAGTGAAATCGATGGTTTTATCGCCGGTAAGCGCATCTCTTAACGCCCGGGTGGCAGTTTATGAATCCTGCAGAATCGAGACCTGCTGAAGCTGCGGGAATATTGCCAGCGCCGACAACGCGCGCGTATCGGGTGACTAATTAGACAACGATGTAAAATTGAATCTCTCTACCTTGAGTGGCGGCATGGCCATTGCAAAAAAATCGCTGGAGGTAGCAGGCTGGCCGCTGGCGGTAACCTTGTTCAATACCGGCAGAAGGGAATCGTTCCAGCGCATGTCGACAACCGGATGGGTTGCCGCACCGCTTTCAATGCGGTAGTTGCGGCCGCGAGTCATGCCGGTGAAACCAGGGGTTTGCGGGTCGGTGGAGCGGATGTAAGCGGCTTAGCGAACGGGTCCTTTGGTGGAAATCTGGCCGGCTCCATGGTCTCGTCCGGGGCCAATGCCGGGGCTGATTGCCGATTCTTTGCCTTGTGCCATCAATTGGCCCGGTGTTCCTTTCGAATCTCTTCAATTTTCGTAAAAAGCGTTTAATAACAGCTGCTTGCGAGGTTTATTTGCGATAAACCGCAAGGCGGAATGCTATCTATGAATCCCCAAGGTGAGGCTAAAATAACACTATTGGTGTCGTTTTAGTGACAATGGGCTCCCCTCATATGGCCTAGATTGAGGGCGCAAAATAATAATATAAACATAACTATTAAGTAGCGTTCAGTGTTTCCCGGGAGCAGTCGACGATGTATATTTACGGGAGGATAGCGCACCGGCTAAATTGAAGTTACGGCGTTTTTCTAATAATCAGGAGCGCTTTCGTCGTTCCACAAAATACGAAGAGGAAGGAGATATGAAGTTATTCAGTAAAAAATCCTGCGGAATTGCGTGTGCCGTGTTATTCGCAACGCTTGGTTCAGCATCGGCCGTGTCCGCAGCTGACAGTAAATCCCCGATCAAGATTCCAATCAAGAACTGGTCAAGCCAGATTGTTATGGCACACGTGATTGGTGGCATGTTTGAGAGCATGGGCAATACGGTCGAGTATGTTCCAGTCGATAACCAGGCCAGTTTTGAAGCGGTTCGTGCCGGTGACCTGACCCTGGTGCATGAAGTCTGGCAGTCGACTATGCAAAATGGCTATTACAATGCCATGGAAACCGGTGGCTTGATCGATGCCGGTACTCATGCGGCGGTGACCCTTGAAGAAATGGGTGTGCCGAACTGGGTAATTGAGCAAGGGCTATGCCCGGGCTTGCCGAAGTGGGAAGCGTTGAAGGACTGTTCAGCCGCATTTGCGACCCCTGATTCCGGTGGCAAGGGCCGTTGGCTTGAAGGTCCGCAAAGCTGGCATGGTGATGTCATGCCTAACCGCCTCAAGGGGCTTGGCCTGGATGACAAGTGGGTAGTGAAGTTTGCCGGTGCAGCCGATGCTCTCTGGGCTGAACTTGCCGCGGCCAAGAAAGAAGGACGGGGTACCGTTATTTTCAACTGGTCTCCCAACTTTACTGATGCATCCGGTTTTACCTTCATCGAGTTCCCTCCCTACTATGATGGTTGCCGTATGGCTGATGGTGGAACCGTGGAAACCACAGGTTGTGGTTCTCCAGCTGGTTGGTTGAAGAAGGGCGCAAACTACAAATTCCCGAAAACCCATCCACGCGCTTACATGGCGTTCTCACGGCTGTCGTTCACTACTCCGCAAATCGGTTCAATGGCAGCACTGGTTGATGTTGAAGGAATGACTCATGCTGATGCCGGCAAGAAGTGGTTGGCTGACAACGAAGACGTATGGAAGCCCTGGACTGTATCTGTGCTTGGAGCAGGTAATTAAAAAGAGCTTTTTTTTGATCGCTTGTTTAACATCGGGTAAGTAGCATTATCGACATCCCCTGGACTGCACAGTCCAGGGGACACTTCGTTTAACCCGGTGTATCTTGATGGCTTAGGTTTCGGGATGATTATTCCGGGATAACCAGTTGACCAGGAAATAGCTATGTCTGCAGCAGGAGAATCCGTCAGCAAAGAAGAAAAAGTTGTTATCGAATGTGAGTCTGTTTATAAAATATTCGGTGATAATGCGAACAGATTGCTGCGGGAGTCGAAGGGCAACGTGGATGCCAAAACCTTCCAGGATGCGGGCTGCATTGTTGGGGTCAACAACGCCTCTTTTCAAATCCGCAAGGGTGAACTGCTGGTTATCATGGGCCTGTCCGGCTCTGGCAAATCAACCCTGTTACGCTGTATATCAAGATTAACCGAAGCTACCGCTGGCAAGATTTTTATCGAAGGGGAAGATATCCTGACGATGAATAACAAGCAGCTCATCGAACTTCGGCGCGATAAAATGGGCATGGTCTTCCAGAATTTCGGTTTGTTACCCCACAAGACCGTGCTGGAAAATATTGCCTTCCCCTTGCAGGTGAAGGGTAGCAGCACCCAGGAGAGCATCGACCGGGCCATGGAAATGGTTGAGCTGGTCAGCCTCAGCGGGAGAGAGAATTATTTCCCCAGGCAATTGTCCGGCGGTCAGCAGCAACGTGTCGGCATCGCGCGGTCCCTGGCGGTTGAGCCTGATATCTGGTTTCTGGATGAACCTTTTTCGGCACTTGATCCACTGATACGTAAAGAGATGCAGGATGAATTTCTGCGACTCCAGGATGTGTTGAACAAGACGATTCTATTTGTCACCCATGATTTTGACGAAGCGCTGCGCCTGGCTGACCGCATTGCCATCATGAAAGAGGGTGTGATTGAGCAAATAGATACTCCGGCGAACATCGTGCTCAATCCGGCAACCGAGTATGTAACCAAGTTCACCCAGGACGTGCCTCGGGAAAAGGTATTGCGCATTGAATCGGTGATGGAACCTCTGGATGGTTCGGAACAATTCAGTGATCTGAAAGTCTCGAAAGATACGATTATCGAAGAGGTTGCGGAAGCGATTCTGAGCCAGGACAAGGCCGTTGCAGTTGTTGACGGCGAAAACAGGACTGTCGGTAGCCTGCACCCGTCACACGTGATTAATGTTTTGTTCGGAGGTCGAGCTCAAAAACCTGACCAGGGTTGATTGAGTAGTCATGCAATTCTTATCCAGACATCCCAGGGTCGCACAGTTCGCCTTTCTACTGCTGGCATTTTTATTGCTGTGTTTCGCCATTGCCCCGTCAGAAACAAATTATCTGTGGCGCTTTCCAGCGCTGTTTAAAGAACTGCCGGGCATTATCAACGATGCCGTCAGGTACCTGATGTTTGACTGGATGCCAATCGACGTATATGACCCGGAGATTGAAGAATACGAACAAAAGCCGTTATTCAGAGAGATAACCCGGGCCATCTCCAGCTTTTTTCTGTTTATCATTATTTTTGTGCGCGAAATCTTTTTGGGTGGCGTTAAAACCATTGTCGCCTTCACCAGTTGGGATTTTGTCAGTGATAAAGAATGGCTGACATGGCCCGCGCTGCCCTGGACCGTGATTGCCGGTGGTGCAGTTCTCCTGGGATTCAAACTGCAGGGCAAAGGACTGGCGTTACTGGCGGCCGTGTCCACAGCCTATATCGGTATTTTCGGTCAATGGGCGCCTTCCATGGAGACGCTCTCTTTTGTGTTGATTGCCGCACCGGTGTCTTTTGCGCTGGGTCTGGCGCTGGGTGTCTGGGCATACAAGAGCAAGCTGGTAGAGACGGTGTTGAATCCGCTGCTGAATATCGCCCAGACCATGCCGCATTATTCATACCTGGTCCCGGTCATCGTGTTGTTTGGCGTCGGCGATCACGCGGCGACCATCGCCACCATCATTTTCGCCACTCCGCCGATGGTTCGCCTGACCTTGCTGGGGCTTAAAAATGTGCCGCCGGAAGTGGTCGAAGGCGGTGTAATGAGTGGCTGTAATAATTTCCAGCTAATGACCCAGGTGTTGATTCCGACCGCCCGACGGGACATCTTGATAGGCGTCAATCAGGTCGTTATGCAGTGTCTGGCAATGACCGTAATCGCCTCCTTCATTGGTGCCCAGGGGCTGGGTTCAAACTTAATGATAGCCCTGAATTCGCTTAGAATAGGCACCGGCATAGAGATAGGTTTATGTATCGTGCTGATTGCCGTGCTGCTGGATAAATTGTCATTGGCCTGGGCCAACAAGCAAACCGATTACTTTTCCGACCTGACATTCTTGCAGCGCTATAAGTATTCATTCCTGTTCCTCGCGGTGTTTATCGCCGGCAGCCTGCTCGCCTACATCGGCAGCTTTATTTTTAAGGACGGCTTCAATTATTTTTATATCGTCCCGCATAACAAGGGCATTACCACCGCGCCTTTCTGGCAGGCCGGTGTCGACTGGATATGGGATACATTCTTTTACAGTTTGAAAAGTTTTAACGAGTTTTTCATTACCGGTGTGCTGGTACCGGTGAAAGAGGCCTACCTCGGTATGCCCGTTGTGGCTACCTTTTTACTGGTGATGGGTGTCGCCTATATCCTCGGCGGCCTCAGGTCATCGCTGATCGTTGGTGGATTCCTGTTATTCATCGCATTCTCCGAGTATTGGGACAGGGCGCTGATCACCGCCTATATGGCGTCGATTGCGGTTGTCATCTCAGCCATCATTGGTATTACGGTGGGCTCACTATGTGCGCAAAATGCCTTCGCCAGCAAGGTGATAATCCTGGGCTGTGACTTTTTCCAGACATTCCCCTCGTTCATTTATCTGATCCCGGTAATTATGCTGTTTGGTATCACGGATACCTCGGTGATTATCGCAGCGGTAATTTACGCCACGGTACCTGCGATCCGTTACACCGTTGAAGGGTTGCGCAACGTGCCGCCCGTGTTACACGATGCGGCATCGATGATGGGTGTTTCGCGTTTTCAACGCTGGATTTCGGTCGAATTGCCGCTTGCCTTTCCGCACATCATGCTGGGTTTGAACCAGACGGTCATTTTCGCCCTGTTTATGGTGATTATCGGTGCTTTCATTGGAACGACCGATCTGGGGCAGCTTATTTTGAAAGCGATATCAGATGGACAGGGAACCGGCATCGGGCTGACGCTCGGGCTGTGTGTTGCCTTCATAGGTCTGGCCGCCGATCAAATTATACGAACCTGGGTAAACGACAGAAAAAGAGAATTGGGGATCGAATAAAGCGCCTTGCCCGCCACTCGTCCATCATCCAGCCGACCATTTTCAGTCCTCATCCTGTCGCTTGTTTGTTCTCACCATTGTTCGTTGATTCCACGGTCGCATATGCCGAATATGCGCCAGGAACGAGCCGTGCAGCGAGTGCGTAATAATTATCATGTTTTTGCATATTTCTTCCGCTTTTTTTGAAATCTTGCATACAATTCAGATAACAGAAAAATTTTAAATTCCAATAGTCTCAACCCCGGCCTTTTTTCGAATATGAGAGATATCGCGCAATCCGAGTTACAGGGTTTTTCCAGAACGCTTGCCGAACTGGAATGGCTCCTGTTGGTTCTTGTGTTGCTCTACTTCGTAATGCCTAGCACTGCGATTATTGACCGGTGGGGCATGCTTTTGTCCATGGGCGTTTACGCTGCATTTGTCATTTCTTTCCGCTACTCGAAACTGTTCACCAGGGAAACCCAGTGGAAACTGGCGATTGAGACCTGGGCAATTACCATCTTCATTACCTGGTGTGTCTACCTGACCGGAGGTATCGACAGTCAGTTAATCAGTCTTTACCTGCTGGTCATTATTTTCAGCGCTCTGACCCTCGGGCAGATGGTGACATTACTTGAATTCGCTCTTATCTCCGCGGTCTATTTCTATCTCGCCCAGTCAACGGTTGATGGTGACAACTTTTCGATACTTCATTTAATCGAAATGACAATGACTTTTGCACCGTATTTGCTGGTGGCGTACCTGACCTCGCTGTTGGCCGCCGATTTAAAAAATGCGCGCGAAGGCCTGGAGCTATTGTCGGACACCGATGAGTTGACCGGTCTTAAAAATCGGCGTGCTTTCAACACGGCACTGGAAGCCGAAATCAAAAAAGCTGTCCGTTATGATCGTGCGTTCTCGGTGTTAATGCTGGATGCGGATGACCTCAAACCGGCGAATGACCGGTTTGGTCATGGGGTAGGCGACAAGCTTATTATCTCGATCGCTCAGGTTATCCAGGAATCGGTACGCGAGACAGATGTCCTCGCGCGTTACGGCGGCGATGAATTCGTCGTGATCCTGACTGAAACCCCGAAGGACAGGGCAATAGAAGTTGCCGAGCGGATTCGTGCGTCGGTAGAGAACACGTCTTTCAGTTCGTCGGGTGAGCGAGTGTCGTCGACGATCAGTATCGGTGTGTCCTGTTTCGCCGGGAAGATGGAATTGGGTGATGACATAGTGGCTCGAGCAGACGAGAAACTCTACGAAAGCAAACGTAAGGGGAAAAATGCGGTATCCCACTAGCTGGAATTATGAGCCTGGCACATCGATGAGGCGCAAGCCTCTGGTGCCTGAATAATCCGCAAGCGAACCTCGTCGCCTATTTCAGTTTTGCTCGTTCTTCCTGTTTCCTGAGCGCTTGTTCGCGGTGGAAAATATACAGACCACTGCCGATAATCAGGGCCGCGCCACTCAAGGTCCAGCTGTCCGGCAGATCACCGAACAGCACGAATCCAAATACCGTTGCCCAGAGTAGCGAGCTGTAACTGAACGGTGCGACCACCGAGGCGGGCGCATGGCGAAAGGCGCGGATCAGGCACAGGTGCCCAATGCCCCCGGCGATACCGGCAAAGACGAACAAGAACCAGTCAAACCCGGCGACGGGCTGCCAGTAGAAAGGGGCGGCAATCGTTGTAACCAGTGCGCCCACAACCCCCGTATAGAACAGTGACGTCATCGGGCTGTCACCCTTGCCCAGTTTACGGGTATAGATCTGGTATAGCGCATGAGTGAAGGCTGCAGTGAGTAGCACCAGGATGCTCAGTTGCAGGCTGTCGGTGCCAGGTCGCATCACCACAAGCGCTCCGCAAAAACCTATCGCGATGCCTACCCAGCGGCGCATACCGACTTTTTCTCCGAGCAACGGAATAGAAAGGATGGTGACGATGACGGGTGACATAAACATGATCGTTGCCGCTGTGGTGAGGGGCAACAGGCTGATGCCGACAAAAAACAGAACCGTTGTCGAGAACATGAACAGTGATCGCAGCCCCTGATACATCGGGTTCTGACTTTTTATTCGCCTAAGCAGTTGAGGCCCCATCAGCAGGATGACGAAAAGCAGGTGAAAGAAAAATCGCGCCCAGATCACCTGCACCACCGGATAGGTTTGCATCAGGTACTTGGCCGTCGAATCAAGTGTGACAAAGCAGAACATGGTTGCCAGCATCCAGGCGATGCCAACCAGATGGTTGTCTGTCGATCTAGCCGCTAGCGTGGAATCAGTCAAAATTTAACCCGGGCCGGTGTGATGTGGGAGGGTGACGACTGCTATCAAGCGCGGACGTGGCGCGTGTATGCAAGGGTTTTGGCGTCAGGTGCGAAAATGAGCGATGATCAGTAATGCCCCGCCCACCAGCGGCACTACGGCATGACCGATAAGATGAATTGTGTGGCCTGTTTTCTCGCCATGACTTTCAACGAGGGCTTGCAGCTTGTTGATTTTCTGCGCGGCGACGCGCCGCAAAACCAACATGTAGACTGCGTATAAAACAAGACCTGATCCCAGTATTAAATTGACGCCCAATGCCATCGGATTATCCCGTTGCTAGATGATATGCCATGCAAGCCGTGGCCTAACCAGAGCCATGCAGGTGGGTAGTGGCGGCATGCTATCACTTTGTCAGCGGATATCCGCTATTGCGGCTACCAAAATTAACGCTTTTTGCGTGATATGCTGTAACTTTATCAAATACAGCCGCAGCAGCACTCCCGGCATGGCTGTTCTGGAGGGAAGTAATGTTAGATATATGGGGAAGAAAAAACTCGAGTAATGTCATCCCGGTCATGTGGGTGGTGGGTGAACTCGGGCTCGAACATCATCGCCACAATGTTGGAGGATCCTTCGGTGGAGATGATAGCGAGGCGTTCCTGAAATTGAACCCCAATGGTTTGATACCGGTCATCAGCGATCATGGTTTTGTGTTGTGGGAGTCGATGGCAATCACGCGCTATCTTTGTCGCAAATATGGCATGGGTGTACTGTGCCCGGAAGACCCACAGCAGGCTGCGCTGGCGGATCAGTGGATGGACTGGTACAAATCGATTCTTACGCCGAACCTGATGCCGGTTTTTGTCAACCTGGTACGTACGGCCAGTTCTGCGCAGGACCCCGCAGTGGTCGAGCGCGGCACTGCGGCCACGATTCGGCATCTGGGGGTGCTGGAAAATCACCTGCAGGGGCGAGCTTATGTTCTGGGCGAAAGTTTCAGCATGGGAGACATCCCGCTCGGCGCGATGATGTACAAGTTTTTCAATCTCGACATTGAGCGTCCTTCGTTACCCGCTATCGAAGACTGGTACGCGGGTTTGTGCGAACGCCCCGCCTTTCGGCAACATGCCATGATCCCTTTTGGTAGCTCACTCGAAGAGTGGCTCGAACTGGAAAAGGCTGGCGCCTGATCACCTGGATAACCGCTATCGGTTGAGTCTTTGGCGGTTCATAAGACCGACAGGGCAATACACCCGGTGCATTGCCTGGCTGAATTTCTCAATTTCACCAGCCGTATGTCGCAGCCCGAAATTTTGTGGACGATCCCGTCGTGGTTTCCTGAGCGTGCCGGCTTTTGCGATAGATCAGGAATATCGCGCTACCGAAGATCGGCAGCATGCCCGTGGCTTTCGGCGGGAAATTTTATTAAGTTATACTTCGAGATCTGGCGAAGTTCGCCAAAATAGAAGAGTAAAGGGTCTTTGATAATGCCAGATAACTCTCAAACTGACGTCAGCAGCAGAATCCTGTCAGCTGTACTTGAGGGCAGCAAAGTGAAGCTTGCCTGGTCCGATTCGAGGCAGCAGGAGCTTCATTCGAAGCTCCTCAGGCATTCGCCGGGATTTCCCGGTGGTGAACGACCGGCGGGGGTCGAAGGTCGTTTTCCGTCCGGGTCTCAAGGTCTGATGCCGGAACGTGCGGAGCTCACCGCAGACGGAGATTTGAAGCTCTACTGGCAACCCGGTGATCTGCAATCGCAACACAGCAGCGATTGGCTGCGAGCTCAGTCAGATTTGATGCAAGCGCGCGGCCAGCAACCGCCGGGACAGGTCGTCTGGGACGCAACTCGGATCGAAGATTTACCTGAACCGGGTTATAGCGCTCTGATAGCGGATGAGAAGGCTCGCCTCGAGTTGTTCGAACAGGTATTGAACTGGGGTGTCGCGCTGATTCGCGGGGTGCCGATGCAAGCCGCTACAGTGGAAACCGTGGCCGGCTGGTTCGGGCAGATTCAACCCAACCCCTACGCCGATGATCCTGCGCGCCCGGTAGTGTCCAGCATTCGCGTAGACCCGGCCCAGCCGGTGGCGACGCGTATGAGTCATTTCCTTGGCCCGCACACGGATACCTGCTGGCGCCAGAGCCTGATCGGCCTGCTGTTGATGCATTGCCTGCAAGCACACTCCAAGGGTGGTCGCTCGATGCTGGTAGATGGTTTCGCGGTCGCGGCCCGCTTGCGCGAGCAATCACCCGAGGCCTTTGCGCTGTTGTCGACGGTGCCGATTGCCTTTGGCTCGGTGGTCGCAGATCGTGATGACTGGCGTGCCAGTGGTCGAGTGATGTCGGTGTCTGCCGATGGGGTGATCGAGGGCATTCGCTATAATGGGAACTCGATCGGACAACTGGATTTACCCGACGATCTGATCGAGCCGGTCTATGCTGCGCTGGAAAAATTCGAGAGTATCCTCTACGACCTTAGCCTTTGGTGGCGGCCGTTACTCGCACCGGGGGACTTGCTGGTCATCGATAATCATCGTGTATTGCATGGGCGCGAGGCCTTTGACGCTGCGGCCGGCGAACGGCATATCCAGTGTTGCAACGTCGAGCGGGACGATTTTCACAACAACTATCGTCGGCTGGCGAAGCGCCTCGCTGTCGAAGACTGGGGCAGGCGTCTGTCGGCGGGCGTTATCTAGCTCGAATGGCTTGAGTCTGCCGGGTGCTTTTAGCCGGGCGCGCAGCACTGCAATCTCGATTCGGGAAACGTCGTATCGGGGTCCTTCCGGGTTGGGTGGCCTGGCCTAATTGTGCAATGATCCAGTCTTTGCATCTGACACACGGGGTCGCGTGGCTGATAACGCAATAGCAGCAGAAACCTTCGATGCTTCGGCAACCAAAACTCGCGGCCACAGGTATCTGTATTTTCTCGCTCTGTGCTTCGGTTGCGCTGGCCTGGTGCCCGCGGCCCAGGGTGGACATTTGCCGCTGTGGGAGCTGGGCATCGGCATCGGTGCC
>Ga0055584_100007686_pt1 | contig 10562 bp, 6 predicted proteins | sample OSDHelmetaG_FD_58716 | JGI IMG/M metagenome (GOLD analysis project Ga0055584, IMG submission 58716) | Pelagic marine sediment microbial communities from the LTER site Helgoland, North Sea, for post-phytoplankton bloom and carbon turnover... | ecosystem: Environmental > Aquatic > Marine >...
GACGTGGCTCAGTGGTAAAACCAGTGAGCGATATCGCCTCCTTTCGGAAGCCGAATGGGAATACGTGGCGCGCGATGGCACGCAGTCGACTTGGGCTTGGGGTGAAGACTCCGGTCTCGCCTGCAAGACCGGTAACGTTTTTGACGAAAGCGGAGCGCAGACCAGCTACGCCAAAGAGCATTCATCTTGGGAGCCTGTTAAGTGTGACGATGGCTTTGGCCGCGTTGCCCCCGTCGGGTCTTTTCCAGCCAACGGTTTTGGCCTTCACGACCTTGGCGGTAATGTTTGGGAGTGGAATGAAGATTGCTCCCTGTGGCTTTACGACGATGAAGACATCAACGAGGAGCCCAACCAAGTATCGGGGCATTGTGATCGCCGCAGCGTTAAAGGCGGAAGCTGGTTTTCCATGATTTCCCGTCACCGTCCGGCTTTTCGTGGTCGAGACCCGGAAAACTTAGCGTCTCATATTTTCGGATTTCGTGTGGCACGAGACCTAGCGCAGTAAGGGCAGCACCTTTGATCATTCCCAAGACACTGCCGGCAGCGGCGCGCGGCTTTGCGCTGAGTATGCTTCTTCTGTACACCGGCCCCGCTTCTGCTGAGACGCTAAACATTGGGGGCACGGAACTTCCGGCGAGCCTCGGCAATCCTTATGCCGCAATCGGCGTCACGCCTGGTTCCATTCTTGGATCAATTTACGATGGACTGACCCAAATCGATTCTGACGGCAGCTTAAAACCAGCCCTCTCAGTGTCTTGGGAAAACGATGGCGATCGGCGGTGGGAATTTAAACTGCGCTCAGGTGTGCAATTTCAAAACGGCGCCGCATTAACATCAGAAAACGTCGCCGCGAACATCAACATGATTATTCTCGCAGAAAACGCGGGCTATCCAATCGCGACAGAAATGTCCGCTATTGAATCGGCGCGGGCTATCGACGAGCAGACCGTTGAGGTCATCACGAAGTTTCCCGATCCGATGCTGGCAAAACGGTTCAGCCTCCTGCGCATTGTGGATTTTGACCTATGGTCAGACATTGGACCCGATGCCTACGCTCGCGCGCCTATTGGAACTGGACCTTTCGCCTTAGACTCTTGGAACCAAGGCGGCGCTATCGCCTTTACGGCATTTGCCGCGTCATGGCGTGATCCCGGCGATTTTTCAAAGCTCCGCATTTTCACGCTGAAAGACTCGATCGCGCGGACGCAATCGCTCATCGCCGGCCAGATTGATCTCGCCCTCGGCCTCACGCCAGAAGATGCACCACTTATAGAAAGCCAAGGCATGGGGGTTAAGATTCACTATGGCAATCAAGTCATGGCACTCGGCCTTCCCAATGCGCTGAAGGACGAGTCTCCGTTGAATGATCAGCGGGTGAGACAAGCGATCAACTATGCGGTCAATCGAACGGCCATTGTTGATTACATTCTTGGCGGCATGTTCCCCCTCGCCACCCAAGGGGCGACACCAGCAAACGTGGGCCACAACCCAGACATTACGCCCTATGCCTATGACATCGAACGCGCAAAAGCTCTGCTGAGCGAGGCTGGTTACGCTGATGGCTTCGAGCTCGTTATCGAAGTCTTGGTCGGCATGGGGCCGTCGGACTCTCTGATTTACCAACAAGTCGCTCAAGATTTGTCCCATGTCGGCATTGCCGTCGACCTGAGAACGACAACCTATCCGGAACGAACGCGAAAATACTTCAGTGGCGACTGGGGAGATGTCGACGGGTTCTCCATCCTATGGAATAACGCGCCCTACAACGATACGGGCCGCGCGCTAAAGGATTTCTCGTGCCTGAAGGCCAACCCGTTCTTCTGCGATGATGCGGTCTCTGAACAAATCATCGCAAGCAATCAGGAAATGGATCCGGAGAAAAGAGCTAGCATCCTGCGCGGAATCATGGCGGACATGCAGACCTTAGCGCCAACGATCAACCTGATCGAATACGGCAGCGTACTCGGTTATGCGAAGCGTATTGAAAACGTGCAAATTCGTCCGGTCGGCATAGCCTACGAAGGCATCCGCCTCACCGACTAACGATTGCGTCCCTCTTGAAGAATGTTCTTCGCAATGACGCCGCGCATAGCTTCGGATGAGCCTTCATACGTCCGCATAGGCCGCACGTCGCGATAGCACCGCTCCAAGATCGTCTCGTCGGACAAACCCGATGCACCGTGGACTTGGACAGCGCGGTCGACCACGCGCCCCGCCATTTCAGAGGTAAAGGCTTTAATCATCGCCATTTGGGTACGGACCTGTTCGCCGTTCTGGGCACGCCACGCCGCGTCATAGACCATCAGGCGTGAAGCATGGAGATCCGTCGCAGAATCAGCAATCATCCATTGAATGGCTTGCCGTGACGACAAAGGCTTACCAAACGTCTGGCGTTGATGCGCATAGTCGATCATCATTTCATAACACCGTTGGGCGATACCGATCGCCCGCGCCGAAATCATGACCCGGCCTCGATACAACGCCGTCTCACTGGCGCTCCACCCCTGCCCCGGCTCTCCGAGCAATTGGCCATCGGGAACAACGCAGTCGTTGAAGAACAACTCGTAGGTTGATTGGCCGTGAATCATTTTTTGCTCGCGCCCGACGGAGAATCCCTCCGTATCAGCATCAACGATAAACCAGGTTATCCCGTCGTGGCGGGAGGTGCCCTTGAGGCGCGTTAGAACGAGAACGTAGCGCGCCGTTTTTGCGTGACTGATCCAACACTTAGAGCCGTTGAGTTTCCAGCCGCCATCAACCTTTTCAGCCGAGGTTTGAATGCCTGCAAGATCACCCGCTGCATTAGGTTCGCTGAATGCGGCTGCGCCGTGGAAGTCTCCACGCACGGACGGAATGAGATATTTTTCCTTCTGTGCATCTGAACCAAGATTGTATAGCACCGGAAAAAAGAGCGATGACCACAGGCTACGGCCTGCTGTGCACCGAAAGGCTTCTTCCATGACAACGCAATGATCAAGCAAGCCGAGACCAGCCCCACCGACCTCTTCTGGGGCATCCATAGCCCAAAGCCCAAGGTCCCGAATTTTCTTTTCCAGCGGCTCCGACACATCCTGAGGAAGCTCGTATGAGTTGGGTCTATCCGGTAATGATGTCTCTAGTGGAATGAGCTCTGCATCGACGAAACGGCGAATGGTGTCTTTCAACATTCGTGTTTCTTCTGGAAGATCGAAATCCATAGTCTTATCCTTCAGCCGCGCGCGGCACATCAGTATCTGTCATGTTGTCATCGACTGCCGCAAGCTCCGGATGCGACCATGGCCCGCTCCACGGTGCGCGCAAAAACTGTCGCTCTCCCAGAGTTTGAACCAAACCTAAGGCCTCGACCTGTGGGTGACACATGAGCTGATTTAGCTCTGGAAACTCGACGGCTGTTCCGCCGAGACGATTGAAAATCTCTAAAGCGTCGTGAGATGGGACTTGCGTAAGGTATTTTTCCCAGAGGCCATGATATTGGCCGCTGAGGAACCCCATACCGATCGTGGTGCGTCCCTCTTTGATAAAGCGCTCATCATCCTTGACGTCGTCGAGCATATTCAACTCGGACAACATCGCAGTGAAATTCTTTTCGTCTCGCAGGTTCATCATTGAGACAAAGATGTTGTTGTCTTTGGTGCGGTACCCGTGCCGTGGCGGATCAGTTTCAGACAAACAGTAGGATGGCCCCAACCAGTCATCGGGATTCGAAATGGCTGCCCACTGCAATGATCGCAGTGACATCACCGCTCCCAAGCGGCTGACAGCCACAGTTTGTCCCTCACCAGCATTCTCGCGGTGATACAAGGCTGCAAGAACGCCGAGCAATCCCATACCAGCCGCCGCGCTTTCAGCGATATCAGCTCCAACGCGCACAGGCTCACCATCCAATGCGCCAAGAGCGCGCAGATAACCCGTCATTGCTTGAATGGTGAGTTCGCTGCCAGCCTGCCCGGCCAGGGACCCTTCTTCACCATAATAGGACAGATCAAGTGTGATCAGTTTCTCGTGAGCACTCGCACTAACCAGTGATGCCAAAGCATCATCGGTGTTGGCAGACCAGTCGGTCAGCACAATGTCGGCGTCGGCTACAAGCGCCTTAATTTTCTTAGCATCATCTGTATTAGACGGATCAAGCGCGATAATTTTTTTGTTACGGTTGAGAGCGTCAAAGATTTCGCCGCGACCACTCGCATTTGAAGGCGCAAGGTCTTTGGACCAATCTCCAGACGCCGTTTCAACTTTAGTCACAGAGGCCCCGACTTCTGCCAACAGCAGTCCGACATTCGGACCAGCATAGCCCGAACAGAACTCAACGACCCGCAGCCCAGACAAGGGCCGATCAGAGGCTTCAGACGCCTCACCTAAGTTATGACGTTCAACCCCTTCGCCAAAGCCTTCACGCAAGACTGCCTCAGTATCAGCGCCTGGTGCTGGGGTCGGCTGCGCCATGGAAGCTGGCGTTTTAGAAAAAGCCCATGGTAGTCCGCCAGTCATCATTGGCCCTGTGTGGTCAGGCGAAACGTCGACAAGATAACTATTGTCCCGAACATGAGAATTGTTGACCAGCGTATTGGCATCGAACAATGGACTAGCGGGAACACCGGCTTGTGCGAACCGAATTGTCCACCAGCGCGACGGCTTGGTGCTGATTTTGTCACCGATCACCTGAGCCAAAGCAGCTTGGTTTTCGACGCGATCTATATTCGTAGCGAACCTTGAATCCTCGGTCAGTTCAGACGCACCGATCACATCACATAGTGCAACCCATTGGGATTGCGTCTGTGCCGTCACCGCAATGTAAGATTTATCCTGTGTGACGAAACACTGATTGGGCGCACTCGCTGAACTGGCACTCCCCATCCTCGGCACGGCTTCGCCAGTCCCTAGGGCTTCAGCAACTCGACTGGCCTGCATTGCTAAAGTCATTGCGAGGTGACTGGTCACGATATGCGCACCAGCGCCAAACCGTTGTCGACCGATTAGACCGAGCAACACACCGGCAGCCAGGAATGTGCCTCCGCTCGGATCAATGTGCGTGTACCGCAGCATTTCTGGCGCGCCGTTTGGGGACCCATTGAGGGATGCAAACCCACTGAACGCCTGTAAATGGGAATCAACTGCGGACATATCGCGCATCGGGCCAACATGCCCCCAGCCGGAACTAGAGCCATAGACGATACTGGGATTTAGAACTTTGGCCTGGGAATACCCGATCCCAATTCGATCAGAGACACCGGGGCGATAATTTTCGATGACAGCATCCGCCTGACTGAGGAGGCGCTCGATTGCAGGCTTGTTGGCTTCATCTTTGAAATCCAGCTCGATAGACCGCTTACAGAGATTGGCAATCGTATAAGCCGTCGACCAGCCCTTTTGCTGGGGCCGCGCAAGACGCGTAATTTCGCCGGACGGACGCTCAACCTTGATCGCATCGGCGCCTAGGAAGGCCAGCAAGGTCGCGCTCCACGGACCAACAATAGCCGTCCCACAATCCAGTACGCGCAAGCCTGATAGTGGGCCGCTCCCCTTCGCCGTCATGATATCGCCCTCACCCGGTAAATCCTTTAATTCAAACGATAAAGTAAGGGATACTGCGAATAACTCTGAACCAAGAGCGCACTGTGCTCACTATTCGAGCTTTCTTTGGGTCGCCTTACGGCCAGCTCCAAACGCCCGCCCAATGACTTCAGACGTGTCCAAGAGAGCCGGTAGAAATTTGGATTGCATGTCTTTCTCAGCCACGGCAGACGAAAAATATCGCATAGCGACACAAGCAAAAACGCGTTTATTTGAAAATATGGGCACAGACAAAACTGATCGTGTTTTTTCTTGGCGCTTGGCAAAGCCGACCGCTCGGACTTCATCCATGCGAATAGAAAGCGCTTTCTCGTTTGAGAACAGAGAATTGGATTTGAATTGACCGGCCTGTGCTGCCATCTCAATAAGCGTCTGCCTCTGTTCATCATCGCAAAAGCTTAGGAATACGAGACCAGATGCACTATCGAGTAATGGCACTCTATGCCCCGTGAGAAAACGATTCTGCGATAAGGGGCTCTCGAAATCCGTATTGAGGCGGATCAGCATATAAATACCGGATGGCGTCGATAACGTCAGAGGCCAAACCAGGTCCTCACCCACCTGTTGCAATTTTGGGCGCGCAATTTCATCGACCCATTGCTCGTCGGAATATCCATCGGAGAGCGCCCGCACCTGTCGCTCAAGCCAATACTGACCAGATTTAGAATCTCGTCGGACGAAGTTCGATTGCCGCAGCGTTTCAAGAAGGCGAAAAGTTGTGCCCCGCGTTAACCCAGTGCCACGAGAGACCGCGTTCGCATTCGAACCGTTGTGCAAATTCAAGTACTCAAGAATTTGCAATCCGCGATTAAAGGATTGGACGGGCTGGGTCATACGCCTTCACAGAGTGCCGTTTGGTTTCTATTTAGCTCGTATATCGAGCTGCACTGTATGGCGGCAGCGGTAACGATTCAAGGTGAGCCGCGCGATTAAGTGCGCTGAAATGTGTAGGTCCCAGTCTTCGATTCTGATCGGGAAATTTGCCCGGCATGCCACAAGTAATTGAGGTGAGCTAAAGTCTCACCGAGAGCGAAGAAGTATTGGTGATCATTCAATGCTCTGGGAAACAGGACCGTCGTTGCAGTGGCTGCCGTAACTGACGTAGCGCACGCGTTCAAAGCATCATCAAGTCGGTCCATATGATGAGATTTCAACGCATCAATGCGATCGTGCAAGCCGTAGAACGGCAATTTGTGGGACGGCAGCACAAGCGTATCAACCGGTAACGTCCGGAATCGGTCCAAGCTATCCATAAAGTCTTTGAGTGGGTCAGCGTCCAGAGCGAACGGCATCACGCTAACGTTCGGCGATATCTTGGGCAGAACCTGGTCGCCCGAAATAAGCACTTTGTCTTCAGCTCGATAGAGCGCAGCGAGTTCAGGCGCGTGACCGGTCCCGATGGTGACGACCCAAGGCTGCCCATTAACCTTAACCTCATCCCGGTCTTCGAGACGATCGAATTTCTTTAATTCTACGCGCTTACGGATCGATAAACCCTGGCGACGCTTCAGGTCGGACTCTTGCCGCTCATCCGAGACACCGCCGGTTACATAGAAGGCCCGCATGATGTCAGTCAGGTCGTCGGGCTCAAGCCGTGACCATTGGTGGAAGGCATCCCACTCCTTCTGGGTGGTAGACAGGGAAATGTCGTAGGTCTTGGTGAGCCAACCTGCCAAACCCATGTGATCAGGGTGATGATGGGTGCAAATCAATCGCGTGGGTTTCTTCCCGGGGAAGTAATTCTGGAAGAGGGACTCCCAAGTCTCCTGGGTTACCGCCGAATCAAAACCACTATCGACCAACGCTAAACCATCGCCATCGTCCAGCACCCACAGATTAATGTGATCGAGTGCGAAAGGCAGAGGCATACGGATCCAATGCACACCCGGCGCGACTTCTATTGCCATCTCGGGGGCTGGCGGCTCGTCCCAAGGGAACTTCAGCGGCGTCTCGATTGGTTTATTAGACGTCGGCACGATGAACGCGTCCTTTAAATTGGGATTTCGCAGTGAAAGCAGTTCAGTCTAGGTGCACATAGAAGTATTCATTATACACCCCACCTGATCGCAATAGCGCGTTTGATGACAAAGAAAAAGACATGACAGAGAACCATGCCAATCCCGCAACCTCTGTCTGGTCGCCCTTAAGCGTACCAACATTCCGGGCATTCTGGGTGGGCATGTCGCTCTCTACGACGGCATTCTGGATGCAAAACATCGCCGTGACGTGGTTGATGCGATCCTGGACCGATGGCGATGCCATCATGATTTCGCTGGTTCAAACCGCTTTATTTCTCCCTGTTATGCTGCTTTCGCTTCCAGCTGGCACGATTGCAGACATGTTCGACCGTCGGAAATTTCTGATCTTCTCGCAAGTATGGATGATGACAGCGCCCCTCGCCGTCGCCGTACTAGCGATTCTGGATATCCGCAGCCCCACCGCATTGTTGCTCTGCACGATTCTTCTCGCGGTGGGCAATGCGATGAAGCTGCCGAGCCAATCCGCTCTGCTACCGTCCTTAATTGATAAAGACCGCCTCCCCTTTGCGATTAGCCTAAACAGCATGGCCGTCAATGGTGGACGCATTGTCGGGCCGGCTTTAGCAGGCGCGCTTCTCCCCATTATCGGTGCGATGGCGCTCTTTATCGCGAACTCAGGCATATACCTTCTCTATGTCGCAGTTCTATTGCGCCTACCGTCCGTTGAAACTACATCGAAGGCAGACCGGCCCTCCTTTATCCAAGGACTAGTCGACCTCAAAGCCTGGGTTCGCCAAACGCCAAGCTTTAGCGCCATCCTGTTACGCGGCGGATTGTACTTTTGCGTTTGGTCAACCGTCCTGGCCATCGTTCCCCTGATCACAAAAAGCGCAGCGGAATTCGGGTTGCTCTATGGCCTGTTCGGTTTTGGCGCGATTGCGGGCGCAACACTTTATGGATATCTGTCGAGAGTAGGCTCTAGAACGCGAGCCGTGACGATTGCAATTCTTGTACATGCTTCGTGCATCGCCCTTCTCTCCGTCGCCGACGCCTTCATGACGAAAGCCGTTTTAATGGGCGTTATCGGTGTCGCATCGTTCTTCACCATGACGACGTTTCAAGTCAGCGCTCAGCTACAATTACCTGATGCAATACGCGGACGCGGCCTTGCCCTTATGACAACCGTCTTCATGGGCGCTACTGCCCTCTCAAGTCCAGTATGGGGCGTTATAGCCGACAAGATTACGCCGGAAACCAGCCTGCAAATTGCAGGGGCCTTCTCTCTGATCTGCGCCTGCATATTTGCGCGTCGAAAAATCGAGCCATAAGCGCGTCATAACAGCCGTCACAAAGTTCTTATCCATGAACTTTTTGGCTTAATATGTGGACATATTGACACTATTCAGCGTCCGCCCTAGCGTGCAAGCTATCGCATGAACGGGCTGAGAAGCGGCAATTTTCAAGACCGGCTGGCCCTCTTTTTTCGCTGACGAAGACTCGGGGGACCATCAATGTCTGATCAAGCTTTACCGAACGCACTACCCCAAGACGTTGCGCTTTCAATTTATACGACGATGACTCGTATTCAGGCCTGCGACCAACGCATTCAACAATTACTGGCGGCGGGCGCATTGCAATTTCAGTATTACCCCTGCGGTGGCCAGGAAGCGATCCCCGCGTCAATTGCGCCGCACCTCAAAGACGATGACCAAGTGGTCACCACCTATCGCGGTGTTCATGACATTGTCGCCAAGGGCACGCCCATGGTTGAAGTCATTGCCGAGATGATGGGCAAGATTAACGGGACGTCGAAGGGCAAAGGCGGTGCCATGCACCTATCTGACCCTAACTCGGGATTGATGGTGACAACAGGGATCGTTGGCGCGGGCATGCCGATTGCCAACGGTTTAGCGCTTGCGGCAAAGATGAAAGACACGGGCCATGTCGTCATCGTCAACTTTGGTGATGGCGCCTCAAACATTGGCGCCTTTAACGAGAGCGTGAACATGGCGGCCTTGTGGGACCTACCTATCGTATTCCTTTGTCAGAACAATGCCTACGCCGAATACACGTCGTTCGCTGGCTCAACAAAGAGCCCGAGCATTGCTGCCCGAGCAGCTGGATACGGTATGGCGGGCGAAACCTGCGATGGGACAGATCCCGATGCCGTACATGCGGCGGCTGGTCGCGCCATCGCCCGATCCCGTAAGGGTGAAGGCCCAACATTGCTGGAATGCACCGCCTACCGTTTGCAGGGCCACTCCTTCGGTAGTGAAGAAGATCATATGGATCAGGAAGAACTCGCAGAAGCACGCGCGAATCCGCCGTTGGCCAAATTTCGCGCAACACTGATTGAACGGGGCGACGCAACGGCAGAAGAGTTAGATGCCGTCGACGCCGCAGCGAAAACAGAAGTCGAAAGCGCTGTCGAGCAGTCTATGGCTGCAGAGATGCCAAGCGAAGATGAGCTATACGCTGATATCTTTGAAGATGCCTCTCATGTGCCATACGCAACGGCGAGAACTGTCGGCGAAGAGCCTGACTTATCAGATCGCGAAACCATCACCGTCCCCATGGTCGCAGCTATTACGGAAGCCCTGGATATTGCCTTGGGCGAAGACCCGGATGTGTTTTTAATCGGCGAAGACATTGCAGACCCCGCTGGCGGCGTCACCAAAGCCACGGCCGGCCTCTCGACCAAACACGGTGTCGACCGCGTACGGCCATCACCGATTTCAGAACAAGCGATCATCGGCGCCGCTATCGGCGCCTCCCTCTGCGGCATGAAGCCCATCGCCGAGATTATGATCAACGATTTCTCCATGGTGTGTATGGATCAGATTGCTAATCATGCGGCCAAACTGCGCTACATGTCAGGCGGGCGGACAAGTGTGCCGCTGGTAATCCGCACAGTCACGGCCGGCAATGTTGGTAACTTCGCAGCCCAGCACTCACAATCGTTAGAAGCTTGGTTCACTCATATCCCCGGCATCAAAGTTGTTGCACCAA
>Ga0055584_100007687_pt1 | contig 10562 bp, 7 predicted proteins | sample OSDHelmetaG_FD_58716 | JGI IMG/M metagenome (GOLD analysis project Ga0055584, IMG submission 58716) | Pelagic marine sediment microbial communities from the LTER site Helgoland, North Sea, for post-phytoplankton bloom and carbon turnover... | ecosystem: Environmental > Aquatic > Marine >...
AGGCGCGGCCGCTCGACGTGCCGGCCGCGGGCCACGACCCGCCGGCCGCCCACCCAGACCTCGTCGACCGCGCCCGGCCCAGCGGCGAAGACCGCGGCGTCGAGCATCGGATCGCCGGCCGTGGCGGCCAGCCCCGGGTGGGCGGGATCGAGGCAGACGAGGTCGGCCCGGCAGCCCACGGCCAGGGCCCCCACCCGCTGGCCCAGCGCCACCGCGCCCCCGGCGCAGGCCAGCCGCCACAGCGCCGCCCCAGTGTGGCGCTCACCGGGCGGACGCAGCACCGCGCGGCGCTGGTGAACCAGCCGCTGCCCCAGCTCGAGCAGGCGCAGCTCGGCGAAGGGATCGCGGCTCACCTGGCTGTCCGAGCCCACCCCCAGCCGCCCCCGACCCGCCACGTGCGCCTCAGCCGGAAACAGGCCGTCGCCCAGGTTGGCCTCGGTGGTGGGACACAGGCCGGCCACCGCGCCGCTGTCGCGGAGCGCGCGCAGCTCGGAGGGGTCGATGTGGGTGGCGTGCACCAGGCACCACCGGGCGTCGAGGCCCACGCGGTCGGCGAGCGCCTGCACCGGCCGCAGGCCATGGGCGGCGACCACCGCGTCGACCTCGGCGGTCTGTTCGGCCACGTGGATGTGCACCGGCGCGCCCGGGGCCAGCCCGTCGAGGCCAGCCACCAGCTCGGGCAGACGGGCCAGCGGCACCGCGCGCAGGCTGTGCGGCGCGAGGCCCACCCGCTGGCCGGGGCCCAGCCGCGGCAGCAGGGCCTCCACCAGCCGCAGGATGCCGTCGGGGGGATGGACGAAGCGCCGCTGCGCCGCCGTGGGGGGCTGGTCGATGCCCCCCTTCATGTAGAGGACCGGCAGCAGGGTGAGGCCGATGCCGGCCGCGCGGGCCGCCTCGAGCACCCGCCCCGACAGCTCGGCCGGATCGGCGAAGGGCGCGCCGTCGCGGTCGTGATGGACGTAGTGGAACTCGGCGACGCTCGTGTAGCCGGCCTCGAGACACTCGGCGTAGAGCCAGGCGGTGACCGCCTGCAGCGTGTCGGGGTCGAGGCGGTCGACCAGCCGGTACATGGCCGCCCGCCAGGTCCAGAAGCTGTCGGCGTCGGCCGTCGCCGACTCGGCGTGGCCCGCCATGGCGCGCTGAAAGGCGTGGCTGTGCAGGTTGGGCATGCCCGGGAGCGCGGGCCCCGGCAGGCGTCGAGCGGCGCCGGGATCAGCGCCCGCCTGCACGCCGACCAGCCAGCCATCCGCGCTGACCTCGAGGCGAACGTCGGCCGCCCAGCCGGTGGGCAGCAGCGCGGAGGGGGCGAAGAGGGTGGTGGTCACCTCAGACATCGGGCCGCCAGTCGCGCGCCGCGGTGAGCAGCCGCCGGAGGGTGGGCTGCAGGCCGGCGGCCCGGCCGGGATCCCAGGCGGGGGGATGCGCCCGCATGTACGCCTCTTGTGCGATCTCGAGCTGGACCGCGTGCACGCCCGCCGCGGGGTCGCCGTAGCCGCGCGTGATCCAGCCGCCCTTAAAGCGGCCGTTGCTCACCCAGGACCGGTCTTGGTCGCCCAGGATCTGCTCGAGGGTGGACTGCAGGCCGGGGGCGCACGACCGACCCCCGAAGGTGCCCAGGTTCAGGTCGGGCAGGCGGCCGTCGAAGAGGCGCGGGACGCGGCCCGGGATCGAGTGGGCGTCCCAGAGCACCACGTGGCCGTGGCGCGCCCGCACGGCGTCGAGGGTGGCCCTCAAGCGGTCGTGGTAGGGCAGGTAGTAGTCGGTGACCCGGCGGGTCCGGTCGGGGCCGGACAGCGGCGCCGTCCAGGCCGCGCGCCCGTCGAAGAGGGTCTCAGGCACCAGCCCAGTGCCGGCCTGACCCGGGTACAGCGGCGCGTCGTCGGCCGGGCGGTTGAGGTCGACGACCATGCGACTGGCCCAGGCCACCAGCACCGACGCCCCGAGCTCGGCGGCGAAGGCGTACAGCCGATCGACGAACCAGTCGGTGTCGGGGAGGGGGCGGGCGGCAGCGGAGAGCCGCGCCTCCGCCTCATCGGAGAGGCCGACGCCTGCGTGGGGCACGCTGACGACCAGGGGGGAGTCACCCGCGACGAAGGAGTAGGGCTGCATGGGCCAACTCTACCGCGCCGGTGAAGGCCGGGGCGCGACCGCCCGGGCGCCGACCGCGACGGGTCACGCCGCAGAGCCGGACCGGGGTCCGCGCCGGGGGGCACAGAGCGGGGACCCCCACCCTGGAGCCCGCGTGTCCCCCCTGCCCGCCCTCGCCGCCGCCCTCGGCCTCGACCTGCTCACCCCCGCCGCCGTGTGCGACCCCGACCGCGCGGCCTGGACGGCCCCCGACCCGGCGCCCGTGGCGGCGCTCTCCACCCTGGTGGACCGGCAGCTGCGACCCGATCTCACCGCCGACGACTTCGGCCGACACCACGCCCGCTTCGACGGCGAGTGGTGGCTGGGCAGCTTCGCCATGGCGGCCGCGGGCTTCTCGGCCGCCCAGCGCGTCGATCCCGACCCCGCCCACGGCGCGCGGGCCGCACGCGCCCTCGACCGCATGCTCGATCCCGCGGTGCGCGCCTTCGACACGGCGGCCTGGGGCACCGACATGCTCGACGACCTCGACCGCGACGACCACGACCACGCCGTCCTCGGCTATGTGGGCGTGGCCATGGGGGCAGCGCGCCGGGTCGACCGCGATGCCGTCGACCCCGCCCTGCACGACGCCGTGGTGGCCGCGCTCTCGCGCCGGCTGGCCGACCAGCCCCCCGGTCACCTCCTCCAGACCTACCCGGGGGAGGCCTACCCGGTAGACAACGCCGCCGTGGCCGCCGCCATCGCCCTGCACGCCGAAGCGACCCGGCAGCCCGAGCCGCCGTGGTTCCGCCCGTGGCTGGCCGGCTGGGCCAGCCGATGGATCGACCCCGCGACCGGCCTCGTCTACCAGTCCGCCCACCCCGCGACCGGGCGGCCGACCGATCACCCGCGGGGCAGCGGAACCGCACTGTCGGCCTGGTTCCTGTCCCACGCCGATCCGGGCTTGGCCGCGCGCCTGGGCGCCGCCACCCGCGACACGCTTGGGGTGCGGCTGCTCGATCACGCTGCCGTTCGGGAGTATCCCCCCGGGATCGAGGGGCGCGGCGACATCGACTCGGGGCCCCTCGTGATGGGGCTGAGCGTGTCGGCGAGCGGCTTCGCGCTGGGCGCCGCCCGAGCGGCCGGCGACCCCGCCTGGCAGGCCAACCTGCTCGACACCGCGTGCCTCTTCGCGGCCCCGGACCACCGCCCCGACGGCGGCGGCGCGATGACCGGCGGGGTGCTCGGCAACGCCATCCTGCTGGCCATGCTCACCGGCCCCACCCCCGCCGACCCGCCCGCTGCGCCGCCACCGGCCACCGCGCCGGAATAGACCCTGCCGGTACCCCGCGACGGCTCGGGATGACCTTCCGCATCCTCTTCCCCCGGGCCCTCGACCCGGAGCGCCTCGACCACCTGCTCGCGCGGGGGTGGTTTCGCATGCGTCGGAGCGTGTTCACCACGCGCTACCTCCTCGACACCAAGGGGCTGCACACCGCCGTCTGGGCGCGCCTCTCGCTCGATGACTACACCTTCCGGTCGTCGCTGCGACGCCGCATGCGCACGGTGGAGCGCGGCTACCAGGTCTCCGAGGGCCCGGCCCGACCCGGCCACGAGGAGCGCGCTCTCTACCGCCGCTACGTGAAGCACGTGGGCGGAGACCGCCCCGACGAGCTCGCCGACGTGCTCGGCGAAGAGCCCGGCCAGCTCAGCCCCTTCGACACCTGGCAGATCAGCATTCGGCGGCCCGACGGCGCCCTCGTGGCCTACTCGCTCTTCGACGTCGGCATCGACAGCATGCAGAGCATCATCGGCGTCTACGACCCCGACCACGCGCGCGACGGGCTCGGCTTCGCCACGATGCTCTTCGAGATCCGCCACGGCATCGATCGCGGCTTCCGCTACCACTACCCGGGCTACGTCGTCGAGGGCGTGAAGGCCTTCGACTACAAGCGCGAGGTGGGCGCGCTCGACTACCGCGACCCCATCGCGCGCCGGTGGCGGCCGCTGGCCGAGCTCGACCCGGCCACGCTGCCCGACCGCACGATCCGGGCGATGCTCGACGGGGTGCTCGACGCCCTCGAGCGCTCCGATGACGGAGGCCCCGCGGTGCCCGCCGCCCTGCGGTGCTACCCGCCGTTCCAGCTGGTCCACGTGCACGGCGCCCAGCGGCGCTGCCTCGCCGAGCCCATGTTCGTGGTGGCGGGCCCCGTGGTGCCCGGCAAGCCACAGCTCGCGGTCACCGTCGACCCCGACACCCGCACCTGGATGATCGATGCCTGGATGGCGACCCGCGACCTGAGCCACCTGCTCGACCAGGCCTGCGTGCCAGAAGAGGGGCCGCCGGCCGAGTGGCACATCCTCACGCGCGCGGCCCGGATCGGGGTGGTCGACTCTGCAGAGGCGGCCGCCGCTCAGCTCACGCGCGCGTGGCGCAACACCGGGGCCCACATCGCCGACCCCACCGGGGGCAACACCGGCGACGACATCGGGGACGCCTTCGAGCCCGACCGCTGAGCCGGCTGCCGCGGACCGGTCAGGCCATCTCGAGGTACCCGCGGAGGCGTTCGGGGGTCTGTCGGCTCTCGGTGTTCATGGGGCTCCGGGGTCGCCGGGGTCTTCGACTCCGTGTGGCTCCGGGCCCCCCTCGCGACCCTCACCGGTCGGCGCGCTGGTAGGCGCCGGCCTCCTGCCGCACCCGCTCGCGCAGGGCCTCGACCGCGGCCGGTTGCTGGGCGGCGATGTCGTTGGCTTCGCCGGGGTCGGCGATGAGGTCGTACAGCTCGGCGCGACCCCCGGCGGCGTCGGTGATGAACTTGATGTTGCCCGACTCGTCGGCCATGGCCGCGCGGTAGCCGAGCCGCACCGGCTCCGAGAGCGGCGACACCAGCAGGCTGCTGAAGTGCTTGGTGCGGAGCCCCTCGGCGAACTTCATCAGGTCGGCGCCCTCGGCCTTGTCGAGGGGGTCGAGCCGCAAGAGGTCGAGCAGCGTCGCGGGGACGTCCATCAGCCGCACCTGAAAGGGGACCTCGTGGGTCTTGGCGGCCAGCTTGTGGGGGAGGATGACGAGCGGCACGCGCACGACCTCGTCCCACAAGGAGGCGTGCCCGGTCTGGCCGCCGTGCTCGCCCAGCAGCAGCCCGTGGGTGCCCGTGACCACCACCACCATCGGCGCCCCGTCGGCCACGTCGCGCGCCTCGGCCAGCAGCTCGCGCAGGCTGCGGTCCAGCTCGCCCACGGCGGCGGCGTATGCGGCCGGATCTCCACCCTGCCCCGCGGCCCAGGGCGCGGCCAGGTGGACGTGGGCGAAGAAGGGTCGGCCGCCAGTGGCCCGCATCCAGGCGGTCGCCCGCGAGACCGTGTCGCCGTCGGGCCGGGGGGCGAGCGCGTCGCCGCGCATCGCCAGCAAGAGCTCGACCGGCCGCACCGCCGAGATGCCCGCCAGCCCCGGCAGCAGATCGGCGTCGTAGACCTGGAAGCCCTGAGAGAGGCCCGACGCCTCGGCCAGCGCGGCCCGCGAGACGAAGGCGCCCGTGGCGTAGCCCTCGCCCTCGAGCACCTCGGCCAAGGTGCGGTAGGGCCGCGCCAGGCGGTCGTCGGGGTGGTGCAGGTCGAGGCGCACGGGGTGCCGCCCGGTGAACAGCCCCGCGTGGGCCATGCGCGTGTCGGTGGCCGGCGTGATGGCGTTGTCGAAGCGGACCGCGCCCGCCTCCACCAGCTCGATCAGCGCGGGCACCGCGCCCGGCGCCGAGGGATCGAGGGCCTCGGAGCGCAGCCCGTCCACCGCGATCTGCAGCACCACGGGGTCGCCCTCGAGGGCTGCGCCGCTGCCGTAGTCGCGCCCGCTCTGGCTGAGGCCGCCGAGCAGCCCCAGCGTGAGCCCGGCCCCCAGCGACAGCGCCCACCAGCCCAGGCGGCGGTGATCCCCCAGGTCTTCGCGTCGAAACCAGTAGTGGGCGTTGAACCAGGTCACGCCGATGACGCCGATGGGCGTCAGGCAGAAGGCGATGGCGGCCGGCGCCAAGCCCTGATCGAGCTTGTCGAGGGCGAGCGGCACCAGGTACCACCAGGCCAGCAACCCGGCCGAGGCCGCCATGCCGGCGCCGTTGCGGGCGGCCGACAGCCAGGAGCGGGTGGCCACGGCCAAGGCGAGGCCCGCGACCGCCCCGAAGGCCGCCCCCACCAGGCCGCCCAGCAGCACGGTGGCCACCCCGAGCGCCAGGGCGTCGCCCAGCTCGAGGTGCAGGCGCAGGTTCGCCGCCATGGCGACGACCTCGAAGCCGCCGGCGACCGCGCCCAGCCCGAAGGCGAGGAGCGGCGCGCGAGCGGGGGGCGGGATTCGGTCGAGCACGGCTCCTCCAGCGCGGTCGGACCTCTATCCAGCCGGCCGGTTCCCCGGCTGCGGGGCGGAAGGCTCCCGCTCCAGTCGATGCGGGTGGTGCGAACCGCCCCATGTGGGGCAGAACGGGGCGGCGAAACGCCCCACCATCTCGGCGCATCCACGAGAACCTGCATCCCCACTGGGTCACTGGGTTGGCATCGACCTTGCTACATACAGGGCACCGCTCAGTCCCGGGCGAACCCACCTCCCCAGGATGTCCCCATGATCCGCACCATCTCCCTCTCCCTCGCCCTGGTCGTCGCCCTCGCCTGCAAGAAGCAGGCGCCCGTCACCGAGGTCGCCGCGGCCCCGCCGCCGGCACCAGCCGCGCCCGCCGCACACGACCACTCCGCCCAGGTCAAGGCGCTCCGGGCCAACTTCAACGAGGTCTACTTCGACACCGACAAGGCCACCCTCAGCACCGAGGGGCTCGCCGCCCTTCAGGCCAACGCCGAGATCCTCATGGCCCACCCCCAGATCTCCATCGAGGTCCAGGGCCACGCCGACGAGCGCGGCACCACCGACTACAACCTCGCCCTGGGCCAGCGTCGGGCCGAGGCCGTGCAGAAGGCCTTCCGCGACCTGGGCGTGACCGGGCCCCGCCGCGTGCGCGTGGTGAGCTTCGGTGAGGAGAAGCCCGCGGTGCCCGGCGAAGGCGCCATGGCCTGGTCGAAGAACCGCCGCTGTGAGTTCCGCATCCTCGAAGGCGACAGCTCCGAGGTGAAGGGCACCGTGCAGTAGCGCCTGACCCCCGACCCCATCGGAGCGGTCGCCCCCACGGGCGGCCGCTTCGTGCGGGTGGGCCTCCGCGGGTCGGGGGCGCGCACCCGCGCCCGGCACTGGACCACCCCCCCGGTTTCTCGATAAGGACCCGGCTCGCACCGGAGCCCGAATGCGCCCCTCGTCCGCCCCCCTCGCCCTGATCTGCCTCGCCTTGGCCGCCTGCGGCCCGAAGGCTGGCCCGCCCGGATCGGCCGTGCCCGTCACGGGCGCCACCCTCGCGCGCCTCGACGACAGCGTCGTGACCCAGGGCCACCTCGACGCGCTCAAGTCGATGCTGCCCGCCGAGCAGGCCGCCATGCTCGACGGCCCGCAGCAGGCTGAGATCCTCAAAGAGCTGGTCATGGAGCAGCTGCTGTACGACGAGGCGGTGGCCAACGGCCTGCACCGCGACCCCACCGTGCAGCTCGAGATCGCGATCGCCAGCCGGCAGCGGCTCGCGGAGCTGCAGCTTCGGCGGTCGGCCGAGGCCGCCGCCACCGACGTGGCCGTGGCCAAGCGCTACCGCGAGTCGCTCGGCGAGCAGACCCGCCCCGAGGTCAAGGCGCGGCACATCCTGGTGGAGACCGAGGCCGAGGCCCAGGCCGTCAAGGCCGAGCTCGACGGCGGCGCCGACTTCGTGGCCCTGGCCAAGGAGCGCAGCGTCGGTCCCAGCGGCCCCGACGGCGGCGACCTGGGCTGGTTCACGTCGGGCCAGATGGTCGGCCCCTTCGCCGAGGCCGCCTTCGCCGCCGACAAGGGCACCATCACGGCGCCCGTTCAGACCCGCTTCGGCTGGCACGTGATCCTGGTGGAGGACAAGCGCGACCAGGTGCCCCTCGAGGAGGCCGCGCCCCAGATCCGCGAGGCCCTGGTGAACGAGGCCCTCGCCGAGCGCCTGCAGGCCCTGCGCGAGCGGGCCACCGTGGTGGCGCCCGGCGGCGATCAGTCGCCCGAGCAGCCCGGAAAGTAGCGCTCCACCAAGGTCTGGGCCCAGGCCGCCGCGGTGCCCGTGAGCTCGTAGTCGACCATGGCCCCTGCGTAGTAGGTGCCCTGCCGGCCCTGCTGCGCGTCGAGGTCGCGGAAGTGCCCGCGGACGAGCGCGGCCCCATCGACCTGCGGGAAGTAGTCGGGCCAGAACTCCTGGTGCTCGATGGCGGTGACCCGCCCCCCCACCTTCGCGACGTCCTCTCGCAGCGCCTGGGCCAGCCCTTCGGCGTCGGCGCGATCGCCGAGCTGCCAGCCCAGGTACAGGTCGCGGTCGGTGTGGGGCTGCGAGTAGATCATCAGCCGGCCGCGGGTGTCGGGCGTGCTGTGCTGCCCCAGGTAGGCGGTCACGCCCTCAGCCAGCCCCTCGGCCCGGAAGATGGTGGTGACGTACGGGTTGAAGCGCAGGGCCCCATAGAGCGCGTGCTCTTCGGGGGAGGCGTCGAGGATGTGCACCATCTCGGGGCGGGAGATGGTGGTGATCACCCGGTCGAAGCGCTCCACCACGCCGTTGGCGGTGACATCGACCGCCCAGCCGTCGCCCTGCCGGGTGCGCCGCACCGCCGTGACCCGGTGGTTCAGCCGCACGTCGTGGTCTTCGGCCACCCGCGCCCACAGGGCCTCGAAGCCGGCGGTGACCATGTCCACCCGGCTGTCTCGATCGAGCAGGGTGCGAACCAGCACGGCGAGCTTGGCGGGGTCGATGAAGCGCATGGCGTAGAGCGCCGGCGTCTCGCTGTAGAAGCCGTAGCCGAGGCCCGCCATGATGGGCTGGTAGAGCCAGGCCACCGCCTCGATCTCCTCGTCGGCGAAGAAGCGATCCGAGGGCACGAACAGCTCGGGGTCGGCGTCTCCGAAGCCACCGGGGCAGAAGATCTCGCGGTGCTTCGCGCAGAGCAGCAGGTACCGGGCGGCGGCGGCCGCGGTCTGGAGCGTGGTGAAGCGCTTGGCCTGCCAGTCCTCGAACTCGAGCAGCGCGCCGCCGGCGTCGAGGTCGTGAACGCGCCGCTCGAGGGCAGGGCGCACCTCCACCCCGTGCCGCTCGATCAGATCGAGCACCTCGTCGTCGCTCTCGAGGGTGATGTAGGCGCCGAGCTCGTAGGGCCGGCCATCGACCATCTTGGTCTTGACCTTGCCGCCCACGCGCGGCTGCGCCTCGTAGAGCACGACGTCGGTGTAGCCGCGGCGCCGGAGCGCCTCGGCAGCGGTGAGGCCGGCGACGCCGGCGCCGAGGATGGCGATTCGCATGGAGGCTCCCTGGTTTCGCGACGGTAGGGGCGGGCGGCCCGCGCGGTCAAGGCCACGGGGGGCCCACGGGGATAGGCCCCAGGTCTCTGGAGGTGCCATGCACACGCCCCACGTCTCGTCCTCGTTCGACAGCGGCAACATCGTCGTGCGCGACGGCTCCGATCCCGGGGCGCTGCGCCTCGAGATCGCGCCCGATGCCGGCGACGAGCACAAGCAGTGGTTCCACTTCCGGGTGTCCGGCGCCCGCGGGGTGCCCCTCGTCATGCACATCGAGAACGCGGGCCAGTGCAGCTACCCGAAGGGCTGGGAGGGCTACCGCGCCTGCGCGTCCTCCGACCGCGAGACCTGGGACCGCATCGACACCCACTACCAAGACGGCGTGCTCACCCTGCGCGACACGCCCGACGCCGACGTGGTCTGGTACGCCTACTTCGCGCCCTACAGCTTCGAGCGGCACCTCGACCTCATCGCCGACTGCCAGGCCAGCCCGCTGGCCCGCATCGACCGCCTGGGGGCCACCCTCGATGGCCGCGACCTCGATCGCGTGGTGGTGGGCGAGCCCGGCGACGGCCGCCGCACGCTGTGGGTCATCGCGCGCCAGCACCCCGGCGAGAGCATGGCCGAGTGGTGGATGGAGGGCTTCCTCGCGCGCCTGCTCGACCCCGACGACCCCGTGTCGCGCGCCCTGCGCGCCCGCGCGGTGGTCCACGTGGTGCCCAACATGAACCCCGACGGCGCGGCCCGGGGGCACCTGCGCTGCAACGCCGCGGGCGCCAACCTCAACCGCGAGTGGCACGCGCCCACGCTGGCCCGCTCCCCCGAGGTCAAGCTGGTGCGCGACGCCATGGACGCCACGGGCGTCGACCTCTGCCTCGACGTGCACGGCGACGAGGCCCTGCCCTACAACTTCATCGCCGGCAGCCAGGGCATCCCCGGCTGGACCGACCGCCTCGAGGGGCTGCTCGACGCCTTCCTCGACGCCTACAAGCTCGCCAGCCCCGACTTCCAGACCCGCGTGGGCTATCCGGTCTCGGCGCCCGGCGAGGCCAACCTGAGCATGTGCACGAGCCAGGTGGCCCAGCGCTTCGACTGCCTCGCCATGACCCTCGAGATGCCCTTC
>Ga0055584_100007688_pt1 | contig 10562 bp, 7 predicted proteins | sample OSDHelmetaG_FD_58716 | JGI IMG/M metagenome (GOLD analysis project Ga0055584, IMG submission 58716) | Pelagic marine sediment microbial communities from the LTER site Helgoland, North Sea, for post-phytoplankton bloom and carbon turnover... | ecosystem: Environmental > Aquatic > Marine >...
ATCTGGAATACAGAAGATGCAGGATCGCGTGTTCGATGCCCCCGATATATTGGTCAACAGGCAACCATCGATTCGCTGCCGCAACATTTGTCGGGCTGGATGCAGTGGGATCGGCAAACCGCGCAAAATACCATGACGAATCGACAAATGTGTCCATCGTGTCGGTTTCCCGCATCGCCGGCTTGCCACAGGAAGGACAGTCCACATTTCGCCATGTCGGATGTCGGTCCAACGGATTTCCCGGGATATCAAAATTAACGTCATCGGGCAGTTCAACCGGCAGGTTTTCCTCGTTCTCCGGTACCACGCCACAGGCATCACAATGCACCACGGGAATTGGGCACCCCCAGTATCGTTGACGAGAAACTCCCCAGTCACGCAATCGATACTCTGTTTTGGCCTGCCCCCATCCGTTCTTTTCGAACGCATCTAATGTCGTGTTGATTGCGTCCTGGCACGTCTGAACGGTTCCTTTTTCGCCAAACCAGCAGACATATTCCACCGTGTCGGTTTTCGAAGGAACAAAAGCGATGTCACCCACGCGTTCGTCGCTGCCTACCGGGACAAAAACATCAATGACGTCGAGATCATATTTTCTGGCAAAGTCCAGGTCGCGCTGGTCATGCGCCGGACAACCAATAATGGCACCCGTTCCGTAGTCCATCAGCACAAAATTGGCGATATACAGAGGCAGTTCAAAAGATGGGTCAGCAGGGTGGGTGACCGTTAGTCCCGTGTCAAAACCCAGTTTTGGAGCTTTCTCGATATCTTCAGCTGACGTGCCAATGGCTGCACAATCCTTGCGGAATTGTGTGATTCCATCAATTGTCTTTTCCAACTCTATGGTCAGTGGATGATCTGCTGCAATTGCAGCAAATGTTGGCCCATACATGGTGTCTGGTCGGGTTGTATAGATTGGCAGATGCTCGAATCCCGCCGGCGCTCCTTTTACACCGAAGTCAAACGCAAGACCGCGGGATCTGCCGATCCAGTTGGCCTGCATCAACTTCACCTTTGCCGGCCATTGTTCAAGCCCGTCCAAACTATCCAGAAGGTCCTCGGAAAAGTCGGAAATTTTGAAGAACCACTGGGTCAGTTCCTTCTGTTCAACTTCGGCGCCTGAGCGCCAGCCTTTACCGTCGATGACCTGCTCGTTGGCAAGCACCGTCATGTCGACGGGATCCCAGTTGACCTTCGAGTTTTTTCGATAAACCAGATCGGCTGCCAGGAAGTCCAAAAACAATTTTTGCTGTTTGGCGTAATAATCCACGTCACAGGTTGCAAATTCCCGTGACCAGTCGATCGACAGGCCCATGGATTTCAGCTGCGAACGCATGGAAGCAATGTTGTCGTAGGTCCAGCCCTTGGGATGTGTCTTATTCTGCATGGCGGCATTTTCGGCGGGCATGCCGAAGGCGTCCCACCCCATCGGATGAAGCACTTCAAAACCCTTTGCCCGCTTATAACGGGCGATAACATCACCCATGGCGTAATTGCGCACATGGCCCATGTGAATACGGCCGGACGGATAGGGAAACATCTCCAGAACGTAATAGGTTTCCTTACCAGCTTCCGGTTCGGTTTGCGCATGGAACAGTTTTTCTGCGTCCCAGCGCTGTTGCCATTTCTGTTCTACCGGTCCGGCGTTATAGCGCTCACTTGCCATTTGTTGGCTCTTCATCAAAAAGGGGAGTTGTTTGCGCCGGTAGTGACCAGAAATGCACAGGCAGGTCAAGCTTCGTTGTTGGGTCAATGGAGCGAAAAAAAGGGAAGATGGATCGATTGGAAAGTTCACAGAGATTAAATGCCGTCTTGAGCCGGATAGCCGGTGCTGAGAATCTGGCAAAAAGAGAGCTGGGAAGTACAGACTTGATCGCGGTTTCCAAAACTTTCGATGTTGAGCATATTCGTCCTGTTCTGGATGCAGGGCACCGTATTTTTGGTGAAAACCGGGTTCAGGAGAGCCAGGGCAAATGGCCCCGGTTAAAGCAGGAATATGACGGTGTGGAATTACATCTGATCGGCCCCCTGCAGTCCAATAAAGCGGCTGATGCAGTAGCTTTGTTTGATGTCATTCACACCATAGACCGTGAGAAGATCGCCAAGGCCATCGCGGCAGAAATGCAGGCGCAGAACAAATCGGTAAAATTGTTTGTCCAGGTCAATACCGGGGAAGAGGAACAAAAGGCCGGCGTGGCACCGCAGGATGCAGCAGATTTTGTTGAATGCTGCAGTGGTGTTCACGGATTGACGGTGTCAGGCCTGATGTGTATTCCGCCGTTTGATGAAAATCCGGGACCTCATTTTGCTCTCCTGCGTAAATTGGCGAAACAGGCAAATGTTGAAGAATTGTCGATGGGAATGTCGGCTGATTTTGAAACAGCCATCGAATTTGGTTCAACCCATGTCCGGGTGGGCAGTGCAATTTTCGGTGCGCGTTGATTCTTGTCTAGCCGATTTTATCGCTGAAGCAGGTGCTGGGTTCGTCGGCATTCCAGGCTCGCGCCTGCCAGGCTCGTCCAAACCGGCGATCGAAGACCCCGGCAAGACTTTGACTGGAATAAAAATCGAAACAATTGTTCCCCCTCTTCCAAACCTGAAAACATCCGCCAAACGAATCGATCGAATCAGGGTATGAGAAACAGATCAGGTCCCCGTCCAGACGCATAATTCCCTCTAGAATCTGCCCTGATTCGCTGTATGTACTCGTAAGATCCCGGTTGAACCGTTCCGACCAGCGCAAGCCGTTTGGATATTCGCCGGTGAACAACCGGTCAAACATAAAGCGCTTAATTTCTGCGGCTGTCAGTGGTGTCAGACTGACCTGAGAATGGGTGACGCTGGTGCTGCAAAGTATCACCACTAACAAAACTAATGTGGCAAGGTTTGACTTTTTCTTCATTGCCGCTAAAACGCCACGCATGTTGATCAAGGCTGTCAAAACAAAGACCACCTGTTAACCGCTCCCTCCCGCACTCTCCCGGGAAGGAGAGGTGCTAGCGCAATGCGCGTATGGAGAGAAAGGAGCAAAACCATCATGGGTTACAGAATTGCAGTTGTTGGTGCCACGGGCAATGTGGGCCGCGAAGTGCTTTCCATTCTGGCAGAGCGCGGGTTTCCCGCTGACGAGGTCGTAGCATTGGCGTCCCGCCGCAGCCAGGGGACAGAAGTGTCGTTTGGCGACAAAGTTCTCAAGGTCAAATCGCTTGATACCCATGACTTTACCAAATCGGACATTGCTATCATGTCCGCCGGTGGATCCCTGTCCACGGAATGGGCACCAAAAATTGGCAAAACCGGTTGCGTTGTGATCGATAACTCATCGGCATTCCGCTACGATCCCGATGTGCCATTGATTGTGCCGGAAGTGAATGCTGATGCGGTTGCCGGTTTTTCAAAGAAGAACATCATTGCAAATCCAAACTGCTCTACGGCCCAGTTGGTTGTTGCGCTGAAGCCCCTGCACGAAAAAGCCAATATCAAACGGGTTGTTATTTCGACCTATCAGTCGGTTTCTGGCGCCGGCAAAGAGGCAATGGAAGAACTGTTCAATCAGACCCGCGCTGTTTTTGTTGCTGACCCCGTCGAGACTGAGAAATTTACCAAGAGAATTGCTTTCAATTGCATTCCCCATATCGACGTTTTCATGGATTCCGGTGAAACCAAGGAAGAATGGAAAATCACTGCAGAAACCAAAAAGATGCTCGATCCTAAAATCAAAGTAACGGCAACTGCTGTGCGGGTACCGGTGTTTGTTTCTCATGCTGAGGCAGTCAACATCGAATTTGAAAGTGAGATTTCCGCTGATGAAGCGCGCGAAATTCTTCGCCAGGCGCCCGGATGTCTGGTGGTGGATAAGCGAGAAGACGGTGGTTACGTAACGCCGTATGAAGCAGCGGGCGAGGATGCCACCTATATTTCGCGTATCCGCGAGGATTCCACGATCGATAACGGTCTCAACATGTGGGTTGTTTCTGACAATTTGCGCAAGGGTGCTGCGCTCAACACCGTTCAAATTGCCGAATTGCTTGTCAATCGGGGATTGCTGGATAGTGTTCGCGCAGCCTAGCAGCTGATTAACAAATAACCTCGCGCAGGATTGTTTCTGCGCGAGGTGCACCGTCCCTCAGAACATCCAGCCCTTTTTTTCTTCTTCTTTTTCAGCGACTCCGGGATCATCAGGTCGATGGTCAATTACTCCGTCCTGATCGGCATCAAGATCGGCCTGTGTATAAGGCGAATTTTCAGCAGTTTTTGATGATTTCTTGGAAGCCTTTGACTCTCCATCATCATCTTTTGCTGAAGCTGCTTCGGAGGCGTCAGCCTGCTCTGTCTCCTGAGCACCTGGCTTTGAAACGGTCTCAATGACTTCTGCATCGACCGTTTCCATGTCTTCCAAATCCGATTTTTGCATACCAGGCGCTGACACGGGATTGAGTTCGACAATCTCCAGGGGTGGCTGATTGACCCATTGCGCGAGATTAAGTGTGGTCGGGCTTGCTGCCAGTTCCTGCATGGGCGATTTCCACTCAAAGGCATCCAGCTTGCCGGTTGACGGTGAGCAGGGAGCCCAGTTGGCGGAGGCAATGCCATCGGCCATCCACACGGCATCCTTTGGTGCGGTTAAAGCCCGCGACAACCATTCGCGCACACGACCACGATCTCCGTGTTCGGCTTCTTCGATGTCAGCCATGATCAAGCAGGCCTGTTCGGTCGGGCGTTCGCGCAGCACCCGCTCAATGGCTTTGCGGGCTTGATCAAATTCACCGCAATCAATGCTTGCCTTGGAAAGAGCGAAATGGCTTTCAACATGGTCGGGTGCCTTGTCGACCAGTTTCAGGGCATGGCTCAGCCGCACTGAAGGGGAATCACCTGGATTCAGGTTGATGAAAGATTCGGCCAATTCGGGATGAGGATTGACCCGCCATGTCGTTTCCAAAACCTTGCCTGCTTTGCGTGAGTCCTCGAGGCGAACGCAGAGCCGGGCTGCAGCGAGGGCTGCCGGAACCAGATCGGGTGCAAGTTTGTGGGCTGCCAACGCCTGAGTCCGGGCACTGTCTGGTGCCTCATTTTCGTTCGATAGAGCCTGTGCGGTCAGAACAACAGCTCGCAACCGGCTGTAGGCTTGTTTTTCGATAACACCGTTGGATCGATTGAGATCAAGGGACTGTAAAACCCGGTCCCACTGCCCAGACAGGGCCTGGGTTCTCAGAACGGCTTTTGACGCCCAGGGCGTTGCCGGTGCAAGGGTGATCGCCTCTTCAGCAAAATGGGTAGCCGCTTCCAGTTCACCCTCCTGTTCGGCCTCCAGATAAAGGCCGCGGAGTCCCAGAAGGCGGGTTTCATCACTGTCCAGCATGGTGCTGAATTGTTTTCTTGCTGTGGCGCGATCTCCCTCAAGCAGCGCTGTCTGGGCGTCCAGCATCGCGACCAATGGTTCGGTTTCCAACAGCTTTCCTGACTCTTTCGCAAGCTGTTTGGCCAGCGGTACATTGCCAGCACCAGCGGCAACCAATCCTTTTGAAAGGGCATTATATCCCCGGTCCCGTCGACGGCCGGCCCGCCAGCGACCAAAAGTCCTTGGAGAGTTTAATATGCTGGCAAACAGCCACCAGACAAACATGATCAGGACAATCAAGATGGCCACTGCCACGATCAACGTGGCCAGGCCAAATTCATATGCTTCTCCGTGATTCAACCAGTCCCACTGAACAGTGACTGTACCGGGATTATCGGCCAACCATGCAAAGCCAATCGCAAAGGCAAAAAGCAGCAGGACAAATACGGCAATGCGAAACATAAAACGGGCTCCAGAGGGAAGCTTGGGGGGTGTGGGTGCGTTATTGCAGGGTTGTAGCGTTCAGATAAGACTGAACAGCTTTGGTGATTAAATCATTAGCGGCCATGCGTGATTGCAGTTTCGTATGCCATTGTGCCGACAGAGTTCGCCCATTTTCTGGCAAAAGTGCCCATCGATCTGATGCCTGTTTTAAGTCGCCCTTGGCAAGCGCACCGATGATCTGAGAGACCAGAGCTCTTGGCGTATCACCTTCAATGGGCGCCGTCGGTTTGACTTTGACAAACTTTTTAACCCCTGCAATCAGACGGGAGGACAACGTATCGTCTCCCTCTGGTTCGAGTTCTTCAAGGATCGAGTCAGCAAGAGTTGTGAATTCGCTCAACAGTTGAGATGTCGTTGGCACGCCCGATTGCGCATAGGCTTCAAGATCGGCAAGCGGCGCATCATCAGGTGCCAGGCGGCGTAGGGTTGCAAGTGAATCCGCAAACGAGGCGCCCTGGTCAATATCGTTCTTCAGTGCGGCTGCAGCGACCGCTCTGGCAGCAAAATTGTCGGTTGAACTCAGGTTGGCCAGCTGTTTTCGAATATCTTCAACAGCGCCCTTATTCTCCACCAGCGATTGTGATGCTTTCTCAACCTGGCCCTTCAGATTCTTCAAATCGTCTGCGTAGCCCGGCAATTGTTTTGTCGAGCTTTCCAGACTGATCAATCTTTGTATCAGTGCTGCCAGCACCTGCTTGTTATCATTGAGACTGGTGTCGGACTGATTGTTGGTCTCAGACTTGGCCGCTGTTTCTTTCGCAACGAGCAGGGCTTCTTTGGTTTCTGTAGAGAGTTCAGCGAACCCGTCTTGGAGACTGGAGAGCTCTGCCCCCAGTTTATCGATTCGGCCTGAAGCTGCCTCCAGGCGATCGTCAATTACACCAACGGCAATGCTTTCACCGGATGTGCCCGCGCTGATGGCTGATTCAAGAAGAGCGATCGAATCCTCGGTTGCCCGTTGGTCGGATATCAGTTTTTCAACACGCAATGTTGTTTCGTTAACCTGATTGGCAATCGCATCAATGTCGGAATCTGCCTCGGCCTCGCTGCCCCATTTTTGTAATCGTTGGTCAATCTGAGCGCCGATCACCGCTGTGTCTGTATTGGTGCTGATCGTATTAACCGAGCCTTCCAGTTGTGAAATTCGTTCAGTCAGCAGTTTGCGCTGTTGATCGAATGAGTCGACAGACACCATATCCCGGCCGGGGGACCCCAATATGCCAACATACTGAAGCAAGCCAGCACCAGCCAAAGCAACAACGCCGCCGATCAGGGCAGGGATAAACCGTTGCGAAACCGAAGGTTGAGAACGACTCTGTGATGGTTTTGATGTGTCGCTCGCATTTTCATTGCCGGACGGTTTTGCTTTTGATGTTGAGGCAGGTTCGGCAGTGGTCTTCTGACTCTGATTTGGCGTAACGCTGCTCTTGGTCGGTGCAGGCTTCGAGGCGGAAGCACTTGTTACTTTTTTGCTTGAATTGTCCGGTTTGGAGCCGACTTTTTCGGCCTTCAGGTCGATGGTGACGGGCTTGCTGCCAGATGGGGCATGGCGCTGCCCGCGCGGTGTTTTGTTTTTATTGCTATCAGATTTTTTGACTGGCTTTTTCATCGGCACGCTTTCGGTCGTATCTGCAGGTGTCCGGGCGCCTGTATGTTCTTCATCGACGCAAGTATTGCTTGCCCATAACTAATGCACTCGGAGGACGCGGGCAAAGACTTTGTGGTCTTAAGGGTCAAGAAGATCGAGCAACAGTCGTTCTTCGGGCCTTTCGGGATATTTGCTTTTTGATCTCATGTCTTCAGGCAGTGTATTGAATATGTCCTTGCTGAGCACATAGGTACGCACCGCGCTGCCGTCGATAGATGCACGTTTTAATGAACTGACAAAGCTTTGCGCTGTTCGGGCTGAATATAACAACACCCCGTCGATCTGACCATTTTTCAGCTGCGACGCAACGTCATCTGACAATGTGTCGATCTGCACTGTTCGGTAGACCGGCCAGGCGATGCAATCAGCGAATTTTTTCAATAGGGATTGAAGGTCATGAGCGGTCTCTTCTGCACATGGATAGAGCACGGTATCTGTCGGACTTAGACCCTGTTGCTTTGCCCAGTCGAGAAATTGTGTTGCCAAATCCAGCGCAGAACCGTTGGCGGATTGAGCGCTCGTAAAACCAGCGCTGATGGCAGATCGGCGGGTTTCCTGACCTGTGGTTAAAACTGGAATCTCACTTCTTGATGGTGTCGACCACAGTTCGGTGATTGCCTGGACCGCATTGGTGCTGGTCAAAATGACGGCTCTGATGGAATCGATAACCACCGGTAGGGGCGTGTCCAATCGCTCGACGGTCAGCATCGGTTGATGGGTGCTGCTGTGACCCATGTCCGCCAAAGCCAGTCCTGTTTTTTGTGCCTGATGCGCTGGTCGGGTCACAAGTAAATGCATATCAGTCCGAACCGTCTTCAGCTTGTTCCAATCCGTCCAGCAAATCAGGTGCTTCGGTTTCGGATCGCGCAACCTTTCGGTTTTCACCTGCTGTTTTGATGCGCCGTTCCAGAGTCCACTTGATGTTGTCGCGTTCGGCGGGATGAAAGTAGACAACGATCTGTTCGCTCTTGCGGGGCTGACCGGGCCCGGAAAACTGGATGCTTTCCTCCAGTACGATGGGAGCATCCAGGCAGGTAAAAACCCAGGCGTCGTTGTTGGGGGCAGCAATCATGATTGAATGCCCAGATGACAATTTACTCACACTGATCATCGCCGGGAGATGAAAGCGAATCGCCGCAATCGTTGCTTCGGCAAGCGTGCCTTGACCGGAAATCAGCGTATCGTGGCCGTTTAGCGTGTTGCCGTCGTCAGACAGGGATAGTTCACGCTTGTGATCGAGATCGAATTGGTTGTGATAGCCATCATGGCTTGCGGTGATGCTGGAAAATTTCTCATCACTTTCCCGGCTCACCGAGACTTTTTCCGGCGAGCGAATCAATGGTGATGGCAATAGTTTGTAAATACCGGTGTCTCGGGCAAACTGGCTCGAAGACGTATCATTGACCGTCACCGTTGAATGGGCAGCTGTCGCGCGGGCAAATGGAGCGTAAAGCTGGAACGTGGCGCTCGGTACGCCGCAATTAGAGATGAAGCGGGTCTGGCCGCAGGACATCTCAAACGACAATGTTCCGGCCAGCGACCGTCGGGCTGCAGCGCGGCTGACCGGTTTGCCGGTATCCATGAGAACCACGGTTTTACCTGCGGTCAGGCGTTGAAAACCAGAATGGGGAGCTGATTGCTGGGGTTGACCCTTGGCGCTGTCATAGCGCAGAATTGTGGCCAGCAAAGCATTGGGCGTGTATCCCGTTCCATTGAACTGGGCCAGATCACCATTGCTGTGACGGAAGAATCGCAGGGCACTCATCATCCGGTCGACTGCCGAGATAAGATTTTTGGATGGCCGTTGCCCCTGTTTGTCATAGGCCTGCTTGAGCGGCAGTAATTCAGTCAAAATTTCAAGCAGGATTACCGGGTTTCGAGAAATGTGTCCGCCATCGGGAAGGATTTGTCGATCCAGCTCCCGATCAAGGTCTCGTGCAACGGGTTTGATACTCTTTTCGCGACCGGCCAGGCATAGGGAAGCGTAGGCCAGAGCAATGGTCGCCTGCAGACGGGGATAACCATCACGCATGTGCGGCACGTTGTGTTGCAGATAGCGGGTTTGCCGGGCCAGCGACTTAAGCATTAAGCGGTAATCGTCGGCACTGGCGCTCTTTACCAGCAGTGGCGCATGACAAAACCAGGATACGATGCGGGACGCTACAATATCGGAGCGCCATGCCTGGCTGTTGAGTTGATGGCCCCAAAGCTCGATCCAATCGGTAACCATCGCGTTGGCGTTTGCATGGGACAGATCCGTATTGACCGCGCGGTGGTGTCGCAACCAGCGGAAACCGTGAAGCTGGGTGAACCATTCGGAGCTGGGAGAGGTCACGGCAAAAGGCGTGTCACCACCGGTGATGATCGATTCGTCCCCGAAAGAAAACTGGCCAGAGTAGAATTCAACAGCCCGTTGCGGGTCCGCGGGTCGCAAATCCTGCGGCGCCATAACCAGTCCGCTTGGTGTGGTGCCGGCAAAGCGCCATCGATAGAGCGGACCAGAGCGGACGCGTCTGGCAAATCGTCTCCATATCTCACTGCCAATGAGCGCAGGAATCAGAAGTGAGTCCGGTACCCGCATCGTCCGCATCATTCCCCTTGAGTGATTCGTGAAATCAATTTGCCATCAAGCTGCAGAATAACGCCAATGGCTACCGGTTGGAAACAATTCGTTTCATGTTTGGCGCGTAAATCGGGCACAGAAAAATCCATCCAACCCTGTCATGGAGGGCGAAACGTCTCCATTCGAACCCTGTTCTCCAGGAGACTGAAGGTGACAGGGCAATGTTCTGACCGTCCCCTGCCGGTTCGTGAATTCGTCCTGACCAAACACTTCGTCCGATGAAATTGGAGCAGGTTGCAGGTCATCGGTGCTGGCCAGCACACGAGAATAGACGTCTTCGCCTTCAGCGCGATCGAGTGAACAGTTTGCAAAAACAAGTGTCCCACCCGGCTTGAGAAACTGGCTGGCCCGAAGGACCATTTGATACTGCAGTTCAGCAAGTTGTTCGATGATCTGTGGAGACTTGGTCCATTGAACATCCGGGTGGCGGCGGATCGTGCCTGTAGATG
>Ga0055584_100007689_pt1 | contig 10562 bp, 10 predicted proteins | sample OSDHelmetaG_FD_58716 | JGI IMG/M metagenome (GOLD analysis project Ga0055584, IMG submission 58716) | Pelagic marine sediment microbial communities from the LTER site Helgoland, North Sea, for post-phytoplankton bloom and carbon turnover... | ecosystem: Environmental > Aquatic > Marine >...
CAGCTAGTTTTGTGTTTTTCCTATGCCGTCGCACCACGTGGATACACCGTCGCTTTGCCCTCCAACCTAGCCGAAGAATCCGCCGACCGTGGTGCGAGACCTACGCCTAAGCGCGTCGACAACCTGAATGGCGCTAAGCGTTTGGCTGCGCTCGCGCACTATCCGCGCTACGAAGTGCTCAACACTGTGATAACCATTCTCGCGGTGTTCTCACTACCGTTGATTAGCCTGAGCGCGCATCTGTTCGCGCCTAGCCAACTGAATACCTGGCTGCACGTGGCGGTAGCCGTGCAAATCTTCACATCTGCGTTTTTCGCTTTTGATATCGTTGTTGGATTCGCCGCGACCGGGCCCGCTTACGCGCGTAGTTCTGAAGCCGTAATCAATGTCTTAGCCATCGCAGGTGTGATTGCTGGCACCTTCTTTGGTGTAGCCGGCTTAGCCAACGCGCGCATTTTGCGTATTTTGCGCACTGAGCGTCCTGGCGGTGGCCAGCGCGCTGATGGCTTCCATGCTGCTAAAGATACGGTGCTCGGCGCAGAGGTGTTGCGCCATATGCACGACGATGATACTTGGTACGCGCTCATTTTGCTGACCCTGATGGTGGCGCTGGGTCAATTTAGCCCGGGTACCTACGGATCTAGTACTGAAGCGCTGGTCGAGATCGCGGTTTACGCCGGCTTTGCTATTGCTGTGCGCTGGAAAGCGGAGCGCAATCGGGTGCAAGTTGAGGGTGCCTTAGTCGAGCGCCTACGCGAGGCCAACCGAGAGTTGATGGCCCGCATGCATGAGATCCCGGGCCTTGAGGATGCTGATCGCTTGGTCGCGGAACGCGCCACGATCATGCACGCGGAGAATTCCCGTGTCTCGGAAATTGAGATCATGGTTGAATCTATCGGCATGATCGTCAGCAACCTACGCCGCTTTATCAGTCGTCGCGCATTCGCCGAGGCTAAAGGCGAGGTTGTATTGCCACCGGGCCGATCGATCGCGCTTATGTTTACCGACGTAGAGGGTTTCTCGCGCGTAACCCAAGCGATGCAACACGAGGTTATTCCGGTTCTACAAAAATATCTCGGCGATATGAGCCAAGGCGTTTTGCAGCATCAAGGTGATGTCGATAAGTTTATCGGCGATGCTTTGTTTGCTTACTTTGACGATCCCGACAACTCATCTAATTCATGCAATTTGGCTTTCGATGCGATGCTTGCGATTCACGCGCAGTGCGCGTTACTTGCTGACAACGACGAGCAATGGGGCGCGCTTTTCGCCGGCATGCCGCAATGGCATCAGTACAAGTATTTCCGCACACGCATCGGCTTACACTGCGGAACTGTCGTTGCCGGCCCGATTGGTTCACCGCACCGAGCCGATAGCACGCTGGTTGGGGATGACGTCAACCTCTGCGCTCGGCTGGAAGACCTATGTAAGAAATATGGCACCTACCACTTACTTTCGAATGCCTTCTACGCAAGCCTAAGCCCGGAACGGCAACAGCGCTGTCGATGGATAGACCGCGTCACCGTTGCCGGGCGCGAAGACAGTCCGTTCGACTTGTACACGCTTGATTTGCAGCCTCTGCCGAGCAGCTTTCTGCTTCGTTTCAACAATGCGGTCGAGCGCTATCTCGGCGGCGACTGGCATATTGCGCATGCTGAACTTAGCACCGGTCAAGCGCAGCTGATCAGCGCTGGCGCCGCGCCAGACCAGATTAGCCAAGCGCTGCTGGCGCGCATAGAGAGTAACCGCACGTTCTGGGGCAACGCCGTTGAACACGTGAACGAGCGTGCTCCCGATTTGCTTACCGCCGACCTCAAACGCTTGTTGATTGAGCGTCGCGGACAGACTCCGTTTCAGGCGCCCGTATCTTGGCGCGGCTATTGGCGTCACGAAAAATAAGCGCGGCGGGCGTTGTTGAATCAGCTAATTCAATTCAACCAGAGCTGAGGCGGACAGACCATTGCGGATGAACGGCGCGGCGTTATTTCTGGTTACCGTTTCGATTGCGAAGGGCAATGTTTTCACATCGGCGTCAGTTTGGCTGTCATGCCTATAAATAGAACGAGTGGCGATATTACCGAGTTGCTCCGAGCTGCGGATGCTGCATGGTACGCCGCCAAAGAAGCCGGTCGAAACCGGGTGCACGTATACCGCGACGATGATGTCTTGACTATGCTGCGCTGTGCCACGCGATCGCATGCTATTGCGTGAAGTGTAAGTTTTGCTGGTCAATACGCCTACGCCGACTTGCCAAGACGGGTCAGCGGCGATAGCGGAGGTTGCTCGAAACACAGTCTCTACCGTCTATGTGATGCGCAGCTATTGAGTGCCCTTGGTATCGCTCATCCATGCGAGAAGTTTTTTTAACGAGATTCGGTCGCGATAGCGGCGTATGAAGTCACGTCCGGCTACTAACACACCCAGCCAGAACACAATCTCGCCAGCAACCGTCAGCGCGCCAGCGAGCCACAATTTTTCGCTTGTCTCAAGATCTACGAACGGCACCACGAGCACTGACCACTGCAACAGCATAGCCAAGCCCACTAAGCCGACGCCGAGCTTTTCCTTAAGTGTGAACGCCTCTCTAGCGGCTTGCTCGCTGTGCGCTTGTGGCTGCTCGATAGCGTCGGAGTTTGGCCCTATCGGCGGCACATCGACGCTTGGTGCAGCAGGCTTCGGGATCGCGGCACTTGAATCGTCACACTTGTCGTGCGGCTGTATCATTTAGTTCTTCTTAACATCGACTGCGTCATTTCGGCGCGTGTTGCTCGGGCTGAGCAACTGCAGCATACCGGCATAGCTTAAGCTACGAGCGGACAAAGACGAGGGGTTCGATGTGTGGCAATACTGCGTGCCATGCAATGCGACACTACGAAACAAAGTCGGTGCACTCGCGATTACGGCTGCAGACTTAGGCTTAGGTAGCACACTTGTATTTTCCTCAGAGCTTGCGGCCCGGCGACAAGATACGTTTTGTCTCTCCGGCCAGTACACCCGCTCGGGAGGCGGTGTTACGCCGAGCCCGGATCCTCGAATCCTGGGGACTGACGGTGGAGTTCGCGGAGCACGTTTTTTGCTCAGGCCGGATTCTTCGCCGGCATCGACGCGCAACGCCTTCGTGACTTCAACGCGGCACTCAACGATGACACGGTGCGCGCGATCATTGCTACTCGTGGCGGCAAAGCTGCCTACCGTATCGCAGACTAGCTTGATTTCGCCGCTGCGCGGCGCGACCCGCAGTTTGTTGTTGGTTTCAGCGACATTACTGCCGTGCAGATGAGTTTATGGAGGCGCGCTCAATTAGTGACCGTGCATGGCGCACTGATGGACGATGCGAACGGTACTTTTGCTGCGGCTAACATAGCTTCGCTGCATGCGAATCTAATGTTGGGCGGCAAGCTTGTGGTACCGAGTGTGGCGACGGAGTTGACGGCGAGCCTAACGACCAGCGGCTGTGTTAGTGGGCGCTTACTTGGCGGTAATCTTGATTCTCTGACGACCACTGCCGGTTGGGCGTTGCCGCCTCTGCACAACGCGATTTTGTTGCTCGAGGCGGTCAATATGGAGCTCGGCCATATCGATCGGCAACTGACGATGCTGACCCGCTCAGGCGCTTTAGCTGGCGTAGCTGCGGTCGCCCTTGGTCAGTTCACAGGCTTTAAGCCGAGTAAGGGCTGCAGCGTCGTCGATTTACTACGCGAGCATCTAGGGGCTCTGCGCGTACCGACACTTGGCGGCCTACCGCCTGGCCACGGTGAGGCCCCTTGGAGTGTGCCGATTGGGGCGATAGCGACGCTTGACGCTCTAGCTCGCCAGTTAGCGGTGCAAGGTAGCTGACATGCTGGGTTCTCTGGCGCGGATTCCGTGCGTCGCAGGGGAAGCTCAATGTGACTTCTGTGCCTTTGCCTACCGTACTGCGCACGTGCGAGGACGTAGCCAATCGCCCTCGACGATCTGGCAGCATCCGCTGACAGTTTCGGTTAATTTGGCTAGGTGAGGACATTCGCGTGAAGGCCTCACAGCTCGAGTTTGAATCCTTCATGGCTGTCACGAAAGCCGAGTGAGCGATAAAAGCGTATCGCGTCAGGTCGTTGTTTGTCTGATGTGAGTTGCACAAGTCGGCAGCCGCGCACGCGCGCTCGGTCGATCGCCCAAGCGAACAGCCGCTCGCCCAAGCCCTGACCACGATATCTAGAATGGATTCGCACAGCCTCGATCAAAGCCCGCCAAGTACCTGTGTGTGACAAGTACGGGATGAATGTCAGTTGCAACATGCCGACCGCCTGCGCATCACGCTCGACCACCACCAATTGGTTGTTGGGATCTGCCTCTATCGCCGCGAATATCTCGGCATAACGCGGATTTAATGGCACACCGGTGTCTTCGCGCTGCGCGCCAAGCTTGTCATCTGCAAGCATTTGCACCAGGGCTGGCAAATCGGCGGTACAAGCGTCGCGGAAGGTGAGTTCCATTTGAGATTCCTCAATTACGGTGCGTGGATATTGTTTTGAGATGTGTGGGCAATGCCGGGCTCGCGCCGGACATGGTATTGCTAGGTGTTAGCCCTTGCCGTAATCGCCGTAGCCGCTGTGCGCACGAGCTGGCGGAACCACTGGTGCGCCGGATCGCGATGCATGCGTCGATGCCATAGTAGGTTGATCGCAAACTGCCCGGTATCAACGGGCGCCGGACAGTGCGCGAATTCCTGCATTGTCCCGCGACATAATAAGCTTGGCAGCGTGGCGACCAAGTCTGTGCCACGTAAGAATGCTGCAACAGTAGCTAAGGTGGCCACCGTGACAGCGAGTTTGCGGCCAATTCCCTGTAGATCCAAACGCTGGTCCAACAGCGCCTGCTCGCCCGGTGCGAACCTCAAGGTGATGTGCCGAGCAGGTACTGCTGGAATGTTGCCGGCGCTGGCCTCGCGCTCGGATCGAAAAAGCACACTAGATGGTCGCTGAAGAGCTTAGTTTGAAAGATGTCCGCGCCATCGGGTGGATGCGGCGTTATCAATAGATCTGCGTGCCCTTTCGCCAATATATCTGGCGCCGGGATGCCGCTCGGCATAATGCTAATGGCTAAGTCGCTAAGCGCCGCGCGTGCCTGCTGATAGATCTGTGGGAGCAGCAGGTCACGCTGGAAATCGTTGGCTGCTTATCCAATATCTGACAAATCGGTGTTTCCAACGCGAAGGTTACTGGCCAGTGCTGTCGCAGCCGCGTTCTTTGGCGCTGGTCACTACCTCGTACACACCGTCGCTGGTTGCAGTGCTCGTGCTGCTATCCTCTTAAGCTTGCCGATGGCACAGCTGCGGCCTCTTTTGGTGTTGCCCAGTGTGACTTAGGCGCGGTTGCGAGCGCGTGCGTAGGCTTGTTCGATGGGCCGCATGGGCTCGGTTTGTTGGTGGGTCTGGGCGGCAGTATCTGTGTGGTTTTTGCGGTGCTTGCTTGTGGGCGTGTTGTGTTGGTGTCGGATTCACCTCTTCGGACTCACTTCCCTGGGCGCCCGAAAAGCGGTAGCGTCTGACGCTGTCAATCGACCCACTGCGCGCTTCGCCCCAAGCGACGATGCCGCCTACGGAGGCCTTATGAGCCAGCGACCGAATATTCTACTCATCACCTCCGACCAGCAGCGCGGTGACTGTTACGGATTCGAAGGGCGCAGCGTGCGCACACCGCACCTTGACGCTATGGCCAAGGCGGGCACGCGTTTCGATGCCTGCATTACGCCCAATGTTGTGTGCCAGCCTTCGCGCGCATCAATCCTGACGGGTTTGCTGCCGCGCACTCACGGTGTGCACGACAACGGCATCGACCTCCCCGTTGCGACCGCAGAGCAAGGCTTTGCCGGTCAGCTCAGCGCGGCCGGTTATCACACTGCGTTAATAGGGAAGGCCCACTTCAATACGCACAATACTTTCGCGCCAACCGGCACGCCGGAATGCCGCTACAGCTCGGCTAATTTCCCCGTCGGTTGGCGCGGTCCTTACATGGGCTTCGACCATTTCGAATCGATGGTGGTGCCGCATAACCTCGACCGCATGGAGTTCGCGCCGCATGGTCTCGCTTATGAAGACTTCCTGAATCACGCCGGCCGCGGGCCTGAGCGACTCGATCTGTGGCGCACTAAATTGGCGCCATCTACCGATGCCGCGCAAACCTGGCACTCGGCTTTACCCCCAGCCTGGCATCATTCCAGTTGGATTGGTGACGCAACGGTGCGTTACATGCACGAACATCAGGCTGAGCCCTTCTGTGCCTGGGTTTCGTTTCCAGACCCACATCATCCCTTTGATGCGCCGGAGCCGTGGAGTCGTTTGCATCACCCTGATGATGTCGATCTGCCGCAACATCGCAGCAAAGATTTGGATCGCCGCCCATGGTGGCACCGCGCGGCGCTCGAAGGGGTGCCCGATATGGCCAACGAGGACTTGCGCAAACAACGTATGCAGTACTCGCGCACGGCCGACCAGTCCGAGCGCCAACTGCGCGACATCATCGCCAATTACTACGGCATGATAAGTCTCATCGATCACAACGTCGGGCGTATCATGATTGCCCTAGACGAAATGGGCCTGGCCGAAAACACCATTGTTATCTATACCACCGATCACGGTGATTGGCTCGGAGATCATGGCTTACTGCTGAAAGGCCCGATGCACTATGAAGGCTTGTTACGCGTCGGCTGCTTGGTCAAGGGGCCGGGTGTGGCGCAAAACAAAGTTGTGCACGACCCAGTATCCACTTTGGATGTGCCAGCAACCCTGCTCGATTATGCCCAAGTCGCCCCCGCCAACGATTGGCATAGCCGTAGTTTGCGCCCGTTAATTGAAACCGATGCGAGCCGCGACTTTGCTTTCAACGAGTGGGATCTGTTGGCCTCGCGCAGCGGCGTTGCGCTGGATTTGCGCACCGTACGCACGCGTACCCACAAACTGACGCTTGAGGCGGGTTCTGGCGCAGGCGAGCTCTATGACCTGCGCAATGATCCGTTTGAGCTAGACAATCGCTTTGATGATCCGGGTGTTGCTAGTGCCCAAGCAGAGCTGGTGGATATGATTCAAGCCCGCCCGGATGACATCTCCACCGTATCGCTACCACAAGTCGGCATGGCCTAAGCGCGCAGTGATATTCTGACTACGCGTCTAAGGGTGCGTGCAGGCGCGTATTTTCGGTAATGATACCGCCTCGATTACCGATCTCTATGGAGCCGTAGCGTTGCGAGAAATATTCTGGCAGCGCACGATCGGCAGGCACCGACAACCACAGCCTCAGTAAATGTCGGCGCGCGTCTGGGTTTCGCCAATCGACGAAGCTGGTGCGGTCGTGAAGTTGTGTGTGGTTGTATACAAATTGCATGTCGCCGGGCTGTAGATGCATCGATAAATGCACCTCCGGATCGTTTGCTAGGGTGTCAAACATGTCCAAGGCCTGGCGGTGTTTTTCGCTGAGGCGCATCGCTTCCGGGAAGCGTTGCGCACTCTCTATATAGCGCCGGTTGTAGAATACGGTTAGCCGATTCTCGAACCAGCTAAGCGGTGGGATCTCCACAAACGGTTTTGCCCCCACTGGCACCTCACCGCGCCGATCGGTCGCTATTGGATCAAACAACAGTTCCAGCAGATCAGGGCGTTGCGCGCGCATCCGGTTAAATATCGCGAGTGCACTGACCAGCAGCGAATCGCCGCCTGATTTTGCTTCACGCAAGCTCAGCAAGCCGACCACGTCAGTGCTGTCGGTATGAAAGTGCTGACGCTCGGCAGTCTGATAGGTGCGTGTGTTCGGATCGTTGTCATCCGCACCGATATCGCGCACATGGCCAAGCATATGTCCTTGTGCATTTTGCGAGCGCAAGCTGCCCAGATGCGCGCCGATGCCACAGAAGACTGTGGCGACAAACTCTTGGCTGTATTCACCAAGGGGCAAGCCACGCAGTACTTCGAAGCCGCAACCATGGAGTAGCGTGTGGCGCAATTCGCGCAGGTGTTGTGCGAATGGGCCGAGTGGAAAATCGGCCGCGCTGATCTCACCGAGATCGCGACCTTGCGACAAGAAATACCTAGCCGCGTGCTCCAACTCGGCAATCGTATCGACGTCCAGTGTATGGATCCAAGTCTGCGCTTGTTTCGCCATGTCGATGCCGTGCCAAACACCAGGTCCGGAGATGTCTTCTGTAGGCAGCTTGCGAGCAGTCATAGCGGCAATGTCCTGTTGGTTATCAATATGTAATGATTTACAGTAACTATTAAGCAAAACAAAATGACTCACAGTCATGAGTTCAGATTTCCAACCGACCTTGACGGCGCTACGCGCAATCGAGAGCCTGGCCCGCAGCGGTAGCGTGTCGCACACTGCCATCGCGCTGGGGCTGACTCAATCGGCAGTGAGCCGCTCGATTGCGGGCCTGGAGAAAGCCGCCGGGATCGAACTCGTGCAACGTAACGCCCGGCCTTTGCGTTTGACCGCCGAAGGCGAACTGGTTGCAACGCATGCGCGCGGCATCAATGCGAGCATCGACACCCTCGGCGAACGGCTTGCAGCGCTGCGCCAAAATACCAGCGGCTCAGTGCGCGTCGGCTCGTCTGGGCCAAGTGCGTCAACCCGCATCTTACCGCCGCTGATGCAAAAGTTCGCGCGGCGCCATGCCGGCATCGCCGTCAATATCCAAGAAGCGACTGATGCTGAGACGCTGTTGGATTTGCGCGCTGACCTGCTCGACGTAGCTGTTTTGGGCGATCCAGGCCCTGAGTTTGAAACCTTCGAACTCGCCAGAGATCAGCTTGTAGGGCTAGTCTCGCAAACTGGCCCATTGGCCTCGCGCAAGTTGCTTGCACCTGCGGACCTGGCGTCGCAAGCCTTCATCATGACTCTGGCTGGCAGCGGCTCGTCAATTCTCGAATGGTTTCACGCCGCTGACCAAGAGCCGCGCATTGAGCAGCGCGTGCAGCAAACAGTGTCGATCGTGGCTTTGGTGGAAGCAGGATTGGGCAACGCTATCGTGACGCGGCTATCGCTGCCACCGATTCATCCGGGAGTGGCGCTGGTGGCTTTGCGCGATGCACCCACGCGCACCATTGTGCTGGCGCGTAAACATGGTCAGCCGCACTCGCGCGCAGCGCAATTGTTCTGGCAATTCATGCGTGTTTAAAGGTGCTGATGCTTGTATCTAGCCGCGCGTCATGGCTGCAAAATCGTGCATCCGCTAAGCTTTGGAGTACGCACATTTTGTCAGCACTACGCGGCATCGGGCGCGAGTGCGCGGCGTGAGCGCGTGTCGTAAAAGGTGTCGGCCTGATGCACCAGTCTATCTTTAAAAATTATCGTGGGGAAACGCGCATGAGCGAGCTTATTAAAGACGAGATTGGTACCAAGCTGTTGTTCGAAAACGAGCAGGTCAAAGTTTGGGATCTGGAATTGGCGCCGGGCGAAAACCTCGGCAAACATCGGCACAAGAATGACTATGTGCTGATCTTCATTGGCAACGGTAAGATCCGCGGCACCAACGCTGATGGCACGACTCGATTCGAATCTGAAATGCACGATAGCGACGTTGTTTTTCGTACCATCGACGGTGATGAAGATGTGCACGATGCGCACAACATTGGCGATAACACGCTACGCAACTTCATCATCGAACTTAAGAAGTAAACGCAAGGCGAGCTAGGCTTTGTCGTTCTAGGCTAGGCCATCCCAGCGCATACCGAGTGCGCTTAAGCCAACGCGCGCGGCTTCGGTTGGTGTGATTGCGCGCGTAGTCGTTCGCCGGCGCAGCCATTGTTTGGCAAATACTCGCTCGGCGAGCCACGCGCCGAGCGGGCCACCCAGATGGACCCGCCTCTCGGTCCAGTCCACGCAAGTGCGCCCCGGCAAGTCCGGGTCCTCGGTATTCGCTTCGAGCAAACCCATACATCGAAGCTGGCTGATGCCTTTGTCGCTCAAGCGCACCGCATCTTCGCTCAGTGCTAGCGACTCGCTCTCGCGCAAAGCTTGGAATGGAGCGACCCCGAGGCGCCCGGCCAGATGGTCATAACAAGTGCGCGCCGTCGCGATAGCCGCATCACTGTTCGCATGACGCATGCTGCGTGGTGCCTCGCGCCCAACGGATAAAATTTCCAACAGATGCGCTACATGATCATCGGCCAGCATGTAGTAGCGGTGCCGACCTTGCTCGACCACGCGCAGTAAGCTGCCCGCAATCAGCTTGTGCAAATGTCCGCTCGCCGTAGACGCGGCGACGCCAGCCATGCACACGAGCTAACCTGCCGGGTGCACGGTGCCATCTATCAACGCCAACAGCATGCCTGCGCGCACCGGATCAGCGAGCAAGGCGCCGAACTCCGTCACTTGAAACCGTGCAATGGGTGTAGTGCTTGTCATGACGCCAAAGTGTACTGGTCGCGCCCGCGCAATGCTTCGTTTAGCGCCGAAACGTTCAAGCGCGATTTGCCCGCAGGCTAGCGGCCAACATGACGTTCGAGTTGAGCGATAACAATCACCACATCTAGCGCCACACCGAAGTTAGCCAAGTTACCCATGACGCCACTGTCAGGCCTAAAAGTACTC
>Ga0055584_100007690_pt1 | contig 10561 bp, 9 predicted proteins | sample OSDHelmetaG_FD_58716 | JGI IMG/M metagenome (GOLD analysis project Ga0055584, IMG submission 58716) | Pelagic marine sediment microbial communities from the LTER site Helgoland, North Sea, for post-phytoplankton bloom and carbon turnover... | ecosystem: Environmental > Aquatic > Marine >...
TAATAAATACGAATGTTCGCAACTTCATGGAGAAAAAATTGAATTCATCTGTTGGTTAGTTAATTGATACACTGAAGAGTGCGCAGGCTTAAGTTTATTCGGTTAATCTGTTAGCGATTGATAATTGTTTATTTTGCCACCAAAATAGCGTAACAGCAGATAAACATAACTTGGATATCATTATGAAATTATTTTTTAATCCGGCTTCACCATTTGTTCGTAAGGTTCGTATGGTTGCAGAAGAACGAGGCATTGCGGATCAAATTGAACTGGTGAAAGTAACTATCACACCGGTTAGTCCAGATGATTCGGTGTCATCGAGCAATCCGATTGGTAAGATACCATCTCTCCAATTAGATGATGGTATGAGCCTTTTTGATTCTCGAGTTATTTGCGATTACCTAGATTCGGTCGGCTCTGCGGATAGTTTGATTCCAAGCGGGAAGTCCCGATGGACCGATATGCGGTTGCAAGCTATTGCAGATGCAATGTGTGATGCTGGGATACTAATACGATACGAAGGTTTTGTTAGGCCTGAGGAGTATCGTTGGGATGAGTGGTCAAATAATCAGTGGTTAAAGATAGTGAGATCTATTGATGCATTGGAAGCGGATGCAGACAACCTGAGTCAGGATGTGACCGTAGGTAATATCGCCTTGTCCTGCGCTTTGGCTTATCTTGATTTTCGGTATGATGATCGTTCTTGGCGTTCGGGTCGCGATAAACTAAGTATTTGGTTCAAGACGTTTTCGGATCGTGATTCGTTTCGAAATACGGCACCGTAAGTTACATTTGACGCGTTAGCTATGCCTTAGATTGTTGTTGGCTTATCGTTAAAAGTTTCTCATAAAACGGTTGATGGTGTTCGAGGAAATAAGATAAGTTAGGATTCATTTTTGCGGCACCATTAAATATTTCGTCAGGGTTTTGGGCAGATTGCGTGGCCTTTAGGTCACTACTGTTCATTACCGATAGATGCCAGCCTGAAACCTCATGCCATTGGGCTAGCACTGTTGTTGACCAATCGAGTGCTTTAGAATTTGAATCCAGTTGTGCCGCTGCAAAGAGTTGATTAATCGATTTTTCTGGATAAGAGAAAATTGTATCGGCATCAAGTATTAACGGCCTTTGTCATTTTTCTCTGCGATTCATTTAGCATGTTTTCATGAAAATTCGATACCAACTTCTTCCAGGGTTAATTGGTTATCAAGCTTTAAATAGGAAGGAATTGAGAGACGCGGATCACGAATCAAAAAATATATTTTTAATCCGTGAAGAAAAATTTGGATCTCTATCCAGTTGCGAAACCACGTAATAACTCCTGTCTTTGAAAAAGATCGGTTTCTGATTTGCCGTATTAAGTAATAATTGTTTAATGGAGTCGTAGTTAACAGGGCGGGCGGCGTCAGGCTCGAACATTGGCATAGGTCTAACCTTTCGATGTATGTAGTAGTCATACATGAATGGTTCGTGAAAACAGTGCAGATCGCCACGTTCTCTCATAACACGTTCCATAGCGGTAGACATTGATCGGGGGTGGCGCCAAAGTGCGATTATTGCATGCATCGAATTTATTTAGGCTTGCGGGTAGAATAAGTGTAACAACAATAACCCGCAGTAAGCTACAGTAGTATTTTTACACTATTTTATAATTTACAACGAAAAAAGTTTGTTATGACACCGATCGAGAAAATATATCAGCGTGCGCGTGAAGCCCAAAAACATATTGTTCTGGTAGAAGGGCAAGACCCCAGAGTGCAGCAAGCGGCTCAAACCCTGGTTGCTGAGGGCTTGGCGAAAATTACAATGATTGGTGCTAAGGATAGTCTAAAAGTGAAGTTAGGAAATGTGTCGGATCATATAGAGGTAATTGATCCAAAGGTTTCGAAACATTCAGAACGGTTCGCCGAGGTTCTACATCAGATACGTAAACATAAGGGCATGGATCTAAAAGCTGCACGTGAAGCCATTTTGGATCCTCTAACCTTTGCAAATGTTCTGGTCCGGGCAGGTCATGCCGATGGCACAGTAGCTGGAGCCGTTTATACGACAGGACATGTGGTGCGATCGGCGATTCAAGTGGCAGGTTTAGCTGAGGGTGCTAAGTTAGTATCTAGTTTTTTTGTAATGATTCCAAACCCCGCTCATTACACTGATTCTGATGCCATGGTTTTCGCCGATTGTGGTTTAGTTATTGACCCTAATGTGGAAGAGTTAGCAGATATTGCCATTGCTGCCGCTAATAATGCTAGAACAATACTGGGCATTGAACCACGAGTCGCGATGTTGTCATTTTCGACCCGACATAGCGCTCGACATCCAAGCGTACAGAAAGTTATAGATGCAACTGCTCTGGTACGAGAGCTTGCTCCTGACCTTTGTATCGATGGAGAAATACAGTTTGATGCAGCGATAATTCCGTCGATCGGTGATCGTAAAGCGCCTGATTCCCCAATTCGATCACAAGCTAACGTGTTTATTTTTCCGAATCTTGATTCTGGGAACATTGGTTATAAAATTGCTGAGCGCTTAGGTGGAGCGACGGCGATAGGCCCAATTTTGCAAGGCCTAGCAAAACCTGCAAACGATCTATCCCGTGGGTGTAGTGCCGATGACGTTGTAGGTGCTGCTGTGCTTACTGCATTACAGGTTAAAGCGTAGTCCAACTATCCGTTGGTTAATTGGGTGCGGTTGTCTTCAATCGTTGAAAGCCGATTGGCCGCTATTTGCATAGTTGGTACATATTGGTAGAGTTCTTCGAGGGTTCGCCGAACGGTGGGTGCGTGCACGGCAATGGCGAAACAAATACGGTTTTGGTTGTCGTAAACAGGCACCGCCAAGGAGATCAGCCCTTCTAGATATTCTCCGCGGTCTACGCCTATTTGCTTCTCTCGGATGGTGTCTAATTCTGTTTGGAGACTCTTACGGTTAGTTACCGTCAGTTCGGTATAACTTTCGAAACCTATAGAATCCAGTCGTTCTTGTTGTTGTTGTTTTGGCAGCATAGCTAGAAAGAGCTTGCCGCTGGCCGTCGCGTGCAATGGAACGCGACTTCCGACTGGCAAGTGGATACGCATTGGCCAGTTGGCTTCGACGCGATCAAAATAGACCAGCGCATTCCCGTCCAGTACAACGCAATTACAGGTTTCATTTATTTCCTCAGATAGTGTTTGCAATACCGCATGGCGACTGGAGCCTATCGCTGCATGCGCTAGCGTCTTAATGGCAAGGTTAGCCAGTCGGTTAGCGGCCGTAAATCGCTTCCCATTAGGTTCGCGTTGCAATAGGCCTGCTTCTTCCAATTGCTGGGCAACCCTATGCCCAGTGGGGCGGGTTAATCCGAGCGCCACCGCGGCTTCAGCGCTAGTAACCGGTCTATCTTGCGTTACGATCCATTCAAGCAGATCTATGCCACGGGAAATGGCTGAGTGTGACTGTGTGTCGGCATCTTTCATAGTATTGGTGAGGAAAACTAAATTTTCAGTTGCAAAAGAACAATATTCGAGAGTATAAAGAAAAACTGGACGTTAACAATAGAAAGTGAGACAATTAATCTCACTATTTGAGGATTTAACTATTTTCATTCAATTTTCAGTCTTTACGAAAGCCAATTCTGTTTTGTAAAGATTCGTTTTTCTTAATTTTTTTATTTCATCAGGAGACGTGATATGCCACGTATGACACCGAGTGAAGCCTTCGTAGAAACGATGGTGGCTAATGAAGTTTCGACTATGTTCGGGATTATGGGTTCAGCGTTTATGGACGCTATGGATATTTTCGCACCTGCCGGAATTACATTAATTCCTGTTGTTCATGAGCAGGGTGCGGCACACATGGCTGACGGCTATGCACGTGCATCGGGTAAACATGGTGTTGTAATTGGGCAAAATGGACCCGGCATCAGTAACTGTGTTACTGCAATCGCAGCAGCTTATTGGGCACATTCTCCAGTTGTAATGATTACTCCGGAAACTGGAACAATGGGACAAGGTCTTGGTGGCTTCCAGGAAGCAAACCAACTACCAATGTTTCAAGAGTTCACCAAGTATCAGGGGCATGTAAACAATCCCAATCGCATGGCTGAATTTACAGCGCGTTGCTTTGATCGGGCTATGAGCGAAATGGGCCCAACTCAGTTAAATATTCCTCGAGACTATTTCTATGGCGATTTGAATATAGAAATTCCTAAGCCAATGCGCTTGGATCGTGGCCCAGGTGGGCAAGAAAGCTTACGTGCAGCCGCTGACATGCTTGCTGTCGCGAAAAACCCGGTCATTATCTCTGGTGGTGGTGTGGTTATGGCGGATGGTGTAGAAGAGTGTAAAGCACTTGCCGAGCGCTTAGGTGCCCCGGTTGCAAATAGCTACTTGCACAATGATTCTTTCCCTGCAAGTCACCCTCTGTGGTGTGGACCGCTGGGCTATCAAGGTTCTAAAGCGGCGATGAAATTAATGGCGAAGGCTGATGTTGTTGTCGCACTAGGCTCACGTCTTGGTCCATTCGGCACATTGCCTCAACATGGCATGGATTACTGGCCGAAAGATGCCAAAATTATCCAGATCGATGCCGATCACAAAATGCTTGGGTTAGTTAAGAAGATCTCTGTAGGTATTTGTGGGGACGCAGCTGCTTCAGCTGCCACACTACTAGAAATGCTTAATGACCGTGAATTGGCCTGTGATGCGAATAAAGCAGAACGCGCTGCCGATATAAAAGCTGAAAAAGAAGCTTGGGAAGCTGAGCTTGATAACTGGACCCATGAAAAAGATGGATTCAGCTTGGATATGATCGAAGAGCAAAAAGCTGAGGATGGTAACTGGATGCATCCACGTCAGGTTCTACGTGAACTTGAAAAAGCGATGCCTGCTGATGTAATGGTGTCAACTGATATCGGTAACATCAATGCAGTAGCGAATAGTTATCTTCGTTTCGAGCGTCCGCGTAGTTTCTTTGCTCCAATGAGTTGGGGTAACTGTGGTTACGCATTACCAACAATGATGGGTGCCAAAGTTGCCTCTCCCGAACGCCCTGGCATTGCCTATGCTGGTGACGGTGCATGGGGTATGAGCTTGATGGAAACAATGACCTGTGTTCGTCATAAAATTCCGGTAACAGCCGTGGTATTTCACAACCGTCAATGGGGAGCAGAAAAGAAAAACCAGGTTGATTTTTACAATCGTCGTTTTGTTGCTGGCGAACTGGATAATCAAAGTTTTGCTGATATCGCTCGTGCTATGGGTGCAGAAGCCATAACTGTAGACAAGCTGGAAGACGTTGGACCTGCGTTGAACAAGGCAATTGATCTGCAAATGAACGAAAAGAAAACCTGCATCATTGAAGTTATGTGTACACGTGAATTGGGCGACCCGTTCCGTAAAGATGCGCTATCAAAGCCGATCCGTCACTTGGAAAAATACAAGGACTACGTATAAGCGACGAATCGGGGGTCCCACGGGACCCCCGAATTTTTTCTACTAATGGTATTTAATTTATGACATTAACCCAGGATAGTCTTCCAGATACACGTGTTTTGGTACGTGAAGTTTTTGGAATTGATTCCGACCTCGTTGTATCGGCGTTTAGCGAGGCCAATGAATACGTGCCCCAAGTTGATGATGCGTACCAGTTTAATGCTGACGTTACACTTGCTCTATTAGCAGGTTTTCATCGTAATCGACGGGTATTGGTTCAGGGATTACATGGAACAGGTAAGTCAACTCATATTGAACAAGTAGCTGCACGACTTAATTGGCCATGTCTTCGGGTGAATTTGGATGGTCATATTAGCCGCTTGGATCTTGTTGGTCGTGATGCGGTAGTGATACGAGATAACAAACAAGTAACCGAGTTTCAGGAAGGAATTGTGCCTTGGGCTTTGCGTAGACCTGTGGCATTGGTTTTTGATGAATATGATGCGGGTCGTGCCGATGTTATGTTTGTGATTCAGCGAATTTTAGAGCAGGGCGGTCATTTTACCTTGTTGGATCGAAATGAGGTCATTAAGCCTCATGCATCTTTTCGCTTATTCGCCACAGCGAATACGGTTGGGTTAGGCAATTTAACTGGCCTGTACCACGGTACTCAGTTGTTGAATCATGCGCAAATTGATCGCTGGAACATTGTTGCTACGTTAAACTATCTTTCCCTCGAAGAGGAGATGAAAATTGTTGTTTCTCGTGTGCCATCCATGAATAACCCTGACGGACAGGCAATCATTAGGTCAATGGTAGAACTAGCAAACCTGACTCGCAATGGGTTTAGAACCGGAGATCTATCGACGTTGATGTCGCCTAGAACGGTAATTACTTGGGCTGAAAATCTAGAGATTTTCGGTGATATGGCAAGAGCATTTCGTCTATCATTTTTAAATAAAACTGATGAAGCGGAACGTCCGATTATTGCGGAGTATTTTCAGCGTTGTTGCAATGCTGAGCTTGACGAGTCTTTTGCTCTAAGCGTATGAACAACGCTCAACGTGCGCAGGATCAGCAGCGTGTAGAGGAATTATGCGCTGCATCCGTTCGAGCATTAACCGGTATTAGCGATCTGCACTTTCGTGCACGAAGTCTGTATCAGGGTGAGCGCAGAGTGCCGGTGCACGCCGTACACCTGCAAGTTGAAAATTATCGCGACTTCCCATCCCATCGTGGAGTGATTGATAGCACGGCCATGCGCTTGCGCTATTCCGATAAGGTAATCCACAAACAGTTTGTACCTGACGACCCAATAGAAAAAATGCTGTTCGAAATGCTCGAACAATTCCGTGTCGAGTCGTTGGCTGCGGAATCTTTACCGGGTGTTAGGTATAATTTGCGCCGCCGTTTTGAAGTGTGGGCGAATGAATTTCTCGGCTCCGGTTTAACGGAAACGGATCTGGGAATTATTCTATTTTCAATCGCATTGATTAGCTGGTCGCGTATAAATCGTGTTGGAGTGCCCGAGGAATTCGAGGACCTGCTCGAACCCTCACGTATGGCATTCAAGGATATTCTCGGTGAGCACTTTCGAGGATTAAGTAGCACCCAGGATGACCAAGCAATTTTTGCCCAACATGCTTTAGAAATTGCCCGGGTGATTGCGTCCAGTGTGCGTCATTCTCAAGAAAATAATCCTGTTCGTAAAGTTCGTAACGAAGAACAGCGTGCTATTTTTTCGATCATTTTAGAATTTGATGAGAGTGATGGTGAAGGTTTTGCCCAAGCCGATTCCGGTGTAAGCAAAACACTGGAAGAATTGAATCAAAAGTATCATGTCTTTACTAAGAAATATGATCGAGTTGTTAGTTCTGTAAAGCTAGTTCGATCTGTGTTGCTGGATGAATACCGACAACGGCTTGATACTTTAGTACGCGAACAAAATATAAATATTCCTCGTCTTTCACGTCTATTTAAAGCGATGTTGTCCAAGCCGAGAGTGGATGGTGTTAATTTTGGCGAAGAGAGTGGTCGGATTGATGGTAGCCGTTTAAGTCAGCTCATCACTTCTCCGGCAGAACGTCGTTTATTCCAGCAAACCCGTTATGAATTACATGCCAAGTGTGTGTTTACTATTCTCGTCGATTGCTCTGGGTCAATGAAACAATACGTTGATCAAATATCAGTTCTTATTGACGTAATGACGCGTGCTTTGGAGCAAGCTGAAGTTGAAGTTGAGGTGCTAGGCTTCAGTACGAATACCTGGAGCGGGGGACGTGCACAAAAAGACTGGATGATAGAGGGGCAGCCCATGAATCCAGGTCGATTAAATGAAGCCTGTAACATTGTTTTTAAAAATGCAGATTCAACATGGCGAAAGTCTCGTCGTGGTTTAGCTGCATTCTTCAAACAAGATCTGTTTCGTGAAGGTATTGATGGCGAGGCAGTTGAGTGGGCTTGTGAACGCGCATTGAAGCGAGGCAAGGAACGTAACATACTGATGGTTATTTCCGACGGTAGTCCTATGGATACTGCGACGGCGTTGGCCAATGATGCATTCTATCTGGATAACCACTTGCAGAAAGTGGTTTATAAGCTATCCCAGAACCCTAAATTGGAAATAATGGGTCTTGGTGTTGGGCTTGATTTAAGTCCCTATTATCCGCAGAGTCTTGCGGTAGATCTTTCGGAAGGGTTATCCAATCAATTATTCTTCGATATCCTCGAAGTACTTCGCGGCCATCATCGACGCTAGTTGTATAACGTTCCATTCCTATTATAAGGGAGCGCTAATATAGTGCGGTACTTAATGTTTTAAATTAGCATGGACTATCACTTGTTAATTGGTTATGTCGTTTAAATTTATCTTGCTGGCTTTGTGCTGTATGTTGCTCTCGTCGTGCGCTGTGCTGCAAGATAAGTTTCTTGTCGGCTATGTGGTTCTGGAGGGACATGATGTTTACGATACCGGCACTGCTGTATTTCTTCCGTCTAATGCGCCGTCAATTACACAACGCTATAAGCCGGCGATTATTGGCAGATCTGGTGAACCGGTGCCCGGAAGTCATGACGGAATAGATATCATTGGGAAAAAGGGCTTACCTGTAATTGCTCCAGCAAACGGCTATGTTAGTGCCTCATTTTGGGATCCGTTGTATGGCAACCGACTGGAAATTGATCATGGATCTGATGTTAACGGACTGCATACCGTAACGCGGTATTTTCATCTGGATAAACGACTGGTTAAAAAAGGTGAGCAAGTGCAAAGAGGGCAAAAGATCGCCGCATTAGGCCAAACTGGTTTACTTGCCCCGAACTTGCATCTGCACTTCGAAATCCACGAATCTTTGCCGCTCAATGATCGTCGTTCACTAAGTACACTTAATCCGCATCTATTCTGGTGGAACGGCGCCGGACTGGTGACTTGTTTTGATCAGGCTCAGGATTACTCGTCATCTATATTTAAAATGACATATCCGCTGCCGTGTCAGCCGAAATTATAGGTAGAAAAATATTGGATATGAATCAAGCTGAATCTCCAGATTGGCGAAACCTGGTTGCTGCCTGTGCCGCCGTTACGGTATTTGGCTTGACCTTTGGTATGACCTACCCCTTATTATCGTTGCTGCTCGAGGAAAGAGGTGTTTCACCAAGCATGATCGGTATGAATTCCGCAATGATGCCGATTGGCATTCTGTTGTTTTCCTCGGTTATACCCGTAGCATCGAGGCGTTTTGGATCTCGAAACACCGCATTGACAGCAGCATTAATCACAGCGTTTCTAATGCCGTGTTTTATGTTGTTTGATAGCTTAGAGGCATGGTTCGGTCTTCGCTTATTGACCGGTATGTCGACCTCAATTTTATTTGTGTTGAGTGAAGCTTGGATCGTTCGATTTGCAGGGGATAAGCACCGCGGTAAGATTGTTGCGCTCTATGGTTCAATACTGTCCGCAAGTTTTGGCGCGGGTCCTGCGCTTATCAGCTGGATTGGTATACATGGTTGGCTGCCTTATATTATTGCCACTGTTGTGCTTCTGCTCGGTATGATTCCTCTGTCGATGATCCGTGATAATAGTAAATTACAGTATGAGGAAACGGAAACATCCGGCATATTTAGTTTTATGGTTAAAGCACCAATGCTGTTATGTGCAGTGGGTGTTTTTTCAATATTTGATGCGTCAACATTGTCTTTATTCCCTATCTACGGATTGAGAGTCGGTCTTGATGTAACAACGGCTTCGCTTGCTTTAACGGCTTTAATCTTAGGCAACGTTTTCTTTCAGGTGCCGATCGGCTGGTTAGCTGACATATTCCCCAAACGACTTGTTATAGCGAGTTGTGCACTGGTTGCCGTAATATCAGCGATAATTCTTCCGATGGTAATGGCGACACCGGCAATGTGGGTTTGCTTAGTTATTCTCGGCACATCAGGATACGGTGTCTACAGTGTGGCTCTGGCAGCCTTGGGAGATCGTTTTAGAGGGCCGGAGTTGGTGACAGGGTCCGCCGCATTTGCGGTTATGTGGGGTATGGGAGCGCTATTCGGGTCGGTATCGGGCGGATGGGCCATGGCGATTTCCTTTCATGGACTGGCCTATTTTATTGCTATTGTGTATACCGTGTTGGTGGTTGGGTTGATTATTCGTGGAATTCATTTGCGAAACCGAAATGGCTAATCATCTGTTTGCTCATATCTCGGTCGTTCAACTTCCGGGAAAGGGCTGTATAGGTATGAGCGCCTGCCCGGGGCGCCATTCCCATTCAAGTTTAACAGAGGATATCCAGTCCATTGCCGACTGGGGTGCTTCGGTTGTGGTTACACTCATGCAGATTGATGAATTAAATCGTCTTGGTGTATCCACTTTGTCAGCAATGGTTCAATCGCACAATATGCTGTGGTTACATCGGCCAATAATCGATTACTCGATACCGGATAACGTCTTCGAAGCCCAATGGCAAGAGACGCTCATTACGCTTAGGAATGCTCTGGCTAACAATGGTCGTGTATTTGTTCATTGCCGAGGCGGGTTAGGTCGAACCGGATTAGTGGTTGCTCGATTGCTTATTGAATATGGATGGAGCCCTTCAGCTGCTATTCAGTGCGTTCGGGCGGTAAGACCGGGTTCTATCGAAACAACAGAGCAG
>Ga0055584_100007691_pt1 | contig 10561 bp, 9 predicted proteins | sample OSDHelmetaG_FD_58716 | JGI IMG/M metagenome (GOLD analysis project Ga0055584, IMG submission 58716) | Pelagic marine sediment microbial communities from the LTER site Helgoland, North Sea, for post-phytoplankton bloom and carbon turnover... | ecosystem: Environmental > Aquatic > Marine >...
AAACTGTCTTCAGAGAGGCACCCAGAACTCATGTGACGGTGCATGTGCGACGTTAGTTAAGTTAAGTTTAATGCGCTCGAAGATGCCGTTATTGCACGAACCCATCAGGGAATTGTGCCAGCAACTGCGAAAACGCGCCGCTTTATACCACAATCGGGCCCTCACTGAAAGAAAATATACGCCGCCGAGGCAGTTCCGGTCTCCCGCCAAGGCCCGCCACACGCCGCTTTGGCCCGTTCCGAGTCGGCCGCACTGGGCTGGAATCCCCTGTTACAAAGGACCCCGCTGCATTACAATAGCCAGCTTTTGCCGCAGGCGGCATTTCGAAGCAATTAATTGGCACTACTTATGACGATTCACATCAAGACGGCAGACGATATCGCGAAGATGCGCGTCGCTGGAAAATTGGCCGCCGAGGTCCTGGAAATGATAGGGCCACACGTGCAGCCCGGCGTGAGCACCGGCGAGCTGGACAAGATCTGTCACGACCACATCGTCGACGTGCAGCAGGCCATCCCCGCCTGCCTTAACTACAACGGTTTTCCCAAGTCCATCTGCACCTCGATCAATCATGTGGTCTGTCACGGCATTCCCAGCGACGGCAAGCTGCTAAAATCGGGCGATATCATCAATATCGACGTGACCGTGATCAAGGACGGCTTCCATGGCGACACCAGCAAGATGTACTGCGTGGGCGAGGTGCCGGAACACGCGCAACGGCTCATCAAGGTGACGCAGGAGTGTCTGTACAAGGCCATCGACATCGTGAAGCCCGGCGCTACGCTGGGAGACATCGGCCATGTCATACAAACCCATGGCGAGGCCCACAACTATTCGATAGTAAGAGAGTATTGTGGCCACGGCATCGGGCGCATCTTCCACGAGGAGCCGCAGGTGCTGCACTTCGGGCGACCGGACACCGGCACGCGTCTGGTCGAAGGCATGACCTTCACTATCGAGCCCATGCTGAACGCCGGAGGCCGACTCACCAAACTCTCCAAGAAAGATGGCTGGACGGTAACCACAAAAGATCGCAGGCTTTCGGCACAGTGGGAGCACACGATGGCGGTAACCAGTGACGGCTGTGAGGTCTTCACGCGGCGTTCCGACGAAACGCTTTGAACCCCGAAACCCTCTCGATAGACGAAAAGTACAGCGACGACGCCTTTGAGCTGGGCGCGCAGCTACTCGATGTTGCTGCCCTGAAGGCCGAACTCGAAAACTCCACCAGCCCGATCAAACCCTTCAAGCAGGCCATAGAGACAGCGGGCAATATCCTCGATGAGCGCTACAAGTCGAATCTCAGCATCACCGAGATCGTCTCTGGCCGCGCCTGGGTCATCGATCAGATTCTGAAGCTGGCCTGGCAGGCGCAGGACTGGCCGTCGGATGCCGATATCAGCCTGGTGGCGGTTGGCGGCTATGGCCGCGGCGAGCTACTGCCCCACTCCGACATCGACATTCTCATCCTCACGCGCAAGGACAACGCGAACAAGTACAAGAGCTGCATTAGCGCCTTTCTTACCCTGCTATGGGACATCGGCCTTGAGATCGGCCAGAGCGTACGCTCCCTCAAGCAGTGCAAGAAAGAGGCGGTGAACGACATCACGGTAGCTACCGCGCTGATGGAGTCGCGCACCATTGCCGGGCCAGCCGAATTGCAGACCGAGATGCTCGCCCTGACTACCGGCAAACGGGTCTGGCCGATCAAACAGTTCCTGCGCGCGAAATGGGACGAGCAGAACGCTCGGCACCAGAAGTACCACGATATCGACTACGCCCTCGAGCCCAACGTGAAGACCTCACCCGGTGGGCTACGCGACATCCAGACCATCGCCTGGGTCGCGAAGCGGCACTTCGCGGCGAGTTCCTTTCAGGACTTGGTCGACCTCGGCTTCCTGAAAGAGTCCGAGATGACGATGCTGAACAGGGGACAGCAGTTCCTGTGGAAGCTGCGCTATGGCCTACACCTTCTCGAGGGCAGGCGCGAAGACCGACTGCTATTCGACAAGCAGAGGGAGCTCGCGAAACTATTCGGCTACGCGGATGACGAGAAGAGCCTGGGCGTAGAGAAACTCATGAAACAGTACTACCGCGCCGTTGCCAATCTGCGCGCACTCAACGATGTGCTGCTGCAGCACTTCGACGAGGTCATACTGCGCGAAGGTGAGCGCGTGAAGGTGGTGAAGATCAACAAGCGCTTTCAGATTCGCAACGGCTATATCGAGGCGATCTATCCGGAGGTGTTCAAGCGCTACCCCTCTGCCCTCTTGGAGATCTTCGTGCTGATGGCACAGAACCCGAAGATCGAGGCGATTCGCGCATCGACGATACGGCTGCTGCGCGACAACCGCCGCCTGATCGATGAGGACTACCGCTACGATATCCGCAATATCACACTGTTCATGGAGCTGCTGCGCTCGCCGCACAAGATGACGCTGCAGATTCGGCGCATGGCGCGCTACGGCATTCTTGGGCGCTATCTACCCGAGTTCGGCCATATAATGGGTCAAATGCAGCACGACCTGTTCCACATCTACACGGTGGATGCGCACACCCTGCAGGTGGTGGAGAATATGCGGCTGCTGCGACTACCCGATGCCGCCGAGCTGTATCCTGTCGCCGCCCACATCTACAAGAGCCTGCCGAAGGTCGAGCTGCTGTACATCGCCGGCCTGTATCATGATATCGCGAAGGGGCGCGGCGGCGATCACTCTACCCTGGGCATGGTCGATGCCGAGAACTTCTGTACGCGGCATCGATTGAGCAGCTGGGACACGAAGCTGGTCTGCTGGCTGGTCGACAAACACCTCCTGATGTCGATGACCGCGCAGCGCAAAGACATTAGTGACCCCGAAGTGATTCACGAGTTCGCGACCGCGATGGGCGACAAGCTACACCTCGACTACCTCTACACCATGACCGTAGCCGACATCCGCGCAACCAATCCGGAGCTCTGGAATAGCTGGCGCGCCAGCCTGATGAAGCAACTCTATCTCAACACCAAGCGCGCGCTGCGCCTCGGACTCGAGAACCCACTGGACAGAGAGGAGCGCATCGCCGACAAGAAAGAGACGGCGATGACGAAGCTGGAAGAGCGCGGCGTCGACAAGGAGAGCATTCAGCAGATCTGGACCAACGCGAACGACGAATATTTCCTGCGTGAGTCATCCGCGAACATCGTCTGGCATACCGAGGCCATCGCCTCGTTTACCGATCCAGGCCCGCTGGTATCCACCAACGAGCTGATGCAGAACACCGTCGAGGGTGCTACACAGATATTCATCTACATGAAGAACAGTAACTCCCTGTTCGCCAAGAGTACGGCCGCCTTCGAGAAATTGAACCTGAACATTCAGAGCGCGCGCATCTTTACCTCGGACAACGACTACTGCATGGATACCTATACCGTACTCGAGGAATCGGGCCAGCCGGTGGGAAACAAGCCCAAGCGCCTTGCCGAGATCAAGAAGGTCGTCACCGAGTATCTGAATTCCGAGACGCAGCTTATCGCCCCGAGACCGGTGCGCCTCAGCCGCAAGGATAAGTATTTTAGCCAAGGCATCGAGATCAACTGGCTCAACTCTCCGGGACGAAATTTTTCCACGATCGAGGTAAACTGTCCGGACCGCTCCGGCATCCTCGCTAGCATCGGTAAGGTATTCGCCGAGAACGGCATCAACATTCTCGATGCGCGCCTGACGACCCTCGGCGAACGCGTGGAGGACTTGTTCTTCGTGACCGATCAGGCGGGTAGGCTAATCGACCAGCCAGAGTTGATAGAGAAGATCAGCTCCGAACTCAAATCCGGATTAGAGCAGCGACTAAGCAGCTAGTCCGGCAACAATTTAGTGCAGGGAATATGACAACGCTCTACGGCATCAACAACTGCGACACCATCAAGAAGACACGCGCGCTGCTCACAGAAGCGGGCATCGATTACAGCTTTCACGACTACAAGAAACTCGGCTGCGACGCCTCGCTCGTCAAAGAGTTTCTAAAGCACTTCGATTACAAGGCGCTTGTTAACACCCGCGGCACAACCTGGCGCAAGTTGCCGGAGTCGACGAAGGAAGCGCTTAGCAAAGCCTCGAGTGTGAAACTAATGAGCGAGAACCCCTCGCTGATCAAACGACCTATTATCGAGAGCGAGGGCGTGTGGCTTCTCGGTTTCGATAAGGAAAAGATTCAAGCCCTGAGCTGAACAATAAGGACCTAGACAATGAACAACAGCGCTATACATAGCCTCGGCATCGGCCTAGCGACCCGCAACACGCAGCAGGAGATCATCGAGGTCTACTACCCACAGCCCCTGCTCGGCCCCAGCGCGAACCTCTGTGCCGTATTGCTCGAACACTGCCCGATCAAGCCGGGCGAGAACAGCGTATCGGAGATCGACGACGAGCTGGCGACGACGTTAGTGGCCGACCTGGTTAGCGCCGAGATGGTGGACTACGCAGTACAACTGCGCCAGATGTGCGAGGGCGATGGTCAGGTCGTGCTCTGCGTGTTGTTCGACGACAGCGCGCCGAAAAACGTGGCCGAGGCCTATCTAAAACTCCACCTCCTCTCGCATCGGCTAGCCAAGCCCCATTCATTGAATCTCGATGGTCTGTTCGCGGTGCTGCACAACCTCGCGTGGACTAACGAGGGCGCCATCGACCTCGACGAACTGCCACAGCGCCAACTGCAGGCTAGGCTGCGCGGCGAGACTTTGGAAGTAGCCTCCGTGGACAAGTTCCCCAAGATGACCAGTTATGTCGTTCCCAGCGGCGTGCGCATAGCGCATACCGCGCGGGTGCGCCTGGGTGCTTATCTCGGCGCAGGCACGACGGTGATGCATGAGGGCTTCGTAAACTTCAACGCCGGCACCGAGGGGCCGGCGATGGTCGAGGGACGCATCTCGGCGGGCGTCATGATCGGCGCAAATAGCGACCTGGGCGGCGGCTGTAGCACCATGGGCACGCTGTCCGGTGGTGGTACCGAGATAATCTCGGTCGGCGAGAACTGCCTGATCGGCGCGAACGCCGGCATCGGCATTCCTCTGGCGAACGGCTGCATCGTGGAGGCCGGACTCTATCTCACCGCCGGCACCAAACTAAACGTGCTCGCTCAGGACGGCTCGCCCACGAAGACCGTCAAGGCGAAGGAGATGGTGGGTGTCGAGAATCTCCTGTACCGACGCAACTCGCTCACAGGCGCAGTAGAATGCGTGACCCTGAAGACTTCCATTAGCCTCAACGAAGACTTACATAGCCACAACTAGCTTTATAGATTGAGACCAGCCCCATGAGTGCAACAATCGAACTCGCACAGCAACTAATTCAGCGCCCCTCGGTTACGCCGAAGGACGAAGGCTGCCAGCAACTGCTCGCGGATCGCCTGACCGCTCTCGGCTTCACCGTCGAGTCGCTGCAATATGCCGATGTGAGCAATCTCTGGGCCACGCTGGGCGACGAAGGTCCACTGTTCGTCTTCGCGGGACACACCGATGTCGTCCCGACCGGACCGGTAGAACTCTGGCAGTATCCCCCCTTCGAGGCCGCAGTGGCCGATGGCATGTTGCACGGCAGGGGCGCCGCCGATATGAAGGGCAGTCTCGCTGCGATGGTCACTGCCGTCGAGGCATTCCTCAATGGTTCTGATTGCAAGGGCCGCATCGGCTTCCTGATTACCAGCGACGAGGAAGGCGTCGCCATCAACGGCACACAGCGCGTCATGGCGGAGCTAGCGAGCCGAAAGATTAAGATCGATTACTGCCTCGTGGGCGAGCCCAGCAGCGGCAAAGAGATAGGCGACACGGTGAAGATCGGTCGCCGGGGTTCGCTAGGTGCGCGACTCGTCGTGAAGGGCGTGCAGGGACATGTCGCCTACCCACAGCTGGCGCTGAATCCGATTCACCAGGCATTGCCGGCGTTAGCCGAGTTGAGCGAGCTGCGCTGGGATGAGGGCAACGATTCATTCCCAGCCACCAGTTTTCAGATCTCGAATATCCATGGCGGCACGGGTGCAACGAACGTTATTCCCGAACAGCTCGAGGTCGACTTCAATCTGCGCTTCTCAACGGAGCTTACGGCGAGCGAAATCCAGTCACGCGTCGAACAGCTATTGGACGCGGCCGAGCTCGACTACCAGATTCACTGGAACCTGTCGGGAGAACCATTCCTGACCGAGACCGGAAAATTGGTGGAGGCGGTCGCCGCCAGCATCGAGGACATCACCGGACGCGAGACGGAACGCTCGACCGCCGGCGGCACGTCCGATGGTCGTTTTATCGCACCCACCGGAGCCGAAGTCGTCGAACTGGGCCCCTGCAATGCCACCATCCATCAGATCGACGAACACGTCAGCGTGGCGGAATTGGATACGCTCAGTGAACTGTACCGCGGCATACTTCAAAGACTGCTGCGCTGATTCACCCGACTAGATAGACATCGTAGCGACTGCTACTTCCCTTAAACTCGATATCGGGTTTGCTCTCACCGAGCTGCGGCGACAGCTTGGCGCGCTTTACTACCACTCGTTTCTTCGCCATGCCCATGGCATGCTCTAGCAGCTGTGTCCCATCGGACTGACTCCCTAGTAATTGTTGCAGCAGGGCCATGTCTTTCTTTACCTTCGCACTCTTGCGGCGCTGCGGGAACATCGGGTCCAGGTAGATCACATCGAATGTGGGAGCGGCTGGCGCGAATTCGAGAAAATCGCCGCGTTCCAATTGCATTCTGCTAAGGATTTCTGCGGTCTCGGCGCCGTAGGTATCGGCACGGGACAGGCCATCGGCCAGTAAGGCATGCACCACCGCCGAACGCTCCAGCATCGTAAGCTCGCAGCCCAGACTCGCGAGCAGGAAGGCATCTTTGCCAAGCCCGGCGGTCGCATCGAGCACGCTCACCCCGCGGCGCCCCTTCACGCCTATCGCCTTGGCCAGGTTCTGACTCCGCATGGCGCTGTGTGCCCTGTGGTGCAACTTCGCATCCGCGAAATCGACGTAGAGAGCAGCGGGGAATGCGGTAAGCCTGCTTTGTAGCTGTAGCCGGCCCTGCTCGAACCGCAGCAGATAATCGAACTCCTCGCCGTCTCGCTCAACGAGGGGAAGGTCTAACTCGGCGGCCAGGGTGGCGGCCGCGCCTCTTGGCTTGCCCAGAACCGCTATCTTCACAGCGCCAGCGCGATCAAGAGCGTACCGAGCAAGACTCGGTAGACCACGAAGGGCAAGAAGCCGATGCGTTCGATCAATCGCAGGAAGTAGTGAATACAGAGATAGGCCACGACTGCGGACAGCAGAACGGCGTACAGCAGTACGAACCACTCCACGGCCGCGGCGCCAGATCGTAGCAGGTCGACGCCGCGCAGGACTCCCGAGGCAGCAATAATCGGAATCGCCAGCAGGAACGAGAAGCGCGCCGCCGAGCCGCGATCCAACTTGCAGAATAGCGCAGCGGTCATCGTTACGCCGGAGCGCGACGTACCCGGAATCAGTGCGAGCATCTGCGAGAGGCCGATGACGATCACCGTCTTCCAGTCCAGATCCGCGAGAGTGCGCGACTTACTGCCGCTGCTATCGGCGAGCCACAGTAGTAAGCCGAACACGATAGAAGTGAAGCCAATCAGGGGCAACGAACGGCCGTACTGTTCTATCTCGGCACTGAACAGCAAGCCACTGAGACCCGCCGGCACGGTAGCGACGAGCAGCATCCACGCCAGCCGGGAATCCTCACTCGACTTGCCCCGAGCAAAGCTGGCGAGAAACGCACGCGCGAGGCGCCCGATGTCGTTGGCGAAATAGACAACGACGGCGATCAGCGTGCCGATGTGTACGGCTACGTCGAAGGTGAGTCCCTGATCGTTCCAGGAGAACAGCAGCGAGGGCAGTATGAGGTGGCCGGAAGAGGATATCGGCAGGAATTCGGTCGCACCCTGTAGCACGGCGAGGAATGTCACCTGAATGAAGTCTATATCCAATGTCTATTCCTGCCTGTGTAGGGCTGTTGTCGTCTATGAGCTGTGTTTATGAATAGTCGAGTTGTTCTTTCACGTAGTTAGGTCTCAGATTCGCCGCCTCTACCGCCTCGCCGCATTGGAAACGCAGCAGGCCCAGCGCCGCGATATGGCGATTCTCGATGACGGGCGCGCAGGGCTCTGACGCCGCTGTGCAACCCAGCTGTTTCAGTAGCGCTTCCTTGTGTGTCCAGCCATCGCCAGCAAGGCAACAGCTCGCCGCCGCGAACTCTGGCGGCAGGGCCGCCAGCCCGGCTATCTGTGCTACTTGCTCCTGTCCAACCAACGCCACTCCGCGCTCGGTTGAACGCTGGTAGGCCGCGAAGTATAGCTCTTCATCTCTGGCCTCTTCGCTCACTAGCACTTGCTCGCAGTCGCAAGCCATCGCCATTAACGCCAGTGAGGATAGCGGCACGACGGGGACAGCGGCACTCATGCCCAGCCCCTGCGCAACGGCTATGCCAATGCGGACACCTGTAAACGAACCGGGCCCAGCCACCACCGCGATCAGGTCCAATTCGCTGAGGGCAATGCCGGCCTCATTGAGCAGCTCCGAGATCATGGGTAACACCCGCTGCGCCGATTGCCGCTGCGCCGCGCTTTCTCGCTCGAGCAGCAGGTCGCCGCGCTGCAGTGAGGCCGAGCATTTTGCGGAGGATGTATTTAGGGTGAGTACGGTGCTCATTGTGCGCTATTCGAGTCCCTTTATGTGGAAAGGCCTAACAGAAAAAATCCCCGTTGATGGCTACCAACAGGGATTTCTTGGGAAGGTTTGAGTATGCATCCACCGCCTGCGAGCGGACACGCAGGCGGTGGATGTACTGGCTAAAGTCACTCAATCCAGCTTGGGCCCTACTTCTTCTTGCGGGCCGCCCTCTTACGAGCTGGAGCTTTCTTCCTAGCAGGAGCCTTGCGTTTAGCGGCCTTCTTCTTGGCCACTTTCTTCTTGGCTACCTTTTTCTTAGCTACCTTACGCTTTGCCTTCTTGCGCGCAGGAGCCTTACGCTTCGCCGCCTTTTTCTTTGCTACCTTCTTCTTGGCGACTTTCTTCTTCGCTACCTTCTTCTTGGCAGCTTTTTTCTTGGCAACTTTCTTCCTGGCCTTCTTCTTCGCTACTTTCTTCTTAGCGACCTTCTTCTTGGCCTTCTTCTTAGCTGCCTTCTTCTTGGCTGGCGCCTTGCGCTTCGCTACCTTACGTTTCACCGCTTTCTTGGCAGCCGATTTACGCTTGACGGCCTTCTTTCTGGCCTTCTTCTTCGCTACTTTCTTCTTGGCCTTCTTCTTCGCTGCCTTTTTACGGGCAGGGGCCTTCTTCTTAGCAGCTTTCTTCTTGGCAGCCTTCTTTCTAGCCGGAGCCTTCTTCTTGGCTACCTTCTTCTTAGCAACTTTCTTCTTAGCTACCTTCTTCTTGGCCTTTTTCTTAGCGACCTTCTTCTTCGCTACCTTCTTTTTGGCCTTCTTCTTGGCAACTTTCTTCTTCGCTACCTTCTTCTTGGCAGCCTTCTTCTTGGCTGGCTTGCGCTTAGCAACCTTGCGTTTTACCGCTTTCTTGGCGGCTGCTCTACGCTTGACGGCCTTTCTCTTCGCCTTTTTCTTGGCGACTTTCTTCTTGGCCTTCTTCTTAGCTACCTTCTTCTTGGCTTTCTTCTTGGCAACCTTCTTCTTCGCTACCTTCTTCTTAGCGACTTTTCTTTTGGCTACCTTCTTTTTGGCCTTCTTCTTGGCAACCTTCTTCTTGGCTACCTTCTTCTTGGCCTTCTTCTTGGCAGCCTTCTTCTTCGCTACCTTCTTCTTAGCGACTTTCTTCTTGGCTGCCTTCTTCTTGGCCGGCTTGCGCTTAGCAACTTTCTTAGGAGAGGCTTTCTTCGCTGCTGAGCGTCTCTTAACTGCCTTTTTCTTGGCCTTTCTCTTCGCTGTCTTCTTCTTCGCTACTTTCTTCTTAGCGGCCTTCTTCTTAGCTGGCTTCTTCTTGCCACCCTTGCGTGCGGCTGCCTTAGCTTTCGCGGCGGCCTTCTTGGCTGCGGCTCGCTGCTTCTTGGCTGCTCTAGCGGCGGCTTTCCTGGCGGCGGCTGCATCTTTGCGCGCCTTCTTCGCCGCTTTGGCTGCAGCGGCTTTCGCCTGCTTCGCCTTAAACTTAGCGGTAAATGCCTTCACAGCTTTCTTCAGATCTGCTTCGTCCTTCTTCTTAGCGGCGGCCTTAGCGGCTGCTGCCTTCGCGGCGGACTCAGCGGCTCTGGCTCTCGCCTTCGCTGTCCTGATCTTGGCATTGGTTGCAGCTACAACTGCTGACGCTTTCTTCACTGCGCCCTGTGCTGATTTAGCAGACCTTTTAGCTGCTGCTGTCTTAGTCTTCGCTGCAGCCTTTTTAGTAGAAGCAGCTTTCTTACGCGCTGCTGTTACTTTCTTTGCTGCTGCCTTGGATGCTTTTTCAAGTTTCGCTACTGCGGCATTTGCCTTAGTCAAAGCCGGGCTGCTAACTTTCTTAGCCGCTGACTTTCTCTTGGCAGGTTTTCTCTTTTTTGCCTTAACTTTAGCCATACTCGTTTCTCTCCTAGGTTATGAA
>Ga0055584_100007692_pt1 | contig 10560 bp, 9 predicted proteins | sample OSDHelmetaG_FD_58716 | JGI IMG/M metagenome (GOLD analysis project Ga0055584, IMG submission 58716) | Pelagic marine sediment microbial communities from the LTER site Helgoland, North Sea, for post-phytoplankton bloom and carbon turnover... | ecosystem: Environmental > Aquatic > Marine >...
CAAAACGACCGGGGCTTATTATTCATAGGCCCCGGTCGTCCATGGCGTTAATTGCACGCAAATAGCGGTAAACCACATGGCTATTTAACCGCTGCCCCCTCTTTCACCACCGCCTGGGTACGCGCGGCCAAAATCTGCTCGACAATCCCCTCCAAGCCCTCGCGGTCTTTTATACAGGCAAAAATCGTTGGCCCCTCGCCGCGCATAGCGCGCGCGTCGCGGTCCATCACGCCCAAATCCGCCCCCACCAGCGCCGCCAAGTCGATCTTGTTAATGACGAGTAAATCCGACTGTGTCGTACCCGGCCCGCCTTTGCGCGGCACCTTGTCGCCGCCGGCCACATCGATCACATAGATCGAATAATCGACGAGCTCCTTGCTAAAGTGCGCCGCGAGATTGTCGCCGCCGCTCTCGACCAATAACAGGTCGATCTCGCCTTGGAAACGCGCCATCAGGTCTTCTAATGCATTTAGGTTGAGCGAAATATCCTCGCGAATCGCCGCATGAGGGCAGCCGCCGGTCTCGACGCCGACGATGCGCTCGGCGGCTAAACTTTCGTGGCGCAGCAAAAACTCGGCGTCTTCGCGCGTAAATATATCGTTGGTCACAACGCCCAAACTCAGCTCTTCGCGCAACCGCTCGCATAGCGCTTGCAACAAAGCCGTCTTGCCACTGCCCACCGGGCCGCCGATGCCAACAGTAAAGGAACGCTGAGAAAAATCTCGATCGGCGACGACCATTTCGCGCGCGGCAAACTCGCCCGCCGAAGCAAAAGGCTCATGGCTGTGTCCGTGTTCATGACCGTGGTGATGATGTCCCGACATGCTGTATATCTCCGGTAATTTCGACAGGAACTAACTCTGAAAAAGGCGCGAATATAGATAGCCGTGCATGCCCTGGACAATATCCAACTGTGGCAGCGAGCGATGAGCCTGTTTATACGAAAGCGCGCCAACGCGGGCCAAGACCATTTCGCCATAATCGTTGAGATGCCGTAAACGCCGAGCCGCTTCTAAAGGCCCCATCAACCCCAAGCGCACAGCGGCACTCACTTGGTCCCGCAAAGACTGAAAGATTAAGAGCCGCTTAACCTGCCCCAAATCAAAGCCCACGTTTTTTAAACTCAGAGCAAAAACAAGCGTAAAGTGCAGCGGTAGATTGTCGGCCACTAGGCGCTGGCGCAGGGCCCCCAACCCCACTTCTTCGTAAAGCCCTTCGAGCAAGCGCAGCCAGTTTTTCCCCGTGATTAGACTAGCGCGTTGCACAGCAGGTGCCGTCACCATAGCCTCGTACCAAGTCAGCATCTCACCCACCTGCTGCCAATCGTCTTCCCCTAGCGCAAAACACGATTCTACAAAAGGTATTTCCCCACAGGCTACCGCCTCTACGCTGCAGCGCAAAAAATCGTCCAGCGCTGCCGGCGATTCAAAGAGCCCCAAATGATAGGCGCTTTCTAGACCATTCGAGAAGGCATAACTACCCGTAGGCAACCCACTATCGGCCAGTTGCAACAGCGCTAAGAGGTTGGGAACTGAGCTCATCTAAAACAGGTTGTAGAGTTGGGCCAATGGCAGTTTTTCAGCCGGCTCACAGCCAATATGCTCGCCCTCGACGACTACTTTATAGGTCTCTGGATCGATTTCAATCGCGGGCGTCAAATCGTTGAGTTGCATATCGACCTTCGCGATCTCGCGACATTTCTCCACGGCCACCACCTCGCTCTCTAAGGCGTACTCATGTTCTACTTTCTCTTGCGAAACCTGCGAAACAAAGGCCAGCGAAGTGCGTCCCGCCACCGCGCCCTGCGCGCCAAACATCGGCCGCGGATAAACCGGCTGTGGCGTTGGGATCGAAGCATTGGCATCGCCCATCTGCGCCCAAGAAATTGCCCCTCCTTTAATAACGATCTCGGGCTTGGCGCCAAAAAAGGCAGGTTTCCACAGTACCAAATCGGCGAGTTTACCCTCTTCGACTGAGCCTATATGGGCGCTCATACCGTGCGCAATCGCGGGGTTGATGGTGTATTTGGCCACGTAGCGCCGCGCGCGAAAATTATCACTGCCCCGCGCTGCATCTTCAGATAGCAAACCGCGCTGTTGGCGCATCTTATGCGCCGTCTGCCACGTGCGGCAGATCACCTCGCCCACCCGTCCCATCGCCTGGCTATCGGAAGCGATAATCGACAGCGCCCCCATATCGTGCAGGACGTCTTCGGCGGCAATCGTCTCCTGGCGAATCCGACTTTCGGCAAAGGCCACATCCTCGGGAATATTCTTGTCGAGATGATGGCAGACCATGAGCATATCGAGATGTTCGTCAATCGTGTTAACCGTGTAGGGCCGCGTCGGATTCGTCGACGAGGGCAGCACATTCGCCTCACCGCACAAACGCATAATATCGGGGGCATGCCCACCGCCGGCACCTTCCGTGTGATACGTATGGATCGTGCGCCCCTTAAAGGCGGCACACGAAGCCTCGACAAATCCCGACTCGTTTAGCGTATCCGTATGGATGGCCACCTGTATATCATACTGTTCGGCGACACTCAGACAGGCATCAATGGTCGCCGGCGTCGTCCCCCAATCCTCGTGCAGTTTGAGGCCACAGGCCCCCGCTTCGACCTGTTCGAGCAAACCCTGAGGTAATGCGGCATTGCCCTTGCCCAAAAAACCGAAATTGAGCGGCCAGAGATCGGTCGCCTGCAGCATCATGCGGATATAGAACTGCCCCGGTGTACAGGTCGTAGCATTGGTGCCCGTCGCCGGGCCCGTGCCACCACCCAGCATCGTCGTAACCCCCGAAGCAGTGGCCTCTTCAATCTGCTGTGGGCAGATAAAGTGCACGTGCGCATCCAATGCTCCTGCCGTCAATATAGACCCCTCAGCGGCGATGACTTCCGTCGTCACGCCGACGATCATACGCGGATCTACGCCCGGCATAATATCGGGATTACCCGCCTTGCCAATGGCGATTATACGGCCATTTTTGACCCCGATATCGGCTTTAAAAATGCCGGTATAATCTAAGACGAGCGCATTTGTTATGACTAGATCGAGGGCCTCCTGCTGGCTGGCTCCACTCGCCTGTCCCATGCCGTCGCGCAGCACCTTGCCGCCGCCAAACTTGCACTCCTCGCCATAGACGGTGAAATCCTTTTCCACCTCGATAAACAAATCCGTATCTCCCAGCCGCACTCGGTCACCCGTCGTCGGCCCATACATATCGGCATATGCCCTGCGGTCTATGCGCATTTCCTATCCCTCCTCGGCCCCTAAAAAGCCGCGTTGGCGCGCCCGCTGCAAGGCTTCGCTCTTGTTTTCTGCGCTCAGTTTACCCCCGATCAAACCGCTGCCGCCGTGCACTATGCGCCGCCCCGCCACGCTCACCAAACGCACGCTTTTGCTCTCTCCTGGCTCAAAGCGCACGGCGGTGCCCGATGGAATATCGAGGCGAAAACCATAGGCCTCCGCGCGAGAAAAACTAAGTCCGGCATTAACTTCAAAGAACGGAAAATGCGACCCCACCTGCACCGGGCGATCTCCCGTGTTGACCACCTCTAATTCAATCGTCTCGCGCTCTGCGTTGAGCTCAAGTTCGCCAGCCAGTATCTGGCTCTGCCCCGGATCGGGAGACGAACTATTGTCCGGCGAGTAGTCAGGATTCGCACGCACTAGCCCCGAACCATAGAGCGCCAAAGCAGCATCCCCCCGCTCGCGGCAGATCGGTTGGTGCACCGTCACCAACTTCGTGCCATCGGGGAAGGTCCCCTCCACCTGTACTTCGTCGACCATTTCGGCGACACCCATCATAACATCTTCTAAGCCGAGCAGCTTTTTGCCCTTATCCATCAGCACCGCTACGCGCTCGCCGTCGCGTATAAATTCCAATAGCTGCGCTGCAATCAGAGCCGTCGCTTCCGGGTAATTTAGCTTGAGACCGCGCGCATAACGCTTCTGCGCGACAAACCCGGCATTGTGTAAAACTAGCTTGTCGATATCCTTCGGGGAAAGGCGCATCTTCGTCGCACTCCTCGCTGTAAATAGTCTTAAAAAGTCAGGTGGGACTTGATGCTCTCATCCGAAAGTTCCCCTGCTCCACCCTGTAGCAATATCTCACCGCGGTCCATTAGAAAGAAATGGTCGGCAATCTGACGGGCAAAGTCAAAGTATTGCTCGACCAGCACTATGGTAAATCGGCCCCCATCTTTCAGCTTGAGCAACACGCGTTCGATCTCCAATATTATAGACGGTTGGATGCCCTCTGTCGGTTCGTCGAGTATCAGCACATCCGGATCGCCAACCAACGCGCGCGCGATGGCCAACTGCTGCTGCTGACCACCGCTTAGATTGCCCCCCATGCGATCGGCCATCTGCGCCAACACGGGAAAGAGTTCATAAATTTCTTCCGGCACCTGGCGCAGGCCATCCTGCCGCGCCTGCAGACCCGCCTGCAAATTCTCCAACACGCTCAGCCGCGGGAATATTTCACGCCCCTGCGGCACATAGCCCAAACCAAGGCGGGCGCGACTATCGGTCGCTTCCGTCGTTATTTCGCCCCCGGCAAAGAACACCTTGCCTTTCGTCGGCGTCAAAAGACCGACCATAGCCTTTAACAAAGTCGTCTTGCCGACGCCATTGCGCCCCATAATCGCGGCGATCGAACCGCGGCCAATTTGCAAACTTAGATTGCGCAATATACGGCTACCGCCATAGTGCACGTCGAGATCTTCGACGGCCAGAATAACATCAGCCGGCGGCATGGCTCTCGCTCCTGTCCATAGCTGAGCCCAAATAACACTCAATTACGCGCGGATCGTTCTGCACCTCATCCATCGCTCCCTCCATTAAAATTCGCCCTTCGTGTAGCACCGTCACTTTGCGCGCAATCTGGCGAACAAACTCCATATCGTGTTCAATGACAATCAGCGAATGGTCTGCCGCCAGTGTCAGCAGCAATTCCCCCGTGCGGTGCGTCTCTTCGTCGCTCATGCCCGCCGCCGGCTCGTCGACCAATAAAAGTTGCGGCTCCTGCAAAATGACCATGGCAATTTCTAGCCACTGCTTCTGACCGTGCGACAGCGCGCCCGCCTCCTGTGACAACACATCCTGCAAACCCACCTGCTCGGCGACTGCGCCGATGCGACATTTTTCTGCGTGGTCGACGCGGTGAAAGAGCGATGAAAAAACACCTCGATTGACTTTAATAGCCAGCATCAGATTATCGAATACACTCAGCGATTCAAAAACGGAAGGCGCCTGAAACTTGCGCCCGACGCCGAGTTCAACAATTTCATCCTCCGACATTTTAGTCAAATCGGCATCGGCAAAAATAGCGTGCCCTTCGTCCGGTTTAGTCTTGCCGCAGAGCACGTCTAACAACGTGGTTTTCCCCGCCCCGTTGGGGCCAATGACTACGCGCAATTCGTTGCGCTGCACTTCAAAACTATCTATATCGAGCGCCTTAAAACCGTCAAAAGAGACGCTGAGGCGTTCCACGTATAAACTGTCCATTTATTTTGCCCCCAAAACGCGCTGGCGCAATTGCCCAACGACGCCGGTTATGCCATCGGGAAAATACAGCACCACGCCGATAAATAGCGCACCTAAAAAGTAGAGCCACGTTCCGGGAAAAGCACCCGTCAAATAGCTGTAGAGCAAGTTGACCAAAAAAGCTCCTATAATAGCGCCGACTAGCGTAGCGCGACCTCCAACCGCCGTCCATACCACAACCTCGATCGATGCCTGCACATCCATTCGCCCCGGTGTAATAATACCCGTCTGCGGCACATAGAGCATACCACCCAGCCCAGCCAACGCCGCGGCAACAACAAAGACAAAGAGCTTAAAGTGCACGATGCGATAACCAATAAAACGCAGGCGATGTTCTCCGTCGCGTATGGCCAAGAGCAGCTTGCCCAATTTTGATTGAACGATGAAGCGGCTACCTAGATACGCGGCGAGTAGCACCATGCTGCTAAGCATGTAGAGCCCGCGCTTAGTCGATGGCTCGGCTAAATCAAACCCCAACAGCGTCTTAAAATCCGTTAGGCCATTGGTGCCACCGAGCATCGTTTCATTGCGCAAAAAAACCAACCACACCGCTAGGGCCAAAGCCTGTGTAATGATCGCAAAATAGACGCCCTTGATACGGCTGCGAAAAGCCAGAAAGCCGAAGACGAGCGCCGCACAACCCGGCACGAGCAGGCCCAGTATTAGTGTCGCGGGCAAGCTGTGGAAAGGCTCCCAAAAGAGCGGCAGCTCTTCGACTCTATTCCACACCATAAAGTCGGGTAGTACGCTGCCATACACGCCCTGCGTCCCCGTCTTGAGCAGCATATGCATACCCATGGCATAACCACCCAAACAGAAAAAGAATGCCTGACACAGCGAGAGGATACCCGTATAACCCCAGATTAAATCGACGCCCAAGGCCACTATGGCGAAACAAAAATAACGGCCCCATAAATTCAGCGTAGTATCGGCGACCATACCCTGTGTATTGAGCCATGGTATCACCAAGCCGAAAAACGCAAAGAGCGCAAAAGCCGGCCACTGCTTTAGTATAGAAGCGCTCATAGATCCTCGTTGCGTCCCTTAGCCGGAAAGAGTCCGGTCGGACGCGATTGCAAAAAGAGAATGATTAACCCCAGTAGAATGACCTTGCCGTAGACCGCTTCGAAAACGGGTTCTAATAGCTTGTTAAAAATGCCCAACCCCAGACCGGCGCTGATCGTGCCCAACAACTTGCCGACGCCGCCGGTGACGACGACGAGAAACGAATCGACGATATAGGTCTGCCCCATATTCGGCACGACATTGCCAATTAAAGTCATGGCCCAACCGGCGATGCCCGCAATGCCAGTGCCCAGCATAAAGGTCATAGCATCAACGCGGCGCACCGGAATACCGATACAGGCACTCATATCGCGGTTCTGCGTTGTAGCACGCAGACGCAGGCCAAAACGCGTGCGGAAAAAGACCGCCAACAACGACAGCACAATAACAGTGGCCAGCCCCATAATAAACATGCGGTTATACGGCAGCATGACCTGTGGGGCAATTTCGTAACCACCGCTGAGTAATTCGGGCAGACGCACCGAAGTCAGGTCGCCGAAAATACTGCGCGCACCCTGTATCAAAATTAGGCTAACGCCCCAAGTCGCCAGCAAACTTTCCAACGGCCTACTGTAGAGACGACGTATAATCAGTGCTTCCATTACCAAACCACAGCATCCGGCGACGATAAAGGAAAAGGGCAGCGCGAGAGCAAAAAAGAAATCTTCATAAGCCGGTGGCAATAAGTCGGCACATAGGTTTTGCACCACAAAGGTCGTGTAGGCGCCAATCATCATAAACTCGCCGTGCGCCATATTAATTACGCCCATCTGCCCATAGATAATGGCCAGCCCCATCGATATGAGCACCAGCACTGACCCCAGGCTGAGACCGATAAAAAGCGTCTGCACGACCTGCATAAAGAAGCCGAATTGCTCCAGACTTTTTAGTGCGATGTCTACGCGCTGGCGAATAGCCATATCCGTTTCAACAAAGTCGCCGGCCGCATCTTTTTTTAATAGAGCTTCCAACACCGGCACGGCTAATGGGCTGCGCAGCTCTGCCAATTTATCCACCGCGCGAATGCGTATAGCTGGGTCGCTGTCGCGCAACTCTAATTTGGCCACCGAAACGCGCAACAAACGCTGCACGTCCGCGTTCTGTTCTGCGCTAATGGCCCGCTTTAAAATCGGCAGATCGGCCGCACCACCGCGGTTGCCTATATTTTCGGCCGCAATACGCCTCGCCTTTTCGTCGACGGCAAACAACTCGGCGCGCAACAAGTAGGGCTGAATAAGCGCGCGTATTTTACGCCCCGTCTCGACTTCGATTAAATCGTATATCGAGACTTTAACCGGAGAGCCATCGTTAGCCCTAAGGGCTTCGCGCCGCGGAAACACCGAATAGAGCGGTACGATCGAATCGCCGAGCTCATCCGTCTCTTCGTCGCCAATGGCCACTAACCCACTATATTCTTCGCGTTCGGACCACTGATAGACTTCACCGCTAAACAGCGAATTCATCAAATCGTAATACGCTGGATCGCCGCCCTGGGCAAGCTCGAAAACCACCGCCTCAATTCGACTATCCTCACCACTGGCCAATTGTGCAAAAATGGCCATTTCGGCCTGTCCTGCAGCGTATATAGCGCCTGGTATTAGCGCGACATACAGTCCTAGCGCAATGATATAATTCGAAATTTTATACAAACGTAACGACCTGTATGAATGGGTAAATAGAGCATCGATAAAGGACGCCCTACCTAGTTATATTCGTAGGAAAATCATTTTGATACGATCAAGCGAGCGAAGGGGGCTCTTCCATGCCTCTTTTACAAGGATCCCACCTTTAATGTGGATGCACCTCAGCGCACCCAAGACACCGGAGATTTGTATAACCACCTCCGCCCGCTTGAAATAAAAAGGTTAGAAGGTCAGCAGCGATTCCAAAGCAAAGTGCGCAGTATCCGAGCCATTAGACATAAACTTGGCTTCCGTCACGATCAGCCAATTCTCGTTGACCATATAGCTAGGGCTGACGGTAAACTCAGATGTCGTGCCGGCCGCGTCCGTGTCCAAGCTGCTAAAACGACCGGTGACGCCGATTTTATCGCTGATGCCATAATTGGCCATGGCGAGAAAACCCGTGCCGTCATTGCCATCGGCCTGCCAGTTGGAGAGCAAGTTGATTTCTCCCGCCAAGAGCAGCGGCCCCATGCCATACGAGGCCCACGCATTGATCAAACTCGTGCTGAATGCACCAAAATCTTCATAGAGGAATGCCGCCTTAGCTGTGACGTCCTCTACCGGCATAAGCGTCAACTGCGCCTCAAAACCGATTTCTTCAGCGCTGGTATCCGTGCCGTCCCAAACGCTGGAGACAACCGAACCAAAGAGGGCAAACTTCTCTTTGGAATAGGATAGAGCCGCGCCGTGCTGATACCCACCGTAGACGAGCGTCGCCGAGGTCGAGTACTGGTACAGCCCCGTCGGTTCGGCGGCTTCCCAACCCGATACGCTGAGAAATTTACCCATCGTCAAGCTCAAACCATCGCCCATATCGTAGGACATAAAAGCCTGTTCGAGCGAGGTCGTCGTATTGGGACTTCCCTGCAAATCGGCCCGCAGCGACAGACCATTATCGTAGTTAAACATGAAATCGATTTCTGCCTGATCCAGTGCCATGCCCTTCGTGCCATCGTTGCTGACGGCCGACATGTCTAGGAAACCGCTTACCATAAAGTTGTCATTCAATTTGATCTCGGCCGTCGCAGCGCCCGTCGTTAGCGCTAAAGCTATAGCCGCGCCGAATATGTTCTTTACCATCTCGAAAAGTCTCCTAAATAGTTTATTTGTCTTTAACCGCATTTATAGTGGGTACACCGCGTATACTTGCTCTACTTGATGGTATAAGTCCCCATGAAATTGACGTGATCGCAGTCCTTGTCGGCACTCGTGATATCGTCCCAAGGATCCGGCGCAACCAGACCATCGGACTCATAGACGACCTTGAACTGGCCGTTCTTCTTGATCTCGCCGATATAGACGGGCTTGTGCAGATGGTGGTTCTTCTCATCCATCATGACCATGCCACCCGGCGAATCATAGGTGAGGCCGTAGAGCGCCGGACGCACTTTGTCGACGTCAAAAGAGCCGGCTTTCTCAACGGCACCTTTCCACAGGTAAACGCCGGTATACGCCCAGAGAATCGGATCATCCGTTACGCGCTTCATGCCGCCCGGTAAGTTGTTGGCTTTGGCATAGGTTTTAAAGTTCTTGACGAATTGTGCGTTCGTTTTTCCGGGGATCGACTGGAAGTAATTCCACGCCGCCAAATGGCCTACGAGAAACTCCGTATCCATCGCGCGCAACTCGTCTTCGGCAACGGAAAAAGCCATGATCGGGCAAGTCGCCGAGGTCAGCCCCTGGTTGGCGAATTCCTTGTAGAAAGGAACGTTGGAGTCGCCGTTGATCGTGCTGAGCACACAGGCCGTACCGTCGGCGGCAAACTTCTTGACCTTCTGCACGATAGTCTGGTAGTCCTGATGGTGGAAGGGGGTGTACTCTTCCATAATGTTCTCTGGCGGCACGCCCTGGTCGAGCAGATAAGCGCGCAGAATTTTGTTGGCCGTGCGCGGAAAGACATAGTCCGTACCCAAGAGATAAAACTTCTTGTAGCCGCCGCCCTCTTCACTCATCATATAGGCGGCCGCCGGAATCAACTGCTGGTTGGGCGTAGCGCCGGTATAGATGATATTGCGCGAGCACTCTTCGCCCTCGTACTGCACCGGGTAAAAGAGCAAACCGCCGTTCTCCTCAAATACGGGCAAGACCGATTTGCGCGAGACGGAAGTCCAGCAACCGAAGACCGAAGAGACTTCGTGTTCGAGCAACAACTCCTTCGCTTTCTCAGCAAAGAGATCCCAGTCGGAAGCGGGGTCGACTATGACGGGCTCTATCTGGCGACCGAGCACACCACCGCTCTCGTTAATTTCTTCTACTGCCAT